>JABAOH010004551.1_pt1 | contig 10253 bp, 8 predicted proteins | sample 7062181 | NCBI WGS metagenome assembly JABAOH01 (sample SAMN14538630, study PRJNA623070) | marine sediment metagenome | biome: marine biome [ENVO:00000428]; feature: marine pelagic biome [ENVO:01000023]; material: deep marine sediment [ENVO:00002113]; isolation source: pool of 5 deep marine... | reverse complement strand
GCTCTACCAATTAAAGTGAAGATTGTTGTGGAAAAGGAGACAGAAATGATTGTTGGCAGTCAGATTATAGGCGGGGAGGAGGTAACCCAGCGCATAAATGCCCTGTCCTTTGCCATACAAAAGCAAATGACCGTGAAGGAACTGGTGAAAGCCGACACTTGTTACGCTCCGCCACTAAACGAAACCTGGGAACCCATGGTGTTGGCCGCGGAAACAGCGCTGAGGAGGTTACGATAGCAGGGAGTATACGCGTCTTACCCCTTCTCTTTCTATGTGTGCCTATGCAAAATGCGCCGTACAAGACAGGTCGTAGCGAAAGTTTTTTAGGAAAAACATAGAATTAGTTGATTCCAAAAGAAGGTGATTGAGAATGGAACTAAATGTAGCCATAAACGGGTTCGGAAGAATAGGGAGACTCTTGTATCGAGCGGCCATTGAAACCAAAGCAGACATAAACTTCGTAGCAGTCAACGACCTAACCGACGCCAAAACCCTAGCAGCCCTCCTAAAAAACGACACCGTCCACGGCAGAACACCCTTTAGTGTTGAAGCCAAGGAAGACGCCATCATTGTCGGAGGAAGAGAGCTGAAGGTTCTGGCACAACCAGATCCAGCGAAGTTACCTTGGAAAGAAAAGGGCGTTTATGTGGCAGTAGAATCAACGGGAAGGTTCAGAAAAAGGGAAGATGCCTCAAAACACCTGCAAGCCGGTGCCAAAAAGGTGCTGGTTTCTGCGCCAATGAGCCCAGCCAAAAGTGCCGACTTGACCGTGGTTTTTGGTGTAAACGATGACAAATACGACCCGAAAAAGCATAGTATAATTTCTTTAGCTTCGTGCACGACAAATTGCGTAGCGCCCGTAGCTAAAGTGCTAAACGATAGATTCGGCATTAAATCCGGACTCATGACAACAGTTCACGCAGTTACTAACGATCAAAGACTCCTCGACATGCAACACCGAGACCTAAGACGAGCCAGATCAGCAGCCTTCAACATGATACCAACAACAACTGGCGCGGCGGTAGCAGCCACGCTGGCGCTTCCTGAGCTTGAAGGAAGAATGAATGGGATGGCCCTGCGCGTTCCAATACCCAACGTCTCCATAGTTGATTTTGTAGCAACGATGAAAAAAGAGGTCACCAAGGAAGAAGTCAATGCAGCATTTAAGGAGGCGGCCAAAAAAGAACTGAAAGGCATACTAGACTACAGTGAAGAGCCCCTGGTGTCATCAGACTTAATACACAATCCATACTCGGCCATCGTCGACGGGCTCTCCACCATGGTCATTGGAAACCTAGTTAAAGTGCTCGCTTGGTACGACAACGAGTGGGGCTACTCGGTCAAAATGGTTCGGATGATTGAAAAGATCTGCAAGATGGCCGCGTGACAAGTAAACCAGAAAATATTTCGAACTCAAACGTTACGTTTCCCTTGAACGAGGTAATAAGACGAGGTAAGAGAATGCCAAAATTTCTGACCATGGACGACTTCGATTTTTCAGAAAAAACCGTTTTAGTTAGAGTGGACTTCAACTCGCCCATAGACCCCCAGGCCAAGAAAATCTTAGACGACACGAGAATACGGGCACACGCAGAAACAACCATCGGGGAACTGGTTCAAAAAGGCGCAAAAACCGTGATCTTGGCGCATCAGGGTAGACCGGGAAGCCTTGACTTTACTCCGCTTGAGCAACATGCTGAAATCCTCCAAAAAATACTAGGTGTGCCAGTGAAGTATGTGGAAGATGTTTTTGGAGAAAAAGCGCAAAAAGCCGTTAAAGAACTGAAGAACGGTGAAGTTGTGGTTCTAGAAAACGTTCGAANNTTCGTAAAGAAGCTGGCTCCTCTAGCTGACGTGTTTGTCAACGATGCCTTCGCAGCCGCCCACAGAGCCCACATATCAATGGTAGGATTCACCGCGGTTTTGCCTAGCGTTGCCGGTCGCATAATGGAAAGGGAACTTAAAGCCTTGAGCAGAGTCTTAGAGAACCCAGAAAAGCCCTGTGTCTACATTTTTGGAGGAGCAAAAGCCGACGACTCCCTAAAAATATCCGAGTACGTGCTGGAGAACAACATTGCAGATCACATACTAACCGGCGGAGTAATCAGCCACCTTTTCCTCGTAGCAAAAGGATTCAACCTCGGAAAGCCGAGCATGGATTTCTTGGAAAAAGAGAAAGTGCTGGGCTTGGTAACTGGCATACGAGAGCTGATGAAAGCGTATCCTGGCAAGATTGAAGTGCCTGCTGACGTAGCTGTGGAAGTAGAAGGAAAAAGGAAAGAAATAGCAGTTAATGAGTTGCCTACAGGTTATCCCATCTACGACATCGGAACAGAGACTGCCAAAAAATACGGAGAGATCATACGTGAAGCCAAGTCCATCGTTGTCAGCGGCCCCATGGGAGTTTACGAAAACAAAGAGTTTCTATTGGGCACCAAGAAAACCTTTGAGGCAGTAGCTACTTCTAAAGCGTTCTCTCTAGTCGGGGGAGGCCACACTGTGGCAGCTGTGAAAGAGTTTGGATTAGCTGATAAAATCTCCTACGTCAGCACTGCTGGGGGAGCGCTCATAGAGTTTCTCATGGGAGAAGCGTTGCCAGGCGTCGTGGCACTTGAAAAAGCGGCGGCTAGAACCTAAAGTTTCAACAACACTTCGCCACAAACATCTTTTTTAATTAAAATCGCAAATTCGCAGACGCTAGAGAAGACTTAACTATCCAAATTTAATCCAGTAGTATTATGGACATACTAACTCTCATCGTAACAGTGGTGATAATAAGCGTTTCCGGAGCTCTGGCTCCTGGGCCTCTGTTTTTCGCCACCATCTCTTATGGCGCTAAGCTAGGGGCCAAAAGTGGATTAGCGTTCTCTGTTGCGCACACTCTAGTTGAGTTGCCTTTAGTCATTTTATTATCCGTTCTGGTAGCCTTTGGCAGCCAAACCATTGCAGACGAGCCGATCATCAGACTCGTCGTAGGAGTTGCTGGAGGGTTAGCCCTTCTTGTCTTAGGTGCTTTACAGATTCGCGACGGTCTTTCCCCAAAATTTGGGGCGTCCAGTCAAAGTGTAGTGGCATTTAAGAATCCTCTGCTTGTAGGCTTAGTCCTCACCGGGTTGAATCCGTTCTTTATTGTTTGGTGGCTCACTGTTGGATTGAAACTGGTAATTGATGCTTGGGCATTTGCGTTTCTAGCTGGCATAGGAATCATGTACCTCAGCCACATATGGATGGACTACGTATGGCTTACAGCTGTCGCCTACTTTGCAAAGATGGGAATGAACGTTGTGGGAGCCAAAGGATATAAGGTCGTCGTGATAGTTTTCGGAGCAGTACTGATTTTCTTTGGGCTTCTCTTTCTCACTTCAATCTAAGCGGATTGTCAGACAAGGAAAACTGCATGTAGTTTCCTTTTTCTTTCTATCGGCTTCTGCTATATTGCCAAGATTGAAATAATGACTATACTTTTGGAGAAGTATGTGCAATATGAGACTTCACATTGAAGATAGAAAAAATAGGTAAAATGGACGTAGCCGTCAGTATGGGTCATGTTTTTGGTACGGTTAGGTGTGTCGAGGAGGTGCTTCATCTTGGCCCGTGACTACTTTGGAAAGGAAACTGAAACTCTGCAGAGAATTGTCAACGGTAAGAAAGCTAAAGTAAAATGGGATTGGGCAAATTTTGGAAGCACTGAAGATTTTCCAGTTGATGACAACCTGATGTCATGGGTTATTGGTCAAGACAGGGCGTTGCAAGAGTGTTTCATTTGTCTTGATGAGTGGGGGCATAAGCTGAAATGGATTGAGAAGAACAAATGGTACGATGACTGGAGAGAACCTGACAAAGCCAAACCTAGGGGTAAGACTAAATTGAGCCCTGGGCCCTACCTGCTTCTCTTGGGAGACCCTGGAACCGGCAAATCCCTTATTGGAAGGGCGTTAGCAGAGAAACTGACACAAATCTACAAGGAGAAGAAGATCAAGTTATTTGACATTCTCTGTTGGAAAAATAAGATGGTTCCAAGTGAGCCCAAAATCTCGATGCACGAGGCGGGCAAGAGCAAACAGATAATGCGCAGTGTAAAGATGAGGCAGGAGAAGAAAAGATTTCTAGTTTCCACAGGTTTAAAGATGCTTCAAGTATTATTGATAGTACTTGGTTTAATACTTCTGTTTATCGGACTTTACGGCATACACAACATTTTCTTGACGTGGGCTTCCAACCCTGAGGTAGCAGATGGCATAACCTTACATGAAGCCTTTTCCTACAATTTCTTAGATTATTTCGCCAGCATGTTTCCCGATTTGACACTCGTCCTTGTCCCGGCGGGTTCACTGTTGTTCTTCGCTATATTGATTTGGTGGTTTGGAAGGTTTGGAGGGGGAACTGTTAATTTACCAGGCATCGGCGGAGCACAACAGTCCAATGTACCCAAGCTGATTGTTGACAACTCTTCCCAGCGCGCTCCCTTCATAGATGCAACTGCCCACAGGGCGTCTCAGCTCTTTGGAGACATAGCTTGGGATCCCTACCAAACAGGTGGACTGGGCACCCCTGAACATCAAAGGGTGACCGCCGGAGACGTTCACAGAGCAGCTCTAGGCATCCTCTACATAGACGAGATTAAGAACCTTGATGCGGTTGAAGCCATAACTTTGTTAACTGTGCTAGAGGACGGACAGCTACCTGTCACCGCAAGGGGCCGTTATCAGATCGGGGGCACCGCTGCACTCGCTGTTTCCACCGAACCTGTTCCCTGCATGTGTTTCCTAGTTGGCGCCGGCAACTTTGATTCCGTCAGCCAAATACACCCGGCACTGATGGACAGGATATACGGCTATGGCAAAGTTGTTAGGATGAACAATGATATGCCTAACACGGTGGAGAACCGAAGGAAATATGTGCAGTTCATTGCCCAAGAGGTGCGTCGTTTCCACCTGATTCCTTTCAGCAGAGAAGCATGCGAAGAGATCCTTGATGAAGGCAGGCGTAGAAGCAACAAGAGAGACGCGTTGACCACCAAGTTTAGACCTCTCATCTCAATCATTAAAACCGCTGCTACCCTAGCCATGAATGAAGGGAAGAAGATCGTGGAGAAGAGACATGTCAAAGATGCAATCGAGAACCACTGCAAAACAATACAGAGACAGATACTGGAACACCAGCTAAGCGAGAGAGGAAAACTGTTGGAGATCAAGCCTAAGGGTAGCAAACTGGGGCAAATCTATGGACTAGCCGTTGTGTCAGACCCCTACAGTGGAGAGAGGACTGGAAACGTGTTGTCCGTGAGGGCGCACATGGTTAAGAAGACCAAAGTTTCTAGAAGATACCCGCTGAATGGATACTACAAGGTGACTGGCATAGCCAAGGGACAGAAGGAGAAGTTCATATCCGACAGCGTAGCCAAAGTTAGAACCGTTATACTTCAAAAGTATGGGGTGGACATTGCCCAAGACTATCTGACCCACATAGACTTTGCGCAGGCTTACGGGGTTGACGGATCGTCTGCGGGAGTTACGATGGCTATACTGCTGTGTTCTCTGCTTGAGGGAAAGCCGATCAGACAGGATGTGGCTGTGACAGGCGAAATCAATGTTGGAGTGGGAGATTCGACCTTGGTTACTGCTGTTGGGGGGTTGTACGAGAAGATCAAGGCAGCGGAGGCTTGGGGATTCAAGAAAGTCGTGGTTCCTCAAAAAAACTTCAAACACTCTATAGACGTTCAAGATTACAAGATAGAGGTGGTGTCCGGCAAAAACTTAGACGACTATGTAAAAGAGTGTTTAGCATAGTTTTTCCGCGTTTAGATAGTTTCTCACCAGCTACTTTGGCTTTCGGAATATTTTGACTCCATTCATGTCGGTGACGTATTCGAAGCCAGCTTCTATCAGTGATCGGGCTCGCGCGCGCGCGCTGAAAAGGCTTCTCAGACAAGAAACCACTTCAGTTTCATGAGCACTGGTGTTGAGTAGAAAGAGGGCAGTTGTTTTTTCTGAAGACAGCATATGCGCGCACGAAACATTATTTAGAAAGAGTGGTTTAATGCTCACGTCACAGGACTCGGGAGAAAACGAAAAGCGTGAAGAAAGGACGTGTAGTGCCGGTTTTTTTGAGGGAGATGACCTCGAAGTTCACGGTTTTTATGAACAGGCAGACAAGGAACTATACGATACTTCTCATATATAGCGTTCTCTCTGGCATCTTCGGAATGGGTTGGTGGAGCGGAGTAACTGAGCAATACATACCTCTTTATATTGCAGCTTTAGGGGCGACACCAGCTATGTTGGGCTTGTTAGGTAGCATTGGGAGAGCTACGAGGTCTGGAATATCGGCGCCTATGGGATGGATTATGGACAGATACAACCTCAAGAAGATGATCATGATTGGGATGATTCTTCAATATGTTCCTTCTCTGGTATACATCCTGGTAGGGAACATTGGTTTTTTCTTCTGGTGGGCGATCCCTCTAAGGATAATCGACGCTTCAGCCAGGACATTAACCATGTTCTCCATTACCCTCCTCATTGCTGAATCCCTTCGAGACGAGGATAGAGCGACTGGATACAGTGTGAGGATGACCTTCTCAAGTATACCTGGCCTCGTAACACCAATGCTCTGGGCTTTCATCGTCACTGCCGGTGGAGGAATAAATGTTAGTGGGATCCGGCCGATTTTTTTTGTAAGCATAATAGGGAACACTGTCTTAATTCTTTGGATTTATCTAAAGCTAGATGTCCATGATCCTGGAAGACTTCCAAATTTGAATCACAAAAAGCCCACGGCGATGAAGAGATTGTCGGGCGTTCTCCATGATCTCCAAGAGACTTTCAATGTTGCCAGAGGGATAAAGAGATGGATCTTGATCGCGTGCTTTGATATTTACTGTTTCAGCTCCATATTAGGCTTCACTCAACTCTTCGCCGTAGAGGTTAAGGATGCAAACCCATTCATCTTGGGGCTTATGGGGACAGCTCTCACGGCGACCATCCTTCTGCTGACGGTTCCCATGGGGAGGCTTGGCGACAAAATAGGGAGAAAGAATATTGTGTACATAGGGCTACCGCCGACCTATGCTTGGATTCTTCTGCTCCTTTACACACCTAGCCCCATCTACTTAGTTGTTTCATGGATTTTTTATGGAATCGCATGCGCAACATTTCCGGTTTGGAGCACGATAACCATGGAACTCGTTCCCACAGCCTATAGAGGCAGATTCAGTGGATTAAGAGGTTTGTTCACCAACTTAGTCAGCATTCCTGGGGCACTCGTGGCTGGGTTGATGTGGACCTTATTTGACCCAACCCTACCCTTCCTGGTGGCTCTTGCATCCGAGTCAGTTGCNNAATTTGCTCCTGGAGAATGGTTGCTTTCAAGCTATATAGCAACGGGAATGGAGAACGTTCCAATCTTCATCAAGGCTGACAATGCTGAAAATGAGCTGGAAAGATTTCTATTGGATCTACACGCGTGATAAGAATGCAGTTTAGACTGATCAAGCTTTAACATTGGAGCTTTGGAACTTTTTCGGCAGTTCTTTCTCTGCTCTTTTTATTATGTTGTTGAGTTCTTTTTGGATGTCTTTGTCTAGGGGTGGCACTGAATGTTCCTTCAGGATTTTCTTCACTTTTTCCTTTGCTCTATCTATTTGGGAGCCATCTGTTGGAGATGGAATTGCAGCCCTCTTCTTGAGCCATATTTCTTTCTGGAAGTGTTCCAGGGTGTGCTTGAGCCCTAGAAAGTTTCCTCCTGGACCAACCTTTTTGATGGCGTCGAAAGCTAAGGTTTCTTCGTCAATACTGAACCTTCGCAAGTACGCACGTGCATTTGCCAAAGCTTCAGCGTCGAGAATCAGCTTCTCCAAAGCTGCACTTTCAGCGTTTTCAAGATCTCCTAAGCTTGCTGTGATATCATATCTTATTATGAAAGATCCGCCGCCAATTGCGTAGACGGGCAATTCATAGAACCTTGCCATTTGAACAACACCAGCTTCGATGAGGGGGAGTTCGGGAGCTTCGTAATTGATACTGCCTGTCCTCATGTCGGCTGATGTTGACTCTACACAATAGATCACCGGGGCCCTTGGACTGGCACACTGAAGAATAACTAGGGAAGCAAGATTCTCACTGTTAGCAATAGCCATGGTTCCCGCAATCGTCGCGGGAGCCGTACTGCCACATAGAGCCATAGACATGGGAGCAACAGGGACCCCAGCCCTGGCTAACTCAACCATGGCTTCAGAAGAGCCCTTCTCAAACATGAGGGGACTAACAGAACAGTTGATGGAAGAGAATATGGGTCTCCTCCTTAACTCCTCCTTGCCCCCAACAATGGCAGCTGCCAACTGAATCTGCCACCTAGCCTCCTTCTCGCTCAAAGCTTGATACTGAACATGCTTACCCGTGTTCTGAAGGGAGATAGCTAAACCGTGAACAGTCTGAACTGGTGCAGGCAGTTCGGTTGGAGTCACAATAGGCCAGAAAAAGTCAACTCCGTCAAGATAATCACTCAAAACCGCGAAGTCCCTCAGATCCGAGGACCTAGACATCCTCCGCTCACCCGTCTCAAAATCCCTTATGAAGGAGGCGAACCCGCTAGTAGCAACAAAGGGACCATCCTCCGCGGGAATCTTAAGGTCAAACCTCCTCTCTCTCCCGCAAAGAACCATCTCGTTGGGCACCAGCTCCAACGCCTCCTCCACCATGGAGTTTGGAATCCTCACAATCGAACGAGCAGCATCCACATTTGCACCTTTCTCAGCTAGGAGCTTCTGCACCCTCCTACTCAAGATTTTGACCCCAACCTCCCAGAGAATCCTCAAACTCGCCTCATGAATTCTCACAATCTCATCCTCCGACAAGAATATGAGACGCCCAGATGCCAAACCAATCACCATGCATGTATGCATTGCTTCAACGTCTTTAGTGTTCTTAAACATTTCCTCGGCAGTTTTAGATCTATCACCGTTGCCGGTGCAAACAAGTAATATCCTCATTAAAAACCGCGCGCGCAGGCGAAAACACGCCTTGAAGAAGGAAAAAAAGAAAAAGCTAGACTTGCATTATTTGAATTCGCAAAAATTGTTCTTTATCAAACTGGCATTACAATAAGTCAAAGTGCTTCGGATGTTCTAGCCGGAGAAACTAGGCAAATAATGAAAGACCTGTACGATCCCCATTCATATATCGAAGGCTACCAAAGAACTTAGTGGATGGGTCTACTGAACAGAGTAGTTTCGATAATTTGATGAAAAATGGGAGTTTTGCGGGTGATATCTTCACTGTAGGGGGGATGGAAATTCCACCCAGCCCGCCACGAATGCACCCCATACCCTAAAAACTTTTTTGCAAGGGTCATTTGCGTTTCCGTGCATGTTGAGCGCACGCAATATATAGACTAAATGCAATAGAAAGCCTTGGCACATTNNAAAGTCTGCTGAAGCTTCTTTCCAAAGAAGACATGGATAAGATTCACCGCGCCACAGTGAAAGTGCTTGAGGAGACAGGCGTCCAGTTTCTCCACGATGAAGCCTTGAACATCCTTGAAAAGAACGGGGCCATAGTAGATCGGAAAACGAAGAAAGTGAAGATACCGGAGGCAGTGTTCGACGAATTCAGAAAAAAGGCTCCAAACGAATTACCTCGATTTAATAGGAACGGTAAGAAAGTCCCAAATCCGAAAGACTTCTCTATTATGACCTTTGGGGAAGGCACATATTTCACTGATCGGGATGGTACCCAGCGTCCAAGCACGCTAAAGGACATTGAGAAGATAATGATTGTTGGTGATGCACTGGAAAATGTCAACATAGCGTGGGTGGGAAGTATGCCAACGGATTTGCATCCGAATGTACAAATGATCCATTCATTTGAGGTAGAAATAAACAACAGTCCCACCAAACCCATGGCCATATTCACAGAGAGTGGAGATCAAATGAGATACGCAATGAGAATCGGTGCGGCACTATTGGGAGGAATGGAAGAACTCAGAAAGGCACCCGTCTTGGTTGGTGGCGGATGGGCTACTAGCCCCTTGGTGCATGCAAACGAAATTCTCGACTCCCAAATCATGGGTGCCAAGGAAGGATTACCGACGCTCTGTGGAAGTATGGCCACATCTGTTACCACTGCTCCGGCAACCTTGGCGGGGACATTAGTGGTGTGGAACGCTGAAGTCATGAGTAGTTTAGTGTTGTCGCAGATGATAGCGCCTGGAGTTCCGTTTGAGGTTCAATGCTCCGGATCGGCTTCGGATCCGCG
>JABAOH010175010.1_pt1 | contig 10255 bp, 10 predicted proteins | sample 7062181 | NCBI WGS metagenome assembly JABAOH01 (sample SAMN14538630, study PRJNA623070) | marine sediment metagenome | biome: marine biome [ENVO:00000428]; feature: marine pelagic biome [ENVO:01000023]; material: deep marine sediment [ENVO:00002113]; isolation source: pool of 5 deep marine... | reverse complement strand
CTGCGGGTCACGATCCTCGGCGACATCCTCAACAGCCGCGTGGCGCGCAGCAACGTCTACCTGCTGACCACGATGGGCGCGAGCGTGACCGTATGCGGGCCGCCCACGCTGTTGCCGATCGGGATGGAACGGTTGGGCTGTCGCGTGACCCACGATATCGATGCCGCGATCGACGGCGCCGATGTCGTGATGGCGCTGCGCATCCAGCTCGAGCGCATGAAGGCCGGGGCGTTCCCGACGCTGCGCGAGTACGCCGCGCTTTACGGGGTCAACGCCAAGCGCTTCGCGCGCGCCGCCAAGGACGCGATCGTGATGCACCCCGGCCCGATGAATCGCGGTGTCGAGATCACCAGCGAGATCGCCGACGGCGAGCACTCGGTGATCCTGAACCAGGTCACCAACGGGGTGGCCGTCCGCATGGCCGTGCTGTACCTGCTTGCCGGAGAGACCGTTGAAGCTGCTGCTTGAGGGTGGGCGCGTGATCGATCCGGCCTCGGGGCTGGACGCGAAACGCGACGTGCTGATCGAGAAACGCAAGATCGCCCGGATCGCCGCGTCGATCGACGCCGGCGACGCCAAGACCATCGATTGCCGCAACCTCGTGGTGTGTCCCGGTTTCATCGACATGCACGTGCACTTCCGGGAGCCGGGCCAGGAGTGGAAGGAGACGGTGGCGAGCGGTTGTGCCGCGGCCGCGGCCGGTGGCTTCACCGGTGTCGCCTGCATGCCGAACACGGTCCCGGTCAACGACTCGCGCGCCGTCACCGAGTTGATCCTCGCCTCCGCCGAGGAGCATCCCGTCCACGTCTGGCCCATCGGCTGCGTGAGCCGCGGTCAGGAGGGCAAAGAGCTCGCCGAGATGGGCGACATGCGCGACGCCGGCGTCGTGGCCTTCTCGGACGACGGCAAGCCGGTGCACTCCAGCCTGGTGATGCGCAAGGCGCTCGAGTACTCGAAGATCTTCGACGTGCCGATCATCGATCACTGCGAGGACCACGTGCTGGTCGACGGCGGCGTGATCCACGAAGGCGAAGTATCGACGCGGCTGGGGCTGCGCGGGTGGCCGGGAGTCGCCGAGGACCTGATGGTCCAGCGCGACATCCTGCTCGCCGAGTACACCGGCGGGACGGTGCACATCGCGCACACCTCGACCGCCCGCGCGGTGGACTTCGTCCGCGCGGCGAAACGCCGCAAGCTCAACGTCACCTGCGAGGTCACGCCGCACCACCTGGTGCTGACCGACGAGGCGGTGATCGGCTACGACACCAACACGAAGATGAACCCGCCGTTGCGCACGCAGCACGACATGAAAGGGCTCCGCAAGGCGCTCGCCGACGGCACGGTGGATGCCATCGCCACGGATCACGCGCCGCATCGCTGCGACGAAAAGTGTGTGGAGTTCGGGTTGGCGCCGTTCGGGGTCATCGGGCTGGAGACCGCCGTCCCGGTCTGCCTCGACCGCCTGGTGCGCACGGGGGTGATCGACCTCCCGCGCTTCGTGGAGCTGCTCACGAGCGGCCCGGCCGGGATCCTCGGGGTCGACCGCGGGATGCTCGCGGAGGGCGGGCCGGCCGACGTGACGCTGCTGGACACCGAACGCCGGGTCACGATCCAGGCCGAGGAGTTCGAGTCCAAGAGCTCGAACAGCCCGTTCGACGGCTGGGAGTGCACCGGAACGAACGTCATGACCATCGTCGGTGGCCGCATCGTCGACAACAAGCTTTAGACGAGACGGGACGGTCTGATAGGATCGTCCTTTTACTACCGAGGAGTGAGGGAAACGTGACACGCGCTGTCTATGAAACGGAACTGACGGGTATCGAGCTGAAGGCACGCGGCAAGGTCCGCGACATCTACGATCTCGGCGATCGGCTGCTGATCGTCGCCACCGACCGGCTGTCGGCGTTCGACTACGTGCTGCCCAACCCGATCCCCGACAAGGGCAAGGTGCTCAACCAGATCTCCGAGTTCTGGTTCAAGCGTTTCACGTCGCTGACGCCCAACCACGTCATCAGCACCGACGTGGCCGAGTTCCCCGCCGCGCTGCGCGCGCAGGCCGAGCAGCTCGAGGGCCGCTCCACGCTGGCGCGCAAGCTGAACATGATGCCGGTGGAGTGTGTCGTGCGCGGCTACCTCGCCGGATCGGGCTGGAAGGAGTACCAGCGCGACGGCACGGTCTGCGGGATCAAGCTCCCGGAAGGTCTGCAGGAGTCTTCGCAGCTTCCCGAGCCGATCTTCACGCCGGCGACGAAGGCCGACGAGGGCCACGACGAGAACATCCCGTTCTCCGAGGTCGTCAACCTGGTCGGCGAGGAGCGCGCGAACGAGTTGCGCGACAAGTCGCTGGCGCTGTACGCGGCGGGCGCCGACTACGCGCGCGGCCGCGGGATCATCATCGCCGACACGAAGTTCGAGTTCGGCCTCGACGGGGAGACGCTGGTGCTCGCCGACGAGGTGCTGACCCCCGACTCGTCGCGCTTCTGGCCCGCCGATCAATACGAGCCCGGGCGCGGCCAGCCCTCGTTCGACAAGCAGTACGTGCGCGACTACCTCGAGTCGATCGGCTGGAACAAGCAGCCGCCGGTGCCGGAGCTGCCCCAGGAGATCGTCGACGGCACGCGCGAGCGCTACCTGCAGTGCTACCGCGAGCTGACCGGCGAGGAGATCCGCTAGCCCGAAAAGCCGCGCAGCTCCTGACGGGCACGTTCGAATCGCGACAGATCGGCGCCCGGCGCAGGCCACAGACCCGCGATCACGTCGACCTTCTCGGCGGCTCGCCGTAGTCGCTCGGCCAGCCGCGGGTCACGCGACGCCGCTTCGGTGAGCCGCTCGACGGCAACCTCGGCGCGATCGAGGTCGGCGCAGTAGAGCAGCAGGTCGACCCCGGCCTCGATCGCCTCCACGGCGGCCCGGCCATCGACGTCGCGGGGCGCCACCGCGCCCATCTCGAGGTCGTCGCTGACGGCGAGACCGTCGAACCCGACCCGCCGGCGCAGCCACTCCGTCACGGCCGTCCGCGAGCAGGTCGCGGGTAGGGGTGTCTCGCCGTCGAGCGCCACGTAGTGGCCGTGGCCGACCATCACCGAGGCGGCCTTCGACGCCAGCTCGCGGTAGGGCAGGAGGTCCTGCTCCTCGAGCCGCGCTGCGCTGCGGCAGACGCTCGGCAACTCGAGATGGCTGTCGACGGCGGTGTCGCCGAGCCCGGGGAAGTGCTTGAGGCAGCCGGCGACACCCGTCGACTGCAACCCGTTGAGGAACGCGCCGGCGGAACGAGCGGCGGCGGGCGGGTCGGTGCTGAACGATCGATCCCCGATGCCGTTGGCGGCAGCGGCCGGGCAGAGATCCACGACCGGCGCGAAATCGACGTTGAAGCCGAGCCCGGCCAACGCCTCGCCGGTGAGGATCCCGAAACGGGTGATCGCTTCGAGACCCATCGCGTGGAGCTCGACGGCGGTCGGTGTCGGGCCGATCCAGGGTTCCAGCCGCGAGACCCTGCCGCCCTCCTGGTCGATCGCGAACAGCGGCCGATCCGTCAGTGCCCCCGCGACCCGCCGGAGCAATTCCGCCGTCTGCTCCGGCTCCACGAGGTTGCGGCCGAACAGGATCACGCCGCAGGTGCCCAGCCCGGCCAGCCGTCTCGCGGTCGTGTCGTCCAGCTCCGGTGAGGGGAGTCCGACCATGATCGAGCGCCCCGCGGCGCGTCGGTTGGCGTCCATCGAGATGCTTCCTCAACGGGCCCAAAAAGCTGCCCGAACGGCAGGATATCCCCCGTTCGGGCCCGTATCCAGTGGAAACGGCCCGGTTTGACCCGTACTTTGGCGGGTGTTAGGTTTTCCCCGGTAGGGGTTGAGGGACCGAGCCGGTCCGACCGATCGAGCCGCGAGGAAAGTTGCCATGGCACGCATCCGTTTTCGGCTGGCGCCCAAGCGCTCGCCGAAAGCCGCCAGTCGCTACACGCTGCTGATCCTGCCGGAAAGCAGGAGCCGCTTCAGGAAGCTGCACATCAGCCGCCGCTTCGTCGTCTTCGCCGCCGTCGCGGCGGGTGCGCTGGTCACGGCCGGTCTGCTCGCACCGCACCTCTGGATGCGCGTCCAGACCCAGCGAACGACGATCGAACACCTGGCCCACGAGAACGAACGTTTGCGCGTGCAGACGACTCGGTTCGAGGCATCGGTCGACGAGATCCAGCAGCGACTCAGCGGCATCGAGACCACGGCCGAGGAACTGGCCGGCGAGCTGGGGATGGACATGCGGACGATTCCGGCCGGCGGAGCGGGGAGCCCGTCCCTCGCCGGCCGCTCGCCGTTGTTGAGCGAGCTGGATTCGCTTTCGGGTCGGGCCGCGGGTGTCCGCGAATCGCTCGAGCAACTGGACGACGCGTTTCGCGTTCGCGCCTCCCTGCTGTCCTCGACACCGTCGATCATGCCGGCGCAGGGTTGGTTCTCCCACGGCTTCGGCTGGCGCAAGGACCCGTTCTCCGGCAAGCGACGGTTCCACCGCGGCATCGACATCGTCAACCATCGAGGGACGCCGATCCACGCGACCGCCGACGGGGTGGTCTCTCGCGCCGTGCGCATCGCGGACCTGGGCAAGACGATCGACATCTCCCACGGCCGCGGCTACGTGACCCGCTTCGCCCACCTCAGCGAGATCCTCGTCAAGCCCGGCCAGAAGGTCGAGCGCGGGGACCTCATCGGCAAGATGGGCTCGACCGGCCGCTCCACCGGGGATCATCTGCATTACGAGATCTTCTACGACGGCCGGCGGGTGAACCCGTGGAAGTACCTGGGGCAGCGCGGGGGCTGACCAGCGGCTGATACCCTTTCCGGGATGGATCGCAAGGACGCGGAGCTCGATCCGGAGGTGCTCTCCGACCCGCTGGAGGCGGACGACACGCCCACCGTCATCGACGTCGACGCCGAGGAAGCCGGCACCGGTGCGCTCACCAAGGCCGACACCCGGGCCCTGCGCAGCACCGACCCGTTTCGGCTCTACATGGCGGAGATCAAGAAGTACCCGCCGCTGTCCCGGGAAGAAGAACAGCGTCTCGCGCGGTTGTACCGCGAAACGGGAGACCGCGAGGCGCTGTTCCGCCTCGTCACCGCCAACCTGATGCTGGTCGTGCGGATCGCCTTCTCCTTCCGGCGAGCGGCCAAGAACCTGCTCGATCTGGTCCAGGAGGGGAACGTCGGCCTGCTGGCGGCCATTGATCGGTTCAGCCCCGAGGTGGGGGTCCGGCTGCCGACCTACGCGGCCTGGTGGATCCGCGCCTACATGGTCAAGTTCCTGCTGGACAACGTCCGGCTCGTGCGCGTCGGGACGACCAACGCGCGGCGCAAGCTGCTGCGCAACCTGCACAAGGAGAAGCAGAAACTCGAATCCATGGGCTTCGACGTCGGGCCCAAGCTCCTGGCGGAGCACTTCGGCGTCTCCGAGCGTGACGTGATCGACGTTCAGGCGGCCCTCAGCTCGCGGGACGTGTCCCTCGATGCGCCGGTGGCCGGGAGCGACGGGGATCGCAGCCACGCCGACGCGCTCCCCGAGGCGACGGACTCCAGCGTGGAGGACGAGGTTTCACGGCGCGAGCTCCAGGACAAGATGGAAGCCCTCCTGAACACCTTCCGGGAGGGTCTGACCGAGCGGGAACTGGCCCTCCTGGACGAGCGGATCGTCAGCGACACCCCGGTGAGCCTTCAGGCCCTCGGCGACCGTTTCGGGACCTCTCGCGAGGCGGTGCGGCAGGCCGAGGGCCGGTTGATGAAAAAACTAGAGGACTTCTTGCGCCAGGAGCTAGGTGATATCGGCGACTGGAGCCTCAGATAGCGCTCGGCCGGCTTGCTGAAACGGTCTGGAGCCCAGTGTGGACGGGCACAATCCGGCTTGACCGTTAAGACTTTACCGCCAATATTATCCGGTGAGGCTCGGCTATGTTTTTTTGGCCAAGGCTCTTGTTGCGAAACGTTCTTGTTGGTATGCTTCGCCTCTCCCCAGGGGGGAACACACGGGGCGAGGCTTCCACGGGAAGCCGGGGTTGGTGATGCAAATCTTGATTCTCTTGGCCACCGTCGCGCTGAGCCTGGCGACGGCCATCCTGACCGCTTCCGGAATCCTGACCCTCTTGCTCAAGGTCATGATCCGTCTGCGTTAGCGCACGCCCCTGCCGAGCTAATCATCCTGACCTATTTCGTCGCGTGCGTCGCGCGCCCGTTCGTGCATCCCCCGAAAATCCGGTAATTTCAGGACCTGGCCGTAGGCCTCGTGCGCCTTATCCGCCTCGCCTCGTATCGCGTAAAGCTCGCCGAGTTGATACCAGGCCAGGAGGGCCATCTGATCGTTGGATTCCTCGCGATGAATTTCGAGGATCTTGGTGAGCTCGGCTTCGGCCGCATCGAGCTGCTCCAGCTTGAGCCGAGCGACGGCCAACCCGTAGCGTGTGAACAGATGCTCGGGGCGTAGCTCGAGCGCGCGCTCGAGAGCCGGGATCGCCTGTTCGTAGTCGCCGAGACCGCCGTAGTGGCGCGCCTTGGCCGTGGCCTCCCGGAACTGTGCCTCCATATCGCCCACCGCGGCCTGTCGGCGAACGTAGCCGGCGAAACGGGTCTCGATCTCTTCGACGGAGAGGCCCAGCGCGCCGGCAAATCCGGCCGCGTCGCTCTCGTACCGGCCGTACACCTCGGCGATTGCCTTTCCGCCGAACTCCTCGTGGAGCCAGCCGACGAACAAACCGGCAATCGGAAAGCCGAGGCGGGCCTTGTTGAGCACCCGCATCTTCTCCTCGTCCAGCAGATCGGCCAGGCCCGGGAAGCGGTCGTCGCCGGCGAGCATGGAGGCGTAGACGGGCAGCTCGTCGGTTCCCTGCTGTTGCTCCGCCCAGACCGCGNNAGTTCATTCTTGCCTTGCTGTTGCTCCGCCCAGACCGCGAGTCCCTCGACGAGCAACGTGAGGTAGCCCGGGCCGTAGAGCTGCCGGGCGATCAGGTGTAGGTCCTCGTGGGGGCTCGGGTCCAACGCGATGGCCTTGGTCAAGTAGAGCTCTCCCCGGCGCCCCAGGTGATGCCTTGCATCGTGGACGTCGCAGAGGTTCTCCTTCGCGTCGCTGTCCTCGTAGACGAAGAGCTCGATCTTGGTCGCGTTCTCCGGCGCCTTCCCCAGAGCCGCCACGCCGGCGCTCCAGGCGGACTCTCGGGCCGCCACGACGGCGTCGAGCTCGGCCTCGCTCAGGCCGAGCGAGAAGTCGTGCACGATGTAATGCTCGGATTCCCTCTTGACGTTGGACAACGGCCGTGAATCGCGGTTGTCCACCTCGACATCGGGGTTGCGCCGGGGCGGCCACTTCATCTCGTTCGTCATGAAGCGTCCGTACTCCTCCACCGTGTACTGGTCGTAGACGATCCAGTCCGAACCGAAGAAGGGCAGCACCAGGTAGCGGTCGAGCTCGGGATCGATCCGCGACCAGAAGAACAGCTCGTGATCCGCGGAGAACGGAGAGACCCAGCCGAACAGGAGGTCGTGCTCGAAGCCGCGCTCGATGCCCTCGAACTTCCAGCCTCGCTCCGTCAGCTCGACACCGCCGATCTCGCGCAACAGCGCGTTGTTCCAGCCGAGCAACAGCAGGTGCGCCTTGCGGTCCTCCGCGGTCACCTCCACGTCGGCGAGGACCCGCGTGACGGTCCGGTGGCGCCCCGAAAGGTAGGCCGCACGCCGCTCGGCCGAGATGCGGTTGCGCTCGCGCTCCTCGTCGGGACTCCCGGGATAGACGATCGTGATCTCGGGGTAGGTGTACAGCAACGCCGCGCCGGTGAACACCTCGCGCTCCTCGGCCGCGACCTGCGGGACCAGCGCGGCGCCCAGGAGCAGCGCGGTCCGGATGCATCTCATGCTCGCCTCCACCCCGGTTATCTTACCGACGCTGGCGTACAATCGCCCGCATGGGAAGGCTTCTGGCGCTTGCCGACCTGCACCTCTCGGGCACGGGCGACAAGCCGATGGATCGGTTCGGCGAGCTGTGGGTGAACCACGCCGAGCGCATGGCGTCCAACTGGGACGCCTCTGTCCGACCGGACGACTGGGTGCTCCTGCCGGGCGATCTNNAAGCTGCTGCTGCGCGGCAACCACGACAGCTGGTGGGGGAGTCGGGCCAAGGTGCTCCGCGCCCTGCCGGACGGCTGCGAGATCCTGCACAACAGCGCCGCCGAGATCGGCGCCTGGGTCGTGGTCGGGTCGCGCGGCTGGCTGAGCCCCGACGACCCGCTGGCCGGGGAGGACGATCGCAAGGTGTTCGCGCGCGAGCTGCAGCGGCTGGAGCTCTCGATCCGCGACGCCGAACGGTTCGACGCGGGCCGGCCTCGACTGGCGATGCTGCATTACCCGCCGTGGCTCGTCGGTCGCGAGCCCACCGAGGTCGTCGGACGGCTGCGGGCGGCCGGGGTCAGCGTCTGCGTTTACGGCCACCTTCACGGCGAAGACCACGCGCTCGCGGTGCACGGCGAGCACGACGGGATGCGCTTCTGTTTCGTCGCCGCGGACGCGGTCGGGTTCGAGCCCGTCGTGATCCTCGACGACGTGGGGTCGTCATGACGTCGCATGTCTACCGCTGCTCCGACGCCGCACGCTGGTTGCCCCGAATCCTCGCCGCCTCGGCGCTCGTGGCCGCGATGATCCTCTCGGTCCGGATCTACGCTGGCGTCGCGGGCTCCGGCTGGTCGCACTCGCGGACGTTCGTGATCCTCGTCGGCGCGGCGGTCGCTTTGATGATCGTGCGCGCGGGCGGGATGGTCCGGGCGGAATACAGGCTCCTGGACGAGGCGCTTCACATCCGCGTCGGCAAGCACGAGCGGGAGCTGCCCTACGAGATGATCGTCTCGTTGAGCTACGAAACGCCGTTCGTCAAGCCGAAGGAGTGGCTCCCCGCGATGGTGCTGATCGATCGGTTCGACAAGGTCTGGCGGATCCCCGCGTTCCTCGTCGACGGCGACCGGTTCGTGACCGAGCTCACGGAAGCCGCGGGCCGTGACGACCTGCGGAGCTTCGCCTCCGCGCATGGCCTCACGACGAAGATGGCGGCGACGCGCGGCCGGCTCATGATCGGCTACTCGGTGGCCGCGGCGCTGGTGCTCGCGGCCTGGCTGTTCCTCGCCCTCTCGGCGGGACCGTGACGTGATCCCTCGGATCCGAAGTTCCGTTCTGGTGACGCTACTGGTCGCCGCGCTCGCACCCCTTCCGTGTCCGGCGGCCGATGCGGCGTGGCAGGCCTTGCTGGAGGGCGACGCGGAGCGAGCGCTGGAGCTCTACCGGGACCGGATCGGCGAAGCGCCCGGCGACGATCGCGCGGCGGCGGGCGAGATCGAGGCACTGCTCGCCCTGGAGCGTTTCGACGCCGCCCTGGAGCGCTCCACCACCCGCTACGAGGAGTTCGCGTCGAGCCCGCACGTCCTGGCGGCGCACGGTAGCGCGCTGCTGCGGGCGGGGCGACTGATCGAGGCCGACGCCGTCCTGGCCGCTCTCGAAGAAACCGAGGAGGCGCCTCCCCGAGGTCTCATCGCGCTGGCGCGGTTGCGTGGTGCGCGGGGCCGCCACCAGGAGGCGGCCGAGCTGGCCGAACGGGCGTTGCTGGACGGAGCCGACGATCCCGTCGTCCAGTTCTGGGCCGCGGAGTCCGTCGCGGACCGCGATCTGTCGATCGAGCTGCTCGAGCGATTCGTCGCCGCGGAGCCGAAGGGAGCGGACGATCGTCTGGAGGCCGCGCGCGGCACCCTGAGGCTTCAGGACGCGCTCGGGGATCGCCAGGTCTGGGTCCCGCTGGCCGCGCCGGAGCGTGTCGTCGTGCCGCTTCGCCTCGTCTGGGACGACCAGGGACGCAAGCTGGGCTACGTGGTCGAGGCGCGCATCGGGCCCAAGGACAAGCCGGTCAAGCTGATGCTCGACACCGGGAGCACGGGACTGTTCCTCGTCGAGCGCATGGCGCGCAAGCGGGGTTTCGAGTTCCTCTCCGAGGAGACCGCCTTCGGGGGCGGCGGCGACAAGCGCCACCGCAACCGACGTGGTCTGTTTTCGAGCTTTCGACTCGGCGAGGTGCGGTTCGGAGAGGCGCTCGCGGGGACCACGCGCAGCGAGCTCGAGCCCTACGGGCGCTTTCACGGGCTGCTGGGGATCCAGGCGCTCTCCGGTTATCGCGCGGTGCTCGATCTGAAGGCCCAGCAGCTGATCCTCACCCGCACGACGTCCGACGACGTGTCCGGCGAGCCCTTCTGGATGGT
>JABAOH010030099.1_pt1 | contig 10256 bp, 6 predicted proteins | sample 7062181 | NCBI WGS metagenome assembly JABAOH01 (sample SAMN14538630, study PRJNA623070) | marine sediment metagenome | biome: marine biome [ENVO:00000428]; feature: marine pelagic biome [ENVO:01000023]; material: deep marine sediment [ENVO:00002113]; isolation source: pool of 5 deep marine... | reverse complement strand
TGATTCCATGGCCATCCCTCACGTCGAAGCATTTGGTCTCTACCCCTCGATCATCGATGACAATCCGTCCATCTGTCAACACCCCATCCACGTCCAGGATCAAGAGCTTGACATTTCTCGCCTTTTCCAGACCCCTTGAACCCATCAGACAATCCCCAGCTTTCACCAGATCATGGCCCACTATCCTTTACAATCCGATCGATCTCCTTAACCTGAGCGAGCAAAGACCCTACTCCGTCCAGGGATAGGGTATTTGGGCCGTCACACAGGGCCCGGGAAGGATCCTCGTGCACCTCCATGAACAGAGCGTCAATTCCCGTTGCTGTAGCCGCCCTCGCCAACTGGGGCACCAACTCCCGCTGACCTCCCGAACGGTCCCCACCTGCCCCCGGCAGCTGCACGCTATGGGTGGCATCGTATACAACGGGATAGCCGAAAGACCTCATGATGGCCAACGATCTCATGTCACTGACCAGATTGTTATATCCGAAGCTCGTCCCCCGCTCCGTCAAGAGCACGTTCTCATTCCCCGTACTGGTGACCTTTTCGATGACATTGCATATATCCCACGGGGCCAAGAATTGACCCTTTTTAATGTTGATCGCCCTTCCCGTCTTCGCCACTTCCATGATGAAATCCGTCTGCCTACAGAGGAAAGCCGGGACCTGAATCACGTCCAAAAGGGCCGAGGCCCTCTCAATCTCCTCAAAACGGTGGACATCGGAAAGGAGGGGAAGATGAAGCTCTTCCTTCACCCGACGCAAAATCCTCAAGCCCTCATCAAATCCCGGTCCCCTATAGGAGTGGAGGGAAGAGCGGTTGGCCTTATCATATGAGCTCTTGAAGATGAGGCCCATCCCGATGGTTGAGACGATCTCCTTTATCCTCTTCGCGATCCTCAGGGTCACCTCCTCGCCTTCGATCACACAAGGACCCGCCACGAGGACCAAGGGTTTATCCCCTCCGATCGTAACGGAATTGACGTGGATTTCCCTGGTAGCCATTTACCGCCCCTGCCGGGAGACAGTCCTCCCCCTCTTCCGTTTCCCCGAGCTGCCTCCCCTCTGGTTTCCCAGCGATGCCCTGATAAAATCCCGAAACAGGGGGTGGGGCTCCATGGGATGGGATTTGAATTCCGGATGAAACTGACATCCCAGAAACCACGGGTGGTCCTCCAGCTCGATTATCTCGACCAAATCTCCATCCGGGGATACACCACTCACCTTGAGTCCCGACTTGGTCAACATCTCCCGGTATCCGTTATTGAATTCGTACCGATGTCGATGTCTTTCCCAGATCATCTTCCTGTTATAGGCCCGCAGGGCCAAGCTCCCCTTTTCCAGCTTGCAGGGGTAAGCGCCCAGCCTCATCGTTCCCCCTTTATCCGAGTGGATATCCCGTTTCTGGACCACCTTTTCCCGGTCAACCCACTCCTCCATGAGGTAGATGACCGGGGCCGTGGTATCAATGTCGAATTCCGAGCTGTTGGCCTTTTTCAGGCCGGCCCTGTTTCTCGCGAACTCGATCACCGCGGCCTGCATCCCGAGACAAATCCCGAAATAGGGGATCTTCTTCTCCCGCGCATATTGGACCGCCTTGATCTTTCCCCCAATCCCCCTCTGTCCAAACCCCCCTGGCACCAGAATCCCACGGGCACCCTTGAGCAGTTCGGCGGACTTCTCCTTCCCCAGCCTCTCGGAATCGACATAGTCCAGGTCCACACGACAATCGTTGGCAATCCCTCCATGGATTAAAGCCTCGTGCAGGCTCTTATACGAATCCTTCAGATGGACGTACTTCCCAACCACGGCAATGGAGGTTGACCGCTTTGGATTTTTAACCTTCTTTACCAACCTATCCCAAGCTCGTAAATTGGGGCGTCCCGTCCAGATGTTGAGCAATTCGACCAGCCTATTATCCAAGCCCTCCTGGTGAAAGACGATGGGGACTTCGTAGATGGATTCCACGTCCTTGGCGGTGATGACCGCATCCTTGTCGACATTGCAAAACAGGGCGATCTTCTCCTTAACCTCGGGGGTGAGAAAACGGCCAGTCCGGCAGAGAAGAATATCGGGTTGAATCCCGATTTCCCGAAGCGCCTTCACGCTATGTTGGGTAGGTTTGGTCTTGAGCTCCCCGGCCGTCTCAATATAGGGTACTAAGGTCAGGTGGATATAAGCGGTATGTTCCCTCCCCAGATCACTCCGTAATTGACGGATAGCCTCCAAGAATGGAAGACTCTCGATATCCCCCACCGTGCCGCCTACTTCCACTATTACCAAGTCAACGTTATCCGCCAAATCGAGGACCTTGTCCTTAATCTCATCGGTAATGTGGGGGATAACCTGCACGGTCCCGCCCAGGTATTCACCCCTCCTCTCCTTGGAGATGACGGCATCGTATATCTGCCCGGTGGTGAAATTGTTCTTCCTCCCCATTTTTGCATGGGTGTACCGCTCATAATGTCCAAGATCCAGATCCGTCTCGGCTGCGTCATCGGTGACGAAAACCTCGCCGTGCTGGAAGGGATTCATGGTACCAGGATCGACGTTAATATAGGGGTCGAATTTCAACAAGCTGACGCTCAACCCCCGACTTTCCATGAGGGCTCCAATCGACGCCGAGGCAAGCCCCTTTCCCAGGGATGAGACAACTCCTCCGGTGATGAAAATGAACTTCGACCTCAACGCCTACTCACCCCTCATGAAGATATTAATGATCTCGTAACCGTTTTCGATGGAAACGCCGCCTCGTTTGACCGATTCCTCATCAAAGCTCATCCCCTCCGGCCAACTCCTCCTGCGACGGGAATCGTATATGGCAAAGGGCACGGGATCGGGGACATGGGTCCTTACGGCGATGGGCGTGGGGTGATCCGGAAGAACCATCACCCGATGGGCTCCTACGTCTCGTATTCCCTCAAGTACCGTCCCCACCACCTCTTTATCGAAGGCCTCGATGGTCTCTATCTTCTTGGGAATATCCCCGCTGTGGCTCGCCTCATCCGGTGCTTCCACGTGGATAAACACCAAATCTTTCTCCTCCAGTTCCTTAAGCCCGTATTCCGCCTTCCCTCGATAGTTAGTGTCGAAGTACCCCGTTGCCCCTGGGACGTCGATCACCTCCAGCCCCGCATACAGTCCAATCCCCTTAATCAAGTCGACGGCGGAGATCACAGATCCTTCTACTCCGAACTTTTCGGCCAGGGTAGGGATCTGGGGCCTTCTGCCCTGACCCCATAGCCAGATGGAATTGGCCGGTTTCAACCGCTTTTCCCTCCTGACCACGTTCACGGGATGCTGCTTCAACAGGACCTGAGATCTGGTGAGGAGGTCCATGATTCCGTCCTCGCCCCCCACCTTGGGGAGGTAATCGAAGATCCCTTTTCCCACGATGTCATGGGGAGGCATAAGGTTGAGGCTTTCGAGCCCCTCTCGATCCCCCCCTCCTTTCCAAACCATGAGATGACGGTAGCTTACACCGGGATAGAATCGAATTGTCTCAGTTCCCATCTCCTCGTCAATATCCTGGATAATCTGACGAGCCTCTTCCGAGGATATGTGGTCGGCAGTGAAGTCCTCCATGGTCACCTGGGAGCCTAAACCCCCGAGGGTTACGAGGTTGCAACGAAAGGCCAGATCATCCGCTTCAAGTGAAACCCTCATGCTGGCTGCCTCAAGGGGACCTCTCCCCGTAAAATATCGGGCGGGGTCGTATCCAAGGAGGGACATATTGGCGATCTCGGTTCCGCTGGAGAATCCCCGGGGGATGGTCTTGACCAATCCAACCCTCCCATTCCCCGCGATCCAATCCATATTGGGTGTGTTTGCCGCCATCAACGGGGTCTTTGCTCCCAATTCCACTAATGGATAATCGGCCATCCCATCGCCGACCATTACTACATATTTCATTGGTCACCTTATAAGATCATGCCACAGTAAGACTATAGCAAAAGATGGCTGAAAGTCAAACAAAAAGGCGGGACTTTAAGCAAAAGATGTGCCAACTTCCACCAAAGCTGAAACTTTTATCCTTAGCGCTTCGATTGGCAAATACAAGGACGTATTCTCTGGAGCAGGATCTGAGGAAATGCTCACTCCATTCGGCCCGAGCCTTTCGGCAGTGAGCTCAAGGCCGAACTGCTCATGGCCGAGGGCAGCAATAAGTCCTGAGTAAATATGTTCGTAACCGAACTTATGAACCGAAGGACTTAGGATCTCTATGGGGAGGCCATGGTCGAGATCCTAGGGGAAAAGGGCCTTCTTCAGGTACCTCACCACCCTCTCGGCCTCCAACCGAGCCTCTTGTCGCCTCCCTTCCGGGATGGATAGGGGGGAGTCCCTCAAAGTATTTCCCCGAAACCCCAGCCGCCGGCCTATCTCCTTGAAGGTTTGGGGAAGATCGTCGTTAAGATCGACATCGTTCATAATTGCCCAGGCAAGGGTCCAGGCCTTTGCCACATTGGCGACCTCATAACCACCTCCTCCCAGGGCAACCCAGGGTAGGGAGATGTCCTTTACCTTCTCGATCACTTTCGCATATCCGTTTGTGGTCAAACAGAGATGTGCGAGGGGATCGCTATAAAAGGTATCGACCCCCAGTTGGGTCACCATCACTTCTGGTTTAAACCCCTCTATCAGCGGGACGACAACCTCTTCAAAGGTCCAAAGGTATGTCTCGTCATCGGTGAAGGGGTGGAGGGGAACGTTGATCGAAAATCCCATCCCCTCCCCTTCTCCCATCTCATGTTCAAATCCCGATCCGGGAAAGAGAAAGTTTCCGCTTTCGTGGAGTGAGATGGTCATTACTCGGTCCGTTCCGTAGAAGGCCCGTTGCACGCCATCCCCATGATGGGCGTCGATATCGATATAGGCCACGCGTTTGCCTCGATCCAAGAGCCGGAGGATCACAATGACGGGATCGTTCACATAACAAAATCCTGAGGCACGATCTCCCAGGGCATGATGAAGCCCGCCGGCGATGTTGAAGGCAATGTCGGCCTCCTTCTCCACCACCAACTGGGTGCTTTGAATGCTGGCCCCGCTAGCCAAGAGGGACCATTCCCAAAGGCCCTCAAATATGGGATTGTCCCCGGGCCCCAGTCCATACATAAACGAATCCCCCACGGGGGAGCCCTGGCTGCCCCGTTTCAACACATCCAAATAGTCCCGGCTGTGGAAGAAGGAGAGTTCCTCCTCCGTCGCCTCCCGTGTCTCAACCAGTCTCGTCGACGGGAGGGAGAGGAGTCCGTAGGCCCTGATAAGTTCATAGGTCAATTTGAGCCGAAGGATCTTCAGGGGGTGGGCCAGGCCATAATCGTAGTCTGCGTATCTATCGGTGTAGATGAAGGCGGTCCGCATGAGTCGTGTTTCGTGTCCGTGAAGCGTGATTCGTCCTTCGTGATCCGTTACTCGGTATTCGTTATCAGTTATTTGTCATTTGGCATTTGACATTGATTCTCGCGTCCGTGAACCGTGGTCCGTGTCCGTGCTCGTGAATCGTGCTGGTGTTCCTTTGTCATTTCTCATTGGTCATTTGACATTTGGCATTTGTCATTGATTTCAGAACCCCATCACCCCCAGTACCGCGTCCAGTCGAGCGGGAATGGAGACGGGCTTCGGCGAAATGCCGATGGCATTATCGGGATCCTTGAGCCCGTGACCCGTGATGGTACACACCACCGTGTCCCCGGCTTTTACAACCCCCCTCTCGGCCATCTTAATCAAGCCTGCCACCGAGGCCGCCGATGCCGGCTCTCCGAATACCCCTTCCAGCCGGGCCAAACAGCGATATGCCTCCAGAATCTCCTCATCGCTGACCATGTCTATGGCACCGCCCGATTCGTCACGAGCCCTCTCGGCCTGCTCCCAGTTAGCTGGATTTCCAATTCTGATCGCCGTGGCGATGGTCTCGGGTTTGGCGACAATGCTTCCCCTGACGATAGGGGCAGCCCCCTCCGCCTGAAAACCCATCATCTTAGGCAATGACCCAATCCTCCCCCTGGCCTGGTATTCCTTATATCCCTTCCAGTAAGCCGTGATATTGCCTGCATTACCAACGGGTAAAAAATGGTGGGTGGGGGCTTCCCCCAATTGGTCGCATACCTCGAAGGCCGCCGTCTTCTGGCCTTCAATTCGATGGGGATTGAGCGAATTCACCAGGGTTACGGGGTGATCCTCCGAAATCTCCCTGACGATGCTCAAGGCCTCGTCGAAGTTGCCCTGGATCTGGATCACCTCGGCCCCATGGAGCATCGCCTGGGAAAGCTTGCCGAGGGCGATCTTCCCTTCCGGGATGATGACATAAGCCTTCATATCCGCCCTGGCGGCATAGGCGGCCGCTGAGGCGGAGGTATTCCCCGTGGATGCACAGATAACCGCCTTGGATCCCCCCTCGAGGGCTTTGCTTACGGCCACCGTCATCCCCCTGTCCTTAAAGGATCCCGTCGGATTCAACCCCTCGTATTTCAGGTAAACTTCGATATTCCTGGGGAGAACTTCCTGAATTCGTTTTGTCCGGATCAAAGGGGTCCACCCCTCGTTGAGGGTAACGATCCACCGTTCTTCCCCAACGGGAAGAAAATCCCGGTACTTTCGGATCACCCCTCTCCATGGCACAACGCGGTACTGCCTCATTCTTCCAATTCCCGGGCGAAACTGTTCAACTCAACTCGTCCTCGACCCGAATGAGCATGGTTTTGTCCAGAATCACATCCATCTTATCGATTTCCCTCAAGGCCCTGCCGACATTCCGCTCCCGCGCCTTATGGGTCATCATCACCACGGGAACAGCCTCGGAGACCTGTCTCCCTTTCTGAATAACCGATACGATGCTGATATCGTTTTTCCCCAAGATTCCGGAGATCTTGGACAAAACCCCGGGTCGATCCAACGCCGAAAACCTCATGTAGTAAGGCCTGACGATATCCTCGATATCCTTGACCTTCATCTCTTTGATGTGTGTCTGCTGGAGGGAGAGGGTGGGCACCCTTCCTGCAGTACCCTTGAGGATATTCCGGCTGAGTTCGATCAGGTCGCTCACCACCGCGCTTGCGGTGGCCATCATGCCCGCTCCCTGACCATAAAACAGGGTCTCCCCGACGGCATTTCCCCTGAGAAAGATGGCGTTGAAGACCCCATCGACGGTGGAAAGGAGATGATCCGAAGGGAGCATGGTGGGATGGACGCGGGCCTCGATCGTCTCCCCATCGGCCTTGGCGATGGCCAACAGCTTGATCTTATACCCAAACTCCAGAGCGAATTGTATATCCAGGGGAGTGATGCCGGAAATCCCCTCAATGAAAATATCATCGAACGGGACCTTGGCCCCAAAGGCCAGCTTTATGAGGATAGCCAGTTTATGGGCTGCATCGATCCCCTCGATATCCAACCTGGGGTCCATCTCGGCATATCCCTTGGCCTGGGCCTGACGGAGAACCGCGGTAAACTCACCACCCTCGTTGCTCATCGTGCTCAAGATGTAGTTGGAGGTCCCATTGAGGATGCCGTAAACGGTCTCAATGCGCTCGGCAACGAATCCCTCCTTGAGGCTGCGGATGATGGGAATCCCGCCCCCCACCGACGCCTCAAAATTCAAATCGACGTTGTATTGCTGGGCAACCCCACAGAACTCATCCAAATGGGTGGCCAGAAGCGCCTTATTGGCCGTTACCACGTGCTTTCCTGCCTTGAGGGCTTCGAGAATATAGGATCTGGCGGGTTCCATTCCCCCGATGAGCTCCAAAACGATGTCGATCTCCGGGTCCCCGATCACCTCTTCAGCGCGGTTTGTCAATACCTCCCGGTTCACCTTTACCGATCTCTCGGTCTCCAGGTCAATGTCCGCAATCCGCTTGAGGACGATCTTCGACCCCAGTCGCTTCTCGATCAGCGGTCCATTTTCCTGGAGGACCTTGATAACCCCAGAACCCACGGTACCCCATCCAATCAGCCCCACATGAATCCCCTTCATATCATCCCCCTACCCTACCCTGGCCAGTTCCAGTCGACCCTTCCATCTCTCCTTGAGAACTTTCCCCAAAGCGCGATGGCCTGGCTGGGAGAGATCCGGATCCCTCTCCACCAGAGAGAAGGCCTCCTGGCGAGCCAGGTTGAGAATTTTTCCATCTCGCAGGATATTGGCTACACGAAAATCCGGGAGGCCCGATTGCCTTGTGCCCAAGAAATCTCCTGGACCCCGTATGATCAAATCCTCCTCCGCAATTCGAAACCCATCGTTTGTCTCCTCCATCACACTCAACCTCCGCCTGGCCTCCTCGGATCTCCGATAATTGGCCAGCAGCAGACATTTGGATGGATATCTTCCCCTTCCGATTCTCCCCCTGAGCTGGTGGAGTTGGGGAAGCCCAAATCGCTCGGCATGCTCCACTAAAATCACCGAGGCATTCGGGATATCGATGCCAACCTCGATCACGGTGGTAGCCACCAAGATATCGATCTGGCCGTCCCTGAACTTCACCATCACCTCCTCCTTCTCCTCCCCCTTCATCCGACCATGGATTAAACCCACCCTTAATTCGGGAAAGACATCTCTTTGGAGATGATCGGCCATTCGGGTGGCATCCAGGAGATCCATCTTATCAGACTCTTCAACCAAGGGATACACCAAGAAAGCCTGCCGTCCCCTCTTGATCTCCCCCTTCACGAGTTCGTATGCCTTGGGCCTTGACCTTTCGTAATAGAGCCGCGTCTCAACGGGAACCCTCCCCGGGGGAAATTCGTCGATGACGGAGATAGCTAAATCACCATACACCGTGAGGGCCAAGGTTCGAGGGATAGGGGTGGCGGTCATCACCAAGACATCGGGGTTTGTCCCCTTCCTCCTCAGTGTGGCCCTCTGGATGACGCCGAACTTGTGTTGCTCGTCGATAACCACCAGGCCAAGCCTGTGAAAATTAATGTGTTCCTGAATGAGGGCGTGTGTCCCGATAATGATTTGCCCCTCACCCGAGGAAATGGACTCCTGGATCTCCTCCCTTTCCGAACCTTTGACGCTGCTGGTCAGTAGGACCGGTCGAATTCCCAATGGCCTAACCAGCCGCCGGATGTTCATGAAATGTTGTTCGGCAAGAATCTCGGTGGGGGCCATGAAGGCTGCCTGAAACCCATTCTCCACGGCGATAAGGGCCGCCATGAGGGCCACAATGGTCTTTCCACTCCCCACGTCCCCTTGAATGAGACGATTCATGGGGTAGGGCTGTTTCATATCCTCTTCGATTTCCGATAGAACTCCCTCCTGGGCCGATGTCAACCGAAAATCCAGGGATTGGAGCAACGTCCGGATATACCCGTGGAGGATTTGAAAGGAAATCCCCTGCTCGGTCTTCACCTTGCTTCTCCTGAGGGCCAGTCCCAATTGCAGGAAGAAAAATTCGTCGAAGACGATCCGCCTGTGAGCATCTGATCGGTTGAGGTTCAATTCCTCCAAGGAGGCATCCTCCGGGGGGAAATGAACGTGTCTCATAGCCTCCTCGAAATCCATCAGTCCCTGGTTCTGGATAATATCCTCCGGGATGGGACTGGTAAGTTCATCGGCGTAGCGTTCCACAACCCCCTTCATGATTTTTCGGATCGTCTTCTGATAAAGCCCTTCGGGTTCGGAGTAGATGGGCACGATCCTCTTGAAATTGAGCGGGTCATCCTCGATATGATCGGCTATCTCCATGTCTGGGTGATGGATTTCCCTCTGATGCTTGAAGAACCTCACCTCTCCGGATATGATAACACGCCGCCCCTTTTTGAACCGGTTCTTGAGGTATTCCTCGCTGCCGTGAAACCATTTCAAGGTGAGGGTCCCCGTCCCGTCTCCTACGACTGCTTCGAACACCCTTTTCCTATTCCCCTTATAGAAAACGGTTCCCGCCAACAGTACGTGGGCCAATACCGTCTCCACCTTCCCCACCTCAATCTGCGAGATCTTCTTGATGACCCTTCGGTCCTCATATCTCCGGGGTAAAAAATAGAGGGCGTCCTCAATGGTCTTTATCCCCTTTTTCTCCAACTTCCTCGCGATCCTCGGGCCCACCCCTTTGACGAACTGTATCGGTTGGGAAAGGGTTTTGGCCTTCTCCCTATGCACCCTCGGAATTGCCTCAGCCTTACCTTTAACACTGGCGGTTTCTCGCCTCACCGCAGCACCTCCGCACCCCGGCACCGCAGCACTGGTTTTGTTCTCAACCTTAGCCTTAACCTCAGCCTCAACCTTGGCCTCTAAGCTCTTACCTCCAACCTCTGGCT
>JABAOH010001921.1_pt3 | contig 10257 bp, 12 predicted proteins | sample 7062181 | NCBI WGS metagenome assembly JABAOH01 (sample SAMN14538630, study PRJNA623070) | marine sediment metagenome | biome: marine biome [ENVO:00000428]; feature: marine pelagic biome [ENVO:01000023]; material: deep marine sediment [ENVO:00002113]; isolation source: pool of 5 deep marine... | reverse complement strand
CTAATGTTACTCGTTATTTCCCAACTACAGTTGAATATGAAAATGGAACAATTTTTAATGGAAACGCAGAAATAATAGACAGATTTGGGAACCTGATTTGGCAAGGAACAGTTGTTAATGGCTATGTAGAACCTAAGATTACCTTTAATATTAGTAATTACAATCCTGGTAATTTTACTTTATTTGTAACTGATGGTTTGAATGAAAACTATTCAGACATTTATGTTTTAACAAATACACCAAATAAAATAATAGTTGAGGAAATCTGTGATTATTATATCTTTAGTGGAAATGTTCCCTATACAATAACTGAAAATAACAGTTATTATTGTGTTAATGAGAGTTTTCATATTGATGATCAAGATGCAATAACATTTCCTTCAGGAATTCATGATTCTATTTTAAATTGTCAAGGATATAATTTGGATGGTAATGATGTTAGTATTGGTGTTAATTTATTTGGAACTAATACCACAAATAATATCATAAAGAACTGTGATATAACTAATTTTGCAGTTGGAATTGTTTTAGATGGTGTCAATAACATATCATTACTAAATAATGAGATACAGAGCAGTAGTTTCAATGGAATCTTCAGTATTGGCTCAAATAACATTATAAAAAATAACATAGTATCAGGAAGTACATTTGATGCCATATGGTTACAGTTAGGTCAATACAATATTATAATGAATAATACACTTAACAACAATGGTTGGGATGGTTTAGTGATGGAACTTTCTTCGAACAACACAGTAATAAATAACACTGCAAATGGAAATGATGATGGTTTTACTATTAGGACAGCAAACAACACCATAATAAACAACAAAGCAGTAGGAAATGACGGGGATGGATTTGAGGCCTTTGGTAAAAATAACATTTTAATTAATAATACAGCAGAAAATAATGACAAAAATGGTTTCTTTATTCTATCTCTTTGTGATAACATTAAATTAATCAATAATACTGCAAGTGGAAATGGGGTCGGTGGTAATTATAACGGTTTCTATTTTGAGCAATGCGATAACGTGGTTGTAGAAGACAATCTTGCATACAATAATAACCTTGCCAATTTTTATCTTCGGGAAACAAACAATAGTAACTTCACCAATAATGTATTGATAGGTAGCACTCGGGGTTTCTATGTTCGTGACTCCCAAAATAACAACATAAAAGGTGGCTCTATATCTAGCGGTAGTGTGGACTATAACTTTAGGGGCGCAGGAACTACAAACTATTTTATGAATAACAATTTCACAACATCAAAGAAAATATACTTCTATGATACAACCTCTTGGTTTAATTACAACAATGAAACTACGGGAAACATTTGGCTTAAAACAAAAGCCTCAACTTCAACAACAATAACAAGAGAACTTATATCATGGTCTCAAGATTTAATGCAGTGGAGTGACACATCTTCCTCAACAACAACATCAATATACAATATAACAGGGCTTGAAACTGATATAGATTATTACGTATTTAACAACTCAATATTAACTTACACTTTAAACTCAGGTCCTAATGGTGAAATAAGCTTTACAATTAATTTGCCTCAAGATGAAGAACATGAGATAAAAGTTGAAAAATCAACTGATTTTGTCTTTTGGTTCAAGTTTGATGAAGGTAGAGGTGTAGATGCTTACGATTCTTCTGTATATAGCAACGATGGAATCTTTTATGGAGAAACCTTTTATCATGGAACATTGGGAAATGGAACTGCTGGATATGAACCAACTTGGAAGTCTGGAACTGATTGTATGTATGGGAGTTGTTTAGCGTTTGAAGGAACCCCTTGGGTAGATGCAGATGTTGTAGATGTGAGTGACATTCCAAATGGTGATTTAACTATCATGGCATGGATTTATCCGAAACAAGTTTTAGGTGATCAAAGAGCTATAGTTTCAAAGTGGAGTAGTGCTGGTGGCACTGCTGAATGGCTATTTCGATTATACAATTCTTCATCAGCAAATATGAGATTTATTATGTATAATACTACTGCTGGTTACGAACAGATAGGTTCTAGTGGTGCAAATATTGGAACAGGTGGTTGGACTCATGTTGCTGTTTCTTATGATATATCAAGTGGTCAAGTGCGTTTCTATAGGAATGGAAGCTATGTAGGAGGAGGTAGTTTTAATGGTCCAATGAGAGATGGTTCAGCAATAGTTAAAATAGGTTCACAAGGATATGGTACTCTTGATCCTTTTAATGGGACAATAGATGAAGTAAGAATTTTTGACGAAGTATTAAGTCAAACAGAAATTCAGTATGAAATGAACAGTCAATTTCCTGTTTCAAGACCAATAGCATCTTGGAAGTTTGAAGAAAATTCTGGAACAATTGCTAATGATACTCATATTTGGGCTAATGGTACATACGGTTCTGCTTTAAGTTTTGATGGTTCTAATGATTATGTCCAAGCACCCCACGATAGTTCTCTTTCTGGATTTACAGAATTCACTGCTGGTTTTTGGATTAGACAAGATGATGTAACAAGAAGACAAGCTAGGTTGTATAAATGGGGTGGAGGCGGTGCACAAGGTTGGTTTATAGAGGGCCCCTCTTTTGGTACATGGGACCTTGGATTTTATGCTTCTCATAATGGTACACATTATGTAGAATGGCATGCCAATTATAATCCAATAGCTGGATCATGGTATTATATTACTGTTGTTTGGGAAGCCAATGAACATGCCCAGTTTTATGTGAATGGAGCACCAGTGACTACAAGTACCCCTCCTTCAACAATCTCACAGATTTATAATAATGTTGGTGCACCTTTTCTTGTTGGGAAGTGTCCATACGATTCTAATAGATATTTTGACGGTATCATAGATGAGATAAGAATTTGGAATAGAACATTAACTCAATCGGAAATTCAGGAAGAAATGAACAGAAGTTAACCTTTAATTATTAATTTAACCTATAGATTTTCATGGCAAAGAAAAAGGCTAAGAAAAAAACAAAAAGAAGAAAACGTCATACTTCTAAGAAAAAAAGAGAATTGCCTAAATTCAAGATTTTTAAAAGAAGAGCAAAACAATTACCAAAAACAGAAAAAATAAGAGTTAAGTATGCTCTAATACCTCCATTTGCTGGAGTTAATATCAAATGGGATGAAACAAAAAAAGAAATCATATATAATGTTAGTGAACCAAAATTATCAGAAAAAGAAAGTGAAATTAAAGATAAATTAGTTAATGGTTTGCTAGAGGTTTTAGATATTGAGCTCTCTGCTATAAAAAAGAAATCAGAAGCAATAGAGTATTTAGAAGAACAAGTTAAAAGTATTATAAAAGAATATCAAATGAAATTAACAAAAAGGTCTTACCTTAAAATAATGTACTACATCTTTAGAGACTTTATTGGTTTGAATGAAATAGAACCTATGTTGCAAGATCCTTATATTGAAGACATATCCTGTGTTGGAGTTGGTGTCCCATTATATGTTATTCATAGAAAATATGGCTCTATTAAAACCAATGTTGTTTATGATGATATAAAGGAATTAACAGAATTTGTTGTAAAACTTGCTGAAAGGTGTGGAAGATTTATTTCTTATGCTGAACCTTTGTTAGATGGATCCTTGCCAGATGGTTCTAGAGTTCAGGCATCTTTTGCTGAAGACGTTACAACTAGAGGACCCTCATTTACAATTAGAAAATTTGTGCAAATACCATTATCACCAATAGATTTAATGAATAGAAAAACTGTAAGCAGTGAAGTTTTAGCTTATTTATGGTTAGCAGTTGAGAGTGGGGTCTCAATTTTAATTGCAGGAGGAGCTGGAACAGGAAAAACAACTCTTTTAAATGTTTTATCAATGTTCATTCCACCAACAGCCAAGATAGTAACAATAGAAGATACTAGAGAATTAAACTTAACACACGAGAACTGGGTTCCAGCTGTTACAAGAGTAAGTTTCATGAAAGGCGTTGGAGAGGTTTCGATGTTTGACTTATTAAAAACATCATTTAGACAAACGCCTGATTATGTTATAGTAGGAGAGGTCAGAGGTAAAGAAGCTTATGTTATGTTCCAGGGTATGGCTTCAGGTATTCCAGCCATTGGAACAATGCATGCAGGAAGAGTTGAGGATGTTATATATAGATTGGAAACCCCACCTATAGAATTATCTCCTGCTTTGGTTGATACTTTGGATTTAATATTAGTAATGGTTCATGCTAGAGAAAAAGGAGAGTCTGATAGAAGACTCAAAGAAGTGGATGAAATACAGTCTGTTGATCCTNNAGATACAGTCTGTTGATCCTGAAACAGGTAAAGCAAGACAAATAAGATATTATTATTGGTTGCCTGAAAAAGATAATTTTGGAAAATATGCTGGCGATTCTTGGCTTTTACAAGATTTATCAAGAATAAAAGGTCAATCTATAAGTTCTTTGAAAAGAGAAATAGAACGAAGAAGATTATTATTAGAATGGATGCAAAAAAAGAAAATAACATTCTTTAAGGACGTTGCAGAAATTTTTGCAGAGTATTATAAAGATCCGAAAAAAGTCTTGGAAAGAGCTAGAATTATAAAGAAAAGGATTAGAAGTGTGAAACATAAAAGAAAAACTAGAAAAACAAGGTCTAAGAAAAGATCTAGAAAATAAAATGTTCTAATGCATCATTTACATCTTCAACTTCTATTACTTCTATACCAACATCTTCTCCTATGTTAACTGTGATTTCCTTGAATTTTGTTGTGCAAAATATGAAACCAGCTCTTTTAATACAACTTTCTTCAGGTTTCAAATAAGTTTGAGTTCCTTGACCTTTAGGAACTAGAAATAGACTTGCTCCAAGTTCTTTAGCGGCCTTTGCTTTTTCTAAAATTCCTCCAACTTCACCTATTGTTCCATCAGGCTGTATTGTGCCTGTCATCATTACATCTTTTTTTACATCTTTTTTTTCTAAGGCTGCTATTGTTGCTACTGTTAAAGAAGCTCCAGCAGAAGGTCCGCCTACCAAAGTTGCTTCGCTTTTTATAGTATAAATTAAATCATAATTATCAACATTTAAATTTGTCACATCTCGTGCAACATCTTTTGCTATTTGTATTGATTGTTGAGTGTCAATCCAGAACAATAATTTTTCAATGTTTGTTAATATTTTTCCATCACCAGGTTTTATTTCTACTACTAATGGTGTTATAACACCATTGCCTTCTTGATCAACTGCAGCCAAACTTATTTCAGCAGATGAATAAAGGTCTGTTGGTGTTTTTACAGTTTGTGTTATTGTTTGAGGTTCTGAACTTGAAGGTTCAACCAGTTGATAGGAAACAAAGTAACCTACCCATATTCCTAATAACAATCCAAACAAAAATAAGGCTATAAAAATATTTTTATTAGAGCCCTGTTTGTATTGATATTTCCTCATAGAAATATAATTTTATTTTTAAAAGCTTTAAAGCTTTCTCAAAAATATGCAGAGGATACGCTCTTGGTGGCTGCTAAAAATTTACGAAGTTTGTCCTATTAACCTTCTCCACTTCGCGACCCTCNNCCTCAGCCATTTCACCATAATTTCAGTTCCAGAGGACGAAGCTTCTCAGTCAGTCAACAGGGCTTCATAAACCTTTAACAACGCCCTCAAGCTTCGATCGCGCCGTAAACCGGATTTGCGCTTACAGAGAACCGGTATCTCCCCAATCTAATCCTCTGCAAAAATAGATTAAATTTTCAAACTATTTAAAAATACCATAAAATTTAAATACCTGAGAAGAAAACTCATATTCATGGCAGATATAAGGACTATAGCTTTTTGGCTTATAGGAACATTATGTATATTTTTTGGAGCTTTAATAGCGGGTTCTGTTGAACCTGTTGTTGGTTCAACCGCAGGTTCAATAACAATGGCTTATGCACTATCCTTTATACTCTTGTTATTAGGCGGAATGTTTTGGATTTCAACAGCCATATTACAAACAGAAGAAGAAGAATAATTACAATACTTCTGTTTTTCTAAATTCGAAATATCTTAAAGGATAAACTTTACTTATGGCTTTTCTTATTTTTTGCTGTAGTTTTCCATCAATAATTTCTCTAATAAATTCTTCTGTTTTCATTTTGCTAACATTTTCCTTTATTAATTCTCTTATATTTTTTCTTACTCTTTTATCAATGTTTTTACTAACACTTCTATTAGAAATTGCTACTGCCTTTACCCTCATCTTATTATCTTTTAGATTTATAATATCATTAGTGTCAATTCTAGTTGATCTCCTTCTTACAATCCTTGCTAAAAAATCTCTTGTGCAATCATGTCCAAAGAATCTAGTTATGGCTTTTTTATCTTTTATTTCTTCGATTTTGAAGTAGAATTTTAAGTAATACTTGGTTGGGTCACCTGTTATGTCTGTTAAGCTGGTTTCAATGATCCTTCCTTTCAATTGTTTTGGTTCCATTGCTATAGTTTCACCTATAACAAAGTCTCCAAAAAATTTTGGTGCAACAATTTGATACCATTCTTTGCCCTTTAGCTTTGAAGCCATAGAAATTAAATAAGTTCTATATCTTTATAAGTTTTTCTTTTAAAAGATTTTCACAACTTTCAATAAATTTTTCTTTAGTTCCAGCAGGTATTATGGCGCCTGCTGCATTTTTATGACCTCCGCCTCTTCCTCCGCAAGATATTGAAGCTTCTACTAGAACATCTCTTATGTTAATTTCTTTGGATCTTCCAGAAATTTTAATTCCATCTTTTGAGTTCCCAAAACCAATTAAGGTTTTTTCTGCAGGTCTAAAAAGCATAGAAACTATAGTTCCAATAAAATTTTCATTTATAACTTCTTCTCCTAATATGTAATTTGCAAATTCAGTCTTTTTCATTTTGTCCGGATTATTTTCTATCCATCTCATATAGTTTCCTATAACTTTTCTGTAAGCCTTTAACAAGTTTCTTGCAGTTTCTAAATACTTTTCATTACCCAAACATAAGGCTAAACCTATTGCTGGTTCATTCATGTTGGCACAAGCATTTAGGATTGTGGCAAATTCTTTAGCATCTTTTAATTCATCAGGAAAATTTTTTAGAGTTAAAACATTTCCAAATATAATTTTTTTATTAAAATTTCCATTTTTTAAAGCCTCTTTAACAATAGCGTCTGTAAGTTTTCTTTTTTCAATATCATCTAGATCATTCAATGTTCTCCATTCACCATTTTCTTGAGGCTTAATACCTATTTCTGATAAGAATTGAATTGCTTTTGCTTCGTTATCCATTCCAGGTATTTCAGAATATTCTAATGCTTTGTATAAGGGTCTTGAAAACCTTCCAAACAAGTTTAGACCATTTTCAGCTTTTATTAAGGGCGTTTCAAATAATTTTGAATTTGTTGCATAGGAAACATCGCCTATTGTTCCTACTATTGCTAAAGGAGCTAAAGAATTATTTTTTAGCATTTCTTTTGCTAATAAATAAGTTGTGCCAGATCCTGAAAGACTTAAATCAACCTCTTCAGGATTTATATGAATCATATTTTCAGATGCCGATCCTTCTATTTGGTGATGATCAAGGATTATTACATCAAAATTTAATTCTTTTATCATATCCAGATAACCAGAACCCATATCAGTAAATATAGATAACTCAGGATTTCTCTCTTTTAAAATTTCTATTATCTCTTCATTAATTCTGTTAACAAAAGTTATTTGAAAACTTTTATCTATTTGAATTAAAGTTGACGCCATGATTGATGCTGCTGTTATACCATCACAATCCAAATCAGAAATTATTTGTATTAAACTGTTTGTAGATTTTATCTTATCAATAGCTTTATTTATTCGATTAGTGAATTGTTTCATTAGAAATAATATTGCGTTAAAATAATATATATTACTTTACTGTCTCAACCAATAGTTTAGCTCTTTCAGGTTCGTACTTAAAGCCTTTAGGTAATTTCTGTGTTTTAACATAATATTTTGTTAGTCTTCTTATTTTGCTCTCTAAAAGTTCTAAACCATGCTTAGAAGTATAGTCTTTTTTATTTTTTGTTAAATGATCTCTAAGAATCACAGCCTTTTTTAACAAGTTTAATAAATCTTCAGGCATTTCCATCAAAAGATTATTTTCTTCTAAAATTTTTGTTATAGTTTTTCCTGTTACTGATTTTACAGAGGGTATTCCATATTGATCTCTTAATGTTCTTCCTATGCCAGGAGATTCTAAACCGTCTTTTCTCAACTTTATGACCAGTCTTTCAACTTCTTTGTCTTTATAACCAACCCATTTGGCTAGTGCAGTAGGTTTTTTGCTTCCAGCTTTCCCTTTTTTTCTTGAATGCATTCTAGCCATTTTCTACACCCATAAATTGAGAGATAATGTAAATTATTATTCCAATCATAATAAAAAACGAGCCAAAAGCAGATAAAAATATTGTTCCTTGAACAAAGCTGCCTAAACCAATTCCAGCAAAAAATAAAACAGATGAAATTAAAACAATTAGAAAGCTTAAATTCTCTAAAATTTGTTTGTTAGTCTTTCCAAATCTGGTTAAATTGATTTTTATTTCTTCTGATCTCTTTTCTACATGTTCCTCTTTATGTTCAGTACTTTCTTTCTTTTGTTCAGTTTCTTGGTTCATCTTTTAACATACCTTCCTCTTTTTTCTATATCATTTAAAGTGCCCAAAACTTTATTAAAGTTATTGTTTGTTTGTTTATAACCCTTTATGAAATTTTCCCACAGAATATTTAAATGCTCAAGGTGGGTTGATTTAAAGGCTTCTTTCAAAACTGATAAATCTACAGCTTGGTTTTCTATTCTTGTAGAGAATTCACCCAATCCAAAGTCAATGAAAAATATTTTATCATTCTTTAAAATCATGTTACTGGTTGTTAAATCACCATGAACAATTCCATGATTATGTAATAGGCCAACTGATTTTCCAATCTTTTCTGCTGTTATTTTTCTTTTTTCATCAGTAGTTTCATTCAGAAATTCTTTTAGTCTCTCCCCATCTATGAAATCCATGTTTATTTTAAAGTTATTTTCATCAACAGAAATTATGTTCGGAGTTTCTATACCACATCTTTTGGCTCTTAAAATCAATCTAGCTTCTTTTCTTGTTCTATATTTTCTTAGTTTTTCATCTATTTGGTTGAGCCTATAACCTTTTTTAATCCTTTCTTTAACTAGATGGTTATTTTCTAGATACAAAATTGCTTCTGCACCACGTTTTATTATTTTCATAAAATCACAAAGAAATTTCACAACAGAACTTTTCTAACAATTCTTTAGGATAATATTGTTGAAGTAATTTATTATACCATAAATCAAAAAATATTCTTTGATCAATTTTGGGCATTGATCTTCCCTCTTTTGCTTTTATTTGTATATTTCTAACTGCTCCAGGATATTCTTTGATTATTAGTACTTCAGCCCTTAATGGAAGGTTTTTGTTTAGTTCTTGTAATCTTTCAATAAAACTTTTTGTTTTTCGTTCAATATTATTTTCATAGATTAATGCTGGTAAATAAACATAAAAATCGGTTTTCCAGTCTAAAAGTAATTTAGCTGTTTCAAATTGGTTTTCATAAAATTGTGAATCAGCTCCTGTAATTTTGGAAAAATCTTCTTTAGAAACTCCTTTGAAACAACCAACAACACCAACATTTTTTCTTTGCATGATGTCTTTCAAATCACTTTCTAATTTTTCAAGGTATTTAGTTGTTGATAGGTTAGTATCAATCCAAAGATAACTTTCTTCTATTTTTTCCATTTCACTATAAACATCTAAAATCATTTCAGGTATTATTGTTGGAACTTCGCCCCCACTAATTCTAATCACATTTATAGGTTCTTCAAACTTTTTTCTTGCTTTCAAGAAGTAATCAATTATTTCTTTTACGGAAAAATATTTTCCAAAATTTGGCATACTAGCATTTATTTCTGGTGGAACATAGCAAAAAACACAACTATAATCACAACCAGCAGCTTGGATTACAAATGCCCTACTATAATTTTTAGGATTACCCAATTTTCCTTTTAATCTATATGCAGCAGAGTATGGTGGGTTTTGAAATTCAAGTTTTTTAATATCTCTAAGACGAACAGTTAATGGATTTTCTACTAATCCAATGAGTTTTGATGACCATAATTCTTCAACTGGTAAAGAAAGTATTTCAGGGATGTCTATGTACCATTTAAATTTAAAATAAGTACTATAAGTAATTCTCTTTTCATCTTTTTCTCTTTCTTCTCCACTACCTTCTATTTTTGATATAAAATATTTTCCATCTT
>JABAOH010011160.1_pt1 | contig 10259 bp, 8 predicted proteins | sample 7062181 | NCBI WGS metagenome assembly JABAOH01 (sample SAMN14538630, study PRJNA623070) | marine sediment metagenome | biome: marine biome [ENVO:00000428]; feature: marine pelagic biome [ENVO:01000023]; material: deep marine sediment [ENVO:00002113]; isolation source: pool of 5 deep marine... | reverse complement strand
TCGGACATTTTCTTATCCGGGACCCAATAGTCTGCTCCCCTGATATATTCCGATTTCCCGGGCAAACTCTGGACTCTCAGATTCTCCTGGTCGAAACCTCTCATCTCATTGGCCAGAGCCAGAAAATCCCAGAATTCGAGATTGGTCCAGATGTTATTTTTCATATTTCGATATATTTTGGGTATTTTCAGCATAATTTTCGGCTCCCTCATCTTTTGGAAAATCAGTTTAATTAGTCCCTGTTGCCTCTCGATTCTACCCTTGTCGCCCAGTAACCTGTCCCGAAATCGAACATACTTTAACGCCCCGTTTCCATTTAATCCTCTCTCTCCCACGGCAAAGTGAATATGGAAACCTCCCGCATTATCGTCGTAATCCATCGGTTCGTCGATATTTACCGTAACTCCCCCTATAGTGTCGACTATATTAGCCACTCCTTGATAGTCAATCTGCAAGTAGAACGGTATTTCCATTTCCAAAAGATTCTCCATCGCTTCCTTTGAAGAAAGACAAGCTTCATCAAAGGACTTACTTTTCCTGTAGACCAGGGCGTAAATTTCACTTATCTTTCTGTACCCGCGCCAGGAGAGCTCTTGGGAGCAGGAAACTTTGGTGTCCCGCGGAATTGACAGGACATCCAGGAATCTCGTTCTGGGTTCATAACTTAACAGCATTATTGCATCGGCATGTTTGGCAAACTTCAACTCATCGCATCCCAGTACCAGGATATTGATTCGTTCCCCCCGCCTGACGAACTGAAAGACCTTACCGTTATAGGAGACGAAGATAAATAGAGCTACGCAAATTAATATGCAAGATAAGATTAACTTCTTTGCGGAAATTTTTAGCTTTTTCATCTTTTAAGAGTATAGTCTCTTTTTACGAATATACTCTTCTACCGATCGGGGCAGTAGATATCCGATAGGCCTGCCAGTTTTTACTCTCCGGCGGATGTCGGAAGCAGAAATCTCCAAAGTAGGAACTTGTAGCATCATAACTTGGGAAGCTATTCTCTTATCCAACTTCTTTGACTCATAACCCGGCCTGCTAACGACTACGAATTTGCAAAGTTGGAGCAACTTCTTCGGCTCTTTCCAGGTGGAAATTTTCAGCATTTCGTCCAACCCAACGATGAAATATATTCTTGCTTTCTTACCATAAATCTTCAAAAATTCTCTTATTGTTTCCAGCGTGAAAGTGGGACGGCTCGCCAGCTTGCTCTTTTCTATCTCTATGGGAGAAACTGCGAACGCAGAATTACCTTTTATCGCCAGAGAAACCATCTGATACCGCTCCTCGGGAGTAGCCTTCTTGACCTTCTTATGCGGTGCTCTTCCTGCGGGAACAAAGATAACCTTATCCAAATTGAGCCTATCCTTAACCTCACTGGCGATAACCAAATGCCCATAGTGGATGGGGTTAAACGTCCCTCCCAAAATCCCGATTCTCATTCCTCCCCCCATTTTCGAACCATAATATCTACGCTGTAGCAGCAAAGCGTAAGCTTTGCTTATTCTGTCATTTCAGCAGAGCTATCGCTCTGCAGCTACAACATTCAAAATATGGTTTGTGAACAGCTTTTGGCGTCAAAAAATTCCTTGGGGATGAACAAGCCATATTTTGAATTCACTTCCTTATCTGCCCATCTCCATATATTACAAACTTCGTACTGGTCAACTCCCTCACTCCCATGGGACCCCGGGCATGGAGTTTCTGGTTGGAAATGCCAATTTCCGCTCCCATTCCAAACTCTCCCCCGTCAGTAAACCTGGTAGAAGCATTCCAGAAAACCGAAGAGGCATCCACTTCCTGCAAGAATCTTTCCGCAGCATCCTTATCCCGGGTTACAATTGCCTCCGAATGCATCGATCCATACTTGTTAATATGGTCTATGGCTTCCGAGAGCGAATCGACGACTCTTACCGAGAGAATCAAATCCAGATATTCAGTACTCCAATCCTCTTCTCCGGCGCTTTTGATATGGGGAAGTATACTCTTGGTCTTCTCATCTCCGCGAATTTCCACTTTCGCTTCCTCGAATTTCTTGATCATCCCCGGCAAGAACTCACCGGCAATATCCTTATGGACTAAAAGAGTCTCCATAGCGTTACACACGCCGGGCCTTTGCACTTTGGCATTGAAACATATCTTTTCTGCCATTCCCCGGTCAGCATTCTTATCTACGTAAATGTGGCATAGTCCCTTGCCATGGCCGATCACGGGAACGGTAGCGCTGGCCTTTATATTCTTTATCATCTCTTCACTACCCCGGGGAATTATTACGTCAACAAATTCATCCATCTTTACGAGCTGGAATACTGCTTTTCTGTCCGTGGTTTCTACCAATTGTATCGCGCCCTCGGGAATCCCTGATGAATAAGCAGCCTGTTGCAGCACACTGGCGATAATCATATTAGAATTTATTGCCTCCGAACCACCGCGTAAAATGACCGCATTTCCTGCTTTAAGACATAACCCCGCTGCATCAGCGGTTACGTTGGGGCGGGACTCATAGATTATGACTATGACACCCAGCGGGACCCTGACTTTTTCGATTCTTAAGCCGTTGGGCNNGCCAACCGGATCGGGCAGTTCGGCTATTTCCCGCAAGCCCTTACACATATTGCTAATTCTCTTGTCATTCAAAGTTAGCCTATCAATTAACGCGGGACTCAGGCCCTGTTCTTTAGCCTTTTTCAGGTCAATTGTATTTTTGGCTTTTATATTTTCAGCTTTATCCTCGATAGCTTTAGCCATTGCCACCAGTGCTTTTTTCTTCAATGAAGGGCTCAGATTAGCCATTGCCCTCGCCGCCACTTTTGCCCTTCCTGCCATCTTATCTATCTCTTCCATACTATCCATAACTCCTTCTCCTCAAAGAAATAGTTACAGTCATAAAATATGCGAAATTTATTCTAACATAATTCTCCAACTAATGCAATAGGGAAAGGGTATTTCTTGGTGTGTTTTTCGACTAACCGGCCTTGCGGAATTCAGCTACCCGTTGGTACAGCCCGTTTTTCAGGAGAGAGATACGCCGAATAATGATGGGGATTCCCACATAGAGAGGAAGGGTGATCAAATAGATAGGCTCACCAAAATACCACGCCAGAAAAGGACAAATAACATATATAACCAGACAGCTGCTCTCTATAGGTGGGGCTTTCCGACACCAGGCAGGAAAACGTAACCAGGTCCAACCTACTCCCATCCCCACCAAAGAGAGAAGAAAGGCCTCGCGAGGCATCAGGGGAAGAATCACTCCTCCTAAAGTGGCCAGGCCAGAACCCCCACGAAACTGCAGAAAAATTGGCCAATTGTGCCCGGAAATCGCAGCAACAGCCGTGAGAGTAACGGTATGAGGGGGCATTTCGAGAGCCTTGGCAAAAAGTATAGGAACCGCCCCTTTTAGTATATCGAAAATAGCTACTCCGATCCCCAGGGAGGCTCCCACCGTTAACATCACATTCCTGGCTCCGGCGTTACCCGAACCCAATTCTCGTATATCGGCTCCCTTCTTCCATTTTGTAACATAGTATGCCGAAGATACCGAGCCCAAAAGATATGCGCCAACTATTAAACCAATTTGTATTAAAATTCCTGTTTCCATGTGTTGAATTTTATAAAATATCCTTTTTTCTGTCAAGTATTTTTAAGCTATATTACGTATTTTGCCTGCGTTTTTTCAGGTTGACAATTGCCGATTTCTGTGATATACTTAGGTTAGAAGTATAGGAATAATGGGTATTCGATAAAGGCAAACTCCGAGAAATTGGGGGACGCAAAGCCACGGGGCTAAAGACCGGTTAGGTCTATGCTGGCTGGTTGCCGAAGATACCGATCTATGCGAGCCGGGTTGCCGAAAAGCTCTGAAAAAAGAGTAGGCAAGCCGGTTTTTCTATTTGAGGGGAAACAATGAAAAAGGTACTTATCCCTGTTCTAATTGGCTGTTTGCTGATAACGGGTTTATCTATTATTACTACTTTTGCCCGGGCAGACACAGTTGTAGTGCTGGGAGAGCCCTCGGATGACCCCGTAGACGACGAACCTCCCCAGGACGACCCTACACCTCCCCCTCCACCGCCACCTGAGCCCATACTAGCAACCGTGCACATAACCCCGAAAACGATAAACCTTAAGAGTAGGGGCCATTTTATTACTGCATCCATCGGATTGCCGAACGGGTTCAACGTAGACCAGATTGACGGAAATACCGTACAAATTTCGGCAGTTGACGAATATTCCATAGAGCCAATACTTGCAAATAAAACGATGGTTTCCGGGATAGAAAGTGACAGTTGTTTACTGGCAAAGTTTGCAAGAAAAGATTTGATAAATGTTCTCAGTCCCCAGGACGAAGTTAAGATAACCGTTGCCGGATCGCTCACCAGCGGAGAAGAGTTCACCGGGGACGATACCGTAAGAGTTATCGAACCGGGAAAATGTTTCCCTGCAAACGTTAGAGGAAAAGGGTTTATCTTCCGTTTGGATAAACACCTGTCTTCGGATGCCCAGATTTTGAAAGCCCTGTTGTGGATAAATTATCGAAAGAGAGGTTGGAGTATTAAATTATGGCTGAGGAAATTTTTGCATCGCAATTGGTCGAGACTTCTCGAGCATAGACCCGGCAAACATTATTTCTTGCCTGTTACTGAAGGCGAAGGTTACGAATGGGACTTTACCGAGACAGTAAGAGAAAACTGGAACAAGGGAATTTATTACGTTACCATTTCCTTAGATTACGATACGCAAATCGCTAATGGTTCCCCCGCGCTCATCGTCACCTATCAGGGCTCAAACACCCTTCAGGAAACCGCTATTAAGAAACAAAGATTCAAGCCAATTGCTCCCAGATTTATCTTCCCCGGAAAAAGAGAGTTGGTGAAACTTTTCTTCAGCGATGGAGATATTCAGGGAATCGATACGGGAGATATCGTAATCTGCGGATGGAATGAAGCAACGTCCCGGTGGGAAATTATCCCGGATTCCACGTTAGACCCGGTAGAACAGAGCGTCACTACAGGAAGCACGGGGTATACTCTGTATCAGATTATGTCCGTTTCACCTTCTTCTTCGGGAGGGACCGACCCCGGTGATACGGAAGATACGCCCGGGTCGGTAAAAAATTCTTTGGGCCAGAATTATCCCAATCCGTTCAATCCTTCAACGACGATAAACTACGCTATTTCTCAAGATTGCCACGTTACCTTGAAACTGTATAACATTTGCGGACAGCTGGTAGCCACTATCGTGGATGAGTATCAGCAGGCGGGAACTTATTCAAAACATTTCGATGCCGGTGATAGACTTTCCCGCGGTATCTATTATTACCAGTTAAAGGCCGGTGATTTCGTAGATACCAAAAGAATGGCTATCCTTAGATGATATATGTTACCTCTCGGTACCTACAAGCCTGACATATAATATCTTATACTGAGAGGTTTTATTATTTATGAGCCCTGTGGAAAACGCTCCGATAGGTTGGTAATTCCGATTCAGGAAAATGTTCAAATTAACTCTTAAAATTCTATTTCTGCTTCTCCTCTTTTGTGCATTGGCAAAGAATGCATATCCCGCCGATATCCATTCTACCTACGTTGATTTTCTTAAGTTTGGCATAGGAGCCAGACCTTCGGCAATGGGAGAGGCTTCTGTCTCCCTCCATTCTGACGTGACTGCTGCCTATTGGAATCCCGCGGGGTTGGCAAAAATAAGAAGAATACAATGCGCGGCAATGTACAGCGANNGTACAGCGAGGCAGTAAAGGACGCTTTCCTCAGCTTTTTTGGTTTAGCTGTCCCGGTAAAGGGCTGGGGAACCTATGAGGTAAGCGGGGTGGTATTGTTTATTGACCCTCTTCCGGTAACAGACGGCAGCGGTAACACTTTGGGGAATCTAAGATGGACAGATTGGGCATTTGCATTATCGTATGGGAAAGAATTTGCAGGAAACCTTTCTTTGGGTCTTGCATTTAAGGTCATTCAACGCATAGAAAGTGACCCTATTTTTGGAACCACTAAAGGCACAGCCTATTCGGGAGATTTTGGCTTCATTTATGAATTTCCTTTTGCCCGGGGATTAAATCTGGGATTCTCTTTTCTAAATGTAGGAAACAAGCTTCAGATGGAAGGAGAAGTCAAAAAGGATGATCTACCAAGAACACTGAAATTAGGTCTTTCTTACAATAGAGGTCCCTGGATTATTGCCGGCGATATTAACAAGATTCTCAATGACCGATGGCGCGTACACATTGGAGGAGAACACAAATTAAAAGATACCATTTTCCTCAGATTCGGTTACTATGAAAAGGATGGCAATGTCAGGGGAGCAACTTACGGAATGGGGATTAAACTTAAGAATTATCAATTTGACTGGGCTAACGTGCCTGCAGGTGAAATGATAGGTTATACCCGGGATAACAAGATTTCAGTAATCGTCCATTTTTAGAATATTCTGTAATCAAAAGATCGTAATGTAGCCCTTTATGGGTATAATCCTTACGGGCATAAAGCCCTACACTACCTATGTGCCTCCGTTACGTGCTTTTCGGCAAAGTAAAATAGAATGTACTTCCTTCTCCTAACTTGCTTTCCACCCAGATTTTCCCACCATGAGCTTCCACCAGTCGTCTTGCCAGCGGGAGTCCTAATCCGATTCCTTCTACCTTGCCCGTAAAATATTCTTCTATCTGATAGAACTTTTGAAATATTTTTTCCTGTTCTTCGGAAGGAACACCTGGCCCGTTATCGGCTATTTCCATTTGAATAAACTTAGCGTCCACAGAATGTCCAGTAATCCTTACCTTTTTCTTCTTTTTATCATTGAACTTTATTGCATTTTCTACCAGGTTTTCAATGACATTCTGGACTTTCAATTTATCCACATAAATCTGGCCAATATCATCCAGCTTACCATCAACCTCTACTTCTGCCTGATTAACCTTAACCAGACTGTCTATCATTTCCAATACGGTGTTTACCAGCGATTTTACATTGACTTTTTCTCTATCCATTTCCAGATATTCGCGCTCCAGCAAGGTAAACATAAGCAGTTTATCTACGTGACTGGAAAGAACCAGTCCTTCCCTTTCTATCACTCCCAGGACCTCTTTTTCCGACTTACCCAATGCTTTCATTTTTTCCTGAAGAAAAGGAAGGTAACCTAGAATGGTCGTNNTTACCACCTCCTCTCTTTTTTCTTCGGTAATATCGCGAAAAACCATAATCTGGCCCAATAGTTTACCTTCTCCGTTCCTGATTCTGCTTGCCACGACAGAAAGAAAAAGCGCCTTCCCGCCTTTTCTTACCAGGTCAAAGTTGACCACTTTTTCCTCTTTCCTTTCCAGTTCTTTCCAGGGAATTGAAGGTTGAAAATCAGAAATGAATCCCAGAAGGTTATTTCCCAGACACTCTTCTCTTTTCATATTTAACAGTCTCTCTGTCGATGAATTAAGCATAACGATATTCAGTTGAGCATCGGTAATAACGGCCCCGTCTTCCATTCCCCTGAAAACAGCCTCAATCTTTTCTTTCTCTTGTTGTAAAGTACTGAAAAGATACGCATTATCAATGGCAATTGCCGACTGGGCGGCAAAGATAGATAAGAGATCGACGTCCTGTTTGGTAAATGCGTCCTTTTTTTCCGTTCTGTGGACATTGATTATGCCGAACAATCTATCCTTTCTCACTAAGGGAATGGTTATTCCCGAGTGTATTCCGTCAAACTGCTCAAGATTACGGAATCGCGGGTCATCCTTCAAATTTCCATCGATCTTAACAATCTCACTCTTCTGGGCCGCATACCCCGCTACCCTTTCCCCGATATCGAGTTTCTTGCCCATAACCATATCTTCTCTTCTCCCCGAGGCTGCCTTTACCGTCAGTTTTCCCGTCTCTTTATCAAATAACATTATAGACCCGCCATCGGCGCCTAAGGTATCGGTGGCCAATTTTATGATGCGGGAGAGCAACTGGTCCAAATCCATAAGGGAACTTATTGCTTTACTTACTTCATAAAGGTTTACTACTTCTTTTAATTCATCGACCTCCCGGGCAAGCCTTTGCTTTTCCAGGCACCTATTAACCAACAAGCCCAGTTCGTCAATCTTAAACGGCTTGGTAATATAATCGTAAGCCCCCAGTTTCATTGCCTCCACTGCATTTTCGATGGTCCCGTAGGCGGTCATTATGATTACATCGGACCGGGGGTATTCCTTTTTTACCGCTTTTAGCACTCCGATTCCATCTATGCCCGGCATCATTAAATCCGTAAGGATAATCTGGTAATAATCCTTTTTGAGCAGTTGCAAACACTCTTCTCCATTTTTGCTTTCATCCACACTGAATTTATTCATTCGCAAGTATTCCACGCAGGCTTCTCTGATATTAGGATCATCATCGACAACTAAAATTCTTTCACCAGCCATAATATCCCTTTCTTAGCATGTTAAAGTCTCCCTTACGGAAAAGCTATTATACTATTGTCTGTTTGGGCAGGGTAAAATAGAAAGTCGAACCTTTGTCCAGTTCTGATTCTACCCAGATTTTTCCTCCCTGAGCCTCAACAAGGGATTTCACAATTGCCAAACCTAAACCAGTTCCTCTCGGCCCCTTTACTCTTTCTCTTACTTCTTTTACCTGTTCAAACTTATCGAAAATCTTACTTATCTTCTCTGGTGGAATACCCATTCCTGTGTCGCTAAGACTGACCTCAAGATACTTCTTATCATCCCGGATCTTGATCGATATCTTTCCTTTTTCCGGGGTAAACTTTATGGAATTACTGAGAAGATTGGTGATGACCTGTCGCGTCCTGTCCCCGTCAATAAAAACCAAAGGCAAGTCGTTCGGTATATTCGTTACTATTTCAATATTTTTTTCGTCAGCCTGAGGCTTCATAAGTTCTACCGTTTCCGAAACTATGGGAAAAATCCCCAGGGACTCTTTTTTTATTTCCATCTTCCCTCGCTCAATCTTTGCCATATCTAATAGGTCATCAATAAACCGGGCAAGGCGATTGCTGTTCCTTTCCATGATTCTTAAGAACTTTTTTGCTTTGTCGTTTAACTTACCTGTTGCTCCCGTCAAGAAAAGGTCGATGTACATAATCAGTGAAGTTAACGGCGATTTTAGCTCGTGGGTAACGCTGGCGAGGAAGTCACTCTTCATCTGGTCAATTTCTTTTAATTGGCCGGACATCTTGTTAAGGTCCCTGGCCAAGCTTCCCAGTTCATCCTTGCTTTCGACCACAATTTTCGTATCCAGTTTTCCCTGACCGATTAATCCCGCTCCTTTTGCCATCCGTTTGATTGGTCTGGTCATCATCTGGGCAAGAATTATGGCGCCGATAAAACCGATGAATAACATCACCACTGCCACGCCAAAAATTCTTTTACGCGTTTCCCTCAAGGTTTCCTCTACTATTTCGTGTAGACTATCCTGAGAAAACCCGATGCGAGCAATCCCCGCTTTCTCCTCGTTAACAAAGATAGGTAAAGCAAAATCTAATACTTTTTGATTTTCTTTATCTACATATGATTGAGTAACAAGTTTATTTGATGAACGGGCTTTTATTGCCGTAGTATCATTGGCAACCATTCCCAAGAAGCTCACGTCAGTATGAGCGAGAACTTTACCTTCGGGGTCGGTCACCACCGCGTACATTACGCCTCTGGTTCTCCTTATCAGGTTTACATAGTTTATGAGCAGTATTTCGTCATTGGTGATTAGAGATTCCTTGCCCACCTCGGCCAATCCCTTAATAATGTTCGTTTGGTTCTCTTCTATTTCTTGAATCAGGAGCCGCTTCTCGGCGATAAAAAGAAAGACGCTTACTCCCAGAATGACAGCAATGATTAGAAAACTGTTCAAGACAGAAAACTTAGTTTTTAATTTCATTTGTTCATTTCCTTTTGGGCTCTTTCCAAGTTCTTCCGCGCTGTCTCCAGGTCAGGATAGAGACGAAGGGCATTTTCCCAGGCCTCTATCGCTGCCTGCAAATTCCCCCTGGTATACTCAACCAGCCCCTTTCGATTGTACTCTTCTGCCTTTTCTTTGCGCTCCTCATCAATTCGCGAAATCCGCTCCTGTGCCTCTTCATGTCCCGGATATAACCGGAGCACATTGTTGAACATACGCAGCGCTTCCAGCAATTTGCCTTCTTTATGCAAGGTGAGTCCTTGTGCATAGTAACAGATAACAATATGCTCTGATGCTATTTTATGGCCGGGAGCAAGAGCCAGTACTTCATTAAATGAGTTA
>JABAOH010102082.1_pt3 | contig 10260 bp, 10 predicted proteins | sample 7062181 | NCBI WGS metagenome assembly JABAOH01 (sample SAMN14538630, study PRJNA623070) | marine sediment metagenome | biome: marine biome [ENVO:00000428]; feature: marine pelagic biome [ENVO:01000023]; material: deep marine sediment [ENVO:00002113]; isolation source: pool of 5 deep marine... | reverse complement strand
GACATGGACGCGCTGACGCACCGACCGCCGACCTTCGGCTCATCGGTCTTTCCCGACTCGCAGACCGAGCTGCGCTGGCGGGACTCGGATTTCTGGCCGGTCCGGCGGCCCTACCCGATCGAAATCCCCTGCCCCGTCTGTGGGGCTCACGCCCGCTGCGACTTTTTCGGTCGGCAGCGCTGCCCACACGGGCACCTTTTCGGTCAGCGAGCTTTCTGGAGCGGGCGGGCCAGCTCGTGCTGGCTCCTGGTCGAAGATCTACGTGACGGGCGCACGCTGATCTTTCCCGAGGCGCGACTCAGCTGGCGCGACGACGTGCGAACGGTCGCCGGCCAGCTGTCGCATCAAGACCTCTGGCCGACCGGCGCCTGAAGCACGTCCCTGATCGACTCGAGGGCCTCCTCGAGAATCTCCCGGGTGATCATGAGTGGTGGGGCGAAGCGCACGACCTGCTGGTGCGTCTCCTTCGCCAGGATTCCTCGCTCCTGCAGCGCCTCACAGAACGGGCGCGCCGTTCCAGACGAATCCTTGATCACCACGCCGATCATCAAGCCCTTTCCGCGGACCTCGGCCACGTGAGGTGAGTCGATGGCGCGAAGCTCGTCCATGAACCAGCTGCCCAGCTCGGCGGCGCGCTCCGCCAGCCGCTCCTCTACGATGACGTCCAGCGCCGCCCGGCCCACTGCAGCGGCGAGAGGGTTCCCACCGAAGGTCGATCCGTGATCGCCGGGGTGGAAGACGTTCATCACCTTCTCGTCGGCCAGGACGACCGAGACGGGGTAGACGCCGCCGCCCAGCGCCTTACCCAGCATCACTACATCCGGCCGCACACCCTCCCACTCGCACGCCAGAAGCTTGCCCGTACGACCCAGCCCCGTCTGAATCTCGTCCGCCATGAACATCACGTCGGCCTGGCGGCACAGCTCGGCGGCGCCGCGCAGATAGCCCTCAGGCGGCACGATCACACCGCCCTCGCCCTGTAGCGGCTCGACCAGGAAGCCGACGGTATTCTCGTTCATCGCCGCCCGCAGCGCGTCCAGGTCACCGTAGGGGATGATTTTGAAGCCCGGCGTGAAGGGACCGAAGCCGTGGCGATACTGCTCCTCGCTGGAGAAACCGACGATCGTCGTGGTGCGGCCATGGAAGTTGTCATGGCAGACGATGATCTCCGCCGCATCCGTCGCGACGCCCTTGACCGTGTAGCCCCACTTGCGAACCGCCTTGATGGCGGTTTCCACCGCCTCGGCGCCCGTGTTCATCGGCAGCGCCTTCGGGTAGCCGAGCAGCTCGCATACCTGGCACAGAAAAGCGCCCATCAGGTCGTTGTGAAACGCGCGTGAAGTCAGGGTGAGGCGGTCGGCCTGGGCTTTGAGTGCCGAGACGATCTTCGGGTGGCGATGACCCTGATTCACCGCGGAATAGGCGCTCAACATGTCCAGGTAGCGGTTTCCCTCCACATCCCACACCCAGCACCCCTCGCCACGCTCGATCACCACGGGCAGCGGGTGGTAGTTGTGCGCGCTCCAGCGCTCGACGTCACGAATCAGCTCTTCGGTGCGTCCCATCGTTTCCCCTGTTTTGCTGCCGATTTCCGCTGCGCCTTCGCGCCCCGGCGAACGGGCGCCGCTTCCGGGCCGGCGTGGGCCGGCGCTTTAGACTAATCAGGCAACGGGGAACGTCAATCGCCGGCCCCCGCATCGGCTGGCGGAGCTAGCCGCCGCCCCCGCCCCCGCCGACCAGCGAGAGCAGCCAGGCGCAGACCAGACCCCCGTAGATGCCGATGATGTAACCGGAGATGCCCATGAGCAGCCCCACGGGTGCCAGCGCGGGGTGGTAGACCGAAGCGACCACGGGGGCCGATACGGCGCCCCCGACGTTGGCCATGCTGCCGGTGGCGACGAAGAAGAGCGGGGCCCGCACCAGCAAGGCCGCGCCAAACAGAAAGGCCACGTGGATCGCGATCCAGAACGCACCCACACCGAGATAGAGCGGGATCTCGAGAACGGTTCGAAGGTCAGCCTGTGCGCCGATGGCAGTGAGCAGTAGATAGAGCGCCACGTAACCGACCCGCGAGGCACCGGCGCTCTCGATCCTGGCTACCGGCGTGAACGACAGCGCCAGGCCGAGTGTCGTCACCAGCAGCACCGCCCACGTCGTGTGGCTGATGATCGTCGGATCGCCCAGTGGCGGTAGACGGTCTCCGGCCCAAATGCAAGCGTAGGCACCGCCCAACCCCACGGCGACGATCATCGCCAGGTCGCGGATTTCCAGAGGCCGCCGCGCGCTGTCCTGTTGGGCCAGCCGCCGGTTCACCGCCTCGATGGCGCGGGTGTCGGCACCCACGTAATGGTCGAACCGCCCCTGCCAGGCGCTCAGGAAGAGCAGCACACCCATCCAGCCGTAGCCGACTACGGTGTCGACCACGATGATCGGGCCCATCAAGCTGTCCGGCGTCCCCACGCTCTCCTTGATGGCGACCATGTTGGCGGTGCCGCCGATCCAGCTTCCCGAGAGCGCGGCCAGCCCCTTCCAGGTGTCGGGTGGCAACCAGCCCCCGAACACGGCCAGAGCGATCGGTCCGCCGATGATGATCCCAGAGGAACCGACCAGCATCATCAAGAGCGCCATCCCGCCCAGCCGCAGAATGGCTCTCACGTCGACGGTCACCATCAGCAGCATGAGGCTGAACGGAAGCAGGTAGCGGACCATCCAGTCGTAGGTCGGCGACGCCATCGGCGTGATCCCAACGCTGGTGGACAAGGTCGGCAGGAAGTAGGCGTAGATGATGGCCGGCGTAACGCGAAAGAGAGGTCGCAGGCGTGGCCGGCCGCTCAACCAGAAGATCAAGCCCAGAAGCGAAGCCAGGTAGATAAAGAGAGCGGTGGGTTCCCGGATCACCCCGCCCCGCCCGCCCGCGCCGCCTCCAAGTCGCGCCGGTAAAGCTCCATAGCGAGGCGTGTGAGCTCACCCGGCATCCCCAAGCCAACGGTCACGTTGTCGATGCAGATCACAGCCATGACCTCGGTGGTCGTGCCCGTGATAAACACCTCCTCCGCCGAGCGGAAATCTTCGACGGTGGTCGGCACCTCAACGACTTCTACCCCGTCACCGCGCAACGCATCGATAAGGAACCTCCGGGTGATCCCGGGAAGGATGTTATCGATAGGATGGGTATGGACCACGCCCTTGCGAACGCAGAAGGCGCTGCTGTGGGTGGCCTCGGTAACCACGCCGTCCCGAACCAGAAGCGCCTCGTAGCAACCTTCAGACTTCGCGTGTTGCTGGGCGATCACGTTCGGCAACAGACCGATCGTCTTGACCTCGCAGTAGCCCCAGCGCAGATCCGGTGCCGTGATCGCCGAGACGCCGTTTTCCTGATCGGAGGGCGCCGGGCCGAGAAAGTGACGCGCCAGCATGACCAGTGTGGGGCGCACGCCATCAGGAAACGCGTGGCTCCGCGGAGCTACGCCCCGCGTGAGCTGCACGTACACCGTCCCTTCCTCGACCCGATTGGCCCGCGCCGTCTCCAAGATCGCTTCGCGGACGGCGTCTCGGGACATCGCCAGCTCGATCTCCAACGCGCGAGCCCCACTCTCGAAGCGGTCGAGGTGCGCCTCGATCCGGAAGCCGCGGCCGCCGACAATCCGCACGACCTCATAGATGCCGTCGGCGAAATTGAAGCCGCGGTCCTCCACCGAGACCTTGGCCTCGCCGTGCGGCACGAACTCGCCGTTCAGATAGACTGACTGGGGGCTCGCCATTCGCTCCTCCAATCGGCGACGGCCGAGACCGCCGCCGCGACTTCCGCGCCGAACCTATCGCCTCTGGCTGACCCGGGAAAGGGCGCTGACTAGAGCCAAAGTGCACTCGATTGGCAGAGCCTCTCGGCCGCCCCGACCTTCGAGGTGGCCGAACCGTAGCCGCTAGATCAGCGCACCCACCATGGCGAACGCCACTGTCGCCACCGCCGCCGCCGTCAACGCGTACGGCAGCTGCGTCCGCACGTGATCGATAACATCGGTGGCCGAGGCCAGCGAGGCGACGATCGTGGTATCGCTGATCGGGCTGGCGTGGTCGCCGAAGATACCGCCCGACAGCGAGGCAGCAAGGAAAGGGGCGAGCGGCAGGCCCAACGCCTGCGCCGCCGGGACCGAGATCGGGATCATGATCGCGAAGGTGCCCCAGCTGGTACCCGTCGCGAAGGCGATCAGCGCCGCGGCCACAAATGTGGCCGGCACCAGCAGCATCGGCTCGGCGATGCCCCGGACGGCTTCCGCGACATACGGTCCCGTGCCCAGCTTGACGCAGACATCGCCCAGCGTAATCGCCAGCAGCAGAATGAGCACGAGGCCGAGCAGAGCCTCGATCCCCTTGATCCCCAGCCTGACCAGCTCGTCCAGCGAGGCGAAACGCTGGGCCAGCATCAACGCCCAGGCCGCTAGGTTGCCCGCGATCACCGCCCACAGCGCGCTGGTCGAGCCCGAGCCTTGTCCCAGCACACCGTCGCCCGTGATGTAAAGCCCGACGGGCATCATCACGACCATCGTGAGGATCGGGATCAACATATTGAACGCCCGCGGCGGCACCTGGCGCGAGAGTCGCACCTTGAACATGGCCTCGTCCACGGTGAGTTCCCCCTGGCGGCTCAGGACGATACCCTGAGCGGCCCGCGCTTCCGCGCTCTTCATCGGCCCCAAGCTCAGTTTCGTCCACGCCGTGATGCCCGCCAGCGTCACGGCGGCAAGGGCGTACATGTTGATTGGGATCGAACGCAAGAACACCTGAAGCGGATCAGTGACCTGCAGCCCCCCGAGGATCCCCAGGACGAGGGCGCCCCAGGCGTTGAACGGGATGAGGATGCAGATGGGCGCCGAGGTCGAGTCGGCCAGGTAAGCCAGCTTTTCGCGCGCCGCCTTGTAGCGATCGAACAACGGGCGGCAAACAGCCCCGGTGACCAGCAGGGTGATGTTGGACTCGATGAAGATCGCGATGCCGATCAGCCAGGCGAGCACCCCAGCTCCGCGTTCGCTGCCAACCAGCCGACGGCGCTCCAGCCAGCGCACGAACCCTTCCACCCCGCCCGAGGCTTCCACATAAACGACCAAAGAGCCGATGAGCAGGCTGAACATCAGCACGCGCGCGTTGCCCGGCTGGCCGAGCACCTGCACGGTCCCCTCGATCGCGCCAGCCAGGCCGTCGAGGGGGTTGCCCCCGCTGAGGATCGTCCAGCCAAGCCAGATGCCGGTGGCCAGCGCCACGTAAACCTGCCGGGTCCAGATCGCGAGGCCGATGGCGAGGACCGGCGGCAACAGCGACAGGGCCGATGGCGAGAACTCCGCTCCGTTCATCTCGACACGGACGGCGCCCGCATCGGCTGACGGGGCCGGTAATGGCGCGGAATCTCGGGATTCATCATGTTAGACACGCGTTCGCAAAGAGCCTGACATTAGGCGGGCAAGGAGCCCGGCACAACCGGCCTCGTTCGCCAACCCAGGGGTTGCCAGCGGACGACCTCTCCGGCGAACCGTGGAAGGAGGGACAAGACGTGATCTACTGGAGATTAGCAGCGCTCTCCCTGATGGTCTTCCTGGTCATGGGCTGCGGCGGTGGTGCTGAAGAAGAGGCCGCCGACTCAGCAGCGGGGCAGCCACCCCCCCTCCCCCCCGACATCGCGAGCCCGACGCCCCGGGTCGTGCTGGAGACGAACAAAGGCCGGATCGTGCTGGAGCTCGACCGGGAGCGGGCGCCCCAAACCGTGGAAAACGTACTATACCACGTAGAGAATGGTTTCTACGATCGGCTGACTTTCCACCGGGTGATGCCGGGCTTCATGATCCAGGCCGGCGGCTTCACCCCCGAGCTGGCGGAGCGTCAGAGCCCGCGCCCGGACATCCGCAACGAGGCGAACAACGGCCTCAAGAACGTGCGCGGCTCCGTCGCCATGGCCCGGAGACCCGAACCCCACAGCGCCAGCACGCAGTTCTTCATCAACCTGGTTGACAACCCGAACCTCGACTTCACCGCCGAGACACCGCGCGGTTGGGGGTACGCTGTGTTCGGTCGGGTCGTGGAGGGGATGGAGGTGGTGGATGCGATCGCCAGGGTCCGCACGCAGCAGCGGGGCCCCCACGAGGCGGTCCCGGTCGAGCCGGTGATCATCGACCGCGCGTTCGTCGAAGGCGGCTGAGCGCTCTGCTCTGCGCGGGGCTCCCAACGCCGATGCCGTACGCCGATCTCCTCGCCCAAGTTGACGAGCGCCGGCTGGAAGAAACGGTCCGGCAGCTCGAGGGTCCCCGCCACCCGAGGGCGGCCCCCGCGGCGCTGGCCGCGGCGGAGTCGCTGGTCGCCGATGAGCTGAGCGGTTTAGGCCTGCAGACCGAGCGCCAATCGTTCCGCCACCGAAGAGAGCGCTACAACAACGTCGTGGCCACGCTGCCCGGCCGCGAGCCGGAGCGTCCCTGGCTCCTGGTGGGCGCGCACTTCGACTCGGTCGCCGACACGCCGGGAGCGGACGACAACGCCAGCGGCGTGTCGGTTCTTCTCGAAGTGGCCCGCCACACCGCCCAGCTCGAGCCGCGCTGCACCGTGCAGTTCGTCGGATTCAACTTGGAAGAGCCGCAAGACGTGGTCGGCACCTATCGGGTAGGCAGCTCCCGCTTCGCCGAGCGCGCCCGACGCGAGCGCCGCCGCTACGCTGGCGCGCTGGTGCTCGAGATGGTGGGATACACGGACAGCCGCGACGGTGCTCAGCAGGTTCCGCCTCTGGTGTTCAAACGTGTACCCGCCACCGGCACTTTCCTGGCCGCGGTGGGCGATGGCCGCTCGCGCTCGCTGCTGCGCGCCTTCGACGGCGCGGCGCAACGGCACGTCCCCCAGCTCACCGTCGTGACCTATGGCACGCGCCTGCGCGGCTGGCTGCTTCCGCTCACCCGTCTCAGCGACAACGCCTCCTTTTGGGATCGCCGTTACCCGGCCCTCATGATCACCGATACAGCGTTTCTGCGGAACCCACACTACCACCAACCGTCGGACAGCGCCGATACACTAGACTACCTGTTCATGAAATGCGTCGCCCAGGCGGTTCTGGCCGCCGTGCTGGAGTTCTCTGGGAGCTGAGGCGGTTGCCGCGACCGCATCCGAGGCCTAGCTGCGGGCCCGCGTCGCCGGGAAACTGAGGGCGCGAGGCCACCGTTAATTCGTCGGAGGCAGGATGAGCGTCGAGCGACATGATAACGACATAGAGATCTTCGTCTGCTCAGGCCCTCGAACTCCTTTCGCCAAGATCGACGGGCCGCTGGCGCGACTGGACGCTGTGGGGCTGTCGGTGCCCGTGGTACAGGCGGCGGTGCGCTCGCTGAAGGCAAGCCGGTCCGGCCCCGACTGCGTCATCTGGGGCACCGTGATCCCCTCACTCGCCGTGAGCAACATCGCCCGCGAGGTCTGGTTTGATGCCGGGCTCAACCCCAGCGTGCCGGCGCTGTCCGTGGTGCAGCAGTGCGCCACGAGCCTGGCGGCCGCGACGCATGCCGCGGCTCAGATGAAAGCGGGTCGCCTCGAGCTCGCGCTCTGTGGCGGCTCCGAGTCGATGAGCCACACGCAGATCGGGCTGACTCGCGGCATGAGTCAGATGCTGCGGCGACTGGCCGCCGGGGGTGGGCCGGCCGCCGCCCTGCGGGCCGTCGGTCAGCTACGGCTCAGCGACCTTGGGCTCTCCCTCCCCTCTGTCAAGGAGCGCACGACGGGCCTGACGATGGGCGATCACGCCGAGATCATGGCCAAGCAGTGGAACATTGACCGGGAAAGCCAGGACCGACATGCCCTGGCAAGCCACCAGAATTCTGTGGCGGCGTGGAAACGCGGGTTCTACAACGACCTGGTCATCGGATCCGAAGCGTTCCCTGGGGTCAAGCGCGACACGATTCCCCGGCCCGACACGTCGCTGGAAAAACTGGCCAAGCTGCCCCCGGCCTTCGACCGCAAGAGCGGCAAAGGGACGTTGACAGCGGGCAACTCTTCCCCGCTCACGGACGGCGCCGCCGCCTGCTGGGTGGCGACTGCCGCCGGCCTGAAAGGTCTCGAAGAGCCGCTCTATCGAGCTCGGCTGATCGACTGGGAGGTCGCGGCCGTCGACATCGACCGCGACGGCTTGCTGATGGCGCCGGCCCTGGCGATCCCCCGAAACCTCGCCCGCCAGGGGCTGGGCTATCGGGACATCGACCTGTGGGAGATACACGAAGCGTTCGCAGCGCAGGTGCTGTGTACTATCGCCGCGTTGAACAGCCGCTCCTGGCTACGAGAGCGTGCGGGCGTCGAGGCAGAGCTGGGAGAGGTACCGGTGGACCGGATCAACCCGAATGGTGGCAGCGTCGCGCTCGGGCACCCGTTCGGCGCAACGGGCGCCCGCATTCTATCGCAGACCGTCAAGCAGCTTCAGGAGACCGGTGGGCGGGCGCTGATCAGCATCTGCGCCGCTGGTGGATTGGGCCACGTGGCCTTGCTGGAGGCGATCTAAAAGCCGCGCGCCGGCCGGTCGAGGCGGGCTCGCTCAGGTCAGCGCTCCGCGTCCTCCAGCGCCTTCTCCAACTCCTTCTCGCGGTCACCCACGGTGCGCTCCGCGAAGTTCTGAACCCGCTGGACCACCCGTATGAACACCATGCGGTCGTTGTGCTGAGCGTCATTGAAGCCGGTACAGTAGCCTAGCGTCACACCCAGCAAGAACATGAAGATGCGGCGTACGGCGCTCTCCATTCTCTCCCCTCCTCCCGTGCGGCGCCTCCCACGGTCTCGCCGTGCCAGCGGAGATCGTAGGAACTTCGGCTCGCCCGCNNCAAAGGCCGGCTGAGGACCCATAGACGGCGTCCCGGGCGGATGAGCCTGCTACGATGTTGGGAAGCTTACTGAACCGAGGAGCTGGAGTTGACGGGGCAGGACGTCCGCGCAAGGCCCGGGAGAAAAGGGAAGTGAGTTAACCTTACGCGGTGCCCGAAGGCATGTCTGCCCCGTCAAATGTTTAACCGTCGGAGCGACCGTAAGGTTCCATCGGCGGGAGCGAACGCCCCAGCTAGGCGCCCCGCGTTCTACTGCAGCCGAGTTGTTGGGGGAAACCTATCAGGGGATCAGGCCGACCAGGACGTCCAGGCCGATAGCGAAGCCGCCGATGTCCCGTGAGCCGATGAGATAGCCGAGCTGGAGACCCGCGTTGGCGAAGGGGGCCAGGTTATAAGCCACCCGTACCCAGGGATAGCCCAGAAAGATGCTGTCACGCTGACGGTTCAAGCTCTCCACACCGCCCGCACTTCCGAGCCGCTCCTCTACCGTCAGCGAACCGCCGCCGACGAGCCCGCCGACCACGACCTCGATGTTCTGTTGAACGGCCAGGTACTCGAAGGTGAAGCCTGTCGCGGATAACCCACCCTCCACCTCGTTCCCCGCGGAGTTCAATCCCTCGTCGACGAAGCCGCCGCCGAACGCGCCCCCGCCCAGACGCACCCGTCCCGTCTGCAGGAAGCCCCGGCCGCCAAGTCCGATCACGCCGTCAAGGTTGCGGCCGAGACTGCGATCATCGTCCACATCCAGATCAACGTACACGAGCCAGAAGCCGCCCGCCCCACCGAACTGCCCGCCAAAGCGCTGCGCCCACGCCGTAGCGGGTAGAAGCGCCAGACCGATAGCCAACGCCAGCGCCCTGATCACTCGGGCAGATCTCAACACGAGACGCTAAGGTTGCGGCTCGGGGACCCTTGCCGGCTGGCTCTGCTGAGCCGCGGCGAGCATCGCCTTGATGCGAGGAGAAACGTCTTCAGGCGGGACGACGCTCACGTAGCGCTCCCAGGCGGAAACCGCGGTGGCGTAGTCGCCTCGAATGTAGGACACCATCCCTTTGAACTGCAGGGCCTCGGGGAAGTTAGGATCGGCCTCGAGCGCGCGGTCGAAGGTCTCGATCACACCTGCTGGATGCTGAGTCGTGAAGAGCAGCATCCCCAGGTGCGTCAGCGCCTCCGGGTTATTCGGATCGAGTTGGAGCGCTTGCTCGGTGACCTGCGCTAACTCCGAGTAGCGCTGCAGCTGCAGGAGAAGGTGTCCAAGCTCCACCAGCGCCTCAACGTCGTTGGGGTCCGCCTCTACCGCCTCCATGAGCGCTGCCAGTTGGCCTTGATCGACCGCGCCGAGCGGCGCGGTCGCCGGACCACTCGCGTCCTGACCGGGGAGCGAACCGGTGATCGCCCCGTCCTCGCCGCGGGGACGCACCGCTTGCGACAT
>JABAOH010003349.1_pt2 | contig 10260 bp, 8 predicted proteins | sample 7062181 | NCBI WGS metagenome assembly JABAOH01 (sample SAMN14538630, study PRJNA623070) | marine sediment metagenome | biome: marine biome [ENVO:00000428]; feature: marine pelagic biome [ENVO:01000023]; material: deep marine sediment [ENVO:00002113]; isolation source: pool of 5 deep marine... | reverse complement strand
TCTTCCCATGCCTGCAATGATGCTATCTGATGCCTTCTTCACCAGGGGTATGGTCGAGCGTATTTTCCCGAAATCGAGGGCGATGAGAAAGTCGTCCCCCGTCATGGAGGTCTTCCCAGCCCACACCATCCGGCCCTTTTCCACGTCCACCATCCTGACATTCATCTCCACCCTCGGTGGAAATCCTTCTCCTACCCCCTCCCGGTAATCCACAACGATTCCGAGTAATAGGTAATCGGCCCCAGCCTCACGGCCCAGTTTGCTCATGGCCTCTATCCCTATAGCCTCCAGGTATCTCACCCTGAGGCGAGTGATCCAGTACCGCACTTCCCCGGGTTCCACGACCCCATAGGCCCCTTTTTGCACCAGCCGCGAGATCAATATATTGGAAACGATCCTCCCGGCAGCCCTTCTCCCGCTAATATTCTCAAAGGGAAACAGGGCGATCATCGGTCTCCCTTCACGCTGCTGGGAGGTCGATGGAGCTCCTTTCTCCCCTATCGGAATTTCATCCCATCCCCTGAAGAGGTCCTCAACGGCTTTGTCCACGAGCAGATCCATGGATTTGATGGTGCCGAACCCGAGGAGGGTAGTAAAATCCTCGCCAGCAATGCCACTGCTCTCCGCCCGGGTGATGGAGCCGTTTGATGAGTCGACGAGCCGGCACGACAGGCCCACGTGGAGTCCATCTTCCTCGTCGAACACCTCAACCGACCCTACCAGGACGAAGTCTGCTCCCAGCTCTTCTCTGATTTCTCTGGCCGCCTTCCGGCTGATCTCCCCCGTTCTTCGGATCCTCTTCCGGGCCAAAAACCCCTCAACGTCCTGTTCGTCCAATAATCCATATCCTGATCGAATCAGATAATCCCTGACAATGGGCATGATTCTCGTGACCGCCTCCCTCCTTCCGCTGTTGTTCTCGAAGGGAAGGAGGGCGATCTTCAAACCGCTAAAGCCCTGCTCCCCCGGCATGACCACTTGTTTTTGAGCCGTACATGCAAAGAGGAAGAAGCACAACATAACCACGGAAGCACGGAGAAGGCAAGGAAGCGCTGAATGGAACTTTCTGCCACGGAACCACGGAGAAGGCACAGAAACACGGAATATCCCTTTCCGTGGTCTTCCGTGCCTTAGTGTTTCTATACTCGTCCACGCGCCTGTTGGTTTCTGTATCTTCATGTTTCCGTGGTCTTCCGTGTCTCCGTGACTTTATTTAACGAAACAACGTATCGATCGCCTCTCGTACGACCTGGGTTGTCAATTCGCTGATGGTGCCGCCGGTCATTCCCAGCAGCCGCGTCATGGTTCCGACCCCTCCCCTACTGTGGTTAATCGACCAGATGATGTTACCCGACTCTACATCCAGCATTCTGAGGCCTATGGTCACAAGGGGAGCGGAAAGGCTTCCCGAACGAACTTCTCCAAATTCCTCGACCGTCCCCACGATGATCGCCTGGGCACCCAGGGCCTTTCCGATCGTCTTGACCTGTGCGGCAGTCAGGGAGCTGATGGATTCGATCCTTTCCTTTGCCAGCACGCGGTTGACGTCCCCCGGTTCGATGACATCAAGGGCCCCCGTTAAGAGTAATTCGGCAACCAAGACCTCCCTCACCTTGCGGCCGGCGAATTCATCTCGCGTCAGATTGCTAAAGGGCACCACCGCCACCTTTTGGATGAAGCTCAGATCCACATTGGGATGGATGTAAGCCTGGGGCCCCCGGCACCCCAAAAAACCCGAAAGGGTCACTCCCACGAGAGCATAGGCGAAGAAGACATTNNGCGATGGCACCTTGACTCTCTAAGAAGGTATACGTCAGGCGGAAATCCGTCTTGCGGTTCACGGCCCACCGGAAATTGGCGCTCAATCGCTGCCTCTGACTATCCTCTATCGCGAAGTCTTGCAGTTCAAGGGTAAGATCAAAATTGATATTGCCATCGGGAAAGGGAAGCCAATCCACGGTGTATCTCTGATCGAATCCCTCGGACTCCGATTCCCTCCGAAACCCCCACTCACCCGTTAAGCTAAGCAGCCTCGTTGGTCTCCAGATCAGGAGAAGGCCCACATCATCCGTCTCGGTCCTGATATCTCCGGGTTTTTCAACGCTCCGCGCGCCATCGTAACTCAGGGTGGCCGTGAGGTCCCTCCTGAGCTCTGCATCCAGATCCAGCCGATAGTTCTGGCCCGTGGTCTTCGTCCTGGCCACGAAGTCCCTCCGGTCCGTGTAGTCCGCCCCGGCAGTCATGTTCAGATTTCGATAGAGTTGAGAGATGACTTCAAGGGAGAAGGTATCACGCCTTGATTGATCCACATCATCCTCGTCGGTGTCGTCGCGGGTGGCTGAGAAACTGGCCTCCAACGTTTCCCAGGGTGCCGAGCGGAGGGTTACAGTATAGAGATTGCTGACGGTCTCCACATTCTCCTCCGATTCGGAGAGGGCTCGTTCGTACCGCACGTAGTACGAAAGCCACCTGACCGGATCTGCCTCAAGGGTAATTCCATGGGTGTTCCTCATCGCCGTGAGCTCACCGTCATCCCTTTCCCTTTCGGACCTGGAATAGAAAAAATCATAGGACAGGGTGACCCTCTCGATGGGTCTGAACCTCACGGTCGAATTGATGTCTTGGATGAGATCGGTGGAGACTGCCTCCTCTCCGGCAGCCAGAGTTTCAGCCCGGGTAACCTCGATCTCGGTGACAAAGGAATCGAGCACCCCGCTGGTGGCACTGTTTACCGCCTTGAAAAATCGGTGAGGATTGCTCTCCGTGAAAGAGATCTCGTAACGGCTTTCCGAAACATTAAAGACTGTGGTGCTCCCGACAAGTGACCAGTTTTGTCCATCATCGCTGAAGTAAGCGTCCCAGGAAATCAGGCCTGAAAGGTCGGGATCACCCGGAATCACGTATATGAAAATTCGGTCTCCCACTGCAGCGGCTGTCAGCTCAACGCCGATATTGCGAAACGTGTTGCCTCCTCCGATGTTGATCGTATTGCCCAGCCCATCCGTCGCGGGGGTGTTCTTGTCTGAGTCGATCAGGCTGGGGGTGCCGGTCAATTGCCCCGTCGCAGGTGTGGTGTCCTGTGCCTCGTACAGGCCTTGCCCGGGCAACTGAACCCTATCAAAGCTAACATCCGCCTCCGCTATCTCCTTCAGCCGGGTATAATTTACCTGATAATTGCCCAGAAGAGAGATTTTCTTCCTCCAGAAATCCCTCTCGAAATTTACCCTTCCCACATTTTCGATGTCTTTATCGGTAAGATTCAATACGCGATCCTCCCTTTCCACATACGTGAAATTATCGAATAAACTAAGGGGACCGTACGTATAATCTGATGTTACCTGGAATCGATCTTCATCAGTATCCCTCTCCCTCACCGGAAAATCATCATATTCTCTCCTGTTGTCGTACTGAAGGAAAAGGCTGGGTAATTTCTCCGGTCTCCACCGAAATCGGCTGAAGATATCCCGCTTATTGAGCCTCTCACGTGGGCTCTCCGGATCCTTTGAGACATCCCTGCCCAACCGAATGCCAGCCCCGAAATTGAACATAGGGTTCTGCAGAATCAATTCCGAAAAAAGCTCAGTGTCCCTCCCGGTGGTCCTCCCCTCATCGGTATCGTCCAGGGATTCCAGGTCTCTGATATCCGTGCGCCACCTGAGCAGGGGAGTGAGCTCGCTGTCCAGCCCGAGGAGATACCGCTGATCGAGGGAAAATGAAGATTGAACGTCATTGTCTATTCTTATTTCCTCATACGTGGCGTCCACCGTCGCCGAACCCCTCAGGCCTTGTGCGAACCCTGTGGTTATGTTTCCAATTATAATCGATATGATACCCAGGATAAATACAAATAAAAGAAGGATGATGGGGATGAATCCCTTATCTTCCATTCGCGTTCAAGTAGGTNNCATGGGGGAAGTAAAAGCAACCTTTCACGATGTTGTCAACATCTTTCCTGAATCTGGAAAAAATCACGGAAGCACGGAAATCCATGAAGACACGGAAAAGGAATTTTTTTCAACGCAAGCAGGTTAAACCCCAACCCCTGGGTCGGAAATGGAGAAAATCTCATAAAAAGAAAAGTGATTGCAAGGGTAGTGCCATAGAAAATGGGGACAAATCACATTTGCGAAAAGGCCATAAATTCCTGAAAATAGAAAGGTTTTATTTCAAGGCTAAAGGCCCAAGGCGCAGGGTCCAAGGCTTAAAAAAGATGGCCCAAAGACAAAAGTGCTGGAAATGGCGCAGTGGAGATGTGCGATATCGCGCAGTTAGGAGACTCAAGACGCGACCTCAAGACACAAGGCGAAAGATTCAAGACACAAGACGCAAGACTCAAGACCCAGGATTAATAGATGGAGATAGTACTCCGTTTCAGCAAGGGAGCCCTTGGCAATAGGAAATGCAGATATTCTTTCTTATGCTGTCGATTTGCGCCTTCAGCGATGTTGGCGGGAACAGACATCGCGGAGCGCCTTAGCTGAGAAGTAAGGCCATAGATTTCATCTCTGGGAAATTTTCGACTATACTCATAAATCAGGAGGGTTTGCTCGTCTGACAATTGCCAAGCTCTGATATTTCTATAATTCCGCCCCATATCTTTTCCCTTTGTTGCGGGTTTTTTTTGTCTGATGTCTTGCATCTTTGGTCTTGTGTCTTGTGTCTTTGGTTTTTTGTCTTGTGTCTTTGGTCTTTTGTCTTGTGTCTTATGTCTTATGTCTCGGACTCATCCGAGACCGTACTTTTTCATCCGATGCCGCAGGGCATGCCTCGATATATCGAGCAGCTTGGCTGCCTGAACCTGATTCCCACCCGCCCTCCTCAGGGCCTGCTCGATCAAGCCCCTTTCCACTCCGACCAGGGATAATCCCTTCTCGGGCAATTTGAACTCTACATCCCCGTTGTGGGCATTTCTTGCAATCTCCCTGGGCAGATGTTTCACTTGGATGTGTTCCTCTCCCCCCAAAATGACGGCCCTTTCGATAACGTTCTTGAGTTCCCTGACATTTCCCGGCCAATCGTAGCCCATCAAGCGCCCCTCCGCCTCCTCGGAAATCCCCTGCACATTCCTTTTGAATTCGCGATTGGCCATCTGGATGAAGTGCTTACTCAGAAGGGAGATATCCTCCTTTCTCTCCCTCAGGGGGGGCATATGGATGGGAACGAGTTTGATGCGATAGTAGAGGTCATTCCGAAATTCACCGTTTTCAACGGCCTTCCACAGATCCCTATTTGTGGCTGTAATCAAGAGGACATCGACATCCATTTCGTTGACCCCCCCGACGCGACGGAACTTCCTCTCCTCGATGACCCTGAGGAGCTTTCCCTGAAGATCGGGCTTCATATGGCCGATCTCATCTAGCAAAAGCGTACCCATCTGGGCCTGCTCAAAGAGCCCCCTCTTCAACTCCTTGGCATCGGTGAAGGCCCCCCTTTCGTGTCCGAAGAGCTCACTCTCCAGGAGGTTCTCCGGGATGTTCGCACAATTGACCTCGACAAGAGGATGGGCCTGGCGAGGGCACTCATAGTGAATGGTTTTGGCCACCAAATCCTTCCCGGTCCCGGTTTCCCCCAGGATCAGGACGGTCTTCACATCCGTCTCGATGATCTTGGAGATGCACTCGTAAACCTCCTGCATGGGGGGGCTAGATCCAATAATGTTGCCGAAACCGTAGCGCTCCCGTTGCTGCATGCGAATCAGTGCAACCTCTCTCTTCAGCCGGGTACTCTCCAGGGCATTTCGAATGGTGATCGCCACACCATCCATGTCGAAGGGCTTCGAGATGTAGTCATAAGCCCCCAACTTCATCGCCTCCACCGCGGTCTGCACCACGTCAGAGGCCGTCAGCACGATCACTACCACCTCTTTTCTCAGGGGACCCATTCTCTTCAAGACATCAATCCCATCGATCCCCGGAAGCATGACATCCAGAAGGATCAGGTCTGGGATCTCCTCCTTGACCCTCTCCAAGGCCTCTTCCCCCGTTTGAGCGGAGAAAACCTTGTAGCCTTGCTGAGTAAGTTCCTCCCGCAACGACCAGTTTAACATGGTGTCATCTTCGACTACGAGAATGATCTCTTTCGGCATTTGGTCACCACCACCATCATATCTGATACGGGGAATCTCTTCTCAATTCTCATGAGAAAAACCCCTTCGATCTATCCTCCAGGTTCAATGGACCTATAAAGGGATTGGAAAAACGATCCTGAAAATCAGCCCCTCTTCCCCTCTCCTTTTGACCTGAATGGAGCCGCCATTCAGGTCGAGCACTCTCTTCGCTATAGAAAGGCCAACCCCGGATCCTCTTCCCATGGTGGAAAGGAATGGCTTGAAAAGCCTCTCCAAATGGGTTTCCGGAATCGAGATGCCCGTGTCCTCGAACTCCATAAGGATGTGGCGCATGGAATCCCGTGAGCTTCGTACGATCAGTTTTCCGCCCTCGGGCATGACGTTCACCATATCCAAAAAGATGTGCAGAAAGGCCTGTTCGATCTGTCTTGGGTCAATGGTTAGCTCGGGGAGGTTTGTCGAGAGATGCTTTTCAACCGCAATCTTACGTCGTTGACACTCCGGTTGAATTCTATCCAAAGACTGTTCCAAGAGCTTACGTATATTGGTCGGGGAAGGATTTGGCGGTGAAATCCTACTAAAATCCATCAAGTCTGACAAGGCCTTGTTAATATTTCTTACCTGTTCGTAAATGTCTTCTATTACCCTTCCGTGACGGTCTTCTGGGGTAATTTGTTTCCCCATGGCCTTGAGGGCGACTCTTATGCCCGCCAATGGATTCTTCACTTCATGGATGAATCCGTCCACCAATTCTCTGATCATTGACTGATCCATATGTATCCTGACCTCTCTTGAATCCCCATACATAACAATACAATACTTCTGACCTGCGCTACAAAGACAGCCAAGAACTTGTAGCACCCTACCCGCAATATACTTTCTAATGTTTACGCTAAATTAGTCTATCGGGAGAAAAATGTATTTTATTGGAGAAAAACATGGAGAAAAATCCTCAAAGATCGGCCATTCCAGGCCCTACATTATGCAGTTTCACTTGTGAGGCGCACAGACTATCATCTATCCGCACATAATACAAAACGAATGCATAAGAATAGGCCGGCCCTAGCAAAGTCGTGGGCCGGCCCAAAAAATAATCATAAGGGTATGAAAATCCTAGGCCTGCGTGACTAGAGGGATTCGGGCCCCTGTTTTCCCGGGCAGGGCGGAAGATCCTTGACCTGGATTCACGATAACGACGGAATCAATGGAAAACGAACATCGGAGGGTACTCATTGCTCACAAACCCAAGGAACTGCCTAAAATAGAGAACTGGTTTGTCATTGGGCAAGTTCAGAGTGGTCTCTTACCAACGAGAAAGCGTTGAATACTCTTTTCCGCCCTGTCGAGAGAGGTCGTGCCGGCTGTGAGCCCTCGTACGTTCTTGTATGGTCGGTATCCAATGATCATATGCCCCCGATCGCGCTGAACTCTGCTGTTTGGGCTTCTTCGCCGAGGGATAAAAGGAGCTTATTCCACATCGAACGATCCTCCCTGTTTAATCCCATGAAATCGATTCCAATCCTGAGATGGTCCTTTCCTTGCCTCTTAAACCACATAACTTCACCAATTGCCGTGAAGTTCATCCCTCCCATTATGAGTTCAACGCCGACATCCACCCCGATTTTGTTCATGGCGGCTTCGACAAGGGAAATGATATCGATATAATCCGATAACCCCAGTTCGATGCATATCCCCTCCAAAGAGAGATTTGCCGTCTCAGCATTGATGAGGGTGGTTATAATCCCCGTTTTCCCCCGCACATAGAGCTTGAGCATAACGGGAAAAGTAGCTTCGAATCGAACGGATTGTCTTTTTTCTGGGCCCTCATAGATCTCTGTCTTTCTCATTTCACACCCATTTTCTTGTGGTTAAAGTTTGTGATTGGAGTCAAAAATTAGCAATTTCGGTGCCAAGCATTTCACATCTGCGCGGTTATCCGCGATGTGGCCAGGCCAAACTGGGGTATCGCCCCGAATGTACAAACCGGAGCACTGGGGGAAACGGATGCCGACGAAATATGTTCTGGTAATTCGCCCACGGGACCGTTGCGCAAGGCCTTCGTCTAGGACCCCTTCTCCCCCGGGCTTACCCTCCAACGCAACAGCGATTTCAGCTGTTCCAGGAGCAACAATTTTTGGAAAAATGGGAATGGTAAAGGTATGATGAGTTGAGGTTGAAGGGAAATCCCTCCTTCAATTAACTCTCTTGAGCGACTCCGTCTTGCAGGATTCCAACTCCGAAATAATTTGGTCCGTTAAGCCGAGCAAGGAGGATTTGGGGAGGAGATCCCCGGCGATGCAGTAAGCCTGAATCGCCCGCATGAATCTCATAAATGATCCTTCCTGTCCCCTGCTGCAAATGGCCTCCAGGGGGCATAGACCACAATTATCTTCATGTTCCAAACAGAGCGGAACCTTGAGTGCAGCGGCTTCGAGAACTTCATCGAACTGTAATGTGTTGAAGGCAGTCTTGATGAATTCTCGAATTCTCAGCCATTTCTCCAGGGTGAGGTCGAAGGCATTTTCGCCCCCCTCATAACGAGCTACCATCTCTTGATACGTCAATAAGTTCCCCATGCAAGGCCTCCCCTCGGTCTTTACCTATAAGGATATCCTGTTTTTCTTCTCCATCTCAAGGGGGAAGAGAAGGAAGGTGAAGCGGAGGGGGCTAGGGCGGGGGTTCGATAACGCTCATGGGTTTGAATCGGTCACCCGGACGAAGTTGGCCAACAGTGAGAGACCGATTCGATCGCTTTTTTCCGGATGAAACTGCACGCCCAGTATCCGGCCCCGACGAACCATCGAGGCGAAATGAACCCCATATTCCGTTCTCCCCACCACAACCCCCGGATCATCGGGTTCTCCGTAGTACGAGTGAGCGAAATAGAAATAGGAGCCGTCGGCAATATTTCGCAAGTATGGATCCTCGCGGTCCCCGGTAAAACTCACCTGATTCCATCCCATGTGGGGAACCTTCACCGTGTCCGGGAGCCGTTTGACCCTACCCTGGATGAAATCGAGAGCCCGGTGTAATCCCCCCTCTTCCCCCTCCGTAAAGAGCAGATGCATCCCTAAACAGAGTCCCAGGAGGGGTTTATTCGTCCCTTCCCATTCGGATAGAAGGGGGAGAAAACCCCGGCTTTCGAGGTTTCGGATTCCCTGAGCGAAAGCGCCAACACCGGGGAGAACAATTCCATGTGCCTCCTTGGCAATCTGGGGGTTGGAGGTAACGACTACATCCCCACCCACCTTAACGAGGGCTTTGCTCACGCTCTTGAGATTCCCCATGGAATAGTCGATCACGGCGATCATATCACACCCGATTCCCCTTGATAGGGTGAGAGGCCTTGGGACATGGAATACTCTTGAGGACCTCCGTTCTCCTCGGGCGCATCCGAGTTCATTCCAAAAGAATTACGATAGGGGTTCTCCCCGTAAGTTTCAATTATGGCCCGTGTTTTAAGATGTCATACAATAGTCGAACCCGGCCGGAAAAACAAGCAGGCAGCGACACGAGAGGTATTGAAGGTGGACCGACGAGGAAGAGCTCGGTCCTCAATGGGCTTCGTTCCAATTTCTCCCGTGAGCGATGGAGACTTTCAGGGGGACCGAACAGTGCATCACCCCTTCCATCCCCTCTCGGATGATCCCGTTAGCCCGCTCAAGCTCGCCCTCTGGGCATTCGAAGACCAATTCGTCGTGGACTTGCATGATCATCTTCGTGGAGAGATTGAGGTCTTTCAACCGCCTATGAATTTGAATCATGGCGACCTTTATCAAATCCGCCGCTGTCCCTTGAATCGGGGTGTTAATCGCGGTTCGCTCAGCGGCGTTTCTCGCCATCTGATTGGAACTGTTGATTTCGGGAAGGTAACGCCTCCGTCCAAAAAGGGTCATCACATACCCCTTCTCCCTCGCCTCCTTGAGGGAAGAGTCGATGTAGCCCTTTACCGCATGATATTTTTGAAAGTAGCCCTCGATGTATGCCGAGGCCACCTTGGGTTCGACTCCCAACTCCTTTCCCAAACCGAAGGCGCTGATACCGTAGATAATCCCGAAGTTGATGACCTTAGCCTGTCTTCTCATCTCCGGGGTTACCTCCTCAAGGGAAACTCCAAAGACATGCGAGGCCGTACGGGCATGGATGTCCTCATCCCTGTGAAAGGCCTCACAGAGGTCGTTGTCCCTCGTGAG
>JABAOH010001892.1_pt2 | contig 10264 bp, 10 predicted proteins | sample 7062181 | NCBI WGS metagenome assembly JABAOH01 (sample SAMN14538630, study PRJNA623070) | marine sediment metagenome | biome: marine biome [ENVO:00000428]; feature: marine pelagic biome [ENVO:01000023]; material: deep marine sediment [ENVO:00002113]; isolation source: pool of 5 deep marine... | reverse complement strand
TGGTTCGTGGGCCGTGCTGACGATGTTATCAACACCGCAGGTCACCTGGTCGGGCCTTTCGAGGTGGAGAGCGTCCTCATTGAGCATCCCGCTGTGGTCGAGGCAGGGGTCATTGGCAAGCCAGACCCCATTGCGATGGAGGTAGTCAAAGCCTTCGTTGCCCTCAAGGAAGGCTATGAGCCCTCGGAGAAGTTGCTCAGGGAGATCAGGAGCTTTGCCAGAAAGAAACTGGCGGCAGGGGTGGCACCGAGGGAGATTGAGTTCACGTCCTCTCTGCCCAAAACCCGCAGCGGTAAGATTATGCGCCGCCTGCTCAAGGCGCGTGAACTGGGCCTTCCCGAGGGGGATACGAGCACCCTGGAAGAGGATTAGAGGCCTCAGCCGCAAAGTCCTTGTACAGGTAACGAGCAGGCGCGAGTGGTAAGAAGGGTGAAATGATGGGGGAAAAGAGAGTAAATCCCCAACGCGTTTACTACAATTACGAAGGTAATTTCCCTCCGGTCGTCCTGGATTCGGAAGGGCCCGCCTCCATTCCCTCCCAGTCTTCCAGGAGCCACCCCAAGCGAATTACCGATACCACCTTGAGGGATGGAGCCCAGGATCCCCGCTTCGCCCTGTTTCCCCACGAGGCCAAGCTCCGCTACTACGATCTGCTCCACAAACTGGACAATGGAACCGGTTGTATAGAAAATCTGGAGGTCTTCATCTACCAGAAGCGTGACCAATGGGTTCTGGAAAAGCTGCTGGAACGGGGATATGAATACCCACAAGTCACCACCTGGACACGGGCCACGCCCAAGGACATAAAGCTCCTGGTCGAGCTCTCCCAGGGCCAGGTCAAAGAGACCGGGATGCTGGCCTCCGCCTCGGACCACCATATCTTCGACAAACTCAAACACGGTTCCAAGGAGACGGCTATCGAGAAATATCTGATGCCGATAATGACGGCTGTCGAAAACGGCATTCGTCCTCGAGTCCACCTGGAGGACTCCACCAAGGCCGATATTTCAGGTTGGGTTATCCCATTCATCAGCCGGGTGATGAGGGAAACCGGGGGTCAGGCCTGCTTTAGGGTATGCGACACTATGGGCTGGGGTGTCCCCGACCCCTACGCCGGCCTTCCAACGGGCATCCCAAAGCTCATCTCAATCCTCTACGAAGAGACCGGCGCCGAGCTGGAGTTTCACGGGCACAACGACTTCGGCCTGGCTACCGCCAACTCTATTGCCGCCTGGATCTATGGTTGCAACCGGGTCAATACGGCCTTCGCCGGCATGGGAGAACGAACGGGCAATACCCCTCTGGAACAGATGGTGGCCGCGATGGTCCGCCTCTATGGCAATGCTGACCTGGATCTTCCAGTACTCACTGAAATAGCGGAGTTGATCAACCGTGAGGTCTGTCCGATTTTCTCGAAGACCCCAATGGTAGGGGAGAACATCTTCACCACCCAGGCCGGCTTGCACCAGACCGGTGTCCAACGACAGCTTGAAGCCGCGGGTGGCCTCATCTACCTGCCCTATTCTTCTTCCCTTGTTGGGCGTGAACAGGTGGAACTGCAGCGGGTCGGGAGCCTCGCGGGCATGGACGGCCTGGTGACCATCCTCAACCAGCAACTGGAAGCCGCCGGTGAACAGAGGCGCCACACTCTGCTCAGCCGGACCGTAAAATTAGTCTATGAGAGAATACAAAATGCATATGACGGCACCTGGGACGAAGAAGAGGGGAAATACATCAATCCGCGGACTACCTTCTTTGAGCCTCAGGAGCTCCTGGAAATGGCCCGCAAGTTGGAAAATAGGTCTCAATATGGAAAAGACCTATGATATGGGGTGGAGGTGACAGGTAACAAATTCATCGTGTACTCAATAGATGCATCACGAGAAAAACGAGGCCAAAAGGGCTCATCTCAGAATGCGAACTCACGATTCTAGACCACTTTGGTATAAGAGGAGGTAGATGATACCCAGCTAACATCATGCCTCTGACCTTCTGGAGTGAGCGATGAGGAAGTACCAGGGGATACTTTCATCGTCTTTTTATATGAAAAATAATGGTTGAAAAGCTTGATAAGTTTCTAACAGCCTTAATACTCCTCGGATTTTTGCTGCTAGCTGTTCCATGGACTAACTTCACCGCTCGGTCCTCCGAATCGAAAGCACGAGAGGCGGGACAAAGCGAAGGTGAGCTTTTCGAGACCGCCTACAAATTCCATATGAGCGGAGCATTGAAGAAAGCTATCCATTTCTATACGCTTTCCATCGAGAAGAAGCCGACGGCAAAAGCCCATACTTTTCTGGGTTGGGCACTGAGCCACCAGGGAAAATACGACGAAGCGATCGCAGAATGCCTTAAAGCCATCGAATTTGATCCCGAGTACGGCAATCCCTACAATGACATCGGGGCTTACTACATTGAAAAGGGGATGTATGATGAGGCAATTTCGTTTCTCAGGAAGGCAATTGAGGCAAAAAACTATCAATACTACCAGTTCCCCCATTTTAATTTGGGGAGAGTATACCTCATAAAGGGAATGTACCACGAAGCCACGGAGGAGTTCAAGAAGGCACTGGAAATCGATCCGAATTACCTACCTGCCAGGATAGGGCTGGAGATGCTCTCCCGGTATCTCATGAAAGAAATTTAAGAATACCCATCCATGTTTCTCTGGATTCCATGGGATGGTTTGGACCGACCTCATTCTCAGGTGAATTGCGGAGCGACTCATTTTCTCCACAATGATGGCTTCTCTACGCAGCGATCGCTTACCTTACCGCCAAGGGCCTCGGCAAAGGTTCTCACGGGAAAAGTACGGCACAGGGATCATTTGACTCTGGCTGATATTTGCTTAAGGTTGAGGACTAAAGAAATCACAGTTCTCAGGGGTCTCGTTGTCTTAGGCCGTGCCAAATATCGGTGTTTTCCTTTAAACTACAATAGTCGTGGCCGCCGATGATCACATGGTCAAGTACATCTATGTCAAGGATCTTGCTTGCCTCACGAACCTGCCTTGTCAATTCAATATCATCTTTGCTCGGCGAGGGATCTCCCGAAGGGTGATTATGAACGAGAACAAGAGCAGCAGCATGTAACTCGATAGCTGGATGAAAGATTTCCCTCGGATGGGCAAGACTCGCGTTCAAAGTGCCTATAGCGATAACCTCATCCCGTAAGAGTTTGTTCCTCGTATCGAGATAGAGCCCTCGGAGGTGTTCCTTTTTCAACCGCGCCATATCCTTGGCATATTCAAAGACCTCATCGGGAAACCTCAGAAAGACTTCGGTTGGGCTCCCAAACAGTCGTTTACCCAGTTCAAGAGCAGCGACTACCTGACAGGCTTGCACTGGTGATAAGCTTAAGACCTTTTCTAAGGTATCCACATCGCCTCGAGAAAAGACTGCATGAGCGCCGTATTGAGACATAATTCTTTTAGACAGCTCAAGGACGCCCTCTCTCCTCGTGCCCTTCCCGAGTATCACCGCCATCAATTCATAATTCTTAAGGGACGCTGGCCCGTATTTCCTCAGTTTTTCCCGCGGCTTTTTCTCCACGGGCAGGTCACGAACGCGAAGTTTGTAGGATTTGTTCGATTTACCCATATCGATTCTCCGTCCTGATGATGGGAAACTCATTCAGCTGAAATCCTCAACAAGGGCCTCCCTCCTCCATTGACCGAAAAACCCGCTGCATCTCCATATCGATAGACCGGGTTCGTTACGTGTAACTATACTCATATATCAAAAAATCTCAAATGCAATAATAACTCGGTCCATCACACCCCTCGGTGAAAGGGTTTCAGTATTGGAAATTTCGTCAATTTGGCTGTATATTCTATGGGGTTTCCGCAAGGGGGATCGTCTTGGGACTCGCTGTAAGAGTCAGGGATTTGTGGAAAACATTTCGGTCCGGCTGGTTTTGGGGAGACCGTAATGAAGTCCTTCGGGGTATCAACCTGGATATCCAGGAGGGACGAATCTTCGGCATTCTAGGGCCCAATGGAGCCGGAAAAACGACTTTATTATCAATCCTGTCTACCCTCTTGTTTCCAGACAGGGGGCAGGTCCAGGTCCTGGGCATGGATGTGGTGAAACGAGGGAACCGGGTCAGGCAGAGAATCAACATATCCAGCGGAAATGCGAACTTCCTCTGGAGCCTTACAGTCAGGGAGAACCTAACATTCTACGCTATGCTCTATGGCTTGGAAGGAAGGGATCGTAAAAAGAGGGTGGACGATGCTATCAACCTCTTCGAATTGCGCAATTATGAGGGAACATCCTTCGATAAATTATCAACGGGGATGAAACAGAGGTTAGCCCTCGCAAAATCGATGCTCAACAACCCGGAAATCCTCTTTTTGGATGAACCTACGGTAGGGTTGGACCCTCACGTATCCCTGAAGATTCGCGACCAGATCAGGGAGATTCAAAGAGAGCGGACAATTACCATCGTCCTGACCACCCATAATATGTCTGAAGCCGAATATCTCTGCGATCGCATCGCATTCCTGAAGGGTGGGGAAATATTGACCATCGGAACTGCCCATGAACTTAAAAGGAGCGTTCGATTGGGGGATGTCATCACCATCGACTATGAAGGGGGCCTCCATTCGATTCGGCTGGAGAAGTTGCCCGGTATCATCGACTTCTCCCTGTCGGACGGTCGTTGTCAGTTTGTGGTTGACAGCGCGGCAAGGAGGATGAGCGACATTTTGCAGGGGCTGTGGGAAGCGGGAATTGCGGTCAAGGAGGTCAAGACCTCTCAGACGAATTTGGAGGAGGTTTTCCTTGAGTTTACGAAATGAATGGACGAAGATCCTGGCCTTTGTGTTTAAGAATGTGATCATCACCAAGGGCAATGTCTTCAGCCTCTTTGAGATCCTCTTCTGGCCCACTGTCGGCCTTCTTTCCGTGGGCCTTTTAGCCAGGTATTTGCAACTGGGCCCCGATATGATGGCCTTCATTTTGATTGGAGTCATATCCATGAGCGTTGTCCATGTTTGCCAGATCGACATCGCCTACGTCCTGCTCTATGATGTCTGGGGCAAGTGCATTAAACATGAATTCATAGCCCCCGTAAACTCGGTTCATCTCATCCTGGGATCGTGGCTGATCGGGATCTTCCGCAGCGGCCTCATCTTTATCTTGCTGGCTTTATTCAGCTCCCATGCCTTTCATTTCGATTTCCTCAAACCGGGAATTGCGGCCCTCAGTCTATTCCTTGTGGGCCTTTTCCTCACATCGGCCTTGGTAGGCATTGCTGTCTGTATCCTGGTTCTGGTCTTCGGACACAAGGCCGAGGTCGCCGCATGGTCCCTGGTGAGCTTGATGCTGTTGATCTGTGGGATCTACTATCCCATCTCCATGCTTCCCGCTCCTGTCATGGCAGTGGCAAAGCTCATTCCCCTCACCTATTTCCTGGAGTATTTCCGCTCCTTCTACGGCTTCCACAGCGATCTCAGCGGGATTCTGGCAAAGGGATACGGATATGCCCTGCTCTACCTCGGTCTGGGATGGATTGCCTTGAACCTCGTTATCCGGAATGCCAAGAGGACGGGGATTCTCATCAAATTGTCAGAGTAACACGGAGCACTCTGGTATCGATCCGGACTTCCGCTCGCGCATCCATTGTATTCGGGATCTCCCTAGAGGGCACCCTTTGTCTTCCTCGCCGCCCTGATCCAAATCTTAACTTTGGGCACGTCGAAGGGCTGGGTAGGGATATGATGGTCTCTGTTTGCCCGAAGGAGTTTCTCAAAGAGATTGGAGGGTTCCTGCTGGGCCAGAGTTTGGACGTCATCTATTCCGATCTCCTTCAGCAGGAGGAAGTTTTCGATACCGAGGCCCCTCAACCGAATCAGTTGAGACCATTTGACCCAATTGGAGCTCTGGTCGGGGGAGATTCCCAGATTTTCCTCCAATTCTTTGCGTTCCGCGGGGTCATCCAGTCTCTGAAAGAGCTCATCCACCGTGTGGAGATCCATTTCCACAAGTTTTTCCCGGTATTGGGGGGCAATCAGGTTCAGATCGGCGACCCTGGCGATATAGGAGTTGATGGTTTTGGTATCAATGGAGTGAAAAACCAAGGGGAAGAAGAGGAACAGCCCGACAACACTGAGGGCAATGGCAAAGGGTCTTGTCCTTCTCCCCGGGTTGAGGTCGTACTGGTCTTGTTCCCAACCCCTTTTCTGCCTAAACAGCGAAATGAAATTATAGATTACGTAGCACTCAACGGCAAGGGGGGGGAATCCCAAAAATCCCAGGGGTGGCATCTCGAACCCCTTAATTTCGTCGAAGAAGGGAACCGTATATACCCACTTGGACCGAGCCCAAAAGTTCCAGAATTCCCACAGGAAACCGCAGGCTAATCCCGCTGTTAGAAGAAGCAGAAATTTCCTTGGATTCCCCTGCTCCCAGTCACGCATCAATGATTTCCCCCCAAAGCGGTGGTTGATGGGTTCCAGGAGAAAGATGAGAGATCCCCAGATGAGGGGAAAGCCATACTGGGGGACGGTGATGGGGAGGATGAGGAAAATGGCACCCACGATCCAGAAGGGAATGTACCACTTTCGGCTCTCGGGAATCGCGGCAACCGAATAACCCCTATAAAGGCCGATGCTACCGAGGAGCTCCGTGGTCTCGAAAAGCCCAGGCAGTACCGTAGAGTAGGCGACCATATAGCCGATCCACCTCTGAAGGGTATCTCTGGGAATATTGATGTAATACCAGTTCTTCAGGGAGAGGTTTACGAACTCGAAGAAAAGCCACACGGCAACGGACCAGGGCATCAAGAGGAAAAACTCCTTGGTTCGGCTCATGAGGAGGGAATTCCCCTTCATCTTGTAGACGAGGCTGTCACAGATGAGGATATACCCCCACCATGCGAAACAATAGAACCAAGAAAAGAAAGGCTCAACCCTCCTGAACATCATAATCTCGGCAAGGATCAAGACCCCGAATCCGATGATCCCATGGATATTGAGCCGGTTCTGGCCATGTTTCGCTATCATCAAAGATACCCCTCGATGCGACCCCCAATCTCTCTCTTTCCAATTTCAAGGTCGGATAAGCCAAGGGTTGAATGAGGGAGGCATCCGATCTATTTACCATAAAAACAAACGGTCATCAATTAGAGGGTATCTTACGGACGGAAATGCCGTATTCTTCGGGAGGGTAAAGGGCAATCGGTGATTACGATTCAGGTTAGGCTCACCGAGACATGTTCTAAGATGGGGTATGGATTTTGAAGGACCAGACGTTCTCCAAGTATTTCAGTCAGGAATATAGATGGCAGGCAATGAAATGTCCTTTTTCCATCTCCTTTAATTGAGGGGATGCTTCTTCACATATTCCTCCAACTTTCTCTATGCATCTCGAATGAAATCTACACCCCAATGGGGGATCAATAGGACTGGGAATCTCCCCTTTGAGGATAATTTTTTCTGTCCTTTTTTCAGGATCGAGTCTAGGAGTGACCGAGACGAGAGCCTTTGTATATGGGTGCATGGGATTTCTGAAGATATCTTCCGTCTTTCCATACTCCGTCATCTTTCCGAGATACATAACTGCTATTTTCTCCGTAAAAAGGCGTGCCAAGGAGAGATCATGGGTAATAAAGAGGTAGGTAAGATCCAGGTTCTCTCTCAGTCGCTTCAAGAGGTTCAGAACTTCTGCCTGCACGGAAACATCTAAAGATGATGTAGGTTCGTCTAAAACGACAAATCCTGGGTCCAATATCAGGGCTCTTGCAATAGCTACTCTCTGTCTCTGCCCCCCAGAGAGCTCATGGGGATACCGATAGAGATGTTCTTTTCCCATTCCAACCAAGTTCAGAAATTCCTCAACCTTCCCCACAAGTTCGTTCTCGTTCTGAACCAGTTGATGCGTTTTCAAGCCACGACCGATAACATCTTTTATCTTTTTCCTCGGATGTAACGAGGAATAGGGATCTTGGAAAACTATCTGCATCTTTCTCCGGAGGTCTATTTCCTTTTCTATTTTTATGTTTGTTATATCTCCTCCTTCATAGAATATAACTCCTGAAGTTGGATCTATTAACCTGAGTATTACCCTTCCCAACGTCGTCTTCCCAGAACCTGATTCTCCAACTAAACCAAAAATGTCTCTCTTATTAATTAAGAGAGAAACACCATCAACTGCCTTCACGTATCCTCGTTTTTTCCACGGAAAGTGCTTCTTAATGTCTTTAAGCCTTATTATCTCGCCCACTTTCTCTTCCCTCATACAAAACACATGCAACTACGTGATTGCTCTCCACTTGTAAGGTCTTAGGCTTCTCTTCCTTACATATGTCCCGTGCGTAATCGCATCTTGGGTGAAATCTACATCCCGACGGGGGATTTACGAGATCAGGAACGCTCCCCCTTATTCCCATCAATTCCTTTCTGGAATCGGAGGGGATAGCCCTCATGAGGCCTATCGTATAGGGGTGCTTCGGGTTATGTATGATTTGGTACACCTCACCGATCTCAACCATATCTCCCGCATACATAACCCCGACTCTATCACAGGTTTCAGCGACAATAGATAGATCATGGGTTATGAGTAAAACGCTGGCTTTCTGTTTCTTGATTAAATCTTCGAGGAGCCTCAATACTTGAGCCTGAATCGAAACATCCAGGGCAGTGGTTGGCTCATCTGCAATGAGAAGAGATGGCTCGGTGGCCAGCATCATGGCAATCATAACTCTTTGAGCCATGCCACCTGATAGTTGATGAGGATATTGATGGGCAATCTTTTTTGGCTCCGCAATGTTAACCTCCTTCAGCAATTCGACAGCTCTTTTCTTTGCCTCGGTTTCGCTCATTTTCTTGCTAAGAGCTTCGGCTATTTGATCGCCGTTCTTTATAACTGGATTCAATGCAGCGATTGGATGCTGCATTATCATGGTAATCTCCTTCCCCCGAATCCCTTCCCTGATTTCATCCTCGCTCATGTTCAAGATATCCTTGCCTTTAAAAAGAATCTCGCCTTTCTCTATCCGTCCCGGGTTCTGAACTAGGTTCAGGATAGCAGAGCCGGTAACACTTTTTCCGCATCCTGTCTCTCCGACAAGGCCAAAAAATTCACCTTTATTGATTTGCAGGTTGACGCCATTTATAGCCTTGACCACACCTCTATAGGTGTAGAAATTTATCACGAGGTTTCTTATCTCAACCAATACCGCAGGCATCACTCCCCCCTCCTGAGGTGAGGATCAGAAATGTCCCTTATTCCGTCTCCAAGTAGATTAAAGCCGAAAACTGCCAACAGAATTGCAAAACCGGGAAAGGTTGGAACCCACCATTGATGTAACAGAAAGCTTCTCCCCGTGCTCACCATAACGCCCCATTCGGGTGTTGGGGGCTGTGCACCAAGTCCGAGGAAGCTCATTCCCGCTGCGATTCTTATCACATTGCCCATATCGAGCGTTGCACGGATAATGGTAGTGGACGAACACAACGGCAAGATGCTAGAAAAAATAATTCTGGCTTTTGATGTCCCCAATGCCCTTTCAGCCTCTATAAAAGTCCTTTCTTTTATACTGAGCGTTTCGCCCCTTGCCAATCTTGCGTATGTGGGCCACATGGTTATGGCTATAGCTATCATCGTGTTAACAAGGCTCGGTCCCAATGCCGCTCCAATTGCCATAGCCAGTATGAGCCTCGGAAATGCCATAAATATATCTGCAGTCCTCATGATAATCTCGTCAATCCATCCTCCGAAATATCCCGCAACCATTCCAAGGAGTACACCCAGAGGCAAATCGATCATGAGAACGATTATCATGATTTTGAGAGCTACTCCTGTCCCATAAATGATTCTAGAGAGGATATCCCTACCAAGCTCGTCCGTACCAAGTAAATGACTCATGGATGGAGGAGCCAATCTGTTGTCCAGACTCATGGTTATTGGGTCATATGGAGCGAGATACGGAGCGAGAATCGCAACAAAAACCAAAGCTAGTACTATAGAGAGTCCTGCCATGGTAAGGGGACTCTTCCTCACCATATGGATAATTTCCTTGGCATCAGAGATCTCTGAGGAATGCCTCCCTTGCCAAGATGCTATCGTGTTTCGCAAATACTCCATTTCAACCCCTAATATTTAACCCTTGGGTCCAAAAACCCGTAGATTAAGTCTACTATCAAATTGCTGAGAGCATAACAAATTGCTATTAACGTTACGGATCCCACAACCGCATTCAAATCAAGGGACAGAAAGGAGTTCACCGAATACCTTCCCAACCCGGGATATCCAAAGACAGT
>JABAOH010010171.1_pt1 | contig 10265 bp, 5 predicted proteins | sample 7062181 | NCBI WGS metagenome assembly JABAOH01 (sample SAMN14538630, study PRJNA623070) | marine sediment metagenome | biome: marine biome [ENVO:00000428]; feature: marine pelagic biome [ENVO:01000023]; material: deep marine sediment [ENVO:00002113]; isolation source: pool of 5 deep marine... | reverse complement strand
AGGAAGAAGACAGGAAGAAGCATAGCCTTGATACCTCTGCCAATTTTGAATTTTGCATTGTAATTCTTCATTTTGCTTTTTGAATTTTGAATTCAGAAGATAAGCCAGCTTCAGCTTTCTCGCCTTTTGTGTACCATATAGGTGATGATCTTGTAAATCAGCTTGGCCACCAAGAAATCGGGTGCCACAAATCCGGGTATGGGGCAAAGCTCCACCACGTCGAAGCCAACCAGATTCTTTTTACGCACCAGGTCTTTCAGAAAGTCCAGCGTCTCGTACCACAGCAGTCCGCCTGGCTCCGGAGTTCCTACCGCGGGCATGATGGATGGATCAAAAAAATCCAGATCCAAGGTTAAATATACATCCGGGCCAAGTTTTTCCAAGACTTTTTCNNTCCCCACCCCAACGAAATGGCTCAGCTCTCCGATTCTCCGCATCACGCAAGCGTGACTGAACCTGTTGTCTTGATAGCTGTCTCTTAAGTCCGCATGAGCATCCATCTGCAGTACCGAGAGACTGGGATATTTTTCCTTGAAAGCCATAACTGCGCCTACGCTGATGGTATGTTCTCCTCCGAGCATCACCACCCTTTTGTGCTTGTTAATTAAATCAATCGTGGTTCCATGGATCTTTTCGAGCATTTTCTCCGGACCCGAGGTCGTGATCTCCATCTCCTCTAAGGTGCAGATACCGGCTTCAGAGGCTTCGAATTTGAGCTCCTCATCGAAGGTTTCTACCTCCTGAGACGCAGCTACGATAGCCCGGGGACCGTTTTTGGTTCCCACCTGATAGGTGGTGGTCTGCTCGTAAGGAACCGGAAGCACTACGAATTCCGACTTTTCAAATTCGGCCAATTCTGAAGGGAGTCCCAGAAAGCTATATGAACCACAGGCAGGATGATCCAAATCTCTTACAGAAAGGTATTATTGGTCTTGTTTATTCCGGCACGAAGATGGCGGCAGCTACCACAGAAGTCCACAGCCCGTCTTTGTCACCTTCCGCAGATTGAGTGACGCTGGTAGTCCGCACAATCTCACCGGAGATCTTCCATATTTCTTTTCTTTGATCCCAGCTTTCGTCCACATCGAAGTCTATACCCAAGGTGGTGGCAAGCATGGTGGCGGCTAAGTCCTCTGCGTAGTCTCCCGCCTTCTTGAACGTCTGTCCGAAAGCTTTATGTTCAGCCAAATAGCCGTATTTTGTTCTGTCGTTGGGGATAGCTATCCCCACCGAGGCGGAGACCAAGCGGTTTGGCTCGTTGGTGCAGTTAGAGCTCATCACGCTGAACACTATCTGTCCATCCGCCAGGCGCCTAAGCCCCGCATTTCTGGGGACCAGTCTGCACCCTGGTGGAAAGATGCTGGAGACCCGCACCAGATTGAAATTGGCAATTCTGGCATTCCTTAAAGCCAACTCAAAGCTGGAGAGCTGTTCTTTGTGCTTGCCCGCCCCTTTGGTGAGAAAAACCATTCGGGGAACAGTAATCATCTCCTTCCTCCTTTCCCGAAGAGGATGATTTACTACTTTCTGAGTGTGCAAAAATAAGTAATTCAAAATCAAAAAGCAATCATAAAACAAAAAAGTTGGGAAACCGCCTGGGGATTTTGGGTACACGCTTCGGAACTGCTGGTCGCATCCGAGCCGAGACGGAAAAACCGAAGTCAGATGCCCTGCCTAACCCGGCACCAGGCGGGCGGAAGGATCATGCATTAGTTCAGTGGTCCTGAACGGAAGGAGACCGATTAAAAACGGTGCTTCTCTGAGCACGACCAGCGCAGATTCCCTTACTTGCAGAGTGCTGGTCAATCGCGCCCTTGGCTTCCATAACAAAAAACCGCCAAACGCTTCAGGCTCCGGCGGCTTTCGACATTTCAGGTGCAAGTGATATAGTATATGGTCCGTTTGGTGGAAAAGGAGCGGAGCCCTCCTCACGGCTCGCAGGGCGGCATGCCGCCCCTGAAGAGGTAATTGATCAGATAAACTACGTCTGATGCATCCACGTTTTGGTCTGTGTTGCAATCTCCGGCTTCAAGAGGCAGTGGTTCGGATTCGCTCCTGAACAGATAATTCAGCAAATAAACTATGTCGCCCGCACCGACCTCCTGGTCACGATTGGCATCACCACATAAGTAAGTGCACAGCACCACCGTCTGGCTGTCGGCGTGAAACTGATCCTGCGCAATCACGGTGAAGCCGTCCAGAAATGCAGAATCTGGCACCTCGCCCCGAAGCGTGTCGTCCTGCACGGCACACCAAGAAGGAATGTCCAAGTAGCTGACTTGATGAATCGAGTCATCCGGGTCATAGATATCCGGATAGTAGGCCAGGGTCTCATAAGTAGCATAGGCAAACGAATCCGGGGAGACGATTTGAGGAGGTGCATTTTCTCCGGTGATATGAAAAACGTGTGCACCCGGAGCCCCGATGGGGGGATGCATTACCACCCTGCCGGAGCTGTCTGCCGCCTTTATGTAATATGCAATCTCCGTGCCCGGAGGTTGGGCCGGAATGTAAGCATAAAAGGAATCGGGGTCGGAGGTGACTTGCAGATGAACCGTGTCAAAAGCAGAGGAATCGATGCTGTAGTAGACCAAAAGAGATTCAGGGATCAAACCGGTGCCGCTGTGGTCGTTCATCTTAGCACAAACCAGATAATCCTGATCGTAGACCTCCGTGTCAAAAAGCGGAATATGGTTGACAAAAAGCATGTAGCGATCGGTGACCCCCATTATGCGGCAGTGAATGGCGTCGTTCTCGTACCAAGAGCCGTAGTATCCCAGAACCTCATAGCCAGGCATGGCCTCCCGATAAACCCTCAGGGCGGTCGTGTCCCAGGAACTATTGAAAATTGGCACAAACACCTTGTCGTTCAGGATTATGGAATTGGTGTATGCGGTTCCAGAGGGACAATAAACTCGCACAATGGTATAAGGTCTTCCCCATGCGCTGGTCTGAGTAGCCAGATAGTCTGCTCTGGCATTCAGGAGATAGTAACTGGGATGTCCGGGGGCAACCTCCTTTATCAGAATGGTAGTCGGATCCAGGAATTTTGCCCAACAGTCTATGTGATGGATTCCGCCGGATTCGACGTAATCCAGCACAGTGTACTCATTCCCCACGTAGTCCTTCATCATGGCGTCCACCTGTTTGGGAGGCTTATCGGGGTTCTCGTCGTAGACCAGTCGGGTGGACATGGACATCCCCAGCCCATCCGACATGTGATTTCCGCCGGTGTGGACTAAATCCATCCCGTAAACTGAAACACCCCAATTGCTGCCGATAACCCAGGGGATCTGATCATCAAGAGGGCGCGGGCGATTGTAGATGTGATCCACGATTCCATAAGTTCCGGTCCCGTCGAAGATGAACCAGGGTCCGTAATCCCTGGTCCAGATGGTGTTGGTGGGGGCCATTATGAAGTACACGTTGCCCATATTCACGCCCCCGCTCTGATAGGTGGCGGTCGCCGACGCCTGTTCGGAAGAGTTGGCCACTATGGTCCAGACTTCGATATCCTCCGACATCTCTGCGATCAAAGAGACGGGAATTCCCAGAGGCCATCTTATTATGGCTCCGGTCATGGGCTCCCATTCGGCCGGATTTCTTGCCGGACCAGCCGGTGGAGAGGTCTTCTGGAAAGTCATCCCGATCTGGTCCAGCCGGGTCAGTTCCTCTGGAGTGAGCTCGATGGGAAGCGACTCTATCTTCCGGTATTCTTTGATCTTCGACTGCAGATCAGCCAGCTGGTCTCCTTCGGATAATTGGTGGGCCTTCACACAAACGGCCAGGAAGACCACCAGGCCAGCCACTGCCAGAATCTTCGCGATCTTTCTTGCCATGCTACCTCCGGACCGATTCTAAAAAGGCGGAAAACCAAAATTTCCCGCAAGCTTCGGAGAACACTGACTCTAAAATCCAATATAAGTCAAATGAGGCTTTTGGCAAGCTCAAAAAAGCGCATGCAGGCGCAAAACTGGTTCATCTGGTCAGCTATTAATCATCGAGAAATGATACTAAAGCTCCAAGGTCGCTATACCGACATATTAGGGTAATTGCTTATTACCTATGTTTGCCTTCGGCTGCACAAAAATAGCCAACTGCCCGGACTTTTTTTTCTTGACAGAATTGGGAATAGAGTTACATTATAGATAGGAAGGGGACCCGAGTCGGGGTTGTGCTTCAGTAGGCGCCCAAAGGGAAAGGGGAGTGATCTATCTGCTCATGCGTAGCCTACTGGAGAACTTGTTCTTGCTCCGTGGTGCCGGGAGCGCAAGCTCGGCATTTAAAGAGGAGAATTCGCCCATGCGTATCCGTTTCTTACCCCAGAAGGTCCCTTAACGTAACTCCGCTGGCTCCTTTTGGCAGCGGAGAGCAAATCCACAGTCGCATTTTCAAAAATCTTGGAAGGAGGTGTGATCCTTATACGGCAAGTGTAAGCGAGCTTTTGTTCTCGTATTCTGTTTGAGCTTGTTGGCCGTCGCGATTTAGTCAGAAAGTGAGTTTTCTTTCGACCTTGTAGTTGAGCCATAAAGGAGAGACAAATTTCTCATTCAGAATGATGATCCGGAAGTTTTCTAAGATGAATAAAAGGAGGGCGCCTGATTCTCTTTCTGGTTACAGGCCCATGAAAAGGCATAGCGATCGGTCAATCATCTAAAAGAGTAAACGGCAACAAGACACTCTCATAATGGGAGGCAAAGAAAAATGAAAAAGAAAGAAGGTTGGTGTTTTGAAAAGCTGGTAATCGTTGCCATAGTGGCGGTACTGATGGTATCATTCGCAGCCTTGACGGCCTATGCAACCGAGGGGCAGGAAGCGAGATCGACAATTGGACCCCAGGGCATGAAGAGCGCCATTACCAGGGGTTCCGCTATTCTTCCCCCTGGATCATCCAAGGTCGTTGAGAGACCATCGACTGAGACTGAGCCCATTCACAATCCCGCTGGAAGCCAGATGCTTGTCGCCGGGTTAACGACAGTCCCAACGTGCAACGGCTACATCGACGCCGCGGAATGGGCGGATGCCTATATGTACGATATCTCTGATACTACTGGTCAGGAGGATGGTATACCGGATCCTCCGGGCACAGTCTATCTCTGGTTGAAACAAGATGATAATGGCATCTACTTCGCAATCAGGAATAATGCCGACCAGACACTGGATGATTGGGATCAGGTTGGACTCTACTTCGACGATAACCATGACGGATGCTTCCCCGCCTCCGCCACAAATGAAGGTAACAACTGGTTGATATACCTTGCAGCAGGCAGCCAAGTCCAGTGGCGCTGGCTCCAGGACTTCGACTGTGGGTATCCACCCAATTATGTATGCTATTGGGATAATTATGGTGGCCTTTACTACTGGACACCACCGTGTTTCGGCATCGGTATCGGACCTACCGGGGTAGTCGACTACGAGGCGATGATACCTTACGGGGCAGTGGACGAGTATCTGGACCTGGTCATGCCACCCGACTCGCTCGGAGCCTTCATCATGTGTTTTGACATGGCGACCTACGAATTTCACGGTGAGTGGCCAGACCAAGGCCGCTCAAGTACCTGGGCGGAGCCCTGTTACTACGGTGATCTGATTTGCGAAACCGAAGAGGAGTGGTCCAACCACAAGATGCATTTCCCGCAGTTGCCTGATTTGATCGGTTGGGACGTGAATGCGACTGACCCCAAGACGCTGGCTGACGACTGGCAGTGTTCGCGAACCGGTCCGGTCGAGGACATCCATTTCTGGGGCTCCTGGAAGGACCTGGACGGTAATCCCTACACCGACGACTTCCTCACTCCCATGCCCTTCTTCCGACTGAGCATCCATAGGAATGTCCCGGCGGATCCTGATACTCCCTGGAGCAGGCCGGGTGAACTTCTGTGGTTCTGGGAGGGAGAGATTGCAGGCACACCGTCCGAGCCACCCACGCTGGAAGGCTGGATTGATCCAAACACCGGAGAGGTTGTCCCCAACGACCATGTGCCCTACTGGCAGTATGACTTCTACTTCGGTCAAGCTGTTCCTCCACCAGAACCATTCTACCAGTATCGGGACTCCATCTACTGGTTGGACATCTCCGCGCTCTATATCCAACCGCCGTACCAGTGGGGGTGGAAGAATTCGCGGGACCATTTCGCGGATGATGCAACTTATACGGACAACGCTCCTGTCGGACCATGGTACCCGATCATCGAGCCGCCCAGATATAACGAATTCTCTGTGGCATTCGGCCCAGATGGTTTTCCCCTGGGCTGGGATGGGACGAATTATTACGGTGAAGGGTTCTACGAATACGAGTACTGGTGGAACATGTGGTTCTACGACAATCCATTCACCTACGACCAGCCCAAGTTAGGTGTCATCGAGTTTTACGTCGAGCCGATCGGTCCTACGCCCTACCTTGAGTTCGCCATCAACTGGTCCTCCGACGTGTGGTCTCTGGAGGGAGTGCCTGGCAGGCCGCCTCTACCGGGGCCTGAGGAGNNCATACCCTACAACCCGGAGTGGATCTCGGTCGACTTCGTGGCGATGGACGTGTTTATAAGTGGCTGGACACAGCACGAGTGCGTCGGGACTTCTCTGGATCTGGCGTTTGTGATCACCGGACCAGAATGCAGGCCCAGCATCGATGTGGAGAAAAAAGTGTGGGATGAGGCCAACCAAGACTGGGTTGACTCCATAGACATGGACGTATGCAACTATGCAGAGTTCCTCATGACCATCCATAATGATGGAACCTGCTGTGATTTGACCGACATAATCGTTGAGGACTTCATGGACGCGAGCTTGGAGTTCGTGTATGCAACCCCTCCTCCAGATTATGTGGATCCAATTCCGGAAGGCACGCTGATTGGATGGAGTTTCCCCGGTCCGTTGCCAGTCTGTAACACCATCGACATCACTGTCACCGCTCACGTCGTGGGACCAGGCTGCCACCTGGATTCAAACTACGTATCTGTCCAGGGCTTCTGTGAATCGACCGCAGAATACGTGACCGATGAGGACGTCGCATACGTCCATGCTACCGAGGAGCCATGGCCTGATCACAAGATGCACTTCCCGCAGTTGCCGGATCCGGAAGGCTGGGACGTTGTTGCGACCCAGGGCTATGTGAGCCATCCGGGCATAGTGCTAGCGGATGACTTTAGGTGCACGAAGACCGGGCCGATTACCGACGTCCACTTGTGGGGTTCGTGGCTGTGGGACATAGAGGTACCTATTCATGGCTTCTGGCTGTCCATCCACGAAAACATCCCAGGACCTCCATACAGTATGCCCGGCCCGGAGCTGTGGTCTGCATATGTCACAGACTTCGAGGTGGTTCTGGAAGGTCAGGGTCTGCAAGGATGGTATGATCCGTGGTTTGGCTGGCCGGAGCATCCCAATCACCAGATGTACTACCGGTACGACATAGACAGCCTCCCAGACCCGTTCTACCAGGATAGCGGAACCATTTACTGGCTGAACGTCATGGCCGACCTTGGTCCTCCTGGGTATCCAGGAGTCCCTGAGCCGCCGCAGTGGGGTTGGAAGACGTCACTGGATCACTTTGAAGATGTCGGAGTGTGGGGCATCTTTGGTGAGCCTGGTTTCTGGGAGCCGCTGTACGACCCGTTCACCGGAGGACCACTTGACTTCGCCTTTGTGATCACCGGTGGAGTGTTGTGCGGCGACGCCAACGGAGACGGAATGATCGCAGCAGGTGACATCGTCTACCTGATAAGCTACCTGTTCAGGAGCGGACCTCCTCCCGTGCCCCTGTGCATAGGAGACGCCAACTGCGACGGTGCCGTGGCAGCAGGAGACATAGTGTACCTGATCAGTTACCTGTTCCGTTCAGGTCCACCACCTTGCCCGTATTGCTGCCCATAGGCCGCAAGGTGTGAGACATCTGGCGCGTAAGTAAGTGCCTCTGAACCGAGAGGCAATCTTGCCCCAGCCTCGAGACAATCGAGGTTGGGGCATTTTTTTGAGTTTATTTTCGCCAAAGCATGAGGGGGACTGGTCCGGGATTGTCCCCAGAGCTAGCACCCAAGGGAAAGCTCGGACGCTGCAGGCTGATTTACTGAAGGCATCGGGTTTGAAGTCTGTCGGTTCTGTCCTGCGCGCAGATCGTGGGGACTTTTTCGTATTTGAGCGAATTACCTCGATATAGTCAATTTTCCGCTTGACAAATCCTGGGGTCATCTTAGATTTCATAACAGAAGAAATCCCAGGAAACTCGCTACGGTTTGTTCGTTCTGTTCAGACAGACATCCTGTCGCAGCAGCCGGTGACCGCCGGGGTGAGGGTAAACCCTTAGCCCTTTGCTCTTCCAAGGAGGGTTTGCCCGGTAAAAACAGAGACATCTTTTGAAGGAGATCATTTATTAAGCCAAAAGTGATAAAACGGTATAATGGAGGTAGTCATGAATTCAAAAGTTTTTTGGGGATATCCAAGAGTCCTTCTCTTGATTGTCGTTGTGGTACTGTTTTACGGCTTATGTGCTTCCAGTTTGCTGGTTTCCGAAGGAAAAGGCCAGACCAAAGAGCATGCAGTAATGCAGAGGGGCCAGGAGCCCTGCGACACCACCTTAGTCAGGTTCTTAGGAGGCCTCTATGCCTCTTACTACTGGAAACAACCGCCCAATGATCGGTTTTTGAACATGTGGTTTGAAATGCCGTGGGATTTCGGTGGGCGCCTGGACTACTTCAGCTTCGTATTCTTTGAGAACGCTTCGGCAGGAACCCCAGACCCGGATTTCTACGTGTGGCTATCTGATGGTGTATTCCCACTGGACGACAATCCACCATCTCAGGCTATCGCTGAATTTCACATTGACCACGACGATATTGGCTGGTATCCAGAATACACCACGATTCAGACCNNATTCGATCCGTGGGAGAAGTTCCATATCGGATATTGCCATGCCTTTGAGCCGGGCGATACCCTTTCGATCCTGAGTGACGACGGAATCGATGGGTTGGAACGCAGCAGCGGCTGGAATGGCACCGCCTGGGAACCTTATTGGCCCTATGGGTTCAAGATCGAAGCCTACATCTGCCCTTACCCGGTGGCTTACATTTGTGGTGACTGCAATGGCGATGCACTGGTCAACGCCGGCGACGTGGTCTACCTGCTCTCCTATCTGTTCAGGTCCGGACCGGAGCCAGTGCCGATGTGCGTGGCAGACGTAAACTGCGACGGTTCGGTCAATGCAGGTGACATTGTACGCATGCTTAACTACCTGTTTAGCTGGTGGCCGCTATGCACTGAATGCTGCGCTCTGGAAGCCCAGGGGGAGAAACCGCAGATCAGAACTCTTGACCGGATGCCTGCCGAAGCTCCCGGAGGTTTGAAGAAGATTTCACAAGACCGCAAAATGGAGTAAGTATATCTCGGGCAAAGCATCCGTTCTTGGCTAAGCCCACAATTTTGCCTCCGCCTCGACAAAATAGGGGTCTGGTTATTCTTTAAACTGGTAACAGATCAAAGAATAGCGGGTTTTGTCCGAATGAGCCCGGATGCCGCGTGGTGTATGACCTTTACTTCGAGTTAACAAAACTATTCAGGATCCTCACTTCCCATCTCTCCTGAGGCTCTAAGGTGAGCTTCCAATTGGGGAATAAAACCAGGCTTTGCTGGACTTTTTCAAATCCTTCCTCGGACAAGGAGACGGTATAGATGGGAAAACGCCACAACTGAGATTGCCGGTCAAGCTTGAAGTTAAGATCCATGCCCAAAAGCTGGTCTTTTACGCCGAATTCCCGGCACCTTGCCGCATTGGCTATCATAGCCAACTCTTTGCTTTTGATTTCGCCTTCTCTGACGTAGCAAGACCTTTTTTCGACTTCGTCGCCGGGGATAGCAAAGCCGAGCTCAATCCCGAACCACAGGTTGACTCTACCCGGATAGTTATTTACCAGAAGATATGAGATATCCAGCTCCGCGCGGTTGGGCTTAAAGATGATTTTCTTTGCCAGGGTAATTGGCGCTCTTTTGTCCCCCACCCATACGAATCCGTCCCGATACAACGTGACGGAAAAGCCTTTCGGGGTTTTTTCCGTCTTGTGACGATAAGTCTGGTTTACAAAGTCTCCCTGCTCCGGGTATCGGCATGAGGCGAAGTCCTCCAATTTCGTCTCTTCACCCAGAAAATGATCTATCAGGGAACCGCGGCGGTACCAATCATAGGTCAAAAACTTCTCCAATCCCTCTTCCTTGGCCAAAACCAGATCGTGAATGCTGGCGACCTGTTCGTTCTCATGGTGCTGCTTTTTTTCCTG
>JABAOH010033609.1_pt3 | contig 10267 bp, 9 predicted proteins | sample 7062181 | NCBI WGS metagenome assembly JABAOH01 (sample SAMN14538630, study PRJNA623070) | marine sediment metagenome | biome: marine biome [ENVO:00000428]; feature: marine pelagic biome [ENVO:01000023]; material: deep marine sediment [ENVO:00002113]; isolation source: pool of 5 deep marine... | reverse complement strand
CGATTTCAGGATATTGGCGATTCGCTTGTTGGCGGCGGCGAGGCTCTCCGCCGCATCATGTTGCACGAACTGGCGCACGGCCATTACCCGCTGGTGGAAGTCCAGCGGGGACGACGGCGAGCGCGCCCTGACGGCTTCGAACACTTCGGGCGTCACCGCGTGCGGCGGAAGACCGGGGGATCTGCCCTCCACGATGTAATGGCGCAGGCGATCGACGATGAAGTCGTACAGGTCGCGCGTCATCTTCGCCGGATCGCCGACGTCGACCGGTTGCAGCCGGATCGCCTGGTCCAGATACCGCAGTAGATCGAGGTCGATGCGCTCCTCGATCAGGATCCGCAGCACGCCGAGGGCGGCGCGCCGCAGGCCGAACGGATCCTTGTTCCCGCTCGGCCGCTTGCCGACCGCGAATATTCCCGCCAGCGAATCGAGGCGATCCGCGAGCGCGAGAACTCGGCCGGTCGCGGTCGCGGGCAGGCGGTCGCCGGCGTGCACCGGCAGATAATGCTCCTCGATCGCGCTCGCCACCGCGTCCGTTTCGCCGTCGAGTCCGGCATAGTAGAAGCCGATTCTCCCCTGGAGCTCCGGGAACTCGCCCACCATCTGGGTGAGCAGGTCCGTCTTTGCGAGTGCCGCCGCGCGTGCGGCGGCCTCGACCTCGACGCCGAGTTCCGCGGCCAGCTCGCGCGCGAGCGTCTCGACCCGCTGTGACTTGTCGTGCAGAGTCCCGAGTTCGTTCTGGAACACGACCTGGCGCAAAGCCTCGCGCCGGTCGTCGAGTGTCGAGCGCCGATCCTGGTCCCAGAAGAACGCCGCGTCGGCGAGCCGCGGCAGCACAACTCGCTCGTTGCCGGCGCGGACCACGCCGGGTTCGGTGCTGTCGAGGTTGCTGATGGCGATAAAGTACGGCAGCAGCCGCCCGTTGTCGCCGCGGACCGGAAAGTAGCGCTGGTGTGACTGCAGAGTCGAGACCAGTACCTCGTCGGGCAGCCTGAGGAACGACTCGTCGAACCTGCCGGTGACCGGGACGGGCCACTCGACGAGCGCGGCGACTTCCTCCAGAACGTCCGGCTCGAGGTAGGCGGTGCCCCCGATCTCCGTCGCGGCATTCGCGACCAGGTCGCGGATCAGCTCGCGGCGGGTGTGGAAATCGGCCAGCACCCGCCCCTGAAGCTCGAGCTGACGCACATAAGAGGCCGGGGTCTCCAAGACGATTTGCTCCGGTGCGTGGAATCGATGCCCGTGAGTCGCGCGACCGGCTTGCAGCCCCAGGACCGTCGCGTCGAGCACCTCGTCACCCAGCAGCATGACGAGCCAGTGAGCGGGCCGCACGAATTCGACGTCCGAGTTGCCCCAGCGCATCCGTTTCGGAATCGGCAGTTCGGCCAGCGAGTCGGCCACGATTTCCGGCAGCAGGTCAGCCGCTGACTCGCCAGGTGTCTCGGCGCGATACACGAGCCATTCGCCCTTGTCGGTCTTGAGCCGCTCCAGTTGCTCGACGCCGACGCCGAAGCCGGCTGCGAATGCGCTGGCCGCCCGCGTCGCGCTCCCGTCTGAGTCGAACGCGATACGCGTCGGTGGGCCCCGTTTTTCGATCTTCTGGACGGGTTGGGATAGCTGCAGCCCGCGGATCAGAATGGCCAGGCGGCGCGGGGAAGCGAACGACGACAGCGCCTCCGATGCGAGCTCCAGAGTCTGAAGACGCGCGGCGACACCGGCGGCGAACGCCTTTTCGAGTGGCCGCAGGGCCTTCGGCGGCAGCTCTTCGGTGCCGATCTCGACGAGAAAATCAGCGGTGTCCGCCATCTAGTTCGCTCCGACAGCGCGCGACGCCGCGGATTCGGGCAGCATGGGAAAACCGAGCGCCTCGCGGCTCTGGTAATAAGCCTCGGCCACCTGCCGTGCCATGGCACGTACCCTCAATATGTAAGCCTGCCGCTCCGTCACCGAGATCGCGCGGCGCGCGTCCAACAGGTTGAAGGTGTGCGATGCATCCAGGATTTGCTCATACGCGGGCAGCGTCAGGCGCTGTTCGATGAGTTCACCGCACGCACACTCGGCCGCATCGAAGCGGGCGAACAATGCGGAGGTGTCGGCTGCTTCGAAGTTGTACCGCGACATTTCCACCTCATTCTGATGGAACACGTCACCGTAAGTGACTGGCCCGGCCGGCCCGCGCGTCCAGAGAAGGTCGAAGACGCTGTCGACGCCCTGCAGGTACATCGCGATGCGCTCGAGGCCGTAGGTGATCTCGCCGGTCACCGGTCGGCAATCGAGTCCGCCAACCTGCTGGAAATACGTGAACTGAGTGACCTCCATGCCATTCAGCCATACCTCCCACCCCAGCCCCCAGGCACCGAGGGTCGGCGATTCCCAGTTGTCTTCGACGAAACGAATGTCGTGCACCAGCGGATCGATGCCAAGGTCGCGCAGCGAGTCCAGGTAGATCTCCTGGAAATCCATCGGAGAAGGCTTCAGCACCACCTGGTACTGGTAGTAATGCTGCAATCGAAACGGATTGTCGCCGTAGCGCCCATCGGTCGGGCGGCGGCTGGGCTGGACGTACGCCGAGCGCCAGGGCTCCGGGCCGATCGAGCGGAGAAAAGTCGCCGAGTGGAACGTGCCGGCGCCGACCGGCATGTCATAGGGCTGGAGAATCACGCAGCCATGGCCCGCCCAGAATTGTTGCAGCGCAATAATCAGGTCCTGGAAGGTGTCGGGTGTCGCTCGCGTGCTCACGTCGGCCGGCCTCAGGTCGATTGGCGCGCAAGTATAGCGCCCTTTATCCGTCCTGCCGGTAAAATTGCCCGCTCGCTAGGGGGCACCGGGCCGGTGCAACAAGGCGCGCAGACGCACTATCCATGTGCAAATCCAGCCGGCCCTGCACTACAATGGCGCGCTTGGCAGCAGAACTGGCGGCCAGAAGCCTTGAGACAACAAGACATTGACCGGACAGTCAAAGCGGCACGATTTGTGCAAAGTCAAACAATCAATACGGGTCAGAAACAAAGCGCCGGCGGGCGCAACAAGAATGTGGCGGTTTCGTTTACCGGCGTCGCCCGGCATTTTTTAACTGGAACACCCTGGAGGGAATGTCATGTCAGTTGCTGATGCACTCAGCCTTATCAAAGAGAAGGACGCGAAGTTCGTCGACCTGCGGTTCACGGATACCAAGGGCAAGGAGCAGCACGTCACGGTGCCCGCGAGCCAGGCTGATGAGAGCTTTTTCGAAGACGGCAAGATGTTCGACGGCTCGTCGATCGCCGGCTGGAAGGGGATCAACGAGTCCGACATGATCCTGATGCCGGACCCGGATACTGCCGTCGTGGACATCTTCACGGATGATACGACGGTCAATATCCGCTGCGACGTGGTCGAGCCCGCCACCGGCGAGGCTTACAACCGTTGCCCGCGGTCGACTGCGAAACGCGCGATCGAATACCTGAGATCGACCGGTATCGCCGACGACGCCTTCTTCGGCCCGGAGAATGAGTTCTTTATTTTCGACGACGTCCGTTACAACCACGACATGCATACTACTTACTACCAGGTCGATTCGCAGGAAGGCTCGTGGAACACGGGCACGGAATTCGAAGACAAGAACATCGGCCATCGTCCGGGCGTCAAGGGCGGGTACTTCCCGGTCCCGCCGGTCGATTCGACGCACGACATCCGCTCGTCGATGTGTCTGGCGCTCGAGGACATGGGCCTCTCGGTCGAGGTTCATCACCACGAGGTCGCGACGGCCGGGCAGGGCGAAATCGGCGTCAAGTTCAATTCGCTCGTCGGCAAGGCGGACGACGTGCAGATCTTGAAGTATGTCGTGCACAACGTTGCGCATGCCTATGGCAAGACTTCGACGTTTATGCCCAAGCCGCTCGTCGGCGACAACGGCAACGGGATGCACGTGCACCAGTCGTTGTCGAAGGGCGGCAATAACATCTTCACAGGCGACGGTTACGGCGGCCTGTCGGAGGCCGCGATGTATTACATCGGCGGCATCCTGCATCATGCCAAGGCGCTGAATGCATTCACGAACGCGAGCACTAACAGCTACAAGCGACTCGTGCCCGGCTTCGAGGCGCCGTGCCTGCTCGCCTACTCGTCCAAGAACCGGTCGGCATCCGTTCGCATTCCGTATATCGCAAATCCCAAGGGGCGCCGCATCGAGGTGCGTTTCCCGGACAGCACCGGCAATCCGTATTTCTCGTTCACGGCGATGCTGATGGCGGGGCTCGACGGCATTCAGAACAAGATCCATCCGGGCGACGCGATGGACAAGGATCTGTACGACCTGCCGCCGGAGGAAGAGGCGGAGCTCCGGACGGTGGCGTTCTCGCTGGATGAGGCGCTGTCAGCCCTGGACGCCGATCGCGAGTTCCTGCTCGCGGGCGACGTGTTCAACAACGATCTTCTGGACGGATATATCCAACTGAAGAACGAGGAAGTGCTGGCGCTGCGCATGAGCACACACCCTATCGAATTCGAGATGTATTACAGCCTGTAAGAGAGCGACATAATGATTGGTTCGGTGCGCCGCCGCGAATGCTGTCGCGGCGCGCTGGATTCCGCTCAACAAGGCGGGATATGCTTGCGTGACCATGCGTATAAACGTACTGCTAGTCGCGCTGTTACCGGCGTTCGTCGCGGCCGCGGAAGTCTACCGGTGGGTCGACGAGGACGGCGTCGTGCACTATTCGGATCGCCCGCAGGAAGGCGCGGTGACGATCGTGATTCGCGAGGCGCAGACGTTTTCGACGCCGGCGCCGCGCACACCGGCGGCGGCCATTTCGCCGGCAGCGAGCACCGAATCGGAAGAGGAAGCCGGAGATCAGGCACCGAGCTACTCGAACTTTGAGATAGTCAGGCCAAGGCAGGAAGAGGTTTTTTGGAACATCGGCGGCGAACTCAGCGTGTCGCTTCGGGCGATCCCGCGAATCCAGGCCGGGCACACGATTTTTCTGGTCATGGACGGCGAGGAGATCCAGCAACTGCCTCGCGGCCGCATGCAGGCGATGCTGAGCGAAGTGTATCGCGGGACGCATACGCTACACGCGGAAGTCCGGGACAAGCTCGGGAACACCGTGGCGAAGAGCGAGTCGGTCCGTTTCACGGTACAGCAGACATCGATACAGAATCCGAACAGGCCTGGAGGACCCGGCTAGCTACCGGTGAGTCGGATCCCGGTGCCGCGGCGATCCTGGAAAACCTCGGAACGGCGGTCGTCATCGTCGATGACGAGTGTCGCGTGGGATTCCAGAATGCGAGCGCGGAGTCGATGTTCGGCGTCAGCTTGCGGCAGGCGTTTGGGCAGCCGATCACCGTGCTCGCTCCGGGGCTCGAACAAATCCAGCCGCTGGTCAGCCGCGCACTCGAGGAAGACCGTTCGTTCGGCTGGGACTTTTCGCTGACGCTGCCGAAACGCGATTACCAGCTCGTGGAATTTTCGTGCCGTGTTGCACCGTTCCTCGTCGGCCGGCGCCGGGCGCTGCTGGAGTTCGTCGATGCGACTCAGTCACGGCAGTTTGATCGCGAGAAGAGCCTGATCAATCAACGCCACGCCAGCAAGCGCATCATCCGGCAGCTCGCGCATGAGGTCCGCAACCCCCTCGGTGGCTTGCGCGGGGCTGCGCAACTGCTGGAACGCCAGCTTGAAGAACCGGCTCTGCGCGAATATACGCAAGTCATCATCGGCGAGGCCGATCGATTGACGGCCTTGACCGAGGGACTGCTGGGCCCCACGCGAAAATCGGTTTTGGTACCACTGAATGTGCACGAGGTGATCGAACGCGTGCTGGTGCTCGCGGAGCATGAGGCGCCCCCGGGCGTCCGCCTGGACCGCGACTACGATCCGAGTCTGCCCGACGTCAATGCAGATCGGGACCAGCTGATACAGGCCTTGCTGAACATCGCCCGAAACGCGCTCCAGGCCGTTGGCACCTCGGGGCGGATCGTGATCCGCACGCGTGCGCTGCTGAATTTCGTGATCGACACCGAGCCGCATCGACTGATCGCGAGCATAGAGATTCAGGACGACGGCCCCGGGATCTCGCCGGATATCGAGGAATCCGTCTTCTACCCGCTGGTGACCGATCGGAATGGCGGCACGGGTCTCGGGTTGCCCCTGGCACAGGAGATCGCACACCGACACGGCGGCCTGATCGAGTTCGAATCGGAACCGGGCCGCACTGTCTTCATGATGCGGCTGCCGCTGGCCGCGAAACCGCCGGCGAACCGCGATGATTGACCCGGCCGCGTTAGTTGTCTGGATCGTCGACGATGACGCGTCCGTTCGCTGGGTGCTCGAGAAGGCTCTCCAGGGCGAAGGCATGACGACTCGCAGCTTCGCTGACGCCGATGGCATGCTGGATGTGATCGAGGGCGGCTGCCCCGACATCCTGATGACCGATATCAGGATGCCCGGCATCGACGGTTTCGAGCTGATGCGGCGACTCGGGCGCAACGGCCACGCATTGCCGATCATCGTCATGACAGCACATGCGGACCTCGACAGCGCCGTGCTCGCCTACCAGGGCGGCGCGTTCGAATACCTGCCCAAGCCGTTCGATGTCGATGAAGCGGTGGCGCTGGTCCATCGCGCAGCCCGGACGGCGCCGACGCCGGACCAGCAGGCAGCGCCACCGGCGTCGTCGACCGGGTCGATGATCGGGCAAGCGGCGGCGATGCAGGACGTATTCCGGACGATCGGGCGCCTGTCGAAATCGAGCATGAACGTGCTGATCACCGGCGAGTCCGGCACCGGGAAGGAACTCGTCGCCCGTGCATTGCACGAGCACAGCCCCCGGGCCAATCAGCCGTTCGTCGCGCTGAATACCACCGCGATCGCGTCGGAACTGCTGGAGTCGGAGTTATTTGGCCACGAGCGAGGCGCGTTCACCGGCGCCGAAAGCCGGCGCATCGGTCGCTTCGAGCAGGCGGATCGCGGGACATTGTTCCTCGACGAGATCGGCGACATGTCGCCGGACTTGCAGACCCGGCTGCTGCGCGTGCTGGCCGAGGGCGAGTTTTACCGCGTTGGCGGACAGGCGCCGATCCGGGTCGATGTCAGGGTGATCGCGGCGACGAACCAGGATCTGGTCGCAGCTGTCGCGTCGGGACGGTTTCGCGAGGATCTTTATCACCGGCTGAATGTGATCGAGATCCGGACGCCGCCGCTCCGGGAGCNNTCGCGGTCGCAGCGCGGGAACTGGAAGCCGAGCCGAAACGGCTGTCGGCTGAAGCGGAGGACCGGTTGCGCTGCTTCGACTGGCCCGGCAACGTCCGCCAGCTCGTCAACGCTTGTCGGCGCCTGACGGTGACCGCGCCCGGCAGCGAAATCCGCCTTAATGATATTCCGGCCGACATCGGCGGCCCGGCAACAGGTTCAGCAGGTCGCGTCGAATGGGTCACGGATCTGAGCCGCTGGGCCGAGCGCCGCCTGGACAGCGACACCCAAGAGCCACTGCTCGACGCGGCGCTGCCCGAACTGGAGAAGGCGCTGATCCGCGTAGCGCTGGCGCGCGCTAAGGGTCGGCGTCAGGACGCGGCGCGAATGCTGGGTTGGGGCCGGAACACCCTGACGCGCAAGATCAAGGAACTCGAGCTGGACCTTTGATCCNNGCGCGGCAGCTCGCGAGGACCTGCCGGCCGGCCGCGCGGACAGCCCCGGGCAGTCGGTGCCGAGCGCTCAGCCGCTTGCGGCCCAGGTCTCCGCTGGGCTCGGTCGTTCATCGAGTTCCAGCATTCCGACGAGGTCCGCGACGCGGGCGATCCTGTGCCGGTCGAGGTAGTCCGCGATACCCGCGTTGATGGCCGTGCAGACCAGTGGGTCATAGAACAGCGCCGTGCCGACGCCGACGGTGTCCGCGCCGGCGATCAGAAACTCCAGCGCGTCGGTTGCGTTGCAGATGCCACCCTGTCCGATGATCGGGACGCCATGGCGATGCGCGACCTCGTACACCTGCCGCACCTTCAGCAGCGCAATCGGCTTGATCGCCGGTCCGGACAGCCCGGCCTGCACGTTGGCAATGATCGGCTGACGGGTCTCCGCGTCGATGGCCATGCCGGTTAGCGTGTTGATCACGGCGAGCCCGTCGCTGCCGGCTTCGATGCAGCGGCGCGCGCTCTCGCGTATGTCGGTCTGATTAGGGGACAGCTTGGTGATGATCGGCTTCGACGTCGCCTTCCGGCAGGCCGCGACGACCTCGGCCGACGAATCGGGGTAATTGCCGAACGAGATGCCGCCCTCCTTGATGTTCGGGCAGGAGATATTGATCTCGAGCGCGTCGATCGGAGAGTCGTCGAAGCGGCGACAGACCTCCGCATAGTCCTCGATCGTCGAGCCGCAGACGTTAGCGATGAAGCGCGTCTCGGTGAAGTCGAGTTCCGGCAGGATGTCGTGAACGACCGAGTCGACCCCGGGGTTCTGCAACCCGATCGCGTTTAGCATTCCGCTCGGCGTCTCAAAGATCCGGTGCGCCGGGTTGCCGAGTCTCGGCTCCAGCGTCGTGCCCTTAAGGACGATTGCGCCGACGTCGCGATTCGAGAAGCCCCGGACGCGCGTGTACTCTTCGCCGAAGCCGACGCAGCCGGACAACAGTACAATCGGGGAGGCCAGGCGCAGCCCGCAGAGTTCGGTCGCCAGTCGGTTGTCAAGTTTGTCGCTAGCCAATGTTTCGCCTGATCCTGTACGAGCCGGAGATCCCATCCAACACGGGCAATATCATACGCCTGTGCGCCAACACCGGGACCGAGTTGCACCTGGTCCGACCGCTCGGCTTCGAGCTCGACGACCGCAAGCTGCGCCGTGCCGGGCTGGATTACCGGGAATTCGCCGATCTGACGGTCCACGAGGACCTGGACGCCTGTCTCGCGGAACTTGCTTCGCCTCGGGTGTTCGCCTGCTCGACGCGCGGTCGAACATTGTACAGCGCTCAGCGTTTCGCGGCCGGCGACGCGCTGCTGTTCGGTCCCGAAACCCGGGGACTGCCGCAACGCGTGCTGGACGGATTGCCACGAGCGCACGTACTGCGGATCCCGATGCGCGAGAACAGCCGCAGCCTGAACCTGTCCAACGCCGCGGCGGTCGTGCTGTACGAGGCTTGGCGGCAGATCGGATTCGGTCGGCTGCGCTGACTCAGGTTTCCGGGCCGAGCTCCCGGCTCATCAGCGCCACGACCGCCTGCTCCGGCGGGAGATCCTGGTACAGGATCCGGTACACCTGCTCGCAGATCGGCATTTCGACCCCGAGTTTTTGCGCGACTCCGCGCACCGCTTTTGCCGCGTAGACACCCTCGACGACCTGGCCGATTTCCCGCGCGACCTCGTCGGTCTTCTTGCCGGCCGCGAGGCCCAGGCCCATGCGTCGGTTACGCGACTGGTCGTCGGTGCAGGTCAGGACGAGATCGCCCATGCCCGACAGGCCCATAAAGGTCTGCTTCTTGGCCCCGAGCGCCTCCCCGAGCCTCATCAGTTCCATGAGTCCGCGACTGATCAGGGCGACGCGGGTGTTAGCGCCGAAACCGAGCCCGTCGGATATGCCCGCGGCGATCGCGATGACGTTCTTGACCGCGCCACCCACCTCGACGCCGGCGAGGTCATCGGACGTATAGGCGCGGAACGACTCGTTGGAAATCCGCCTCGCGAGTTCCGCGGCGAAGCCGGGATCGGTCGCCGCGACCGTCATCGCGGTCGGCAGGCCTCGCCCGACCTCGCGCGCGAACGTCGGCCCGGATAGCACGGCCAGCGGCCGGTCGGCGCCGAGCACGTCCTGCGCGACCTGGTGGGGCAACAAGCCGGTTTCGACCTCGAAGCCTTTGGTCGCCCAGGCGATACGATGGGTATTCGCGAGGAACGGCCGGATCCCCTCCAGCACGGTGCGCAGCGCGTGGCTTGGCACTGCGATCAGGATGTCGTCGTTTGCGCGCACGGCCNNAGGTAACGCTGATTCCGGCGCTCTCTGGCGAGGCGCTCGGGCTCGTCTTCCGCCCGGCCCCACAGGGTGGTGACCTGCGACGCTCTTGCAAACTGTATGGCGAGCGCGGTTCCCCACGAGCCGGCGCCGAGCACGGCGATGGAATGGCGCTGTGAAGAACCTGACATCCTGGCCAGTCCCTGCTATGCGTCTTCCTTTGTTCGCTCCGCCTCGCCACGCGCGTAAAGGGCGTCGAAGTTAATCGGCTGGAGCAGCATCGACGGAAAGCCGGCCCGCCCGATGGTCGCCGAAATCGCCTCGCGGAGGTACGGGTATAACGTCGCGGGGCAGGTC
>JABAOH010008991.1_pt3 | contig 10271 bp, 10 predicted proteins | sample 7062181 | NCBI WGS metagenome assembly JABAOH01 (sample SAMN14538630, study PRJNA623070) | marine sediment metagenome | biome: marine biome [ENVO:00000428]; feature: marine pelagic biome [ENVO:01000023]; material: deep marine sediment [ENVO:00002113]; isolation source: pool of 5 deep marine... | reverse complement strand
CGAAAGGGTAAGGAGCTCGTAACCATTGGAAAGGCTTACTCCGGCATCACCGATCAGGAGATCGAGACCCTCACTGCCCGATTCAAAGAGCTGACAATCCAGCGCTACGGCCCCGTCCATGTCGTCCGGCCAGAGGTCGTCCTAGAGGTGGCCTTCGATACCGTCAACAAAAGCCAACGCCACAAAAGCGGCTTCGCGCTCAGGTTTCCTCGGATCAAACGAATTCGGAATGACAAGACGGTCCAAGAGATTGACGATATCCAAAAAGTGAAGGCCATCTTCGAGGACAGTTGCGCCTAGCTCGCAGCTCGACAAGGGACCTAAGGCTAGAGGAGGAGAAACGGAGATAGCGCCATGTGTCGCTAAGTAACTAAGTGTTGATGTTGGAGTTATGGTTCGTGAATAAGTTGTCAAGGCAAATTAGGTCATGGGAGTGAGGTGACATAAGAACGGAGTCGACCTCCGGTCATAACTGTTGCTAGGGGTCTCACCAACCTTTCGACAGAGTTGGTTTCTACATAGTTCGATCACCCGCGTGAGTCTTCACCAACCCCTCTGACTATAAGACTCCAATAGCCTCCCGCACCGAAGCCCTACAAACCTTGAAAGTCTGGGCTAAATCCCTTTCGGGAGGGAGTCTATCCACAATCTTGAGCTTTCCCGTCTTACTCAACTACCGGATCTGCTTTAGGATGTCTTCGAATATTTTCTCTTTTTTCATAGATTTGAGATAACAATGCATTGTTAGTGCTCAAAGGGCCTTATGGTAAAATAGAACGGCAGACCACATTTAGATATCCACAGGCCGTTGGCTTATTCAATCACAAAATGAGACTCCTCAAACTCCGACTTGTTCCTGTATCTCTTCATAAAGAGATCCGGAAGACTCTCTCTCTGTTCGAAGATTTCAGCGGTCACTTCGATTCCTGCCTGGTGGAAGGCCTTCACAATGGCCTTTGCTGACGGCGGGCATCCTTTGACTGCGATCATCTCCTGTATATCGGGATTATCCCTGTTAGCCTGGTAGATGCACTTTCCTATCAGGATAGTCTTTTTCTTTCCCGCCGAGGGCAGCATGACTTTACCAGTAAGGATCTCTACCTCATTCCAAGGGGCCCCTTTCCAGGCCCGAGCAATGGCGGTAGGGATTATCATATTGAGACCAAAGCAAGAGGTACACAGGGTGAGATCACACTGCCGGTACGAAAGGCCTTTAATGCCACGCTTTTCCAATTCCTTAGGAAGGGTTCCTTCCTCGTTATAGGGAGCGACATACTTGTGAGGACACACCACATCCTCGAGCTTCCGTCCTACCACTTTCACATCGGACAGATCGATGGGCCTATCTTGATGTTTCGCCGCATAGAGCAGATGGGGAACTTCTGCTGGATCGTATCCCAGGATCTTCGCTCCCACCATGTCAGCAGAAAGAAGGTCCGGCGATGCGACCAGGATGTTGCTCCTCCTTATCCGCCCATCAAAACCCGGTCCCCCTTCATTTGTGTAAATCCCGTCCAGAATGGTAAGAGAGGGAGGAAGCCTATCGGGAAGCTTTGCGATCATGTAGTTCAAATTCTTCTCTGGGTTCACGCTGTGGCACTTTTTTCGGGATTGCATATCAATCATGCCCTTCAAATTTTTGATCCCAAGGCTAACCACGGTCTGAGCATGGGTCTTGAGAACCGGGATATTAACCACGAAGTCGCTAGACAGGAAGTCGTTATTGAAGTTGAGCGTCACCCCTTCGCCAAGATCAACCGTTTCAAAAGGCCGTTGGAAAACGTCAATATACTGTACGCCGTAACGCTTCTTGAGGACATCGTAACCGAGGCTCTCAAAAGCACGGGTAGGTGCCTCCTCATCTTTGGGGTAGAACACTGGGCCCTCTCCAATGATGATTTCATTTACTCCCCGTTCGTTGAGGAGAACAACAACATCTTCGACTACACGAGATGTCGTAATCACACCCCACTTGGGAAGCACACCAGGGTAAACTCCCCTCCAAAAGACGACATTGGGCTTGATAAAAACCCTCGCCCTCCTAGGCAGATTGTCCAGGCCGTGGGCTAGATCAACAGCCTTTCGGACCGATGACAAGGGTTTTTCGTAACTTACAATGGCTACGATCGGTTTCCTAACGATCTCGGTTCCCTTTTTCTCTGGCTTTTTCTCTTTCATTCATATTCGATGGCAGGCTACCCAGTGTTGGGGACCCACCTCATACAGTTCCGGAGCCTGTTTACTACATATCTCCTGTCTTTCGGGGCATCTTGGATGGAAATGACAGCCGGAGGGGGGACTAATCGCAGAAGGAACTTCCCCCTGCAATAAGAAACGGTCCCTTTTAATGACAGGATCTGTAACGGGCACTGCAGAGATCAAAGCCTTCGTGTAGGGATGCTTGTGATTGTCATACAGTTCACGGTCGGGTGCTATCTCCACAATTCTCCCGAGGTACATGACGGCGATTCTATCGCATACGTGCTCAACTACCCCGAGATCATGAGACACAAAGATGTAAGAGAGCCTAAACTCTTCCCTCAAGTCGTCGAGCAAATTGATAATCTGGGCTTGAATGGATACATCCAATGCTGAGACGGGCTCGTCCGCCAAGATTAGCTTGGGATTGAGGATCAGCGCCCTCGCGATTCCTATTCTCTGCCGCTGTCCCCCACTGAACTCGTGAGGGTATCGCGACATGTATTCAGCTCTGAGACCTACTTTCTCAAGGATATCAGCCACCTTGGATTTCTTCTCAATACCCCTGGCAATCCCATGAACTTCAAGGGGAGCACCGACGATCTCTTCAACCCGCTTCCTGGGGTTCAGGGACGAATAGGGATCCTGGAATATAATCTGCATCTGCCTACGAAATAGCCGAATCCTCTCCGGTTCGACCTGACAAAGGTCGGTTCCATTGAAGAGGATTTCGCCCTCGTCAGGTTCAATTAGTCTCAGAATCAGCCTGCACGCCGTCGACTTGCCACAGCCACTCTCTCCCACCAGGCCCAAGGTTTCGTTCTCACAAAGGTGAAAGGAAATCCGATCAACGGCCTGGAGATATGCCTTCCTTGAAAAGAGCCCGTGGCCGACTGGAAATCTTTTGGATAGTCTTTGAACTTCAAGCAACGCCATGAACGGCCTCAATGATACAGCCAGCAGGAGACTTCGTGCTCCTCTTCTACCGAAATGAGTTGTGGCTGTTGGTCCTGGCAAATGTGCTTCGCAACGTTACAGCGAGGAAAGAAAGCACACCCTTTCGGTAGATGGAGAAGACTTGGAACCACACCAGGAATTTCTTTGAGCCTTCGCTTGCCCAATCTCGCTTTTGTACCGATACAAGGCACTGACATCAACAGACCTTGACTGTAGGGATGAAGCGGATTCTTGAAAATATCAACGACGCTGCCTACCTCAACAATCTGTCCTGCATACATAACGACGATTCGCTCCGCAGTCTCCGCGACCAACCCCAGGTTATGGGTAATCAAGATGATGGCTGTCCCGATTTCCTCTTTTAGCTGAAGCATCATATCCAGAATCTGGGCCTGGATGGTCACATCCAGAGCGGTCGTTGGCTCATCCGCAATCAACAGTTTGGGATGGCAGGAGAGGGCCATGGCTATCATGACTCTCTGCCTCATTCCCCCACTGAGTCGATGTGGATAATCACACACTCTTTTCTCAGGTTCCGAGATGCCAACCAGTTTCAGCATCTCAATCGATCTTTCCAGAGCTTCTCTGGTTTTTAACCCTTGATGCTCGATGAAGGTTTCTGAAATCTGATTTCCGATCGTGTAGACTGGGTTGAGCGAGGTCATTGGCTCTTGGAAAATCATAGAGATCTGATTGCCTCGAATCCGACGCAGATCGGTTTCTGACAATCCCAGCAAATCGAGACCCTCAAACCATATCTTCCCATCGGCGATCCTTCCTGGAGGCTCTGGGATCAGGCGGAGTACGGAGAGGACAGAAACGCTCTTTCCGCATCCCGATTCACCCACGATTCCGAGGATCTCTCCTTTATAGACATGGTAGCTGACCCCATTGACAGCCCGAACCGTACCCTCTGGCGTCTGAAAAAAGGTAGACAGATTTTCGATCTGGAGAAGCGGTTCCATTTCAGCCTCTCTCAAGATTAGAGGAGAGGAATTGATACCTCAGATGGGGATCAAAGAAATCCCTTATCCCATCGCCCATGAGGCTGATCCCGAAAGTTGCAACAAAGATCGCCAGTCCTGGAAATGTAGCCAGCCACCAAGACGTTAACATGTACACGCGCGCATCTCCCAACATGCCTCCCCAGGATGGGGTCGGAGGTTGAACGCCCAACCCAAGGAAACTTAGGAAAGCCTCAAGGATGATAAATCGGGCAACTTGGAGACTCGACAAGACCAGGACGCTGTTCAATATATTCGGGAAGATCTGAGAAAAGAGGATTCGGTTGCTCTTCATTCCCATTGCCCTGGCTGCTTCAACAAAATCCAACTCTTTCCATTTCAGAACCTCAGCCCTCACCACCCTGGTGTAAAAAGGCCACGATGTCAGACCCAGGACGACCAGCATATTCTGAAAACTCGGCCCGACCACGGCAATCACGGCGAGGGCCAGCAGAACAAAGGGAAATGTGAGCATGATATTGACAATGCTGGAGATGATCCAATCTACGATGCTCCCGTAATATCCTGAGATCAATCCAAGGAAAACCCCGATGGTCACAGAAATGAGAACTGATGCAAATCCCACCACGAGAGAGACGCGCGACCCAAATATGATTCGAGTCAAAAGGTCGCGTCCCACTTGGTCAGTTCCCAAGATATGGTCCTTAGTTCCACCCTCTATCCAGAAGGGCGGCATAAGTCTTTTTGTAATTTCCCCCTCATAGGGGTTATGTGGAGCAATGAAGGAAGCAAAGATGGCCACACAGCAGGCAAAGACAACAATCAATGAGCCCAGAGTTCCCATCCGCAGCTTCCAGAGGATATGTAACGTCCTGTATAGTTGGAAAGAAATTCTCCTCTTAGAATTCATCTGCGCTTGTCTCGTATCCTCGGATCGATGATAGTGACGATCACATCGACCGCCCAGTTTACCGAAATGATAAAAAGGGCCAACATAACGAGGGATGCCTGGACGACTGGAAAATCATATGTTCGAATCGCGTTTAACAAAAGGCTTGCTACACCCGGCCACGAGAAGACCATCTCCGTGACCACAGCCGCCCCAACCAAAAACCCAAACTGCATTCCAACTAGAGTCACAACAGGGATGAGAGCGTTTCTGAAGGCATGCTTGACCACCACCTTCCTCCGAGAGAGACCTTTTGCCCTGGCTGTGCGAACGTAGTCCTGGGACAGGATATCAAGCATTCCTGACCGGGTTAATCGCATGGTTTGTGGAGCCATCCAGACCCCCATACTCACACTCGGCAAAATCAAGTGCTTCCACGTTCCATAGCCGGAGACTGGGAGCCAGCCGAGCCAGATACAGAAGACGATCATCATCATGAGGGCAAACCAGAATAGAGGCATGGCCTGTCCCATCACGGCCACAGATGTGCAAAGATTGTCTATGAATGTGTGGTTCTTTAGAGCCGAGATAATCCCAAGGGGAATGGCAATCATCATGGCAACGGAGAAACCACACGAAACAAGAAGCAAGGAGGCCGGGAACCTCTCCAAAACGAGAGACGTTGCCGGCCGTTCAAGAAATAGGGAGGTCCCGAAATCTCCTCTGGCCGCATTCTTCAGGAAAGTGAGGTACTGGACCAATATGGGCCTGTCGAAGCCCATTTTGTGGCGAAACAAAGCGATTTCTTCTTCTGGGGCGTCCAAAGGAAGCATGACCGTTACTGGGTCACCGGTCAGGTGAAGGAGGACGAAAGATATAAAGGAGATTCCGAGGCAGATGGTAACGACCTGGCCCAGCCTTCTCATTTCGTTCGCCTCCTTGGGGACGAATTATTGAAAAACCTTGGTGGTATTCACAGAAGTCTTCCGGTACAACTGTTCTGCGTTGAAACCCCTATTGTTTTATCCTGGCATCAAAGAATCTCGGGATTTCGTCTGAACCGACAACCAAATCAAGTTTGTTCCCGACCCCATATGTCATCACATATTGCCACATAAAAAGAACCGGAGCCTCTTCCTTGATGATGTGCTGGAGCTTTGAGTATATTGTCTTTCTGTACTCAGGGTCCATTGAATTGCGGGCCTTTAGAATGAGGTCAGTGGTCTCGTCCGACCACCAGTAAGCCCAGAACGACTGTTCGGTGCAGTGTTCATAAAAAATCGCATCGAGATCATGAGTCGTCGAATAGCCCCAACTCATCTGATACATGGGACCGGCTTTTCCTGTTCTAATGAGCGTGAACAGGGGGCCTTCATCGGTATACTCCTGGATCTTCATTCGGACCCCCACCTTGGCCAAATCCACTTGCAAGGCCTCAATAAACTGCCTCTGTGCAGGTATTCTCTGGTGGCTGTTGACATGGCGAACCTCAAACCCATCGGGATAACCTGCCTCGGCCAGAAGCTGCTTGGCCTTTTCGGGATCGTATGGGTAGGGCTCTATGGTGGGGTCATAGCCGAAAGCAAAGGGTGAGGCCCAGGTAGCAATTCTTATCGCTCTCCCTCTCATGATGTGCTCAATATACCCGTCGACGTTGGCCGCATAGTTGACTGCCTGCCTGACCCTTTTGTCCGTAAAGGGATTTGGCTCTCCCCGGGGTGCACCGTCGAGCTTGATAAAAGCGACTGGAAGGACTCGGACCTCCATAACCCGAGCAACTCCGGATTTGTTGATCAGATCGATCTGATCCGGGGGAACCGACTCGATGAATTCCACCCCTCCGGCGAGAAGCTCTGCAATCTGCGTGGCCGTCTCAGGGATTGTTCTCCAGACCAGCGTCTTAATGGGAGGCGCCCCCCTCCACCAATCCTCGTTTGCCTCAACGACCAACTCTCGACCCTTTTTCCAATGGACGAATTTGTATGGTCCAGTGCCCACAGGATTCAGGGCGAGATGAGCATCCCCTTTCTCCTTCGCATACTTCTCAGAGATCATCTGGAAGTTGGCAAGCCTTTCCAGCATGACCGGATAGGGATTCTTCGTATGAAACCGAACCGTATAGTCGTCAATGACCTCCACCGACTTGATAGAGATATGCTTTGCTCGCTGCGGCGATTTCTGATCTGGATTCAGGATTCTCTCAAAATTGAACTTGACATCGTGTGCGGTGAAAGGGTAGCCATTGTGGAATTTGACGCCTTTTCTGAGCTTGAACTCCCAGGTAAGGTCATCGAGGATCTCCCAATCAGTCGCCAACCAGGGGCCGATCTTCCTTGTCACTGGGTCTCGATAGACCAGGTTGTCAAACATGTGCCAACCCACAGTAAACATGGGCCTGACACTATGCATGTGCGGGTCCATAGTGGGCAAATCATAGGCGGTGGAGATGAAGATTTTGCCTTGCGGTTTCGCCCAGAGTGGATTCGCCGAAGCCGCAAGGAAGACGAATCCGTAGATCACGAGTTGAGTGACCAGACATATCCTCTTTCTTTTCATCACACCCTCCTTTCACATTTGGCCAAAGCTCCCAGAACGCACTACCAACGCAAAACCTTTCCCGGAAGACTTCTGTGATACTCCCCCCTTTCGATGATGATTTTCCCGTTGATCAAAACGAATTCGACCCCGTCCGGGAATTGACGAGGCTTATCGTAGGTAGCATTGTCATTGATCCGCGGCAAATCCAAAAGAACAATATCGGCAAACATCCCCTCGCGAATCCATCCCCGGTCCCTGATGCCCATGATCTGAGCCGGCCATGACGTCATCTTCCTCACAGCTTCCTGAACAGGAATAACCTTTTCATCCCTTGCTAGACGGCCGATCACGCGAGGATACGTCCCATAGGCGGCTGGATGCGGTTTCCCCTTTCCAAAATCACTTGCGTCGGTCGAGATCGCTCCAAGGGGGTGCCTGATTAATTCCCTGTTCGGTTCGTCTGTGGAGAGGTCACCCGACACGCCGAAGACGTAACAGCTCGCAACCCCATCGGCTTCAAGCATGAGCTCGGCAACTGCCTCAAAGGGTTTCTTAGCGAAGATGCCAGAAATCTCTTGAATGCTCTTCCCGATAAGACTCTTGTGTTTCTCGCTTCCCACATGGTACACCCGTATGTTATCCCATCCTACTGCCTCAACAATGTTGTGAGCCCAACATCCCGGGATCCAGGGAGGCCAGCCAGGAATAGACTCCTCAATGTCCGATTCAATTCGACCGCGAATCTCGGGAGCCCGAAGTCGCTCCATAAGTTTTTGGATTCCCCCTTCTAAGGACCAAGGGGGGAAGATCGCGGTCATATTGGTGTTCGCTGCGACGTAGGGGAAAACGTCATAAGTGATGGAGACGCCTCTATCTCGTGCGGATTCCTCCAGTCTGAGGGTTTCCTCTATCTTCCACCAATGGTCCTTGCCCACTGCCTCATGGTGCGAGTGTTGCACAGCGACACCAGTTTCCTCTCCGATTCTGATGATCTCTTTCACCGCTGGCAGAAGGGTTTCACTGGAACCACGGATGTGGCTCGTGAAGATTCTTCCTTTCGAAGCGGCCACCCGGGCTAGCTCCATCAATTCAAAAGTTGTTGTGTACATCCCTGGTGGATAGATCAGGCCACAGGAGAGGCCAAAGGCACCCTCATCGAGTGCTTCCTGAACGAGTCTTTTCATTTCCCTCAACTGTTCCTCAGACGGAACTGCAGCGTTCATCCCCATAACGGCGATTCGTATCGTTCCGTGGGCCGCCAATGTCCCTACGTTCAGCGCCACCCCTTGAGTCTCGAGTCGCTTCAGGTACTCCCCTACCGTGGACCAATCCCACGCCACTCCTTCCGGACTCTGCCAAAAGGTTCCCTTGACGAAGTCGACATTTTCGGGTTTCAGTGGCCCCAAGCTCTTTCCGCAGTTGCCGATAATCTCGGTCGTGATACCTTGTCGGATCCGCCCCTCCAGGTAACGGCACTGATCATCAGCATTCAGTGTAAAAATGGGGTCAGAGTGTGCATGAACATCGATGAACCCTGGACAGACCATCAACCCCTGAGCATCGATTACTCTTCTCGCCTGGACAGCTTCAACCCTGCCAAGGCAAACAATCTTCTCGCCGCTAATCCCCACATCTGCTCTAAACCAGGGATTGCCACTTCCATCCATAACATTTCCGTTTCTGATAAGGATGTCCAACCTAATACCTTTCCGAATCTTGAAATATCTTCTCGCTTTTCACTGCTCTGAGATATCGTTGGATGGTTAGGCTCCACAAGGTACTGGAATGAGGAGATTAGTCAGGCTGTCAGACCAATAATACGTGACAGTATGCACCTTCTGAAGCTCTGCGCTTCAACTCAAGACGCGAAGTATATTCTCTCTCCCTCCGGATGGGCAACCATGTCTATTATGGGAAAGTATTACGCTCAATTTGCGAAGCTGGAGCTCGTCGAACCTATAAGAATCCTGGATCACTGGAGATACAAAGAAGTCTCGATAGCAAAATTCATTCGGTGGCACAGAGGTACTTCACTTTTATCTCCTCATTCTCTTTCAACTCGTCGATTGTCGATTCGTGTACGATTGTCCCCTTGCTGATAATGTAGGCATAGTCGGCAATCTCCATCGCCATGGGGAGGTTTTGTTCGACCAACAGGATAGAAAACCCACCCGTCTTGAGTTGACCGATGATCGATCCAATCTCACGGACGATTAAGGGGGCAAGACCTTCTGAAGGCTCATCCATCAGAAGAAGCTCGGGGTTGGTCATCAAGGCCCGTCCGATGGCCAACATCTGCTGTTCTCCTCCGCTCAGAAGGTTCCCTTTCAAGTTGGACCGTTCCTTCAAGAGCGGGAATTGCGAATAAACCCTGTCCAAAGACCAGACTCCCTCTTTGTTCCGAGTCCTNNGATGGGAAAATATTTCGGCCTTGTGGAATCAGCCCAATCCCTAGCTGGGCAATCTGAAAGGGCTTCAGGTGGGTAATGTCTTTCTCTTTAAACCGCACCGTGCCACTTCGAGGAGGGGTGAATCCAATAATCGAACGAATGGTCGTTGTTTTTCCCATGCCATTGCGGCCCAAAAGGGCCGCAACTGTCCCCTGCTGAACCGTCATGGAAACGCCATGAAGGACGTGACTTTCCCCATAGTATGACTGGATATCATCTACCTGTAACATGTCATTCCTCGACCCCCAGGTAGATCTCCCTTACTTTTGGATC
>JABAOH010142027.1_pt1 | contig 10272 bp, 8 predicted proteins | sample 7062181 | NCBI WGS metagenome assembly JABAOH01 (sample SAMN14538630, study PRJNA623070) | marine sediment metagenome | biome: marine biome [ENVO:00000428]; feature: marine pelagic biome [ENVO:01000023]; material: deep marine sediment [ENVO:00002113]; isolation source: pool of 5 deep marine... | reverse complement strand
AGCGTCCACCGACATAGCCGACGTCGCCGGGCCCGAAATCGGTCTCCAGCCCTTTGTCTCCCATTTCCAGCTTCTGGAACGGACCGTGCTGAGGAAGATCTCCGAGCACGATGGAGTCGAAGTACAGCCCCTGACTGCGGACATAGACAGTCGTCCTCGGGTGGGGCCCGTTGTCGCCGCGGTTGTCGGGCGAAGCAAGGGCCGGAGCGGCCATGGCCGCGATCAAAGCCGGAACCAAGGCCAGCAGGGTGAATCGTCTGCGCATCTCTTCTCCTTTGAGTGTCGTGATTCCTCGACGGAATCCCCTTGCAGACGTGAACGGTGCGCCCCGTTTCTTGCAGAATCATTAACGGGCGCCGAACTTCGCGTGACCGGTTCCCGAAACTTTCTCTGCCTCCGCTGCGTTCTCCACTCACTGTGGCCACTGCAATCAGCTCCTTTCCGGATACTCGACGACGGCGGGTGTTGGTGGTCGACGACGAACACACAGTTCGCCAGGTGGTCGCGGCCTACCTGGAACGCGACGGGTTCGTAGTGAGCGAGGCGGCCGATGGCCTTGCTGCGCTGGCCGAGGCGCGGAGCACCCAGCCGGATCTGGTCGTGTTGGACGTGATGATCCCGAGGGTCGATGGACTCGATGTGCTCAAGGACCTCCGCCGTTCCGGGGACGTTCCGGTGATCTTGCTCACCGCTCGCGCCGACGAAGCCGATCGCGTCGTCGGCCTCGAATTGGGTGCCGACGACTACGTGGTCAAGCCCTTTTCACCTCGCGAACTGGTGGCCCGGGCGCGCACCGTGCTGCGTCGGGCCAGGCCTGCACCCGTGCGGGAGAGAATCGAATACGACGGAATCACCATCGACGGGGCGACTCGCGAGGTCTGCGTGGACGAACGGGTGATCGATCTCACGCCGCGGGAGTTCGACCTGCTCGCATTCCTAGCCGCTTCGCCCCGTCAAGTCTTTTCGCGCAGCCAAATCCTCGAGCAGGTCTGGGACTCGTCGGCCGAGTTTCAGGACCCGTCGACGGTCACAGTCCATGTGCGCCGCCTGCGGAGAAAGATCGAGCGGGACGCGGCGCGACCGCGCTGGCTGCTCACGGTCTGGGGCGTCGGGTACAGGTTTGAGCCGTGAGCGCGTGGGCCAGCCTCGCCGCGGCTGTTCTGATCGGCCTCGTCACGAACGAATTCGTGATGCGACCGTCCGGAGCCGAACGAGTCGCCCTTGGTGCGCTCTTCGTGCTCGTTGCGGTCGCCGCCTACATCACCGCCAGGTGGCTTCCGCACCTGGCGCGCCGCCTCACTGCTTTGCGACACACGGTGCTCGCTCTGTCGGTTTCTTCAATCGCGGTGGTCGCATCCGGTGTCGCCGCTTCGGGACCCCTGATGTTTCTCTCAACCCACGACGTTCGGATGCTTGGCGTTGTGCTGGGGCTTGCCGTGTTGGTGGGACTCGCTTTTTCGTTCGTGGTCGCTCGGCCTCTTGCAGCCGACCTGGAGCGAATCAGTTCGACGGCTCGTCGAATAGGCAGCGGAGATCTGGAAGCGCGAACAGGAATCACCAGGCCCGATGAGATCGGCGATGCCGCCCGGGCCATCGACTGGATGGCCGAGACGCTGTTCGAAGTCGAAGCGAGTCGGGAGCGAGACGAGCTGGCTCGTCGCCGGCTACTTCGAGCCATCGGGCACGATCTACGAACTCCTTTGGCGGCTCTTCAGGCCGCTGTGGAAGCGCTTGATGACGGTCTTGTCGATCGTGATCAGCTTTTCACGTCGATGCGTCATGACGTGAGAGCCCTGGGTGGCCTCGTTGACGATCTGTTCCTGTTGGCGCAAATCGACTCGGGGCGTCTGGATCTTCAGCTATCAGGTCTCGATCTCACCGATCTCGCCGATGAGGCTCTCGAAGCTCTTCGACCGGTGGCCGTCCGCAAAGGGATCGACCTAAGGCTCGAGGCGGACCATCACGTCGAGGTACGAGGTTCATCCGATGCCTTAGGACGGGTCTTGCGGAACCTCATCGACAACGCAGTCAGGCATTCGCCGAGTGGGGGACGCGTCGTGGTGCGTGTGTCTGATCGCGACGATGCGATGGTGAGCGTCGTCGACGACGGGCCCGGGTTTGACACCGCGTTCAAAGGTGAGGCATTCCGTGGTATGGCGATCTCCGAGCGATCCGGGGCAAGCGGCGGTGCGGGGCTCGGACTTGTCATCGCCGCCGGCTTCGTGTCGGCTCATGGAGGGCGCATCTGGGCTGATTCGGGACCTGGTGGGCGTGTCTCCTTCCGCCTTCCCACCGCTTTCGGCGACGCGGGAAACCCCCTCGATTCGGTTGCGACGAAGGCTTGAAGGGCGGACCACAACTACGCTCGGCTCACCGGAGGTGATCGATGCGGCAACTGACCCACTGGATCGACAACAAGCACGTCGATTGGCCAACAGAGCGCTGGGGAGACGTCTACGACCCGGCCACCGGACTCGTCCAGGCTCAGGTCGCGTTCGCCAGCAGGGAGCAGGTCGACGCCGCCGTGCTTTCGTCGAAGGCAGCGCTGGAGACGTGGCGGAACGCATCACTCGCTAAGCGGACGGCGATCATGTTCAAGTTTCGCGATCTCGTGGCGGAGAACAAGGACGAGATCGCCAAGATGCTCGTCTCCGAGCACGGCAAAGTGTTCTCCGACGCCGTCGGTGAGGTGCAGCGCGGCCTCGAGGTCATCGAGTTCGCCTGCGGCATCCCTCAAATGATCAAAGGCGAGTTCAGCGAGAACGTTTCGACTTCGGTCGACACGTACTCGATCAGGCAGCCGGTAGGCATCGTGGCGGGGATCACGCCGTTCAACTTCCCGGCGATGGTCCCGATGTGGATGTACCCAATAGCCATCGCTTGCGGCAACGCGTTCATCCTCAAACCCTCGGAAAAGGACCCGACCGCAGCGATGTTCCCCGGCGAGCTCCTCGCCGAGGCCGGCCTCCCCGACGGGGTCTTCAACGTCATCCACGGGGACAAGGTGGCGGTGGACGCCATCCTGCAGCATCCAGACATCGGTGCCGTCTCCTTCGTCGGATCGACACCCATAGCCCGGTACGTCTACGAGCAGGGAACTGCTCACGGCAAGCGGGTGGCCGCCCTCGGTGGTGCCAAGAACCACATGGTGGTCCTGCCCGACGCCGACATGGATCTCGCCGCCGACGCCGCGGTGTCGGCGGCCTACGGATCGGCCGGGGAGCGCTGCATGGCGATATCGGTGCTGGTCACCGTCGGAGATGCAGCCGACAAGTTGATCCCCCGTATCGAGGATCGCATGGCCGAGGTCAACGTAGGCCCGGGCATGGAAGACGGGGCCGAGATGGGCCCCCTCATCACCGAGCAGCACCGCGATCGGGTCGCCGGCTACATCGGTGCCGGTGTCGAAGAAGGGGCGACACTGCTGGCCGACGGCCGTGATCTCGTGGGGAGAGAGGGGTTCTTCGTCGGCCCCACACTGTTCGACAACGTCACTCCGCAGATGAGCATCTACCAGGACGAGATCTTTGGGCCGGTCCTGTCGACGGTGAGGGTCGACTCGTTCAACGATGCCATGACCCTGATCGACGACAACCCATACGCCAACGGGGTCGCCATCTTCACCAACGATGGTGGGGCGGCGCGCAAGTTCCAGAACGAGGTGCCGGTCGGGATGGTTGGGGTGAACGTTCCCATCCCGGTGCCGATGGCTTATCACTCGTTCGGTGGGTGGAAGAACAGCCTGTTCGGTGACGCCCGCATGTACGGGATGGAGGGTGTCAACTTCTACACACGGCTCAAGGTGCTGACGGCGCGCTGGCCCGATCCGGCCCATCGCGGGGTCGACCTCGGTTTTCCCCAACTGAAGTAGGGCTCGGTCTCTCCCCCCGGAGGGGGGAGTACGGCGTAGCCGGGAGGGGGGCGCTCATGTGTCTCGTCGAAGGGGTGCGCCCCCTCCGTCACTTCGTGACACCTCCCCCTCCGGGGGGAGGAAACGAGCGCAGCGAGGCCCCCGCTGTGACCTTGGGCCCTGCCCGAGAGCGACGTTGGCCGCCACCCTTGCCGGCGGGAGGTGTTCATGAGCGACGTGTTGGCTCTTTTGGCTGCAGGGATCGTCACTGCTTGGGGGGTGAGCCACATCGTGCCCACGCGCCAGGTAGTGGCCGGATTCGGGGACATCGGCACGGACAATCGCTACATCATCACCATGGAATGGGTCGTCGAGGCGCTCGGCTTCTTCTTCGCCGCGGCGGTTGTGGCGAGCGTGGCCGTTGCCGACGTCGGGGAGGCGGCGTCCGACTTGCTCTACCGGCTCACCGCCGGGTTCCTGGTGGTTATCGGGGTCTGGACCGCGATGACCGGTGCCAGGACCCGCGTGATCTGGTTCAAGATGTGTCCGGTGGTGATGTCGGTATCGGCCACGCTGCTGATCGTGGCGAGCCTCGTGTGACCCCCCGCTCTGACCCGCCGGGGACGACTCCTTGGGATCGCTGGAATGGCGCCCGTGTCGGGGGATTGGTCGGTGTGATCGTGTCGGCGTTCGTCGTGGCGATGATCGACGCGAGCCTGTTTTGGCTGGTGCTCGTGGTGGGGGTGCTGGGCGCTGCCGCCGGGTACTGGATAGAGCGCCGCCGCTCTCTCTGAGCCGCGGCCGGGCAGTCGCCGCGCCCTGACTAGCTTCCCGGCATGACTCCCCGGGCCGACGCCGACGTGATCGTCATCGGGAGCGGATTCGGTGGCAGCGTGGCCGCTCTTCGGCTCACCGAGAAGGGCTACCGGGTCCTGGTGCTGGAGGCGGGGCGGCGGTTTGAGCCCGACGACTACGCCAAGACCTCGTGGCAGCTGCACAAGTTCTTCTGGGCACCCCGCCTAGGCATGAGGGGGATCCAGCGCATGGACTTGCTTCGGCATGCCCTGGTGCTCTCCGGGGCGGGCGTCGGCGGCGGCTCACTGGTCTACGCCAACACCCTGATCGAACCAAACGAGCAGTTCTTCTCCGATCCGCAGTGGTCTGCGATTGCAGATTGGCGGGAAGAGCTGGCCCCCTGGTACGACCAGGCGCGTCGCATGCTCGGTGTCGAACTTGCCGCGGCCACCACCCCGGCGGATTCGGTCATCGCATCGGTAGCAGCACACTTCGGCCGTGCCGACAGCCATCTTCCCGTTCCGGTGGGTGTCTACCGCGGCGCGGCGGACGAGACGGTGGACGATCCCTACTTCGGAGGAAAGGGGCCTTCTCGCACCGGCTGCATCGAGTGCGGAGGATGCATGGTCGGCTGCCGGTTCAACGCCAAGAACACCCTCGACATGACCTACTTGTACCTTGCCGAACGAGCGGGAGCCAGAGTCGTGCCCGACGCCGAGGTCATCGATCTCGCTGCCGACGGCACCGGGTGGCGGGTCACCACGCGGCGGCCGGGTTCCTGGCTGGCCAGAGGCGGCCACAGCTACGCGGCTCCTCAGGTCGTCTTCGCCGCGGGTGCCCTCGGGACGACCAAACTCCTCCTCCGGCTGCGGGACAGAGGGCGCCTGCCGCACATCTCGGCGCGACTCGGCGACGTGGTGCGCACCAACTCTGAGGCCATCGTCGGCGCCGTGGCGCGGACGACCGACGTGGACTATTCGTGGGGCGTGGCGATCACGTCGGCGTTCCAGGTAGATGAGCACACTCGCATCGAACCGGTTCGGTATCCGAAGGGAAGCAGCGTCATGGGCCTGCTCGCCACAATCCTCGTCGAGGGCGGCGCGGGATCTCAGTTGGTTCGCTTCTTCCGCAAAGTGGCGGCTGCTCCCCGGGCCTTTCTCCGGTCCCTGTCGCTGCGCCGGTGGGCAGAACGCGGCCTGGTGATCCTCGTGATGCAGAGCATCGACAACAGCATCCGACTCTCGCTGCGTAGGACCTGGCTGGGCGGGCGTCTGCGTTCCGCTCCGGGCCATGGCGAACCGAGTCCCCGCTGGCTCCCGGTGGCCCACGAAGCCGCCGAGGTGGCGGCGGCGGCGATGGATGGCGATCCGGCCGGGTCCATCAACGAGTCGCTCCTGGGGATCCCAGTCACGGCCCACCTCATCGGCGGTGCGGTCATCGGGGCGACTCCCGATGAAGGAGTTGTCGATCCCTATCACAGGGTATTTGGGTATCCCTCGCTGCACGTCATCGACGGTGCTGCCGTTCCGGCCAACCTCGGGGCAAACCCTTCGCTGTCGATCACAGCCATGGCAGAGCGAGCCATCGCCGTTTGGCCCAACCGCGGCGACGCCGATCCGCGGCCCGAGTCGGGAGAGGCGTACACACGGATCGGACCGGTCGCACCGCGGCAGCCGGTCGTTCCCGCGGGCGCCCCGGCCGAATTGCGGCAGGGCTGAGGGGCTCAGAACGCAGGCAGGCGCCACGACTTGACGTACGCAGCGCCCGCATGCACTTGCACTCGGTTTTCGAACACGGAGTGTCCGAGCCCCTGAGTGTCCTGGTTGCAGCCGAAACTAGACCGATCGCCGCAGCGAGACCAGGGTTTTCTCATTCGCTGCCAGTCATTTCCACGACTACGTCGTCGGCCGATCCGTCGTCCTCGAGGTTCTGGATCTCGACGTGCTGGGTGCCGCCAGCGACACTCCATGGTCCCTGGGGCGCCTGGATGTTGAAGACGATGGTGGCCGTGGTGCCGTCCAACGAGCCGTCGCAGGTCCCGGGCGGAGCGTTCTCGTTGGTGAGGACTCGATAGCCGTAGGGTCCGATCTCCTCGCTTCCCACGAAGCCCGAGTCGGTCGATGAGGTGTTCGTTATACCGCAAGCGAGATCGGACACGACGAACTCGGCGAGCCACTGGAAGTCGATGTCGTAGTGCGGCGGCGTAGCAAGTTCGACGATCACGACTATCGGCCCCGCCGGATCGATCTGGATCGCCGCGATGTCGGCGCCGGGGCCGCAGGCGGCGGGTCCTTCGGCGAAGGCGGAGCGGCAATCGCCTGCCGGGTCGCGATGCTCGACCGGCACCAGTCGAGGCGGTGCCGGGCCTGTCGCCGGTGTCGTGGCCGTCGTTGGCGGCGAGTCGGTGCCACCGCTCCCGCCGCAGGCGGCGGCGACGAGGACGAATACCGACAGCACGGCGGTGGCCCTGATCGACACCACTTCCCTCCCTAGTCGAGTGTGGCGACCCTATGCGCGGCTGATGATCTAGCCGGAGACGACTGTCGGGCAGCCGACCGCTTGTTAGGCAGCGTTAGGGGAGGTAGTGGTAGCCGAGGTCGACGGTGCCGGTGTCGGTGACGGAGTCGCTGCGGGTGGTGCGGGTGTCGAGGCCGAGGTTGGCGGCGGTGTCGGAGCCGGCGTCGATGGCGGGGCTGTCGGCTGCTTGTCCGGCGGCGATGTGGGAGAGGTGGTAGTCGTTGCCGGCCGGGTTGACGAACAGCGGATCCGACGAGATGTTGCCGGTTCCGGGGAGCACCGCGGCGTTGTAGTCGTTGTAGTTGAAGGTGCCCAGCGCGGTGTTCTGGATGGCCGAGGTCCAGAAGATGTTGTTTTCGAACAGGTTGGAGGCCAGGCCGTTCTCCAGAGCCCAGCCGCCGATGGTGCCGGCGAAGGTGTTGTTGCGGTAGACGTGGCTGCCGCCGCCTATGGGGGTGGAGCCGTCGTCGTCGATGTTGTAGATGAGGTTGTTCTCCACCAGTCCGTTGGCCGAGGTGCCCTGGAAGTAGATGGCGTCGCGGCCGGTGTCGTGGATGATGTTGTTGCGGATGGTGACGTTGCTGGCGTTGTTGACGTCGACCGCCGAGTCGGCGCCGCCGCAGTCAGGCTGGTCGGTGATCTCGAACCCGTCGATCACCACATAGCCGGTCCCTTGGATGTCGAATGCCTTGCAACGCACGTTGCCGCCGTCGACTACCACCACGCCTTCGGCGAGGTAGGTGATCAGGTTCCCTGAGCTACCCGCGTTCAACGGGGTCACCGTCTCTGGATAGGTGCCCGGCTGCACCCGCACCGTGTCCCCGGCCACCAGGGTGTCGGCCGCCTTTTGGATCGTCAGCCACGCCCCGGCGGGGTCGTTGCTCAACCCGGTGTTGGCGTCGTTGCCGTCGGTGCGCACGTAATAGGTGGTGGCGGTGTAGGTGTAGTCGTCGGCGGCGGTGTTGGCGCTGGTGCCCGATGGGGTAGTCACCGAAACATCGACCACCCCAGAACCCGCCGGAGACGTCGCTGTGATCTGGCTGTTGTTGTCGACCACGAAGCCTGCCGCCGGAGTCGCCCCGAAATCAACTGCAGTCGCCCCGGTGAAGTCCGAACCCGAAATCACCACCGAAGTCCCCCCCGCAGAAGGACCACTCGACGGCACCAAACCACCCACCACCGGCGGCGGNNCGTTGATGACGGTGCCGGTGATGGTTTGGCGGTTGATGCCGGCGTCGAAGGTGGCCGAGGGTTGTTCGGTGCCGCCGCTGGCGATGCTGCGGTAGGAGGTGGCGGTGGTGGAGGACGCTGCGGCGATGTCGACGCCTTCGGTGTATCCGGTGTCGGGGGTGTAGGAGCCGGCGTTGCCGCCGGTGACTCCGGTGAGCACCATGTCGCCGACGGTGACGTTGAGCGCCACGGCCACCTGGATGGGGTTGCCGGTGCCACCGGCGCTGCTGATGTCGCCGATGGGGGTGGCCTGGTCGACGTTGCGCAGCGTGACCGCGGCATACATCTCGTTCCAACTACTGGGGGTGCCTCCCCAAGTGGTTACGAATCCGGTGCCGGTGGCGGCTTGGATGCCGGCTTCGTCGAGGTACCAGACCTCGTTGCGGGCACAGAAGGTGGTGCAGACGAACTGCTCGTTGGCCTGGGTCATCGCTTGGCCGCCGTAGGTGACCGCGGTCAGGTCACGGTCGGTCTGGTTCTCCATGCCGGCCACGAAGAACAACAACCGGCCGCTGCCGGTGCCCACCGTATGCGTCAAACCAGTCGTCCAACTATTCGCAAACTCCACTGCGTTTCCGAAGGAAGCCGCCGCGGCCCAGGTGTTGCCGGCGTTGTTGGTCGCCGCCGAGAAGGCGGAGCGAGAATTGGAGAAGACCGACGCCCCCAGGATGAGCGCAGCCACGGGGATCGCTAGGGCCTTGAGGATCGTCGCCATGCGCCGGCGTCGTGGTGCTCCCCGCTTGCGGACGCGGGTGCTCGCGGCTCCGGCCGGATGCCTGCTGCCGGGCGCGAATGTGGCGGCGCCCGGCGCGGTCATGAGCCCAGTTCCGTGTACGGGCCGTCGGCAGCAGGGGCGAGCCGCGCCGGACGGGTCTTGACCTCCGGCTCTGCCTCCGGCGTGGTCTCCCGCTGTGCAGGACGGCGGGGTGCCATGACCGTCGCTGCCGCGGCAGTGAGCAGGATCCAGGCCGCGAGCCAGGCGTACTGGCCGGTCTCCAGCCAGAAGTGGGGTAGCCCGGCGAAGGGTGAGACCATCCGCGCCACCCCGACGATCGAGCCCGCGGAGACTCTGGTGCTGTCGGGTCCGAAGTTGGCATCACCCTGGGTCTGGTAAGTGCCGTCGGGGTTCACGGAGACGACGCGATGGGTCAGCGTCTCACCCGGCCGGACCGGGTCCTCGAATTGAATGATCGTTCCCTCACCGAGCGGCCTGCCGTCGTACTCGGTGAAGGCGACCACATCACCTTGGCTGATCACCGGCTCCATGGAGTTGCTCATCACCGTCGTCGTGCTCCAACCCGCCACGAGGGGCACGACGACGGCGAGAGCAAGTGTTGCCAGAGCGAAGTACCAGTAGGCGGTGGCCACCGCGGCGACGCCAAGCCGGAGGCGGTGGTGGCCCTGGATTGCGTTGCGCAACCACTCGAATCGCGGCCGCGGACGGCGTGCCCGCTTTCGCTCCGGTCGACCTGTCTCTGTGAGATCAACCGCCTCTGCGGTGTCGGGCTCCTCACTCGCCGCATCGGGCACCGCTTGGTCCGAAACCGGCTCCGCGACGAGGGGCTCGACGAGAACCCGGGTGGACTCGTCCGACTGTGGCGCCGGCCGATCGAGGACGGCCGTGCCACCGCTCCGTTCGCTCATCTTCTGCGCGTACTGCTGGGCCGCCGTCGGCTTCACCTTGCGCAGCGGGATCTCGCCCTCGGGCCGGGCACCTGGCCACCCCACCGCCTCGAGCTCGTCGGAAGTGGGGAGCGTCCAGCCGTCGGCCCACGGATCGGCGACCAGCGGGAGCACGTCGAGCGTGTCCCCGCTGATCTCGAGGTCTGTGGGTTTGGCGGTGATGGTCATGGTGTGCCCTGTTGTCTCAGAGCCGGGGG
>JABAOH010030421.1_pt1 | contig 10272 bp, 6 predicted proteins | sample 7062181 | NCBI WGS metagenome assembly JABAOH01 (sample SAMN14538630, study PRJNA623070) | marine sediment metagenome | biome: marine biome [ENVO:00000428]; feature: marine pelagic biome [ENVO:01000023]; material: deep marine sediment [ENVO:00002113]; isolation source: pool of 5 deep marine... | reverse complement strand
CGACAAAACGGTCAAATCCCTGGTTTAGCGGGTCGCCGGTAGAGCCGACTTCGCCCAGACCCCATTTGCCGAACGCTCCAGTGACGTAGCCCTGCTGTTTGAGCAGGCTGGCAATGGTTACAGTGTCAGCCGGCAGGGGCAATTGGCCTCGGAAACTGTCCCAACCGCCGACTTCAGAATTATTACGCACGTAAGCATGCCCGCCATGTTTGCCGGTCATCAGGTTGCAGCGGGCCGGGGCGCAGACCGCTGAGCCGGTGTAATATTGGGTAAAGCGCATCCCGTCGGCCGCCAATCTGTCGATGTGCGGTGTTTTTATCTTTTTCTGACCGTAGCAGCCCAATTCCTGGTATCCCAAATCGTCAGCCATAATGAAAATGATGTTGAGCTTCTTATTTGACGATTGGCCGGCTGCTATTGCGGACTGCAGTGCCAGTGTCGCCGTACTAACACCCAATGCTCTTAGAAAATCGCGCCTGTTCATAACAGTAGTCCTTTATCAGCTCCTTGCTTTCTAATGTTCGCAGTAGAAGACCAACGGTTTCTCCGTAATGTTGGCCTCGGTCTGATTTCTATTCGGCCGGCAGCATCAGCTCGGCCCGCTTAACGAACTGTATGGCAACGCCCCAGGGATCGCGCAGCGTGGCTATTTCATCTCCGCCCGGCGTCGTGGATATATCTCCAGCGGGCGTCGCACCGGCAGCTATCAGCTTATCTCGAATGTCTTTCACATCATCTGCCATGAATGCAATATGGAATAGAAGCGGATCCATTGAGGCGTAATCGGGTACAGCGTCCGGTGGATTGCAGTATATCTCCAGCGTCATGTTTTCTCCGGCGTCGGAAATAAAACGCATGTTGACCGGAGCAGGGCCCTTCCTGATGACCTTCATTCCCAGGTTCTGACAATACCATTCTGCCATACTTGCAGGGTCCTCAACATTTATTGCAACGTGTTCGAGACGTATTCTGTTCTTGCTGTTGGTCACCTTTAATTCCTTTGAATTCACACAAATCTTGGCGCAGCCGCCTACCGGCGATAGAGCCAAATACTAACGAACTGCTTTCACACCTCCACCGGCCAGCGCTCTTTTGACTTCAGCTTCAACCGCCTTTTGGTTAATCATCGTGATGTCTCCCGGCGTTTCCTGGACCAAAGCTCCGTGGGCGGCACCCCAATTGGTTGCTGTTTCCAGGTCTTTGCCCTTAAGTAATGCCGCCAGGACTCCTGATGCAAAAGAATCCCCTCCGCCTGTCCTATCTCTGATAGGAATGTTCTCTCTGAGAGGTGCCTGGTAGAAAACATCTTTTCGCGGGTCATATAGCACTGCTCCCCAGCTAATCAAATCCGCATTATGTGCACCTCTCCATTGTGTCCCTATCAAGCTCAAATTGGGCAGGTCCTTCGCCACTTGGGAAACGGTTTCTTTGTATGCCTCAATCCACTCGGTGTACGGTGCATTTTTTTGAACCTTGGTATCATAGCCAAGGGCATCAGACAAATCAGAGTCATTTCCAACCAGCATACCCAGATACGGCGCAAGCTTGCTGTTTATGGCCCTCGCTTTTTTCTTATCGGGTTCANNAGGTCGGCGGAGACAAAAGTGCCATGTTCTGCTGCTTTTTGTGCAGCTTCTATGGCAAGGTCAGCAGTTTTCGGCCCTATTAAAGTAAAGATTCCGCCTGTGTTGAAGACCCTGACACCTTCTTTGCCGAACAACTCATTAAAGTCGAAATCCCCTGGCTCAAGCAGTCTGGCGGCACTGTTTCCGCGATAGTAGGTCGTGTCGGACGGCAACACTCCGCTGCCGCTATATGTAAAGTTAATTCCATTACAAACGGTCCCTTTCTTATCGGTGGAATGTTTGCTTCGGTCGTTATTCGTGTTCCACCAGACTATCTTGTTCGTATCAANNATTTGGTTTCTTATGTTTTCTCCAATAGGATCGTCGACCAGCGCCGTCAAGACTGCCGTTCGCAGGCCGAATGTATATGCTAAACCGCAGGCAACGTTGGTTTCTCCACCTCCCTGTGAGACCCTGATATTGTCCCTGACCCTTGCAGTGGGAACTTCTCTGGGATCCAACCTCAACATCACTTCTCCCAGAGACATCCCATCATAACTACATTCGTCAGCCGCTTTTATAGACTTGTAATTCACAACTTTTGCCATTTTTCTCTCCTGTCAATTTTTCATCAAACTTTAACAACCACCAATTTTACAACACTTCGTAAATAGAATAAAATGAAAATGTAGTTTTTCTAACGGTGATTAAGAGAAATTCGATTTTGCGATGTATTATAAAATGAGACCCCTGTGAATCATTTAAGTTCGAATTAGGAAAGGACTGGTAAACATGATTAACACGGTTCATTTGGGAATTGGTCCCTTGGGACAGAGAGTAGTTAATTATGCAGTGGAGCGCGGATGTTTCAACATCGTAGGAGCAGTTGATACTGATCCTGATAAGGTCGGCAAAGAGCTCGGTGAATTGTGCGGCATAGAGCCGCTTGGAATCACGGTCGGCAGTAATCTTGACGAGGCAATTGGGGGTAAGTCGGCTGAAGTGGCATTAGTTACCACTGTTAGTAGTATTGTCTCTATGGAGAGTCAGGTTGTCGAACTTGCAAAAGCTAAACTTCACATTATTTCCACCTGTGAAGAGCTCTTCTTCCCATGGAATACTCAGCCTGAAGTTTCGAGAAGGATAGATCAGATATGTCGTGAAAATGGCGTTGTATGTCTCGGTACGGGAATCAATCCAGGATATATGATGGATTTTCTCCCGACAGCTCTTTCTGGTGTGTGCCAGGATGTCAAGAGTGTGAAAGTCTGGAGGGTGCAGGACGCCTCGGTGCGCCGAATTCCATTTCAACAGAAAATAGGCGCTGGCCTGACGCTGGAAGAATTTGAAGCCCAAAAAAGTACCGGCACACTTAGACATGTAGGTTTGCCTGAGTCTGTGGATTTTATCGCTAATAGACTCGGCTGGAAACTCGACCGCAATATTGTAACCCTTGAACCGGTCATAGCCGACAAAGACATTGATACCGGTTACAAACCGGTTGCCAGAGGGATGGCATGTGGGTTACATCAGGTCGGCAGGGGCTTTGTTGGTGATAGGGAAGTTATTACTCTGACTTTTAGGGCTGCGGTCGGTGAACCCGAATCTTACGACCAGGTACAGATCGAGGGTGAGCCGACGATCCAATCCAAAATTGTCGGCGGTGTTAACGGCGATATCGCTACGTGCGCTATCACCCTTAACGCAGTCAGGTCCGTTCTTGAGGCGAACCCCGGTCTTAAGACGATGGGCCAGATTCCTCCAATAGCGTTCTTAAATGAAAGGGGCGTATGATTATGTTGGATTACGCGATTATCATCCTCTATTTGTCTGCGGTCCTTCTGTTGGGATTGTTGAGCGGCAAGGGCATGAAAAGTCTGCAGGACTTCGCGGTGTCCCACCGGTCGTATACGTCGATGGTGATTTTTGCAACCCTTTCAGCTTCGTTCATTGGTGGCGGATTTTCGATAGGTAACGCCGAGAAGGTTTTTCGTCTGGGTATCGTCAACATCGTGGCTCTCTGGGGGTTCAGCCTCAAGGAACTCCTCGTTGCCAAGTTTATTGCACCGAGGATGGGTAATTTCCCCGACGTCATTTCCACAGGTGATATCATGGAGCGGGGCTACGGCAAGGCGGCAAAAGTGGTCACCGGATTCTTCTCGGTCTTCCTTTGTGCAGGGATTGTAGGTGCACAGGTGAAAGCGATGGGGGTTATCTTCAATGTGTTTCTTGGCATCGAACCGATTTGGGGCATCTTAATCGGATGCGGAATCGTTATTGCTTACTCGACGGTAGGGGGGATGCGGGCAGTAGTGTTGACAGACATCATCCAGTTCTGCGTGCTTGCCATTGGTATACCGGCGGCGCTTGTGTTTGGCATAGTGAAATTGGGCGGCTTTTCTGCCATCAAAGCAGCTGTACCCATAGGCCACTTTTCGATCCCGGGCGAGGCGATGACCATCGGTGCCTTTTTATCGTTGTTCCTCACTTTTCTATTGGGTGAAACACTTGTGCCCCCTTATGTGCAGCGTTTGTTTATTGGCAAGGACGCCATGCATACAGCCCGCGGCACTATGCTCAGCGGTATATTCTCTATTCCCTTCTTTGCGATTACGGGCGCCATCGGACTTGTGGCTTTGGCACTGGCCCCGAACCTGGACCCCAATTTAGCTATGCCCTATGTTATCCGTACGGTGCTGCCCACCGGGGTCCGGGGCATTGTCATTGCAGGGGTGATTTCGATTGTGATGTCTTCGGCCGATTCCTTTCTCAACGGAGCAGCTACCAGCTGCATCAATGATTTGGTCAAACCTCTTCGAAAGAACCCGCTGTCCAGACGGCAAGAACTTCTCTTGGCCAAACTTACGAACTGTTTTGTGGGGATTCTCGCTGTCATTTTTGCTATCAGGATTCGTAGCGTCCTCGACATTCTCATCTATGCTTATAATTTTTGGGCGCCCGTCATCGTCGTTCCATTGGCGGCGGTACTCCTGGGCGTGCGGGTTACGAAGGCTGGATTCGTAGCTGGTACTGTGGCCGGTATCGCCGTCGCGCTGATATGGAACAATTTGTTGAGATCACCGGGGGGAATAAGCGGCTTGGTCATCGGTGTGTTCTGCAACCTCATTGCCTTTGCGTTAGTCAACAAACTAAGCACCAATGATTACGAGTGAAAAAGAGCAACTGGATGGAGCCGAGTCAATGAAGAGAAATGGCCCAAGATTCAGAAGCAATGGAAAGTGTCACCATCTCCCTTCGGCTTTGGTGCTTTGCTCGCATCCCCTTGTCTGCTGTCGCAGACGAAAAAGGTGGTGAGTGTAAGTGACGATTGGAGGGTTTGAAGAATCACCTGCGGCAGCAAGCTGAACAAGTACTCCCACATGCAGGAAAATGCTCAAAATAGCCAGATCGTGCAGATTATAGCAAAATTATATGAAATATTTTTGCTCTGTAGGGAGATTTTTTTTATTTTTTTTGTGCTGAAAAAAGCCGGAAACGTCCTAAAACACATAAATGGGCCAAAAACGGCTATACAGAATAAGTAATTTAGCTGGTTTGGGTGATTTAAATATTGACATTTAGCCCCAATTTTTGATAAAATAGTACATTTAGTAAAAGTTCCTGTGGTAGCCCCTTGAGGAGTTGGGATGGAAGAAAAAAAACCGGCGGAGCGGACCTAAATTTTCTTTCGAAATTTGTAAAAGTTTTTTTTATTTTTTTGTAGCTTCTCGAGCTTGAATACGGTAAATAACTTTTCTTAGCGAAATAATATTACCTTACTTTTGAGTGAAGATTTCTTTTTTCTGGTCAATTTACACGGGAGTATTTCAGGAGAATAATTGGTGTATTTTAGGAGAATAATTATGGATAGCGCGACAAGGACGATGTGCTTTGCTCTTGTTTTTGCTTTTCTCTGCTTAGTGTGCGTGGGTTGCGCTGCGGGTACCGCTCAGCAACCTGCCGGGCCCACATCTGCCAAGACCAAAGCCGAGTTGAGACGTGAGGAGAAAGCCAGAGCTGCCGAAGAACTGAAAGCCAGACGAGAAGCGGCCGCCAAGGCCAAACGAGAAGCTGCTGCAAAAGCTAAAGCTAAACGCGAGGAGAAAGCCAGACTCGCAAGGTTAGATGCCGACGCCAAGAAACAGGCCAAGGCCGAAATCGCCCAGGCAAAACGTGAGAAGGAAGCCAGCCTTTTACAAGTGCAGGTCAAAGGGATTAAGGCTGAAAGAGCGAGGCTCAAACGCAAACTTGACGAAGATAAGACTAAGGCGGCAGTCGAGCACAAACAGGCTGTAGCAAGAGCTAAGAAAGACAAGGCAAAGCTGGAGAGTGAGTACACAAAGTACAAACAGACAGTTGCCCGGCTCGATGCAGAGTATAAGGCGGCTCTCGCAAAGCTCAAGGAAAAGGCCGACGCTCAAGCCGCACAAATCACACAGGCAAAGCGTCAGAATAAAGCTGAACTCGCAACTTTAGATGCCAAGGCCAAAAGACAGGCCAAAGAGATTGACAATGAAAAGGCAAATCTCAAACGCAAGCTTAATCAAGACAGGGCTAAAAGGACGGCCGAGTATAAGCAGGCTAAGGCAAGACCCCAGACAAAAGAAGCCAGGGCAAGGCTGGATGCTGAGTACAAGCGGTCACTTCGCCAGCTTGAATCGGAGTACAAAAGAGCTCTCGCGGAGCTCGAGAAAAAAGCCGATGCCCAGACCGGGCAAATCGCCGCGGCAAAACGCGCGAATAAAGCCAGACTCGCAGACTTGGATGCCAGGGCCAAAGAACAGGCCAAAGGCATTAAAACCCAAGAGGCAGACCTCAAGCGCAAGCTCAGTCAGGACAAGAGCGAAGCTAAAATATATGGCATAGCAAAGCTGGATGCTGATTACAAAGACAAAATTAGACAGCTCGAAACAGATTATAAGCAAGCAGTTGCAAGGCTTGAGGAAAAGGCCGATGCTCAGGCTGCGGAAGCCGACGAGCAGAGGAAGCAAATCGAAGCCGATTACAAAGAAAAGGTGGCAAAAATAAACCTTAGGCTAATACGGCAAAAACAGGAAGCACAGCTCGCAGAACTGAAGTTACCCGAAGATACAACGCCACGTATGACCGTGCGGGAATTGCGCGTCAGCGGCAACAGCCTGGTATCAACTGCCGAATTGTTGAAGAATATGCCTCTGGTGTATAACGCCTCTGACAAACCACTGCTGGAAGCTGACAGTGAATACCTTTACGACTTCAGGGTCCTCCACGATGTGATTCAACAGCCCGGCCAGCCTCGCCAGGTTTCCGCAAGGACTATTCAAGGTTTTACCCAGTATGTTCTCTCGATGTACCAGGATAAGAATTATGCCGGCATATACGTATATGTACCAGCAGAGGCGGTAGAAAGGAAAAGTCCCGCGGAACTGAAGGGTGGAATCTTGCCTATAGCGGTCCTTGAGGCCGAGGTCACTGATATAACAGTAAGAACATACGACCCTGACCAGAACCCAACTGAAAAGGGATATCTCCGTACTTCTGTGGTTAAGGAGTGGTCGCCTGTGAAAGTCGGAGAGGTGGCAAATCAGAAAGAACTGGATGAGTTTGTCAACTTGCTCAACCTCAACCCGGACAGATACGTTTCCGCGGTCGCATCGAAAGGCAGGGAACCCGGCTCACTTATGGTTAGCTATGATATTTACGAAGCAAACCCCTGGCATTATTTTCTCCAGGCGGATAATTCCGGCACGAAGGAAAGGCAATGGAATCCAAGAATCGGCGTGATTAATACCAATCTTTTGGGTATAGACGACACATTCACCACGGTTTATCAGGCTCCATGGGACTCGGATATTGATGAAATCTACTCATTGTACGGTAGTTACGATTTTCCGGTACTCGGACCCCGGTTGCGTCTTAACCTTTATGCCGGGCACAGTGAGTTTGATATAAGCCCGGAGACCGGTTTGTTCGGTTTCCTTGGTAGAGGTACGGTCTACGGCGGCACACTGCGTTATAACGTCTTACAGAAAGAAGGCTGGTTCTTCGATATTAAGGGTACCATGGAACACACAAGGAGTAAGGTCACTCCTTCGTTGTTCCCCGCCTTTTTGGGAACGGATGTTAAGTTCTGGTTGTGGGGAGCGGGGCTTGACGTGCATCGTCAGGATGATATGTCAGATACCTCTCTTACATTTGAACATTATAGTAGCTTGGGCGGCGAATCCAGCGGGGCCGTGTTTGCGCTGGCACGCACGAACTCTCAATCCCTTTTTAGTATCTACACGACTTCGGCCACTCACAGCCAGTACTTGGACCCGAATAAGGTTGGTCGAGTAAGTGGAACTTTCCGGTGGATAGGCTCCGATGAAAGATTGGTCCCGGCGAGAATGACCGCCTTCGGAGGAATGTACACTGTCAGAGGTTATGATGAATATGAATTTGTTGCCGACGGCGGCATACTCGCAAGTGCTCAATATGAGTTTGACCTGGTTAAATATGAGGAGTCGAAGAGAACTGCCGAAGCCGGGGAAGAACCGGAGGAAGGCAAACAACCGCTTCTTAGAAAACTCGCGCCGTTGGTCTTTTTTGATTACGGTCGAGCGAAGATAAGAAACCGTGTCGGAACTGAGAAAGAGCGCGAGGAACTCTGTTCGGTAGGCACAGGTACGATTGTGGAACTCGGCGATAATTTCAGCGGAGCAATATATTATGGCTATCCGCTGGCAAAAACCGACACCACGCGGAAAGGTAAAGGACGAATAAGCGTTGGCTTAATGTTGCGATGGTAAAGACATTTCACCCGACGGCGTAGTCGGGTATCAGGATTAATAATTGTATTGACGGAACTAAGAAATGAGGGTAATCGAATAAGGGGACTAATTATGGAAGGTATGAGAAGAATTTCAAAAAATTATTATGTCAGGCAAATTGTGGCATGTTTCTTGGTGGGCTGTCTGCTCTTCAACAGCGTACCAGTTGCGTTTGCCGGACCGGGCGGAGCCAATGTTGTGGCAGGTTCAGCTGCAGTCGGACAAGGCGGCAATACCACCACAGTAACAATGGGCTCGGCTCAAGCCGTGATTAACTGGGACAGTTTGAACACTAATTCGAACGAAGTTCTCCAGTTTCTTAAGGCCAGCGGCGGTTTTGCCGTGCTAAACAGGGTTGTCCAGGGGGGAGCCACCCAATTTGATGGCTCGCTTTTCGGCAATCAGGGCCATATCTTAATCGTTAATCCTCACGGGATTGTGTTCGGCCCTACGGCCCTTGTACAAGCGTACAAGTTCACCGCTGCGGGTCTGGACATCTCCAACGAAGACTTTATGAACGGGCACTATCAGTTTGTTGGAGGCGATGGAATTGGAGCGGTGTCCAACTATGGCAGTATCTCAGCCGAGCAAGTCGCTCTTATCGGCAAACAGGTACTCAACGCCGGCGTTATAAGTAGTCCGGGCGGATACGTCGTGATGGCGGCCGGCGACAAGGTGTTTCTGGGCCAGGAAGGCAGCAACATTCTCGTGGAAGTAGAGGGTGTTACAGTTCCGGCAGCGACGGATGCCGCGGCAGGGAGTATGGGCGATGTCATCAACGAAGGTACGGTTGAGGCGGCAGGCGGAAAGATAGTCCTTGCTGCCGGCGATACCTTTTCGAGGGCTGTCGAGGGCCTTGATTCCTTGTCATTGGCGGTTGAGAGCGGCACAGGCCGCGTAGGCCAGTTCGGTACACTTAATGCCGATAGCGTCGAAGGCGATGGCGGAAGCATTACTATGACTGCAGGCGATGTGGTTGCTCTCAGCAGCGATAGCGTGACCACCGCAAACGCCGGTACCAACGGCGACGGCGGCGAGGTCATCGCTTACTCGCCCGAGACGGCACTTTTCCACGAAGGCGCGCAAATCCAGGCCAAGGGCGGCAGCGAGTCCGGCGATGGCGGGTTTGTCGAGGTCACCGGTAAGGAATACCTGGAGGTCTTTGGCGAGGTCGATGCCGGTGCTGCCAACGGCGAACCAGGGCTATTCTATATAGACCCCTATAACGTGTTTATTGTCGATGCGCCTGCCGGCACAGAACCCATGGACCCGCTTGGTCCTCCTCCATACGGTCCTTGGTTTACCCCGTCTTCTGTAGGTGGTAGCTCCACAGTGAGTGATGCCGCTATCAACTTTGCTCTATTTAATGACAACAACGTCAAAATCGATACCTACTCCGACGGTGGGCCTAATCCTGAACCGGGAGACATTCATATGCAATCTGGCGCGTCAATTTTTAATCTCTCTGGAGGGACGCTGACCCTCACCTTAGACGCTGCCAATGATATCATTATTAACGGCACCATAGTTCCGGGGACTGCCCCGCTCAACGTTTATCTCAACGCTAATAGCCTTGCGATGCAGGGATTGGACGACGACCTGGACACCGATGCGGGCGATGTCTGGATAAATAATGTTATAAATACCGCGGGCGGTGACTTTACATCCACAGGGGTTAATTTTACCAACAACGCCACGGTATTGACGAGCTTTGCCGATATTGACATTCAGAATACAGGTGTCATTAACAACCTTGGTTTGTTAGACGCAGGGGCAGGAGACATTACTATTAACGGCGGCGGTGCAGGCGCCACGAGTATCAACGATCAACTCGGTTTTGGTCTTATATCGAGTTCGGGGACAACAACCCTTCTGGCGACCGGCGACATCGGGCAAGATGGCTCTCCAATTAACGC
>JABAOH010023796.1_pt1 | contig 10272 bp, 6 predicted proteins | sample 7062181 | NCBI WGS metagenome assembly JABAOH01 (sample SAMN14538630, study PRJNA623070) | marine sediment metagenome | biome: marine biome [ENVO:00000428]; feature: marine pelagic biome [ENVO:01000023]; material: deep marine sediment [ENVO:00002113]; isolation source: pool of 5 deep marine... | reverse complement strand
TGGTAATGCTCAGCGTTGTTGTAACTATGATCGCTGCGGCGAGCAGCACGGCAGTTCGATGTAAAAGGTTTGTGATTGTGTTTCTCATAATTCGATTCTCCATTATTGTTTTGTTTCTTGGTTTGCAGTATCATTAGATAAGCCTTGGCTCGGGCCTGCAAACCGTAGGCCTGAGTGGGGCTGGGCCGGTGAGTCTTTTGCATTGTGGCGCGACACTCACCGGCTGCTTTTTTGAACTACAACTTGTTTGAAATTCTACTTATTCAGGTTACTGACTCTTATCTGGCGCCACCTCCTTTCCGTCACTGATTGTGATTTTGGCTTTCTTAAAACGATTATTTATCTTCATTTTTCTTTCTCCTTAAAATCAAGTCTTTTTACCCAGCTGTTTATTTCCATAGCTTAATCTCCTCCGTTCCTATCAGTTATGTTGATTTCTAAGGCAATAAGTATTATAATACGTATATTCAGGGTAATCCTACAGGATTAGTCGGATATTGTTCTGCGATTTCTTTTCCTATTGGCGTCCAATCTTGCACATCTTCTCAAAGAACGTGTGCACTGCATTCTCGTTTCATCTCAGACGTTCCTTTCCGACATCGACCGGCTTCTCAATCTCTACCGCCTCAATTTTCTATAGCGACAAAGCCCTCACGGCAGCAAAGATTGATCATCTGTCCAGTGCAGCGCCATGATCTCCAGGTCTGCGCGATCGACCTGGCAGTCGCCGTTGAGGTCTCCTGCGACGATAGACCCGCAGGGCGGCTGTCCAAAATAGGACTTGCTGGCTTGAGCTGTGCCGCCGTAGGCGCCCATGTTGATAAAGCCTCCATTCGGGAAGGGCTCCAGGCCGATCGGACTCATAGGATCTCCCGCATCGATGCACTGGCTGGTGACATCGTCTTGCGTCCAGCTTTCGCAGAGAGGGTCCCATCTGCCGGCTTGTGATTTCAGCCGGTAGTCGCCGTTCTGCGGATCAGCGAAATGTGGGTCGGCATCAATGTTGCCTTTACCCGGCCTGCCGCCTTGTACACAACTGTAGGTAACGACAGTAGAACCGCCACCTGTCTGTCCGTTTGCATCAGTACGGTCGCGTGCGCGATTTCCCCAGAAAATGCAGTTACTCACGACAGTACGGCTGCCGTTGGCTTCGCCCAGGCCTCCACCGACGCTCACAGCGGTGTTCTCGCTGAATGTGCAGTTGATCACACTGGGATTACCACCCCAGTTCTGAAGCCCGCCCCCTGCCCCGCTGCCGGGGTTGACGGCCTCATTCCTGCTGAAAATACAGTTGAAGATGGTCGGGGATGGTGGCCCCCAGTTCCATATCCCCCCGCCGAACGAGGATGAGTTTCCGGTGAACGTGCAGTTGATAATCGTAGCGTCGCTCCTGTTGTTCAGGATACCTCCACCATTATTTTGGTGCCCGAAGCGAACAACCACATTACCGTCGAACGCAGTGTCGATGATGGTCGGACTGGCGCTGTTGTTGTACAAGCCTGCGCCGTTGCCGGTGGTTGTGTTCCCAACGAACCGGCAGTTGCGCATGGTCAGGCTGCCTCTCTCATTGTACATGCCTCCGCCGCCTTCTTGCATCGATGCAGCATTCGAATGGTTCTCGCTAAAGACACAATCAATGAATGTCGGAGTGTCGGCCTCACTATAAATCCCGCCTCCTTTGAGACGGGCTGAGTTTCTGTGGAATGTACAGTTGACAAGCGTCGGATTGGCCGGGACCGACCTGCTGACGTTAATCATGCCACCACCGTGGAAGTTTCCGGCACCGTTGGCATTGCCCCCGGTGATGAAGAAGCCGTCGAGCACGGCCGTTTCATCGGCGCCGCTTCCGGTTACTACGTGATAACTGTTGTCCGATCGCGTGGACTCACTCACCAGCTCCCGGGGCTCAAGCACCTCGATATCGTCGCCGTTGAGATCGCCACTGAGGACCGTCAGGTTCGTGGTCGGGTCTCGCTCACTGCGGGAGACTTCTGTGCCGGCAAAACCGCCATAGATGCCGACCCCGCTTCTGAGTTGGAATGTGGCGGTCCGAGCGCCCGGCCCACCGGGTGTGTACGTCCCTGCGGCGACCCAAATCTGGTCGCCGGCCACGGCAATGGCTAGGGCGTCCTGAAGATCGGTGTATGCATCCGCCCAGGTCGTGCCGTCGAAAGCTCCGGCTGCGTCGGCCTTGACGTACAGCACACTCTGAGCACCGTCCGCTTTTGCGGGTGACGGGCCGTCCCAGCCGACACAGACAATTCCAACCAACACAAGACTGATTTTTAATCTCACAAAGTACCTCATTCGAAACCTCGCTTTTTGTCCTAAGTTCAGAGGACCAGTAACATTTGCTATTGTGTTCACCGTGGCAAGCAGCACGGCACTCCGATGTAAATGATTTTTGATTGTGTTTTTCATAATTCGATTATCCATTATTGTTTTGTTTCTCGGTTTGCTGTATCATTAAATGAGCCTTGGCTCGGGCATGCAAACCATAGGCCTGAGTGGGACTGTGCCGGCGAGTCTTTTGCATTGTGGTGCGACACTCACCGGCTGCTTTTTTGAACTACAACTTGTTTGAAATTCTGATTATTAGGGTTACTGACTCTTATCTGGTGCCACCTCCTTTCCAACCATTGAATGTGTTTATTTTTTTCTTAAAATGATTGTGTGTCTTCATTTTCTTACTCCTTCTTACTCCTTAAAATTAGTCGTTCTCGAACTCTCAGCAGACAGTCCCGATGTTAAAACAATACGAGTAAAATTTTGTTTTTCACCTTACTACACTACACTTTCAAAAATTGTTAAAATTTTCACTCCGTTAGAAATGAGATAATTGGCGTTTGCCCTACTAATACCTGGGCTTCTAAAGGGTTGTGCACTAAAGAACAAAGTTCCCGTGAAAACTCTACAAGCCATGTAATCTCTCCTCTTTTCGAAAAGCTTCAATAATTGCTTCTACAGGAAGACCAAAATCCCCAAATGCTCGACTACGTAAATAAAAGTTTTGTTAATGACATATATACAAAACTTTCACCCTGCCAGTCAATAAAAATCTGACTTTCTGAGGAATATTATATTCCCATTATTGAGAATTATTTTGTATATACTTACCATCCAATATTTTATGGTTTTTATGCCAAAGTAGTCTCAATCTCGGATAGGCCATTTAACAGAGACGTTGGACAGCCAAGTCTAACGCCGTTTAAAATGCCCTACAGTTAGAAATGATGAATAACAGGGAAGGGTATATTTTGGTTTTGTCTGATGTGGCGAACGCCATACGGCGAGGGGATACTCGAAGGTGCGCAACATAGATGCAATTAGTTTGTCGAATTGCCCAAAATCAAGTGATAATCCCAGGATTAAATTTGGAAATATCTTGACACATCCGCCTTTTGGTGAAATAATGATAATATACCCTTAGTGAAGGGTTTTTTTGTTTTTTAAAACCGCGAAAGGACAAAATTATGAGAAGTTTGTTTTTTAGTCAAAGATTTTTAATCTGCGTTGTGATATTTTTTGCCGTTCTTGGTTTGAGCTGCAAACAGAAGTCAGCTGAGCAAGTACCTGCAGATAAACCTCCAGCGGCACCCGCCCAAATCGAAGCCGAAGCTGACGTCAATGTAGCTGAACCCCAGGTCCCTGAAGAACCCGCTGACAACGTTGCTGTAATTCTCAACGGAGTCGATATTACCGAAGCCGAGCTACAACAAATCATCAAGCCGCAGCTTGACAAAATTGCCCAACAAGGCAAACAGCTTCCGCCCGCCTTTGCCCAGACATACGAAAAACAGCTCAGACAACAAGCCATCGATAGAATAATTATTGGACGGCTGCTGGAGGAAGAGGTAAAAGAAGCCAATATTGTAGTGACCGAAGAAGAAGTGATTAACCAGATTAAAGTAATCCTCGCCGCCCGGAGACCGCCGGTATCATTGGAGGAGTTCAAAAAGACAAGAGCCGAATCCGGTCAAAGCTTTGACGAAGTCAAAGAACAAGTCCGAAAGGGAATGGCATATCAGAAACTTGTGGAGGCCCAATGGGCCGGCAAGATAAATATTACAGAAGAAGATGCCAAAAAGTATTATGATGAAAACCCAACGAAGTTCGAAGTAAAAGAACAAGTAAGAGCAAGTCATATTCTCATAAAAACTGATACCACTGACTCTGAAGCCGACCCGAACCAGGTCAAAGCCGAGGCCAAAGCAAAGATTCAGGGCCTGCTTGAGCAAATCAAAGGCGGAGCCGACTTTGCCGAATTAGCCAAAGCCAACTCAGACTGTCCCTCTGCGGCGCGAGGCGGTGATTTGAATTTCTTCGCCAGAGGCCAAATGGTGGCGCCCTTTGAAAAAGCTGCATTCGCGATGAAAGTAGGAGAGGTCAGTGATATCGTCGAGACCCGATTCGGGTACCATATAATAAAAGTTACCGACCACAAGGACGCCAGCACCACTTCGTTTGAGCAGGCCAAGAACAGCCTCATAAGACAACTAACGCAAAACAAACAGAAGGAATTTGCTAACAAGTATATCGAATCGCTCAAGGCCGCGGCAGACATAGTTTACCCGCCCGGCAAAGAGCCGGCGCCGCCGGCACCGGCACCTGCTCCCCGGTAGCCCATCGCTCGAATCACATTTGCTATTTTAATAGTGTAGCCGGGTCAAGATTGGCTGATTCTATGTCCTTAAAATATTTTGCTGTGCCGACTTTCAGCTCACTTGTGGCCTCTTCATCGCAGATGATAATGCCCTTAGGGTGCATTTGCAGGGCGCTGATTGTCCACATATGATTTACGCCCCCTTCGATAGCGTGCTGCAATGCACGGGCTTTATTATGACCGTTAACGATAATCAGCACCTCCTCGGCATCCATAACAGTCCCTACGCCCACTGTCAGGGCGGTTTTGGGTACTTTGTTCACGTCATTATCAAAGAATCGGGAATTAGCCACGATGGTATCGTAAGTCAGGGTCTTAAGACGTGTTCTTGATGATAATGATGAAGCCGGTTCATTAAACGCAATATGGCCGTCAGGGCCTATACCGCCGAGAAAGAGCTTAACACCACCGAGCTTTTTCATCTTTGCTTCATATCTATTACACTCGGCTTCGAGATTCTTTGCATTACCGTTGAGAATGTTGACATTTGCTTTTTGAATATCTATATGGCTGAAAAAGTTGTTATGCATAAATGAGTGATAGCTTTCAGGATGCTCCTCAGGCAGATTTACATATTCATCCATATTAAAGGTAACAACATTTTTGAACGAAACCACCCCTTTTTTATTGAGTGTTATCAGCTCTTCGTATATTCCCAGCGGCGAAGAGCCGGTGGGAAGACCCAGCACAAAAGGTTTGCCCTCGCTCGGCTTAAAATCAATGATGCTCTTTGCTATGTAATTAGCAGTCCACTTAGCTGCCAAATCATAATTTGGTTCAATTATTACTCTCATAAATTTGTCCTCGTCAATTGGGTTAGCAGTTAATTGACTACTCACTACTGGCTACTCAACAGTTTTTGCATTTGGCTGATAAGCTCATCGCCGAGGGCTGTTTTGCGAGTTATATGTTCTTCGATTTCTGAAACGAAACTATTTTTTTCAAACGACCCCCTCACGTGTTCGAAATCGGCTTGCTTTATTTCTCTGCCGCCATCAAGCCCGTACCCGATTTGAGCAGTAGCGGCAAATTCTTTTTTCGCATCTTCATAAAGCATATGGTCAAGCCCTACGACGGCTGTTTTCCATTTTGTTGTCAGTTCAATAATATCGGCCGCAGTTATCCTATCGAGGGTTTTTCCTAAGCGCTGCTGCAAAACGTTGGCTGCCCAGGCCCATTCGTATTCAGGATAATTGTCATACATAGATTGAAATGCATTTGTTAGCTGCTCTAATGTGCTGATAGTACCGTTTTCAATATTGCTGAGCATGTTTTGCACGGTTTGTTCCGGAGCAAACAAGCCGGCCAGGTCCACCCATTTTCCGGGCCCTAAGTCGGTTTTCGGCCTCAGCTCCTCTCGAAGCTCGTCAACGCTTATTAGCTGTTTGTTTTCCAATCGTTTAAGAAGACAATTGCCTAAGAATTTATCAATGCCAATCTGGTAAAGTTTAATGCCTCTGTCCAGCGCCGAATTTTTAATCCTGACACTATTGTAGGTAAAGTACTCGGTGTTCTGGCCTGATGTCGCTTTGAGGCTTGCAAGCAACTGACAACCGGTGAGCATCTTTTGAATCGTATATGGACTTAAAAGTTTGAAATTTATATAGTCCAGTTTCCTTGGGTCTTTTCGCCTGTCACGTCTTGGCCATTTTCGAGCATCGCGAACAGTGCCGACACTGCGTAAATTCACGCCGGGCACAAGAATGCTTTCGTCTTCGTGCTCAATAAGGTATGAAAAAGGCAAATCCGAAGTGTCCGAGTTCTTATAATGCCGGCCCATCACAACGGTAAAGGCCCCGACCTTTGCCGGCCAGAGCATATACGAATCGCTTGCGGTCTTGGAGCCGCGCTCGACAATACCCTGATGGGTCGGCCCCAGCTTGTACATATGATTGCTCTGGTTGGTTCCGCTGCCGGCGTTCAAAAAGGAAAACAGCCCGGAGATCAGGAGCGTGGATTTATGATGGGTTACGGTATAAGGCCCGGCAAATACCGAACAGGCCTCGCCGTGAAAACCGCCGCAGTTGGCGAAGAACACCGAGTTTTCTGCGGAATACTGCTTGGCTAATACAGTGCCCTGGCCGACAAAGCATTTATATATTATTGTCCCATCGGTAATGTTCGAGCCGCTGCAGGCGATAAAATCTTCCGCAAAAACACCGGGGCCGATACAAACCGGGTCCTCCGGACAGCTATTGACCGAACCGTTCTCCAATCTGCTCACGCCCTCTATTACGCTGGCGGGACCTATCTTGGTGTTCTTGATGATTCTGCAGTTAATGAGGCGGGCACCTGGGCCCACAACACCCATAGAGCTGGTAACAGAGGCGGTGTAGTCGGTTATCATTTTTTGCAGCTTTTCAATAACTTGGGGCCGGTGCCGATAAAAAGCCATTATGTAGGCCGTATGAGCGGACAAATGGTCATAAATCGCTATTTCTCTGCCGCCGGCCTCATTGACCACAGCAACTTCCATCCCGTTACCGAATGAGCTTTCGCCTTCCACCGCAAGCAGGTCGATGTTTTCTATCACTGCGTCGTCTTCGATAACATAGTTGGCGATGTAGTTCCTGACATGACTTATATATACGTTATTGCCGATTATGCAGTTGTGGATAGTTGCGTGACTAATCCCAGCCGATTTCTTAACGCCGCCGAAAAATGACACCTGCTTTGCAAACGTACCTAACTTTATATGCCCACAAAAATGCGTCGATTTTACTGCATCTGCATTGAAACCCTCGGCAACCTGGACCTTCGACCAGTCCTCACAGCTACAACCCTGGTTGATTAATTGAGTGATTTGCTCGGCAGAGAGTGGACGAAATCCTCCTTGAAGGTTATCGGATTCTAATGCCGCTTCTTTTCTTTCTGTTTCTAAATGACCTGTCATTTTTCGCCACCTTGTTTCTATTAGACCCGCACAAGCAACAACCCTTTCGGCCCGCGGTTTCCACCGTAGGTTTTACAACTTGAATTAAACACAGCGTATATTACAGAGCTTAATTCCATAAATCAACATATTTATAACAGGTTACTTGTGAGGTGTTTTGCTTTTTAACATCTCACAAAACCTTGCAGCATTCCAAAATCTTATAGGATTTTCCCGCTTTTTGGAGTGAAGCCGCGGGTCTGGGAGCCGGCAAAGATAAATTAGAGATTTTTTGGCAAAATTTGGAGTGATTCGTTGGTCAGTGCCGATGTTTACAGTATAAGGGACTGCAATTTCTTTGATTAAGGTAACCATTAGGCACCGATTGTGTTTGAGCCTAAGCCCAGCAGGTGCTGTAGGGAAACTTGTACATCTATGGATTTTTCGAGTTCAGGGAAGGTATTTTGCAAAAAAAATATAAAGCCGTAACTCTCAGGGATGAGACTATGCCGAATCAGGCAAGAGTAGCAAAAGTATTAGCGATGCTGCTGGCCTCAATGACCATTGGGGCGATAAGCCTAATGGCCCTGGGCCATAATCCCCCATCTGCCGGCCCATTTTCTCTTTGGACATATTACCGACTCGATCCTGTTCAAAAAGCTATTTCCTCTCGGGCAGCCCAGTCCCCTGACCGCTGGAACCGCATCGAGATTTACTACAGCGGTACCAAAGCCGGCAATATAGAGCAGCTGGCATTGTTCAATGGCCTGTCCGGTCCCGAGGATAATAACTTCCACTTCTGTTTATGCAACGGTCTTGGCGGCGAAGATGGGCAAATACAATCAACAGAAAAATGGCTGAGACAATGGCCGCTCATCCCCGGCCGCACCTGGTACGGCAGCAGTCAGACTATCCGAATCTGTGTTATAGCTGACGGCAAAACCACTCACCTAACCGATTGCCAGATAAAAAGGTTGGAAACGCTCCTGGATGGACTGTGCAAAAAGTTCCGCATTCGGCCTGAATCCATCTACTACCCGAGCGATTGGCGCTAAAAACACGCTGCCCTTGTAACCCTCAGGCACAGACGATGCCATCCCTTTATAGTTCAACCGTATTTAATGACCGGTTTGGTGATTATTTCATGTCTCTATTACCGGCAATAATCGAGAGATCAATAGTAACATTGTAGTTCATTCAAGACTGTATAAAAAAAGAGACGCACAGAATGCGTCTCTAATGTCATGAGCTGGGGCCGATATTATTGGGCCGGCAGTACTGGAAGTCCCTTTTCCCTGCGATAATCATTGTCCCTCTTGATAAGTTCCTGGAAACGTTCTTCCGAAACCCATTCCACGTGGCTGTCCAGGAACAACACATTTCGTCCACTTCCGTGATTGCTCAGTTTCTCATAAACCGTAATCATCCAGGGAGTGTCTGAAGTTGTGATTGTTGCCCCGCGATAGATGTACGATTCCTTCAGGCCATTTGCCGGACATATCAGGCCTCGAGGAGGCATCTCCGCTTTATGAATGAGTGTTTCCAGATCCGGAGGGAGCTGGTCGTTATAATCATTAGCATATATCAAGAGGGCCTTGCCGATGCCCTTGAGATTTGTTGCGCATACGTGACGTCTGGCTTTCGTACGTGCTTCACGCAGAAACGGGGCCACAAACTCGCTGATCAGTGAGTCAGCAGCAGCAGAGTCAACGTGTAAAAGCAGGCGCTGGCCGTCCCTGCGCGGTGTCAGGCGTTCGAGAAGCTTGTCCAGCTGCGGTATGAACGGCCGGGCCTTATTGTACTGCTCTGCCAGTGCGTAGAGATCTTTGACAAGCATCAGCATGCGAGCCGCCCCATCGGGGCTCGCCGATTGGATCGTCACGTTCAAAGAAATCGACGGCGGGCCATCCAATCCCAAGGCCGCCCACTGGAGATCTTCACCAAGTGTCGTCAATTGAATCTTATCCGGTTCAGCGGGAATCGGCGGCAACATTTCCGCCAGAATACGACGTTGATCGTGACTTGGGAATACCACAATCTGGACCGTTCTGTCAGCACAAGCTTGCAAGCTTTCCTCCAGCGCCCGGGACGGCGTCGGAGAGACCGTTTTGAGCCGTGTGACGGTCCGTTCCAATCCCACCAGGATCAAACGATCTGTCACATGAGTCTCAACGTCCCCAACATCAAAATCTTCGGTCAGCTTCAGCACTTGTTGGTGAAGCCGGGCGGGATCGCTGCCCGAGGGCACTGGAACCGCCACAAAGAAATAAGGAAAGTCGTACATGCTGAACACTGCGAAGATGTCCCTGCCGCCGGCCTCTTTCAGACCAGTCAATTCGGCGCCAGCCTCGGCCCGGAAGTCCTTGAAACCGGCGTGTATATCGTTCGCTGTATCCGGTCCGGCATGTTCGCTCATCACACTGGTAACCTTATCAACAAAAGCATCAAGATCCAGCCTTGTCACATCCAGATGGGCAACTGCAAATGTCTGGTCGTCAATGCATGGCCCTAAAACCTGGTCCAATCTTGTCGATGCACCTACTGCAAAAGATTTCAGACCGACAAAATAACAGAACGCCATCAACATTATCCGATTTACTTTTCTTTTTGTTTGCATAATTATGCTCCTCAATAACAGTGGACATTTATAAAAGCTTCTATGGCTTGATGGTCAATTCATAAACCGGCCGCCGTCTACGTTCAGCAGGCGCAACCGGTGCTTCCAAACGGGCATTTC
>JABAOH010007338.1_pt1 | contig 10274 bp, 7 predicted proteins | sample 7062181 | NCBI WGS metagenome assembly JABAOH01 (sample SAMN14538630, study PRJNA623070) | marine sediment metagenome | biome: marine biome [ENVO:00000428]; feature: marine pelagic biome [ENVO:01000023]; material: deep marine sediment [ENVO:00002113]; isolation source: pool of 5 deep marine... | reverse complement strand
TCATCAGCGGAAAACGTATAGACACGAAATGATCCCTTCAGACCAAGTCCTGCCACATCTCTCTCTGTATTCACCAAGATCAACCCCCCGTCTTGAAGCCCCTCCGCAACATCAAGCTCCTTCAGAATGGTGGCGTCCTGTACAATCACGTAATCGGGCTCACTGACCCGACTTCTAACACGGATCGGTTGGTCACTCAGACGACAAAAGGCCACGATGGCCTTGCCCCTCCTCTCTCCACCACCACCGAGAAAGGGGAAGGCCTGGCCATACCTTCCATCCTCCAAGGCTGCAATGGCCATAAACTGGGCAAGCACAAGAGAGCCCTGCCCCCCTCTTCCATGGATGCGAATCTCTTTCATCCAGTCCCCCATCGGCTAAGATAAAATCGCACGCCGATAGCCCTCAGGCTCCCGTTCGGCGTAGTTAGTAAATATATTAATGAGGTGCTTTTATCAAGAGGTTTTTGCCCATCGTCTCAAGGACCTAACGGGGACAGCTGGCAGTAAATGCTATCTGGCTGGCTTTCCCCTTCCTGCTCACCCTCGATGGGTACCCCCCACCTCTCCAGCAATTTACGCTCAAGGACAACGGTTTTCTCCAAAGATTAAGGAAACTCCAGTCGAATTTAAGATTTCTATTCTGTCATCATGGAGGCTATGATAAAAGAGAAAAATATGTAGAAATGGCAAAAGGAAGCATTTTGAGATGAAGGGAGGGATATAGAATAGATATGAAGGCCATGGTGTTAAGGGAATTCTGTGAGATTGCCGTGAAAGGTGAAGCCCGGAAAAGGGCTGATTTACCCCTTAGAGACAACCCATTGGAGATGGTGGAATTACCGGAGCCTGTTCCCGATCTCAGACAGATCTTGGTAAAGGTCTCTGCGTGCGGGGTTTGTCACACAGAGCTCGATGAGATCGAGGGAAGGCTTATCCCTCCGAAGTTCCCGCTTATCTTAGGCCATGAGATTGTTGGTAGGGTAGAGGCCGTTGGTACGGGTGCAACAAAATACAAAGTCGGAGACAGGGTGGNNAGGGTGGGGATCGCCTGGATCTATTCGAGTTGCGGGGAATGTGAATTTTGTCTCAGGGGCGATGAGAACCTATGCGATCAATTTCAGGGCACCGGCCTTGATGCCAATGGTGGATACGCTCAATATACCGTTATCTCCGAGGATTTTGCGTACCCCATCCCACAGCGGTTTTCCGATTCTCAGGCCGCCCCGCTCTTATGCGCAGGGGTCATTGGTTACAGGGCCTTGAGGCTCTCTGAGGTAAGACCCGGTAAAATCCTCGGACTCTATGGATTCGGCGCCTCCGCCCATATTGCCATGCAGGTTGCTAAGTACTGGAATTGTAAGGTCTTCGTCTTTACCAGAAAGGGGCAGAGGGAGCACCAAAACCTGGCCAAGAAATTGGGGGCTGACTGGGTTGGTGCGACCGGGGATACTCCACCAGAAGAGCTTGATTGTGCTATTGATTTTACTCCGGTGGGGGAACCAGTCAGGGAGGCCCTGGGGGTTTTGAAGAAAGGGGGAAGGGTTGTTATCAATGCGATCAGGAAAATCAATCCCATCCCCGAGTTGGAGTATGCCAAGTACGTGTGGCATGAGAAGGAGATAAAGAGCGTGGCAAATGTTGCCAGAAAAGATGCCGAGGAATTCTTGCCCCTGGCTGCTCAAATCCCCATTGTGCCCGCTGTTAGAGAGTTCGGATTAGATCAGGCCAACCATGCCCTCATCCTGCTAAAACAGGGGAAGGTGCAAGGGGCGGGAGTTTTGAGAATGCCTGACTAGGTAGATTTCTGACGAGGCTGATTCTGCCTCAGACAAAAGTGGGCTAATCAATGACAAGTGCATCAAATATATACACCACGGCAGTTCCCTTTTTTTATCTCCCATATCATGTCATCCACTGTCCGAATGGGATTCGGGAATTTCGTACATGCCCTTCCCACCTGTTCAATGCGATGACAGTCACTGCCTCCAATAGATGGTAGGTTCAGGCTGGAGGCCGCATGGATGGTTCAGATAGCAAGCGCAGGAATACATGGTGTGGCAGTGGAGGTCTATGATCATCCCTAACAAAGTGCCTAAAGTTTAAAATGAACTAGAGTGCCCGCCTCGCAAGCGAGAGCGTTGCGGGCAGGCCTAAAGTGATCAAACGAATGAAACAAATTTACCTACTCAACAAACGAGAACCCAGCAAACCCTAACTTGCAACTCGCACCATAAACCCCTAAATACTTATCGATTTATAAAGCGAACCATACCCTTAATACTATTGTTGATAAAGTATGATTCCCTTTCCATGATGTCGGGCCCCAGTTGATAGAAGGCGCTCACATAGGGATCCTTGGCGAGGATCTCGCCGAGGATCTCCTCTTCACTGAGGCTGAGGCCTGTATTCACCCTCTCTTCTATTATGGTGAGCCAGAGCTTTATCTGCTCTTGTCCGATTTTTAGCATACTAACGGCATCCCCCATGAAGCCGTAGTGACCGTACAACATGAGTTCAGGACCCCTCTCGGTAACCAAGGAGATGGATTTCAGGGCGATTTCTGACCTAAAGGGATGCGGAGTGGCAGGCCTCACGTAGGGCTTATTCCCGAAGGGGACCCTCACGCCCGCTACCTCGCCGGCAAAGACAAGGGATCCAAAGAAAAAACACAGGTGATGGGCTGCATGCCCTGGCGTCTCCAGTGATCGGATTGCGTCATCCCGCCAGTGGATATCAACCTCGGAGCAAATCAATTCGCTATTGACTGGGGAGGGCTGGCCATAGGCCCTTGCCAGATCACCAAGGACCTTCAGCGAGCCTTGCCAGAGCCTCTCCGGGTTAGAGAGATGTGGGACGGCCTGGGGGTGACAGACAACAATGGGATCTGGATAGGTCCTCAGCAAGTCCCCACACCCACCGGCATGATCAAGATGGATATGGGTAAGGAGGACGTAGTCTATCCCCTTGATGCCTAACTCCTCCAGTGCATTCAGCAGAGCGGCAATAGTCGCGGAAGGGCCAGGATCAATTACTATAGCCCGATCTCCACGCTTAATTATCCAGCTGCTGATAAAGTGGTGGAACCCCGGGCGGGGTAAATCGAGATCCACAAGGAATATATTCTCAAGAATCCTCTGTATGGCCATGTCCGAACTTTGGGCCTTTGGCCCAATTGGAGTGTAGACTGCCGCAAAAAACTATGATTTGCCGGTGCTCATACAGTTCCCGACACCCCTAATCAAGAAGGCATGCCAAATGTGGCCGCCTCGCCCAGTTCCTCCTCGATTCTTAACAGCCTGTTATACTTACATATCCTCTCGGATCGGCTGAGGGAGCCGGTTTTTATCTGTCCGCTGCCAGCAGCTACGCTCAGATCAGCGATAAAACTGTCCTCTGTCTCTCCGGATCGATGGGATATGATTGTCCTCCAGCCTGCCCTGTGGGCTATCTCGATAGCCTGGAGTGTCTCCGTGAGGGTTCCTATCTGGTTGGGCTTTATCAAGACGGCATTGGCAGATCCCTGCTCTATACCCCTGGCGATTCGATCAGGACTGGTGACAAAGAGGTCATCGCCCACAATCTGAATCCAATCTCCCAGTCTCTGGGTGAGGGTCTTCCAGCTGTCCCAGTCATTCTCATCGAGACCATCCTCAACTGAGAAGACAGGGTACTTCTTAACCCACTCAGCGTAAAAATCTATCATCATCCCGGAATCCCTCTCCGATTGGTCGGACATGCTGAACACATATCTACCATCCCTGTAGAAAGAGGAGGCGGCTGCATCAATGGCCAGGACCACATCCTCACCTGGCCTATAGCCGGCCTTCTCGATCCCCCGTAAAATCATCTCTATCCCCTGCTCGTTTGATTGCAGATTTGGTGCGAAGCCCCCCTCATCACCCACACCTGTTGATAGTCCTTTATCACTGAGGACCTTGGCGAGGGAATGGAAGATCTCTGAGCCAAACCTCAGGGCCTCCTTGAAGTTCTCTCCCCCCTTGGGCACAATCATGAATTCCTGGAGGTCCAGATTGTTGGCAGCGTGCGTGCCTCCGTTGAGGATATTCATCATGGGCATGGGGAGCCTGCATGCCCTTGTCCCGCCTATGTATCGATAGAGGGGGATGCCCAAGGAGTCGGCAGCACCCCTCGCCAGGGCAAGAGATATACCTAATATCGCGTTTGCCCCCAATTTCCCCTTGTTCGGTGTGCCATCCAACTCGATCATTGTCTTATCCACAAGAGACTGGGCAAATGGGTCCATGCCTACTATGGCAGGGCCGATAACAGCATTAACATTCTTTACCGCCTTCCTTACACCTTTGCCCGAATATCTCTTTGGATCGCCGTCCCTCAACTCCAAGGCCTCAAACTCACCGGTAGAAGCACCCGATGGAACAGCAGCCTGGCCCCACCCGCCATCAGATAAACCCACCTCAACCTCAATAGTGGGATTTCCCCTTGAATCAAGGATCTCTCTCGCAAAGACTACTTCGATCTTCTCCATGGTATTCCTCCTCGACAAGTGTCCGAGCGTTTCTTGTGTTTGTTGAGTTCCTTGAGTTCCTCGCGTCTTAAAATCCAGCCTGTGGAATCAGAGATCTACCCACAATGGAACAAGTTGAAGATAGTAAATTGTAAGCACCTACTCTGTGAGATCCGCCTTCAATTGACCGACCACATCCAGAAAGGGGTCCTGAGAAGGGTGCGACAATGACAATATGAGTGGGCCCCTGACTCCGTTTATTTAAAATCCCATCGCCTCCTGTACATGCCAGGAGCATACATGATATGAGGACAACCTTCGAGGCAAGGATTATTGGTTTCATCTCTCCCTGAGGAAAATCCTTATTGGGATAAGATTCAATCCAAAATGCTGCTTGAACTGGTTTACAAGGTACCTCTCATAGGAACCGCGGATACTACTGAGTCGGTTAACGAAGATCATAAAGGCAGGCGGACGAACCGAGACCTGTGTGGCATAGAAGAACTTCGTCCTCCTTCCACCAATGGAAGGGGGAGGGTGTCTCTCGACCACATCCCCTAACACCCTGTTAATGGCAGGCGTTGGCACCCGAACATTATACTGCGCCCAGACTGTGTCTATCAGGTCAAACAACTTCCTAACCCTCTCTCCCGTGAGGGCCGAGATATTTGCCTTGGGCACGAAGGAGACAAAAGCTAACTGCCTGTCAACAGAGTCCTCAAGGGATCTAATAAGGGAGGGATTATTCTTAATAAGATCCCATTTGTTGAAGGCCATAACAATGCCGCAACCACTCTCAAGTGCGTATCCGCAGATCCTTGCATCCTGATCGTACACGCCTGCTTGAGCGTCGAGCAATATAACCGAAACATGACACCTGTTAATCGCCTTTAGTGCCCTACTTATTGAAAATCTTTCAATCCTCTCCTTAACCCTGGCCTTCCTTCTAATGCCCGCAGTATCTATCAATAGATAGGATTTGCCGCCCCTTTCAAACGATATGTCCACGGAATCCCTGGTAGTCCCCGGCAGCTCACTGACAACCAATCGTTCAGACCCAATGACCCTGTTAATGAGGGAGGATTTACCAACATTCGGGCGGCCAATAATTGCGACCTTTATCCTCCCCTCTTCCTCCTCGGGTTCCCCAATAGCAGGGAGGTCTTTGATGACCTGCTCCATAAGCGAGGTGATCCCATATCCATGAGCTGAAGATATGGGGAAGACCTTGTCCATGCCAAGGGAATAGAAATCCAAGCTCAAACGATCCTGTTCCGGGCCGTCGATCTTGTTCACGACGTACGCTACCTTCTTCTCCGATCGCCTCAGGAGCATGAGTAGCTCCTCATCATCCACCATGGGCCCAGCCCTCCCATCAAACAGGAGGATGATCAGATCTGCCTCCTCAATAGCCATCTCCACCTGTTTCTTCACTCCATCCATTATCGTTCCATCTTGAGAGGAGTCAAAACCACCTGTATCAACAAGCACCAAACTTCTCCCATCCCACTGTGTAGTGGCGTAGAGGCGATCCCTGGTTATACCGGGGATGTCATCAACTATGGCGCTTCTCTTCTTTATTAGGCGGTTAAAAAGGGTGGATTTCCCCACATTGGGGCGACCAACTATGGCGACGACTGGAAGCATTCTGTGGACATATATCAAAAGGAGTCACGATGTAGCTTGTTTTCCGGGACTATCTCCGGCTGAGACTTTTGGTAGGACTATATAGAAGTCATTTCCATTTTCCCTCGGCTTGCAACCGGCATATCCTCCGTGGAGCTGCACTACATTATTGACAAAATAAAGTCCGTGCCCTGAGCCACCTTTAGTTCTATCCGCGACGACCTTATAACCATCCTCAAATATCAGGAGAGCTTCTTCCATAGAAATCGGCTTACCGGAGCTAAAGAGGTTAAATTTAAGGGCATTTCGAATATCGTAGGATTCATTGCCTACCACCTCTACATTGTAGGAGATATACTTCCTATAGTCGCGGTTCTTATCCAAGACTGGCTGGCAGTACTTCAGCGCATTGGAGAGAAGATTGGCAAAGACCTGAGCTGTCAGGCCCAGGTCAATAAATATGGTCAGATCCTCATCTGAGGGCACATGTGATGGTGCAACGATATCTATCTCCTTATCCTCCAATCTCTTCCTGTAGTGTTCCAGTTCTGGCAAAAACACATCGCTGAGAAGATTGTAAGATCTCCTCCTGAGTACATAGCCGCCGGTCTCGAAGTGTTCACCCCGGAAGAGTGTTTCGATAAAGAGGCTTAAGTGGTTGAAATTGCTCTCAAATTCTTCCATGTGTTTTCCCATAGCGTGATGGATATTTTTGAGATTAGTAACTGCCTTGATAATAGCCCGTTCACCTAAATGCTTATCGGTCTGGGCCTTAGAGAGGACAGAGTTCAGGTTCTCCAGCGCGGAGATATGTCTCCGCAGGTTCTTCTTCATATTGATCAAGAAGGCCTTATAGTAGAGATTCGGCGTAATCACATTGTGCTCGATATCCGATACGAGCTGATTGATAAACCGAATATGCTCTAAGTTCTGTTCAACAACGAGCTTGTTATGCATGTTATAACCGACCCTGTTGGCGTACTTACTGAAAAAGAGGAGTTCACGTTTGCCCATCCTTTTGACCGGATATATCTCGAACATGCCCAAGATTTGATCATCCAGAAAGAGGGGGACCTTATCTGCGAGGACCTTCTTGCCAACGATGGGAAAGAAAAAAGATGAGCCAGACCGGTAAGGGCTGTCGTGAGTGACAACATCCGCCCTTGCAGGTAAAGGCGGATCCAGAAGGCCCTTGGTGGTGCAGCACTGCTGCATCAGTGCTTCATCCTCGGGCCTTATTGTGTAAATGCAGGTCTCATAGTGAAAAAAGAACTTTATTACGGTAACTGCTATTCTGTACAGATTGTTGAGAGTGGCAAATTCCTGGGCGAGGTCAAAGAAGGCAAAGATGGCCATTGATTCCTTGGTCCTAAACCTGTAGGAAGCATAATCCCTTTCCTTCTTCTTCAAGAGCTCGAGTGCCTGATCTAGATCGTGGGCCAAGGAACTCCTCCTCCGTCGTTATCGCTAAAGCGCTCACCATGATACCAAATTGCAGCTAGCTTGAAAAGCTAAACCTTAGGGAGGTTCATTAGAGGGCGCATGGTGTCAAATGCCCTTAGAAATTTCTCCACTGTCCATGAAGCCCGCTTTTGAAGTTTCATTCTCTGCTCAGAAGCGAAGCTGCATGACGGACCCTGGAAATTAAGAGCTTGAAGTTTCAATCGGTAAGCGCCCCTGACAAGCTAGGTTAACTTTTGGAGTATGCTAACATTGCATAATATTATATTCTTCCTTGATTGACACATATGTGCATCTCAACTATACTCCGTGCTGAGAAGGTAAAGTCTATCTATTCTTTTTGATCTCACTGGGGGCATTAGTAATGAAGTGCCCAAGATGCCAGAGTCAAAATCCCGAAGAGAATAGATTTTGCCGTGACTGCGGAACAAAGCTCTTATCAGCCTGTCCTCAATGTGGCGCTGAAGTCCCTCAAGGTGATAAATTCTGCGGCAAATGCGGCCACAGCCTAGCGAAGCTCAAGGAAGTCACCCCCACAGATTACGCCAAACCCCAATCCCACGCCCCCGAATCCCTCGCGGATAAAACCTTTTCTACTCGCAGCCTGACGAAAGACAAAGAGGAGCCACAAGAGGCCCGCGAGGTAAAGACAAGATCTGAAGCAGTTGCTCCCAAAGGTCTTGCGAGATTTGTCGGTCGCTCAACCGAAAAGGAAACCCTGAAAAAGATGTATCACAAAGTACGGTCCGGTTCCGGCCAGGTCTTGGAGCTGGTGGGTGAAGCCGGTGTGGGGAAATCCCGGCTCCTTCATGAGTTTAGGAACATGTTTCCCCAGGATGAATATACTTACCTCGAAGGCCGATGCTACCACTACGGGGGGACCACACCCTACCTGCCGATATTAGACATCATGAGAACTTATTTTGGGTTGAAAGAGGGCGAGGGGGAACACCTTATCAAGAGAAAGATAAAAGAAAAGGCTTCACGGCTTGGCTGGAAGTTAAAGGATTTCCTGCCACCTTTGCAGGAAATCCTTTCTCTCAAAGTGGAGGACGAAGCCTATCTCAAGATGGAGCCGAGCCAGAAAAGGGAGAGAATATTTGAAGCCATTCGAGAACTATTTGTGCAAGAGGCTCAAGAGAAACCTGTGTTGCTGGCTTTTGAGGATCTTCACTGGATCGACAAGAGCTCTGAGGATTTTTTGAATTACTTGTTTGGCTCCATAGAGAATACGCGAATCTTGCTAATCCTGCTTTACCGGCCTCAATACCGCCATCAACTGGAGCCCAAACCCTATCATAGTAAGATCATTTTAGAGGAGCTTCCCGCAGACTCCAGTGTAGAGCTCGTTCAGTCTATCCTGGAACATGGAGATGTAGAGCGCGAGATTGCGGAACTTATCCTGAGCAGGGCTCAAGGCAATCCTCTGTTCATTGAAGAGGTCACCCAAAGCCTGTTGGAAAGTGGTTTTATTCAAAAGCGAGGAAATCAGTATGTTTTAGCCGGGGACGCCTCCAATATTCATCTGCCTGATACCATGCAGGAGATTATAGGAGCTCGAATAGATCGAGCAGGTGAGAGTATCAAGCGGATTATGCAAATTGGATCCGTGATCGGAAGCGAATTTGCCTTTCGCATCCTGCAGAGCATGATGAGAATGAAAGAGGAGCTTAGATCCTATCTTGTGAGCTTTGAAGAACTGGCGTTTCTCCACGAAAGGAGCTCTTTTCCGGAGATGGAATACGTTTTCAAACACGCCCTCATTCAAGAGGTCACTTACAACAGCTTGTTCCACAGAAAGAGAAAGGAGATTCACGGAAGTATAGGGAGAGCCATAGAAGCCCTTTATGCCGAAAGCATCGAAGAGTATTATGAACTGCTGGCCTACCATTATTCCAACAGCGACGACTTTGAGAAAGCTTTTCAGTATCTGAATCTGTCTGGCCATAAGGCAACCCGAAATTATTCTATGTTGGAGGCCTCTCATTTCTACAGAGCAGCTTTGGATGTGCTTAATCAGCTACCGATGACATTACAGAATAAGAGAGAACAGATCGAAGTTCGCCTTTCACTATCAACGACGATGTCTTTTCTAAATTGGCCTGAAGATTCAATCCAGATCCTCCAGGAAGGCGCCGAGCTTTCAAAAGAGATTGGTGATAAGAGGAGTCTCTCAGTCTTCCACAGTAGATTGGGGCTTTATTATGCAATTCATGGACAACCTCTGCTGGCTATAGAGCATACTGAGGTGCCATTTGAAGAGGCAGAAAAAAGTGAGGATATTGACCTGATGGCCCCAATCGCATGCGAACTATGCGTCTCCTACTTATATACCGGTGAGTACTCCAGAATAATCGATGTAGCTCACAGAGTCCTTGGCATACTGGAAAGAACCCATAGAGAGCATGAATATTTCGGGACTAGATATAATGTCTACTCAGGTCTTTGCTCACTAAACGGGTATGCTCTTGGCATGCTCGGGAATTTTGAAGAAGCGAACCCTTTTTTTAATAAAGGGCTCGATTTTGCACTTGAGGCTGGCAGTATATACGGCCTGGGCTTATTAGAATTCTTCTACGGACTATCATTCAGTTATACAGGAGACGGAAAACAGGCGATTGATCATTTAGAGAAAGCCATGAGACATCTAGAAGAGTCGCAAGACACTAACGTAAAAGGATTTGCCCGGGCTGGATTGG
>JABAOH010007147.1_pt3 | contig 10274 bp, 13 predicted proteins | sample 7062181 | NCBI WGS metagenome assembly JABAOH01 (sample SAMN14538630, study PRJNA623070) | marine sediment metagenome | biome: marine biome [ENVO:00000428]; feature: marine pelagic biome [ENVO:01000023]; material: deep marine sediment [ENVO:00002113]; isolation source: pool of 5 deep marine... | reverse complement strand
AAGAAAGTTGAGAAAAAATAGATATATGTATAATGAAGAAAAGTTCATCACGTAAAGAAATATAATTCAAAATATAAATATGGATTCAATGATTTTCGAAATGATTGTTACTTTGAAGGTTGCAATTAATTTAAAATAATAAACTTATATCACGGCTAACAAAATAATTAAGCGGAACACAGGGCGGTGTTTCAAATTAATTTGAGCTCCGTTCCTTTTTTAAGTTTTTCATATTTTTTTGTGGATTGTGCGAAGTAGCCCTGTGTCCCCTTATTACTCGGTTATACCTTAAAAATTTGAAGGACAATAATGACAATCCATGAATCTGAGACTTTTCATGTTTTTAGGCATCAGTTGTTGCCCCTTTCGAATGTGATGCACTTAAAAATACCAGGTAACATTTCAGGATTTGAGGAGTTGTAGCAAAAAAAAGAATAATATATTTATTCATAACAGTTGACCAGTTATCAAATAAGTAGACTATTGAAAAAAAGAGGAGCTATCGATGAAATCAAAATTGCCTAACCCTGAATCAAAGAACATGATGACTCGCCGAAAATTCATCAACACAACTGTAGTCACGGCAGCCTCCATTTCCATCGTGCCGAGGCATGTTTTGGGAGGTTCTGGATATATCCCTCCTTCAGATAAAATCACGATTGCCAACATAGGATGCGGCACACAGGGATTGAGAGAAATGACGCAGTTAGTAGAGAGGCCGGATGTCCAGATTGTCGCGGTGTGTGATCCGAATAAATTCAGTACGAATTATCTTGACTGGTCTCCAAACGATATCCGAGATCGGATCCGCATGGCGATGGATGAGCCGGAATGGGGGGCAAACTACCGGGGTGTCCCTGGCGGCAGGGACCTCGGCAAAAAGTTGGTGGAGAAATACTATGATAAGAACAAACCTTCCGGTAAATATAAGGGATGCAAGTCTTACAAGGACTACCGGAAATTGCTCGATAAGGAAAAGGATCTCGATGCCATAAAAATCATGACGCCGGATCATCACCATGCCTACCTTGCTATTGCCGCCATGAAAAAAGGTAAACACGTCATCTCTCACAAGCCCATAGCCAACCGAATGTCGGAGGGGAAGCTCGCTATTGACATAGCCACCAAATCAAAGGTAAAAACCCATCTCCTGGCGTGGAGTGAAAGGCCTGAATATGATTTTGTCCTGAAATGGATCAACGATGGCGTGATCGGCACGTTAAAAGAGATACATAATTGGTCACACAGACCGGTGTGGGAACAGTGGCCTGCCAGACCGAAGGATACGCCCCCTGTTCCTAAAGGCTTTAATTGGGATTTATGGCTGGGTCCGGTTCCTGATATGCCCTATCATCCTCACTATACGCATAATGTATTTCGAGGCTGGTATGATTTCGGCGGCGGCAGTATTGCAGATATGGGGCATTACAGCTTGTTCCCATTGTTCAGGGCCTTTGGCATCAATACGCCTCCAGTCAGTGCCAAAGCGTATGGCACCACCCATCGTTATGTTGACGGCAATACCTATTATTGGCTTGAGAATGACGTCTCTTTTCCATTGTCCTGCTTGATCCAGTTGAGCTTTCCTGAGCAGCAAAACCTGCCGGCTTTTGATCTGTTCTGGTATGACGGCGGCATGAAACCGTTCATCCCTGAAGAGCTCAAGGAAGACAATCGGGATATGCCGGATGAAGGCATGATGTTTGTCGGCGATAAAGGAAAGATCCTTGCTGGATTCCGAGGCGACCAACCTGAGATTATACCCTCGCGGCTCATGAAAGCCTACCAGGGAGAGAAAGAAGTGCCAGAAAGAGAACGAGGAAGGCGTTCAGATACCTGGGTGGCGGCGATCAAANNCGATCAACCTGGCTGCCGTGGCTTTGCGCGCCAAGAAAAAAATTGACTATGATTCTATAAATATGAAAATTACCAATGATGAGGCAGCCAATAAATATCTCACACGGGAATATCGAACCGGCTGGGAACTTTAGGGGGTGGGATTAAATAACTTGGACATTTGAAAAATTCTTTCCAAATAAAATTAATAAGTTGTGAAAAGCAATGGGGAACTTACTTTATCCAACCCCCTTAATAAGGAGTCGCAAAATGGACAAAATGAAGAATCACTCCTCAAGAAGAGATTTTATAAAAAAATCAGTCTTGCTGGCGGCTGCCGGTGTAGCTGCACCAGCTTTGATGAATAATTCAAGAGCCCTGGCAACGCCCCGGATGACGTATGATGATATATCACTGGCCCAGTGGGCGCTGGTGGAGGAAATAAGAGATGGGAAATGGAAAAACCTTGATTTCCCTCGCATTGCACGAGAAGACTTTGGAATTAATGGCATTGAGTTTGTGAATACACTCTTTGAAGTGCCAACGGTAGATTACCTCAATCAACTGAAAAAAAATGCAGATGACAATGGGGTGACAATGGTACTGATTATGGTGGATGCAGAAGGAGACGGCTGTGAACCCACCAGAGAATTGAGAAAGCAATTTGTGATCAACCATAAAAAATGGATTGATATTGCCCACTATCTCGGTTGTTGTGCCATCCGCACCAATTGCCGCGGGCCGAGAGATGTGGATAAGAAGGAAGCGCTCAATTGGGCGGCAGAATCGTATCATAAGTTGTTGGAATACGCCATACCGGCAAAGATTAGCGTCTGCATCGAAAATCATGGGGGCGTATCGAACGACGCCGACTGGATGGTGGCTTTGATGAAGGAGGTGAACAACCTTTATTTCGGCACATATCCCGACTGGCGGCTCCCGAGTGACAATTTTGATAATTATAACTATCTTGAAAAAATGCTCCCCTGGGCTGTGGGGATGTCATACCGCAACCAGCCGACTGAAGAACTGTCATCCAGGATGATAAATTTATGCAGGAATTCAGGTTATAAAGGATGGTATGGGATTGAATCATCAGGTCGAGATGCGATACACGAGGGAAAGAGAATACTCCAAAAGTATTTATTGAATAAGTAATATCTATTATTATCGGCATAACAAAAAAATGCACCGGATTTGGACAGCCAATTCTTTTAGGCGTCATTCGGGGGATTAGATCAGTCTATCACAGCATCGGGCAAGCTCGATGCTGTCCAAACCGGTGATTTAATTTAGCGATTAATGACAGTAGATGTAAATCCAAGCAGTCCCAATATTGGTACCTCAATTGCAAAATAATCTCCTGACGAGATTGTCGGAAAAGTACTACTACTATAGAGAAAAGTAATTTGAAAATGTCAAGAAAATTATTGCCAATACTACTGCTCCTGAAAATAATCACTATTCGCGTAACATATATGTTTTATCCTTTTAGATGAGCAAGATAACATTAGCAGGATTTTAAAACTGCTAATAATTGGTCCACTTCATCAACAGTATTAAATATATGCGGTGAAATTCGAATATTTCCTTCCCTGAGAGATATATCTATTCCTTCTTTCTTTAGCAGTTCATAAAGTTTGCTATTTAAATCTCGTTTCTTATGCGTTATTATAACAAGTGTTGATAAGGTTTTCTCATTCTGAGAACTTATTAATGTATATTTATCATAGTCCAAATTATTAATAATATAATTTGTTAAAAATAAGTTATACGCTTCCACCTTATTAATATTTTTATTGACTAAAAGTCTGATTGATTCAATCCAGGGCATAAAATTAAAGAAATTCGCAGTTGCAAAAATATCGTACTTCGAGGCGCTTGAATCATCTTTTAAATTGTACTTTTGTGTTCGCATTCTATTAAGTGGACGATCGGATTGTAGTGTCAGCCAATAATCCTGGTTGTATAGTAAAATTGCTCGTAATTCTGGCTTAATCCAACAAAAGCCGGTGCCATAAGGTCCGCACAACCATTTACAACCGCATGATGTGATCGCGTCAACAGGAGTTTTACTAACATCAATTGATTTTGCACCAATAATTTGAGAACCGTTAACTATAAAATATGTGTCATTTGCTTGGCATATTTCACCGAGTTGAGAGATATCAATTGTATATCCATTAAATGAATTAACCCAACTTGTGCAAAATACTCTGGTGTTTGATTTGATTTCTTTACGAAGTTCATCAGCCTGGATGATTTTTCCTGATGGTTTTATGAAACGAATTATAATACCTTTTTTTTCCAAATAAAGCCATGAGACAATGGAAGCCGGAAAATCACCTTGAACAAGAAGTACCTCATCACCGTCCTTAAAAGGAATACCATGTGCAAGGATATGTATACCATAGGTCGCACTATTCCCCAAGATTATATCCTTTCCCGGAATCCCCATTAATTTTCCGAGTTGTTGTTTTAACCTTGATGGTATTTGAAAAAATGAATCATCACTAATCAAGTGGGGTGTAATTTTTTGTTTTAAAGCCTCTTGCACTTCAGCCACAGCTTTTTTGGGCAAAGGACCTTGATGTGCAGTATTAAGCCAAATTCTACTATCAAATGGCCCAAATTCTTTTGATAGATTTTGCATTAATATCCTTTTTTAAAAGTTCCGAACTGATACGCCATCTGAAGTACCTTTTGCTGAAAAGCTTCCTTCGGCAGTTTGAATTACAATATAATATAAATCCTCTAACTTTAATTTGAGTGTTAGGAATATTGAATATGTATTGATCAAAATTTTCCCAACAACCTATTTGAGCTGCTGTAAAGTATTGACCGTTTTGTTTTATTTTAAATTTTATTAGCCATATTCTTTTCTCTACCTGTTCAATTCTCACTATCATTGATTAACTATTTTAACCAGTCTCTCCAATGAAAGTTTCCAGGCTTTTTCCTGCCATATTCGAGCTACTTCCCACTGTTGATCGCTTCTCCATCCTGAGTGTATTACGTGAACAATTGTTGTATTTTCAGATGGAATCAAGCTTACAACGACATGAGTTAATGGATCTGCATTGTTAGCAAAATGCTTAAACTGTTTTGGGCTGCGCCATTCAAACGCTATCAATTGGTCTTCGGCAAACGCTGTAATTTTACAACCAATTGTACTATTGTCATCTTTATTAGCAGGTTCCCAAAAAAGCTCGCATTTCCCTCCTACAGTTGGCTCAACATTCGCCATAACTGTCAGCCAGGATTCTAATAGTTTGTTATCTACAAAATACTTGAATGCTTGAGCAGGCTTGATATTTAATTCTACAGTAAGGTGAATAATATTATCCATTTTCCCCTCTCTCAAATATTGCCACTCTTGTTGTGCAGTATGTAACAAATTAACATTACTTAGTGTAACAACAATAATTAATGTAATAAAAAAGTTAGAAATATTTTTCATTTTGTCCTCTCTTATTGGTTATATTTTGATAAAATTCTTAATAAAATCACCTCAAATGGGATAAAGTATTTCTTCCTTGGGAAAATGCTCAGGATATCAAAGACGAACATATACGATAACTTCAACAGAGTATCCGGGAAATTTTATATCACTTAAGCATGTTGGTATCCCAATTCGATCCATAGTTAATCCACACAATTTCATAATTTTTTCTTATATCTGTCTTTTTCCTCAAATAAAGTAATGTCAGCATATCCAGAAGTTATTTTTGCAGAATGTGAGATACTTTTGGGTATGAAATAGTTGTCGCCTTTTTTGTATATTCTTACTTTTCCGCCAATATTGAGTTCTATTTCACCGTTTAATACGATTCCCCATTGTGCACCATGTGTATGTTCAGGGATTTGTACATTTTCATTGAATTTCATGAATAATATTTGATGATTCTCACCTTGAAAAAGGTATGCTTCTATATTATCAAAAGGAATATCGGCTCGTGGTAGTTTTTTAACTACTTTTGGAAATATATCTTTCATAACACTTATTCTCCATTAAAATTACTAACGCTGGCATCACGGGTGCCAGTGAATTAGGGCTTATGTGCCATTTTTCTTTGATTCTATTACAGTCTTAAACGTATCGATGAATTCTTTGAATTCAATTTTAGTTAATATTAGCGGAGGATCTATTCGGAATGTAGTCCCCCTATTTCCTACAATGTACCCCCTGTCGATAAGGTCATTGTAGATTTCATTTGCCACTTTTGCATTAACCAGGTCCACAGCAAACATCAATCCTCTGCCACGTGCGTTTAGATGGACATCTTTTTCCCTGAAATGTGTTTTGCTATCCCTCTTGATATTTCGATAGCTTCACTTCCGGAGCAAAGAAAAACGCATTTCCCGATTTTAAGATTCGTGATAGACAATATTGATTTTGCTGATTTTTCAAGGACCTGATTGGAATAGCAGAAACCAGCGTGCATTACGGAACCAATTTGCTTAATGATGGTTTTGTTGATCCGCTCGTTTTTGTGTCCTACGGAAATGCACCAGACTCCAGATTCTAGATCCATGAATCGTTTTCCTTGTTCATCAAACAGATATACTCCCTGACTGTCTATAATATTTGGGATCTTTAATTCATGTCCCGTGCAGTTATAAACAAACTCCATAATCCCTCCTTATTTTAAAAGATTAGTCAATTACCTAATGCCGCCTAACAAAAGTTTAAATCTTTTAAGTAGCGAAGTTTTAAAAAAAATTAAATTGTATTTCACAAAGTGATTTTATCTTGAAAATTTGTCATGATAATTCAATCATATACCTCACAATTGGTCTTGTTTCCGAACGACGGATACACTCCCTAAAGCCGGCTTTTTTGTAAGTAGAATAAAATCCAGTTGCAGCAAACACAGGTGGATAATTATCTTTATCTGTATGAATAGGGTAGCCTTCAACTATTTTTGCACCATTTTCTCTGGCAAATTCAATTGCTGCTAGCAGCAACTTGTATGTAATCTCTTGCTTTCTGATGTCTTTTCTAACAAAAAAGCAGACTACAGACCAAACGTGTTTATCATCGACCGGTTTGAGTATTCGAGAGCGATTCAGGACCGGAAATTTTTCACGTGGACCGATCGAACACCATGCTATCGCTTGATTTTTGTTATAGGCTAAAATTCCGGGAATTTCACCTGAAGCGACAAGATTTTTCATGGATTGCCTGTTCCCCTCACCTTTTTGTTTTTCATAATCAGCGCGTTTCATACGATACCACATGCACCAGCAACCGCCACATGCGCCACGTAGTCCAAATAAAGTTTCAAAATCCGGCCATCGCTCCGGTGTAAGAGGATGTATTGTAATTTCGGAATTGATATTTAGTTTTGTAGTCATCTCTTTAACCTATTTGTTTAAGTATGGTTGTATTTCTAAGATAGTAAAAATTCTCTAATCACCATAGATTGACGAAATAATTGGCTTGAAATGTCCTCCTTTGGCGGATTAATTATTTAAGAGATCTGCCTCAGGTAGATCTTTATGCGTTTCGCAATGCGACACTTAAAAGCAAGCAAAATAGCACTTTAATTTCAGCATTCATTTAATTTTCCCTACTGGAGCGAGATAAATGACAAACTCGTCTTTTCCATCTACACCTACTACGGCATCCATCATATTATTTATGTAATCTCCAATGGCACATGTTCCGGCTCCAATTGCTTCACTGGCGAGATAGAGGTTTTGACAGAGATGACCAGCTTCCATAGCGATCATTTTATGAGCAACGAAACTGTATCGCCATTCCGTTCGATAGGGAATGACTGTCCAGATAAATACAACAGCACCCCTGGTAACAAAGGTTTGCCCTCGAGTTGCATCAATTATCTTTTCCGATAAATCTCTATCATTTTTTAAAAAACACAGTTTGTGATCCAGGGGAAGATACCGATAAAGTCCGTATTCAAGTCCGTTCACCCGATTTATCAACAAATAGGTTTCAAAAGGATGTCGCGAACCACCAGATGGAACTGTACGTCGAGTAATCCTGCCACCGCCAATGATCTTACGTACTCCCTGAGTTGCCCATAGCAAAAACGAGAGCTCTTCCAGAGTCAAAGGTTCTGTAGTGAATTTCCTATGACTTTTTCGGTATTTGATGGCTTCAATCAGTGACATTTTACCGACAGTCAAATCTTTGGGGTCGACCAATTTGATTAGCACAGCATCTTTTGGACAGGGTTTTTGAACTGGAGGGTGAGGAACATGTTTTCTATGATCCGTCTCATAATTTTCCCATTCGGCCCATCGTTCAGCCCTGAGGAAATTACGATAGATATCTATTGATTTCATATTCGAATAAAAAAATAGTTAATTAATTTTAAAAATAATCTTCTGATTTTTCTGTATAAGATAATAAAATATATCAGCGGTTTGCACACACGCTCGATATAGAATTAATAAGTTTTTACTTTTTCACAATAAGCAGATCATTTACTTTTCTTCATCCGCTTTCGAACTTCCTGCAATTGTGATCGCACTTTACAACCTGCCATCGACATTACAATTGACTGGACAACTTCAATCTCATCATCAGTAATACCTTCTTCCCTGGCTACGCCAAGATAGTATTCCATTCAAGGATAGCAACCAACAGCCATTGTTGCAGCAAGATGAAGCATGAGTGTCACCTTGGGCTCTAATATATCATTATTTCTAACCATGTTTTGAAATTCATTAAATGCATTTAATTGCTTTGTAGGAATCATATTTTTCTCCCTTTTTAATCACAGAGTTAATTCCTTAATCGCTTCACGACCTGCCTTTCTTGCTGATTCTAAAACGTCTGGATAATTGTATATATCATCCGGGTTAAGCGTCCTCGGCGAAAGAATTATGTTGACAATATTGGCGTTTAAAAAGCGCATCGTTTCTTCAAGCATTCCTGATAAATAACGGGCTGCTTTTACCTCTGCATCCTCAAAAGGAATAACGATGATTACTTTTTTTTCTTTTAAAGCCTGTTTTGCACCGTAAAAGCGGTCAATAAAAGCCTTAAATTGGGCGGTAGATCCCCAGAAATAAAGCGGCGTACCCAATACAATTACTCTGCTACATTTTATTTTATCCAGTAACTTGAGCATGTCATCCGGGTGTATACATTTGCCAGTTTTCTTACAAACATCACATGCATTACAGGGTTTGATATTCAATTGAGATAAAAAATATGTTTCAACTTGCGCTCCTGTTTCTTTTACACCGCTTAATACTTCCTCAACAAAACTTTCAGTATTTCCACCTCGACGGGGACTGCCAATAATACCCAATGCTTTGATATTTTGAGTGTCATTTTTTTGCATCGTTAATTACCTCTTGTTTTAAAATAGAAGTTTATAACTATTGATAAAATTTTTAACTATGAATTACTTCACTAACTACGGAATAATCGTTTTTCGCCTTTTTATTAACATCTCTTTTATATCACATCTAAATTCTTCATTAGATTGGTGAGGTTCATGAGTTCCTTGAATAAGATTAATTTCTGAATATTTAGCACTAATTACTTTTACATACTTATTTAAAAACGGACATACTGCTGTCATACAGTAACTTAAGTGAATATGAGTTGCACCATAATGAATAAGTGATTCTATTTTAGGAAGTATGGATTCCTCTCCTTTTAAAGTAGGACATCCATTACACGAATTAATTCCGGAAATTTCGATATTCTGATTGCCATACTCTTTGAAGGCGCCCTTTCTGTCATATAAATCCTTTAAACAGCCTCCCACAGGACAATCTAATTCTCTTGTGCAAGTTGAGCACGTTATTATTCCAATTTTGATTTTACTCATTTTTTATAATTCCTCGTATAAATAATGTATCTCTCAGTATATTTTTGGTTAACCTTTTCAGGAAAAAGACTGATGATATTTTGAATAATTATTGAAAAATCTAATTACTGTCTCAATTCCCTTTTTAAACCTATCTAATCCAAACTGTTCGTTCGGTGAATGAATGGCATCACCCACCAGTCCAAATCCCATTAAAATTGTATCTAATTTTAGAATTCTTTTAATCTCTGTAACCACACCTATAGAACCACCTTCTCGAATAAAAAATGTTTTGGCTTCAAATGTGGTATTTAATGCATCAACAGCTGCCTTCATTGCTGGATGATTAATATCTACTAAGACCGGGGAACAACTACTCAATATTCGTAACTCATGTCGTATCATCGAAGGTATTTTAGATTCTAAATAGGTATTTAGACTTTTAATAATGTCTTCAGGATGTTGTTTGGGAACAAGTCTGAACGAAAATTTTGCCCCGGCACCACTTGGAATAATTGACTTTATACCTTCGCCGGAATATCCTCCCAAAAATCCGTGAACATCAAATGAGGGTCTTGTTGTAATAGCCTCTACCAGGCTATATCCTTTTTCAGTTTTAAATCCTTGCACCTCGGCTGATTCGAG
>JABAOH010031824.1_pt1 | contig 10276 bp, 15 predicted proteins | sample 7062181 | NCBI WGS metagenome assembly JABAOH01 (sample SAMN14538630, study PRJNA623070) | marine sediment metagenome | biome: marine biome [ENVO:00000428]; feature: marine pelagic biome [ENVO:01000023]; material: deep marine sediment [ENVO:00002113]; isolation source: pool of 5 deep marine... | reverse complement strand
TTTATTTGAGGAGAGAATTATGCTTAGGCACAAAGGCTTCAGAGGCGTGGACGACCTCAGATCTTCCCTGAAAACAATTGTCCCTTCAGACGTTTATTATTCAAGCGCCTATTATGAGCGGCCTGAGGAAGAGATGAAAGGAAAGGGGTGGCTGGGAGCCGACTTGATTTTTGACATTGACGCTGACCATATTCCAACTCCATGCGGCAAGGTTCATGACCTTTGGGTTTGCAGTAATTGTGGTGCCGTTGGTAGGGGCGCGGCGCCTAAGAAGTGTTCCACTTGTGGGGAACAGAAATTCAATGAAAAAACTTGGCCTTGCGAAGTTTGCTTGGAATCTGCAAAGGCTGAAGCGATAAAGCTGTTGGACGTTTTGACAAAGGATTTCGGTTTTTCCTCAGAAGAATTAAAGGTGGGGTTTTCGGGGCATCGGGGATATCATGTTCACGTGGAAAGCGAAGAGATTCGAGCGTTGGATTCCATGGCTCGCAAAGAAATCGTTGACTACGTCTTGGGGATAGGGTTAGAAACCGGATTTCACGGTTTGGGGGAAAGGGGTGGAAAAGCACGGGTGCTTGCCGGTCCAGATCTATATGGTTTGGGGTGGAGGGGAAGAATAGCCCGAGGAACCTACGACTTTCTCCTCACAGCAACTCCGGAAGAATTGGAAAAAATAGGGTTAAAGAAGAGAGTTGTTAATACCATAATTCAGCATAAAGAGGCGCTTTTGGAAAGCTGGAAAGAAAAGGGGCCTTGGGGAACCATAAAGGGCATAGGCACAGAAAGCTGGCGAAAAATAGCTCAATATGGCGTGGAAAAGCAATCGGTAAAAATCGACACTGTGGTTACCACAGACATCCATCGTCTGATAAGACTCACTAACACGCTACACGGAAAAACTGGTCTGAAAAAAATTGAGGTGCCTATCACAGGCATCGAGCACTTTGATCCCCTTAAAAGCGCCGTGACCTTTAAGGAAGGCACAGCAATGGTTCTTGTTTCAGACGCTCCTCAATTCAAACTAGACGGCGAAACCTACGGGCCATATAAAGGACAGAAAATCGAACTTCCCATAGCGGCGGCGTTGATGCTTCTGTGCAAAGGAGTAGCAAAGGTGGTGGAATAAACTTGTACGATGAACTCTACGAGGCCTGGAAAACGGAAAAGGAAAATATGGAAATGCAAAGGCTCCCAAAGGACTTCCATGCTAAAATTGCTGATTACGTGAAAAAGGTACGAGAAGAACGTCGAATGCTAGACGAGAAAACAACAAAGGCTAAGCTATTGAAGCACGAGTTCGAAAACGTCAAGAGCATGGCTGAGGAACTTTTTCAACTTCGCTACAAGAAACTTCGTGAAAAGGCTTTGGCTAGAGAAACCGTGCCTAAAGAAATCTTAACCAAAGAAGAAGAAAAGTTCCATGGAGAAATCTTGCCCCTAGCCGAGGCTTACCAAACTTTCTTGAAAGACATTCTTAAAGGACGCTTATCTCCCATTGAAAAGGAAGAGAAACCAAAGAAGACACTGTTACGTTTCGTTAAGGAAATTCCAGCAATAGTTGGACCTGATATGAAGACTTATGGCCCATTTGAGCCAGAGGACATAGCGACTTTACCTTCAGAAAACGCTCGAATTCTTATTAAACAAGGGATAGCCGTAGAAGTGGAAGTAAAATAATACAGTTATGAATTTGCGCCGAGGGTTGGCATGATTTGAAATGAAGATTCTTTTTGTCTGCACTGGCAACTCCTATAGAAGTCCAATAGCAGAGGCTCTTTTGAAAAAAGTTCGAGGAGATTTAGAGGTTGAATCGGCGGGAACGCATCCGGCTGGCATGATCGCCTCAAACGCAAAGAAGTTCCTAGAAAAAGAAAACGCCTTAAAGAACCTTAAAGGAGCGCCAGAGGGAATATACTGGAAAAACTTGGAGGAATACGACTTCATAGTAGCTATGAAGCAAAACCACAAAAATGAGATCCTAAGGCGGTATCCGCAAATGGAAGATGGGATAGAGGTTTGGGACATCGACGATCCCATCCATCTTCCCTACGGATCTGACAGGAACGTTTTTGAGGAAATAAAACGGAAAGTATTGGGACTGGCAGAATCCATCAAAAGATGAGAAAGTGCGATTAGACATACATGGTTTTCAGTTTCTGCTGCTTCGTTGTTGTGAACAACAAATACTCGAGACTTACGGGGCTGCATGATATCTCCGTTCCACACCTTTCGCATCTGATTGTCACTACTATTGGCGTTATTCTCTCCATTGCATGGCTTAGCCCAAATATGGTTGGGGCTGCGTAGGATACTTCAATCATTCGCGTCTCCCCCAACTCAAATCTTCCGGATTTCAAGTAGTCGAGATAGGTTATTTTCTGCGTAAATCCACAAGCTTTGCACACTACTTGGTGTGAAGTAGCAAGCAAAGGATTGCGATCAAAAACTCCCTTCCTTGCCCTGTTTACAATTTCCTCTTTAGGGTTGCGTCGGAAAATACTTGGACTGGTCTTCTTTTTCATTTCACATAATCCTTAATTCTTCGTTTAGATATTCATTTTTCGGTCTTGAGGGTACGGGTAAAATTGGGGTAGGCACCTCAGGTTATAGCTATTTTTGGAATGAGGGTATACCTACCCCTTTCCAATGGTATTGTAAACAAGGCTTCAACACGGTTGAAATCAACGCCAGCTTGCATGCATGCCATGCACATCTACCTGAACAACGATCATGGAATGGTACCAAACAGAAAATTCATCATATCACAAATTCAGCAATCTTGAGGACGTTATGCCAAGGAAACATTAAATTCGAGTCGAGCTAAACCTAAGCGTGAGGGACACAATTTGGAGTTTAAACACATCATCTATGAGAAAAAAGAGGAAGTCGCGTGGCTAACCTTCAACAGACCAGAAGTTCTGAATGCGCTAAATCGAGCGATGTGGCGTGAACTCGCCCAAGCAATGGACCTAGCTGACAAAGACGACCAGGTGCGCGTTGTGATAATTACAGGGACAGGTCGCGCGTTTTGCGCAGGCGACGACATAAACGATCTGGCGACCATAAAGGACGCATTTGATGCAAAGGCCTACTTTGGAGAAATCGCTGGGGCAATAAGAAAAGTTGAGGAATTCAGCAAGCCCATAATCGCAGCCGTGAATGGTCTCGCCTATGGCGGTGGATGCGAGATAACCATGGTTTGTGATATTGCAATTGCCTCAGAAAATGCACGATTCGCCCAACCTGAAGGCAAAATAGGAGCTTGGCCTCCCTTAGCGGCTGTCAGGCTGCCGTCTATTATAGGGAAGGCGAAAGCCATGGAGATTATGTTGACCGGGGAACCAATCGATGCGAAGGAGGCTGAAAGAATCGCGTTAATAAACAAGGTGGTTCCGCCTGAGAGGCTCAAAGACGCGGCGATGAAGACGGCGAAAAAAATAATGCGGGTAGCGCCGCTCTCAGCTGAATTGATAAAGACGACGGTGAACAAGAAGACAGAAGACATGGAGAGCGTAATCGACGCGACAGCTATGCTCTTCTCTTCAGAAGACCTTCGCGAAGGCGCCATAGCTTTCTTAGAAAAAAGACAGCCAGTTTGGAAAGGAAAATAGCTTGGAAAACCGGACTAGCAGCATATATGGAAAGCAAACGAATTTGTGGCCTTTCCCAGAAACAGATAAATAGTAATTAAGCGGGCTGTTCTATACCGAACTAGTCAGTGAGAGCGATGAAAACACCCAAAGAAATCACCACGTACTGCCCAAAATGCAAAACCCATCAACCTCACACAGTTTCCCTATACAAAGCTGGAAAAAGACGGGCTTTAGCCAAGGGCGAAAGACACCATGAGCTCCGCGAAAAGAAGGGCTACGGTGGGCAAAAATTTCCTCGCCAACGAAAGTTTGCCAAAACAACCAAAAAACAAACGTTGAAGCTCAAATGCAAAATCTGCGGATATACACGACATAAAAAAGGAATACGCCTTAAGAAGTTAGTTATCGCGTAGAGGAGGAAAGAAAATGAGTGAATGGGAAAAAGTTATACCGAAACCCAGAAGCAAATTCCTTCGAGTAAAATGCCCTGACTGCGGAAACGAACAGCTCGTTTTCAGCCATGCCACAACCGCTGTTCACTGCAACGTTTGCGGAGCGATACTCGCCGAACCCTCTGGCGGAAAAGCAACAGTCAAGGGCGAAATCACAGCCATACTGGATTAAACAATAAGTGGGGAGAAAATGGAGTACAAGAAACCTGAGTGGCCTGATGAGGCCGACTTGGTGATTGCTACAGTTCAAAGAATAACAGACTATGGTGCCTACGTTAGACTAGATGAATATGACAAGGAAGGTTTGCTACATATATCTGAAGTTGCCTCCCGCTGGGTAAGAAATATTCGCAATTTTGTGCGTGAAGGACAAAAAGTCGTATTGAAAGTTTTACGGGTCGACACGGAAAAAGGACACGTTGACCTCTCGCTAAGAAGGGTCACAAAACGTGAGAAAAAAGAAAAAATTCTCTCATGGAAAAAAGATAGAAAGGCAGACAGCCTGCTGCGAAGCGCCTCTGAAAAGTTAAACATCCCCCCCAAAGAAATTTATGAGAAAGCAGGAGTCCTAATTGAGAAGGAATTTGGAGAGCTACATGAGGGGCTGGAGAAAACCGCAAAAGACGGAGCTGATATTCTATTAAAGCTTGGCGTCCCCAAAGACATTGCGGCCACCCTAGAGGAAATCGCAAAGGAAAAAATCAAAATACCCTTGGTGAAAGTAAAGGGAATCCTAGAGCTTCAATGCACGAAGCCGAACGGAGTGGTTCTCATTAAAGAAACTCTGCTAAAAACTCAAAAAATCGGAGAATCTCAAGAAACAAACGTCCGCATCTACGTAGTTGCACCACCGAAATATCGCATCGTAGTTTCTGCTGAGGATTACAAAAGCGCGGAAAACGCCTTGAAGAAAGCTACAGAAACAGCTCTAAAAAACATAGCAAAAATCGGGGGAAAGGGAGCCTTCAAAAGGGAAAAATGATGGTTTCCATCTGATGTGGAGATGTCTCCCGCGAAACCCCCTTTTTTTGAACATATCTAAATCTACATGAATTCAACGGGGGCTTTGATTGTTTAGGCAAAACGCGAGCGCGCGCATGCATGCATGTATTAGCCCCAGTTTCCCGGGGTTGTCCCCGTCCCGAGGGTAGGTTAACTACGTGTTACTGAGCTGTACGCCGCGCCTCGCCATAGCATGCATGCATTAACACCGCACATGCATTCTTCCAGACCAACGTATAAAAACCATGATGAGAATATAGAAGGCGAAAGATCGGCCATCAGAAGCAAGTTTGAATAAATAGTCTTTAGAGGTATTGCTGTTAAATGAATGATGAAATAAAGGGTGAAGGACTCGTTGAGAGAGCCAAGTTGATTTCGGCGGTCAGAGAATATCAGATGGAAAAAACGCGAAGAAAAGAAAAAAGAGTAGATTTTACCGTTTCGCCGCCGGAGTCAGACGACCGAATACTGATACGTGTCATAACAGAACCCGAAGCAAAATCTGGATATGTTGGAGTGGATGCTGTCAAAAAGATGAGCCAAACTCTGAGCAAACGACATTACGACAAGGGCATTCTCATCAGCAAGCGGTTCACAGAGGGTGCAAAAAGAGAAATGAAGCACGAAGATATCGAGGCTGTCTCAGAGGGAATACCGCATTTCAAGCTAGAACGCCTCTACTTGGTGATGCAAGATTACATAAACGATCTGTGCAAAGCTAAGTGTGGTCAGATTCCGAAAAAAGAATCTGATTGCAAAGGCTACTCTAATGGCCACTACTCCTGCAAAATCAGGCTGATTAATGACGATGCCAACTTCCACTTTGAACACGGTTGGACAAGCCTTTTAGAAAGAGATTTGGCGAAACTTTTGGCAATAGAAGACCTGAACGATTAAGGTGGGTCTGAAGGTGACGAGGAATCGAAAGCAGAAGACTTTAGTCTATATGCGTTGCCGATCTTGCGGATGGTCGTTCGAGGGTAACTCAGACAAGGCACTCGCTGAGTGGTCTAGACACGTTGCTTCCTGCAAGAAGAAGCACAAGGAGTTGTGATAGCCAGCGTTGAAAAAGTTGACTAAGAGGCAAGTGATGGATTATCGGCTGTTTAAGGGTCAGGACTAATGCGCGCGTTAATATATCCTCATCCATAACAATTCGTGTGTTCCTATTTTCGCGTTATTTACCTTTAATATCAAAAAGAAGAAAGGAAACAGAGAATGAAGATAGATTTAGAGGTCACGTAGAAAAGAAACTAAGAACTGGAGCGCTAATCAATTCCTTCAATTCATAAACTTTAAACTAAAACTTAACCCACCGCAATAATATGTCTGAGTTTAAGTATCTGAGAGTAGTAGACAAGAAGCCTCAAAAGAAAATACGGGTTAAGAAAGCAATAAAATCTGTTTCAAGAGAAATAGTGGAAGAGTTTAACAGTAGTGGGTTAAAGTATGCTCTTGTACAAGTTCCAGAAGGAAAGACAGTAAAGGGTATTGCAAGAGGCATAGGTAAAGTACTGAGGAATATGAAACTAAGCAATATCGAAGTCTACGTCACCACCGATGATGGGGTAGCACTATACAGAAAATAGCTCATTATGGTCAAGTAAGACACACAAACCCGATAGTTGTTTTCACGTGAGAAGGTTCTATTCGATTATCTCCTTTGCTTGTACAATCCATCTTGAAATAATTTTTTCAGAAATTCCAGTTTTCTGTGACAGATCCTTGGCAGAAGATGTTGCTAGATCCGAAACAGTGTTTACGCCTACAGCTTTCAGTTCTTCAGATCTTTTGGAACCAATTCCCTTTATCCCCGTCAATTCAAGCTCTTGCAATGCTTCCTCAAATGCTTCCCCTAAAGGCGTGGGTTTTGGATTCTTAATTGCAGCAACAACAATTCCAACGACGATAGCGATGCCCACGATTACGACCAAGATAATGAACAATTCTAAAGGTATTCCGAATAAACTAGTGCTTCTATAAACATTGTTCCCGGTAATTGAAGCCACCGTTCACTCAAAAACATCATCCTCCACAGGGCTAGAATACGTCTCTTTCCCATAGGTTTGTTGTCTGATTTAATTTTTTCGATTTAAATGAAAATTAGTAATTCTTATATGTGCCCAATCCCACCTTCCTTAAGACGTGGAGAATCCGTTCGCTATCTTCCATCGTTCACCTCCTTGGAAGTTTTCATTTTCAGACGGACGGGTTCTCCCAACGTCCCTGTCATATATGGAGAACGGAATAATGTCTGAGGAAGAAGTCGAGTTTGTGAAGGTCGACACGTTGAAGCCCAGTCTCAGAAACGTGAATGTAACTGTGAAGGTCGTCAACATTGGAGAGCCCCGTTCTGTAACCTCCCGAAGGGATATTTCTGTGCACAGAGTCGCAGAGGCCCTTGCGGGGGATGAAACGGGATGCGTTTTGTTGACGCTTTGGGACGACCAGATTAGCGCCTTCAATAACGGCGATGTGATTGAAGTCAAAAATGGGTACACCTCTCTGTTCAGAGGTTTCTTGAGACTGAACATCGGAAGACAGGGTACAGCGGAGAAGGTGGACAGGGAGATTGGAGAGGTAAACACAGAAAATAACCTTTCTAAGGAAAGGCACGAGTCCTTTCAGTACAGACCTCCAAGAAGGTCCTTCAGGGGGCGTAGAAGGTATTAGCTAAGGAGGTGAAAGCCCGTGTCTAAGCCAGCATCTACCGTGTACATTGGGAGAAAGCCGTTGATGAACTATGTCCTGGCGGTTATAACCGGTTTTAACGCTGGTGCCGAGGAAGTTACATTAAAGGCTAGGGGAAGAGCGATATCGTGTGCCGTAGGCGTAGCCGAAGTCGCAAGGCGCAGATTCCTTGAAGCAGTGGAGATCGGCAAGATCGAGATAGGGAGCGAGGAAATCGAAGAAGAGTATAGGACAAGAAACGTGTCAACAATGGAGATAACGTTAACCCGTCCAAAGCCAAAGGCCAAGCCAAAGCGAAAGCGAAGCCGACAAAGGAAGAAGGAGTAGGATGCCTTATCGAAAGAAAGCCAAGGACTTTTTCAGCTGTAGAAACGCTGGCGTTTTCTACTCGAAGGCCGCGCTGAAGATTTACATAGTCTGCCCGGATCCCAAATGTTTTAAGCTGCACTTCAAGGCGAGAAAGTGTTGACAGAGCCTAAGAAGGAGCCTGAAATCAAGGTTGAGAATGTCGTCGCCTCCGCCAGCCTAGACCATGGAATCAATCTACAAGCTGTGGCAAAAGCGTTTCCAATCGTTGAGTACAGGCCGAACGTGTTTCCGGGGTTGGTGTTCCGCACGAAGAGGCCGAAAACAGCAAACCTGATCTTCGGTACTGGAAAGATGGTTTGCACCGGAGCCAAGTCGGAGAAAGAAGCGAGAAGAGCTCTGAAGAGGGTTGTTAGAAAACTGAAGAAGACGGGCATGGTTATCCGCGGTAAACTGCACATAAAGATACAGAACATAGTTGCCTCTGTCATCTTAGGGGGAAAGGTGGACCTTGAGGGCTTCTATGAGATTGGGGGAAAAGTTGACTTAGGAGGAAGAATGATGTACGAGCCGGAGCAGTTTCCAGGTCTCATCTATAGGATGGAGGACCCTAGGGCGGTGATCCTCATCTTCTCGAGCGGGAAGCTGGTTTGCACTGGCGCCAAGAAGGAGGAGGAAGTGCATCAGGCTGTCATGAAGCTTCGTCAAGAGCTGGATGAGAATGATGTGATAATTTACGAAACACCGTGAGGAAGCTGGGAATGAGCGTTGTGACGATAGACGCGGAAGACGTGCGACATGAAAGGGGACTCCGGTTGTTTAAGTGTCCAAAATGTGGCAGGTGGAACCGCGTGGGGCACCAACGTTTGATGCAAAAAATCTTCGTCGTCACTTGCAAGTGGTGTGGAACAAGGTATCGACCCAAATAAGATTGGTGAAAGATGATGAAACTTGTATCGGTTCTGCTTCCCGAAGCGTATTTGAAAGGGCTTCATGAACTCGTGAGGTCGACCATGTATCCGAGTCGAAGCGCAGCTATTCGAGCTGCTGTTAGAGACCTAATCAGAAGGGAACTATGGGGTAGGCGAGAATGATGAGAATTGTTAGGATGAGGTTTCATCTTGAAAACTGAAACGGTAGAGGAACCAAAACCACGATTAAACGAAGAAGAAGCAACAAAACTTATGATTGACAAACCATCCAAATTCAGATTCCACGCAGCCTATCTCGCCTACTCTAAGACATGGGACAAAAGTACCTCACAAGAAGCCAAAACAAAATTGAACGAAATCATGTTATCCTTGTTTAATAGGGAGATAAACTATTCAAGCTTCTACAAACGATTGGATCAATTTAGGAAGCATAGTTCCAAATATTATGCCAGAAAAAGGATAAAAACTCAGAGAAAGAGGGAGTGGAGAAAGAGACAGGCGAGAGACGCTAGGAACGCAAGACACAGAGGATGACACTGAAACAAAAGGGTTCAGGAAGCTTTTATTTTCTCTTTTGCGATCACTCGTCGGAATGTTGTCGTTGGAAAAGTTCGTCTCCAAATAATGGGTGAATTTTTCTCGAAGACTGCTACTTTCTCCGATGTAGATCATAACCTTATCCTCACTGTACAAAGCATAAACTCCAGGCGCTTCTGGAACTTGTTTCGCCCTGTCTCCCCAAACTTACATTTTCCCTGAGATCACGTATTTTTCACATCAATAAATTGCTAAACGTAGATGCTCTTGGGAATTTTTCCCCAAATTTCTTTAACGACTTCTTGAACCATGTTTTTTGGCAATCTTCGTCTAGAGGGAGTAACGGCTACATAATGGTTTTCCAGCGCTTTTTTGAGAATCTCGCTTTCTCGCCACTTTTTTATCATAACCAGAGGCAGTATTCCGTCGAAGGAGAGTAACCGGATAAGAAATTCGTATAATTTGATTTCTCCACTTTCTAGTGCTACTGAACAAGAGTACCTTTCCCTAACAAACTCTATACCTTCTTTAGTAATGATTACGTAACTCTTTGGGAGGATCACGGTTCTAAGCGACCTTCTGAAAATAGGGGTCCTAGGATGCATCTTCACAACATCAATAGCAGTTACTATATTTTGTGATATAAACGTTATTTTCGATTAAAATGAAAATTAGTAACACTTATATTGCGTCGTCACAGATAAGAGGCAAAGTTGTGAGGTGAAAATATGCCGACACATGGATCGCTTTCGAAGGCAGGAAA
>JABAOH010002855.1_pt12 | contig 10276 bp, 9 predicted proteins | sample 7062181 | NCBI WGS metagenome assembly JABAOH01 (sample SAMN14538630, study PRJNA623070) | marine sediment metagenome | biome: marine biome [ENVO:00000428]; feature: marine pelagic biome [ENVO:01000023]; material: deep marine sediment [ENVO:00002113]; isolation source: pool of 5 deep marine... | reverse complement strand
GCAACGGTATCGGCAATACCCTTTGGCCCCTGACACGTACCGGAAAGGTAGATCCCTTCTATGGCCGTGTCCAAGGGTCTCAGCTTGGGATGGGCTTCCATGAAGAACCGATCCGGGGTTCGGTTTAACTTCAAGAGGTTCCGAAGTTTATCCGCTTCCCTCGCTGGGGTAAGCCCGGTGGCCAGAACAACGAGGTCGGCCTCCTCCTCATAGAGCTCCCCCACAACCGAATCCTCAGCCTTGATGATGAGCTTCTCCCCTCGTTTATAGATTTCCGAGGGAATACCTTTGCGGTAGATGACCCCTGCCTTCTGGACCCTTTCGTAAAACTCCTCGCACCCCTTCCCAAAGGCCCTTACGTCGATGTAACAGACGGTGATCCTCGACCCGGGAAATTTCTCCCTGAGGAGGTTGGCGTGTTTTGCGGTGTACATGCAACAGATCCTTGAACAGTATTCGTTTCCGACGGTTTTGTCCCTTGACCCCACGCACTGGATGAAGACAATACTTTCCGGTTCGCCCCAATGGGCAGGCAAATCCCCGTCCGTAGGGCCAGAAGGGGAGAGGAGCCGTTCCAGTTCCAGGCCGGTAATCACCCTCTCATAGCGATCGTATCCGAATTCCGGCTTCAACCTGGCATCAAAGGGCTCGAACCCGGAGGCGACGACAATCGTCCCCGCATCAATGGTACTTTCCTCTTCCCTTTGCGCAAAGTCAACAGCGCCGGAGGGACACTTTTCAACGCACCTGCCGCATTCCCCTTTCGTTAGGTACAGACATGCACCGGGGTCGATTAGATAGCAGTGGGGAATGGCTTGGGGAAAGGGAAGGTAGATTGCCGGCCTGCGGTCCAACCCGAGGTTGAATTCGTTGGGGACCCTTACAGGGCATATCTCCTCACATTGACCACAACTGGAGCACTTAAAGGGGTTGATGTACCTCGGCTTCTTTCTCACCGCGACGGTGAAGTTTCCCACATACCCTTCTACGGCCACGATCTCGCTGTAGGTTAAGAGTTCGATGTTGGGATGTTTCTCCGCACCTTTCATTTTCAACGAGATGAAATCTTCCGCTGTTGTCATGGTGGGATAGGTTTTATTCAATTGGGCCATACGGCCTCCGAGGCTAGGATCCTTCTCGACGAGGAATACCCGAAACCCCGAATCGGCAATGTCTAGCGCTGATTGAAGGCCCGCAATCCCTGCTCCGATCACCAGGGCGGATTGCCTCACCTGGATCTCTCTTTCTTCCAGAGGTTCTAGGAGCAATGCCTTGGCGATGGCCGCAGAGACCAGTTCTTTGGCTTTTTCTGAGGCCTTGGTTTGATCGCTGTGAACCCACGAGCACTGTTCCCGAATATTCGCGATTTCAAGGCAATAAGGGTTGAGCCCCGATTTTGAAAGGGTGTTCCGAAAGGTGGCCTCGTGCATCGTGGGTGTGCAAGCTGCTACCACGATACGGTCGAGCTGATACTCCTCAATATCGTGGGCGATGAGATCTTGGCCTGGATCCGAACACATATAGGTGTAGTCTCTGGCGACGGCAACCTGAGGATGGTTCTCGGCAAAGTTCTTGACTGCCTCTACATCCACATGGTCCGCAATATTGATCCCGCAATGGCAGACGTAAACACCGACCTTCATCCTAACCTTCAGCCTCCTCGTTTGGCCAGGCATATGCAGGACAGGGCAGCGGCAGCACTCGACTGGGCCACCGTGTCGGGGATGTCTTTGGGACCCTGGCAACAACCGGCAAGGAACACGCCTGCTCTCGGGGTGGAGATAGTCTCTTCCGTTTGAGCTTCTTCAAAGAACCCATCAGGGGTTCGGGAGAGTCCCAACATTTTCGCGATCTCTCCTGTGTCCTTTCTTGCCGAGAGACCGGTCGCCAGCACCACAAGATCAACCTCCTCCTCGCAGGGTTCTCCGAGAATAGTATCTTCTCCACGAACGACCAGCGACCCTCCCCGTTGGTAAACTTCAGAGGGGTTTCCCCGTCTAAAATGGATATTCTCCCTCTGGACTCTATCGTAGAATTCCTCGTATCCCTTTCCGAAGGCCCTGATGTCCATATACCAGATCGTAATCTTGGCATCGGGAATATGCTCTCGTACCAAATGGGCGTGTTTAACCGTGTACATGCAGCACACCTGAGAACAGTATTCGTTTCCGACGGTCTTATCCCTCGATCCAACGCACTGGATAAAGGCAACCCGTTTGGGTTCCTTTCCATTGACCATGATTTTTCCTTTTGTAGGTCCTGATGCGGAACAGAGTCTCTCAAATTCGATTCCGGATAGGACGTTCTCATACCGGCCGTACCCGTATTCTGGTTTCAACGTTGGGTCAAATTGATCATAACCCGTGGCCACGACAATGACGCCAGTACCGACGGTGATGGTTTCCTCTTGCTGCGTGAAATCGATGGCGTTGATACTGCACGCCTTCTGACATTTGGGTTCTTTTCCGCATTTTCCCCTGGTCAGCATGAGACAATGGTTTGGGTCAATGACGTACGTTTGCGGTACTGCCTGGGGGAAAGGTATGAATGCGGCGGACCGTTTGCCGATACCCATATCGAACTCATTGGGAATCCGCCCCCATTGGACACAAGCTTCAGCACAGAGACTGCAAGCGGTGCATCTTTCTTCATCCACATACCGAGGCTTCTTCCTGATGGTTATGGAGAAGTCGCCGACCTCCCCCTTGATATCGATAACCTCGGAGTACGTCATCAGTTCTATAGAAGGGTGATTGGCCACATCGACCATCTTCGGTGTCAGGATACAGGAAGAACAGTCAAGAGTTGGGAAAGTCTTATCGAGCTGAGCCATGTGACCGCCGATGGTGGGTTCCCTCTCCACCAAGATGACCCTAAACCCCTTATCCGCGATATCCAGGGAGGCCTGCATCCCCGCGATGCCGCCCCCGATAACAACGGCCTGGGAAATACGTCTTTCTTGCCACGCGTTTTTCGTATTCTCTGCCATTTTTACCATATCATTTTTGCATCAGTGTCCGCTATTTCAGTTTCCCCAAGAGGGCTCTGGCGATGGTGTTCTTCTGAATCTCCCTCGTGCCCTCATAGATTTCCGTTATCTTGGCATCCCGGTAAAATCGCTCCACCTCGTACTCCAGGATATACCCATATCCGCCCAGGATCTGGATGGCCTCATCGGCCACTTCCACGGCGATCCTCCCGGCATACATCTTGGCCATGGAGGCCAGCATGGGATCGACCTTTCCCCGATCGTAGTTCGTGGCCGCCTTATAGGTGAGCAACCTGGCCGTTTCGATCTTCGTAGCCATATCCGCAAGCTTGTGTTGGGTTACTTGGAAATCCACCAGTTTGCGGCCGAACTGTTCCCTCTGCTTGGCATAGTCAAAGGAACGGTCGAAAGAGCCTTGAGCAATCCCCAAGGCCTGGGCAGCGATTTCGATGCGGCTCTCATCGAAGAATTCCATAACGTGGTAAAACCCTCGTTTTTCCTCTCCCACCAGGTTCTCCACCGGAACCCTGACATCGCTGAAGGAGAGCTCACTCGTTGGAGACATCTTGATCCCCATCTTGTCTTGAATGGGCGTTGCCTCGAATCCGGGGATCCCCTTTTCAACGACGATCATGCACTGCCCCCGATGAGGAGGGGTGATATTGGGATCGATCTGACAGAGGACGGTGGTAAAGCCGGCAACGTGTCCATTGGAGATAAAGTTCTTCGTTCCGTTAATGATATAGTATTTTGCCTCTTTAACGGCAGTGGTGGACATCCTCGTGATGTCGCTTCCGTGGTCGGGTTCGGTGATGGCCCCGGATGAAAGGATTTCCCCCTTGGTAATGGGCGCGAGATATTTTTTCTTCTGTTCATGGGTGCCGAATCTCAGGATAAGTTCGGATCCAAAGTCCGCAAGGCTGAGGGCTGCGCCAATACCAGAATCTCTTCGGCAAAATTCCTCAACGATCAGCCCGTTTTCGAAGATTCCCAAGCCTTGTCCTCCATACTCCTCAGGGTAATGGATACCCATGAATCCGAGCTGGGCCGCCTTTTTGAAGATGGCCCAGGGGAATTCATGCTTCGTCTCCAATTCTATGGCCAAATCTCTGTCAAATTCCCCTTGGGCAAACTCCCTGGCTGCCCGCTGGATATCCCTCTGTTCATCGCTGAGTTCGAAATCCATATTTGCTCCATGCGGTCAGAGCGCTAAGCGCCCCTTGCTATAGAGTGCCTTAAATAGTCCCGGATGGCTCAAACCAGGAATAAATCCTAAATCGACTCGGCCGTCTGCGCCTCTGAGGACTTCAGCGTGAGCTCAGTGGAACGCTCAGCCCCGAAGGGAGCCTCAGCCGAACTCCTCGTCGCGGGCCGAAGCACTAAATCCTAAAGTCACTTCGCTCCAAATCCTGAATGCAACTATCTAAATTCCTAAACGTTTTGGTCAGTTGATCACGAGTGCTTTGTATTTGTTCAGGGTTTAGCACTTTGCGTTCAGTATTCCCCTTTGGACCTTCGATCATTTTAATTTTTTTAGAGTTTAGAAATGAATATTTGGAACTTGTTTATATTTCCGTTGACATGTATTAGGTTATGCCAACGCGTCCTTGATTTTCCCTTTGAGAGCCGGAACAACCTTGAAAAGGTCCCCCACGATTCCGTACTGGGCGACATTGAAGATTGGCGCCTTGGGGTCCTTGTTGATGGCTATGATAGTCCCGGATCCTTTCATGCCAGCAGCGTGTTGAAACGCACCGCTGATGCCAATGGCAATGTAGACCTTGGGTTTTACCGTTTTGCCGGAAGTTCCGACCTGTCGGTCCTTGGGAAGCCACTTCTTGTCGACCACGGGACGACTACAAGAGAGGACGGCCCCGAGGGAATCAGCAAGTTCCTGCACCATGGGAATATTCTCAGGGCCTTTTATGCCCCGGCCGACGGAAACCAGAATAGGGGCCTGAGTGATGTCAACCTCTCCGGCGGCCGCCTCCACATATTCCAAAAATCTCTTGGAGGCACTTTCCTCCGTGATGGGCGAGGAGACGCTGACGATTTCTCCGTCCAAGGAGTATTCCTCCACGGAAAACGAGGCGGGCCGGAAGGTAACCATAGAGCGTTCGGCCGCCTTGAGGGAGACCTCGACATTCACTTTGCCCCCATATGGCTGGCGTATTGCTTTAATCCGATTATCTTCCACCATGACGTCGATGCAGTCTGTCGCCAACGGAGCGTTCATCCGTGCTGCGAGGCTGGGAGCCAGATCCATGCCAGACGCCGTATGGCCTATGAGGAGGAGAAAGGGCTTCTCCTCTTCGATCACATTTGTCAGAGCCTGCTGATAGGTTTCGGAATTGAAGTTTTCTAGTTTCTGGTCTTCAATGAAGACGACCCGGTTGGCCCAATTTCTCAGCTGTTCTGCCATTCCCCCCACATTGTTGCCAAGGAGAATGGCCTCGAGGGGCCTCCCTGTCTTTTCGGACAGGCTTTTCCCCTTCATGAGCATCTCGAAGGTGATATCTCGAATTTCCCCCCGTCGATGTTCAACGAGGACTACGATATCTCCCACCTAGCCCACCCCTCCCTTCTCCTTGAGTATGGAAACGACCTTATCGGCAATTTCGTCCACGGTTCCCTCGAGGATTTGAGCCCCCTCTCCAATGGTAGGGAAGAATATCCTTTCCACAACGGTCATGGATCCAGGCTCTCCAACCTCATCCGGTTTCATGGAAAGCTCGTGGAGATCGAGGACTTTTATCTCCATCTTGGCTACCCTCCGGATTCCCATGATAGAGACATATCTCGGCTCGTTAATACCGGACTGAATGGTGAGAACCGCGGGCAGTTCCAGGTCAACAACCTCGTCAAGTCCTCCTTCCAATTCCCTATGTACCCTTGTTCTGCCGTTCTCAATTTCCTCGATATTGTTGACGATTGCGGCGTGGGGAATTCGAAGGATTTCCGCCAAGGTCGGCCCTACCTGACCATAGCCATCATCCTCGGTCTGAACGCCCGTGAGAATCAGATCATATGGCAAGGGGCCGATGGCCCGGCTCAGGATCCGAGCAATTGCATATCCGTCGGAACCCTCGAAGGCCGGGTCTGTAAGGCGTATTGCGTGATCTGCCCCCATGGCCAGCGCCTTCCTGAGGGTTTCATTGGCTTCCTCTGGGCCCAGGGAAATGACGGTTACGGAGCCTCCATACTTTTCCTTCAGGAGGATAGCCTCCTCCACTGCGTAGTTGTCCCATTCGTTGATATCGAAAACGAGGCCTTTCCTATCGATATCCCTTCCCGTCTTGTCAACGACAATGTCTGCATCGGCAGTCTCGGGAATCCGCTTGATACAGACAATGATTTCCATGTTCCCTCCTTTCTTTCATACCGTGAAACCGCCGGACGGATCCTCATTCGGAGAGGGCTTCAACGAGAATCTCGGTGATGTCCATAACCCGGAGTCTCTCCTCATTCCCGGTGGTCTTTACGGCATCCTCAAAGGTGAGCAGGCAGAAAGGACAGGCCGTGGCGAGAATCTCAGCTCCCATCTCCACCGCATCCCGAATCCGGGTTTCCGACAATCGGGGCCCCTGATCGGAGGCCTCCACCCACATTCGTCCCCCGCCGCCTTCACAGCACAGGCTATTCTCCCCGGATCGGTCGAAATCGACGAATGTAACCCCGGGAATGCTTTTCAAAATGTGTCTGGGCTCATCAAAGATTCGATTCTGCTTTCCCAGGAAGCAGGGGTCGTGATAGGTAATGACCTTTTTCATCTGCCCGGGGAAGGGTTTTTTTCCCCCGATGGCCTCGGCTAAGACCTGGGTATAGTGACGTACCTCAAGACCATCTATACCATAATCGTTTTTTATGGTGTTGTAACAGTGGGGGGAAGTGGTGACGATTGACCGGATATCGTACTTCTTGAGGTTTTCAATATTCCCGTCCCTCAGCATTTCAAAGAGGCCCTCTTCTCCCATTCTGCGAATCTCGCTTCCACAACAGATCTCCTCGTCTCCGAGCGTGGCGAAGTCATATCCGGTCTGGCGAAGGCAATGAACTAAGGATCGGGCAACATTCTGAAGCCGGGTATCGTAGGCTGCCGTACAGCAAACGAAATAGAGGTTCGCCGCTTGATCCCCCTGGGGGAGGACCTTGAGGGCTAATTCGTTCGCCCAACTGCTCCTCTTGTTTTTCGTGGCGTTCCATGGATTTCCGTATTTGTAAGCGCTTTCAAGGGCGTCTATTGCAGTCTTGGGAATATGGCCCTCCTCGACCAACAGGGTTCGAAGACCGATGAGTAAATCCATGGGTTCCAGTCCCCTCGGGCAACGGAGGGTACATGTCTTGCAGGTGGTGCAATCCCAGATTTCCTCTCCTCGGAGGATAGGGCCCAGGTTGTCCCTGAGGAGGACCTCGATCATGAGTCTCCTGATATTCAAATTGGACTTGAGGGATACGGGGCAGCCCCCTGTGCACTTTCCACATTGAAAACACCCGTAAAGGTCATGTTTTTGGAGAAACTCGTCCTTCTCAACGTTCATAGGCCTTCCTTTTTCAGGTTCCCCTCCTTCTGGGTCACCTTTTAAGGATTTCCCGTGCGACCACAATTCGTTGGACCTCTGAGGTGCCCTCGTATAAGGTCGTACCGATGACATCGCGAAGGTATCTCTCCACCGGATAATCCCTCGTATAACCGTATCCTCCAAGCATCTGAACTGCCCGAATGGCGACTCGTCTGGCCGTCTCCGTGGCAAATAACTTGGCCATCGATGCTTCTTTGGTAAATTGTAACCGATTTTCCTTTAAAAAGGCAGCCCTCAGAACGAGAAGCTGAGCCGCTTCCAATTCCGTGTAGCTATCCGCTATCATCCACTGAATGGCCTCGAATTTGGAAAGGGACTGGCCGAAAGCCTCCCGCTCTCTCACGTATTGTGTCGCAAAATCCATAGCGCCGAAGCCAATTCCCACCGCGAGGGAACCGATGCCGATGCGTCCGCCGTCGAGCTCCATCATAGCAATCTTAAATCCCTCTCCCTCCTCGCCGAGGAGGCACTCCCTGGGTATTCGGCAATTTTCGAAGATGAGTTCATTCAGGGAAGAGGCTCTATGTCCCATCTTGTCTTCGGCCTTTCCGATGAGAAACCCAGGGGTTCCCCTTTCAATGACGAAGGCACTGATCCCCTTTCCCTTTTTCGCGCTTTTGTCCGTAACAGCCCATGCCACGGTAACGCCGGCATATTCCCCGCTGGTAATCATGCTCTTGGTTCCATTAAGAACGTAGTCCGTTCCATCAAAAACGGCTGAAGTTCTTATGTTTGCAGCATCGGATCCCGCATGGGGTTCGGTAATGGCAAAGGAACCGGCGGGATATTCCCCGTTGCAGAGCTTGGGAATATGTTTGCTCTTCACTTGTTCCGTGCCAAATTCATAGATCACCTCGGCCACCATATTGGTAACGGAAGTCGTCACGGCATGAGAGGCACAGGCCTTGCCTATTTCGGTCATCGCAAGGCTATAGGCAACAACTCCGACTTCCGAGCCACCATATTCGACGGGGATATTCATCCCCATCAGACCCAGTTGGGCCATCTTCTTCAGGTTTTCGGAGGGAAACTGTTTCTCCTCATCGTAGTGGGCGGCGACGGGTTTGATATTTTTCTCGGCAAAATCCCTGACCATGTCCCGAATCATTTCCTGTTCAGTGGTCAGATTGAAATCCATAGGGACCTTCTTTCATGGTTGGTTAGTCTCTCTCGCTTCGAAATGTATAATTTGTAAATCACCGTCATTCAAAAATCCGAGATCCTGAATATTAAAATCTTAAACAAATCCAAGATTCGAATATCAAGATTCTAAACCTCTCTATTTGTCATGTTTTCGTTTTTGACATTTCTGCTTGTTGAGGATTTCGGGCTTTTAATTTAGAATTTCTATATTCATTCATAAGCATAGAAGCCTCTACCCACCTTCCTGCCGAGATATCCCGCATCGACGTATTTTTTCAGAAGGGGACAGGGGCGATACTTGGGGTCTCCTAGGCCTTCCTGGAGGACCCTTAATATGGCCAAGACCGTATCCAGGCCAATAAGGTCTGCCAAAGCCAAAGGACCCATGGGGTGGTTCATCCCTAATTTCATCACGGTATCGATGGCATCGGCATCTCCCACCCCTTCATACAGGGCATAGATGGCCTCGTTAATCATGGGGATGAGGATTCGGTTTGATATGAAGCCGGGGGAATCATTGGCCTCAACGGGGGTTTTCCCGAGCTTTTCTGCAAGGTCTCTCGTCGTCCGAAAGGTTTCCTCTGATGTGCCAAGACCTCTGATGATCTCAACCAGTTCCATGGCCGGGACTGGGTTCATGAAGTGCATTCCAACGACCTTTTCCGGACGTGTTGTGGCCGAGGCGATTTTGGTGATGGAGATGGAGGAGGTGTTGCTGGATAGAATGATGTCCTTGCGACATATGCCATCCAATTCCCCGAATATGCTCAATTTCAATCCTTCATTTTCCGTGGCGGCCTCGATGATGAAATCAGCTCCTCTCATTTTTCCCATGTCCGTGGTACCCTCAATGCTGTCCATGACCTTCTTTTTTTGAGAAGGAAGAATCTTCTCCTTTTGAACCATTCGTTCAAGGGATGTGGAGATGTTGGATTTTCCCCCTTCCACCAATGCCTCACTGATATCGGTCATGATCACATGGAAGTGGGAAGTGGCGGCAACTTGGGCGATGCCGCTTCCCATCTGTCCCGCGCCAACGATTCCGATTGTTTTGATCGCCATCGTAATCTTCTCCTTTTCACCTGCTCTCCGGTGGTCAAAGGGATTAGTCGATACGTTCAAGGATCAGCGAGACCGCTTCGCCTCCTCCCAGTCAAAGGAAATATTCATCAAGTCTCATCGTCCAATTTTGTCCTAATCCTCTCGTGATAGGTCAAGATTTCCGATCTCAATTTCTCCAGATTTCGGAGCCTTTCCTCGATCTTCTCCACGTGACCATCCAACAGTTCCAATAGCCTCGGCAATACCTTCTTATTGGTCCGATGAATCTGGTAAATGTCCTCCAACTCATGCATCTCGGCCAAGGTCAACCCCAGATGCTTGAGCCTTTTGATGAACTTGAGCCTTTGATAATCCTGATCCGTGTAAACCCTTTTCCCCCCCTCCATCCGTCTAATGGAATTGAGAAGGCCTATCTCCTCATAGTATCGAATGGTTCGGGGGCTGACCCCAATCAGGTTTGCTAACCGTCCAATCTTGTAGTAGCGCATACCGTTGTTCCCAT
>JABAOH010086341.1_pt4 | contig 10277 bp, 6 predicted proteins | sample 7062181 | NCBI WGS metagenome assembly JABAOH01 (sample SAMN14538630, study PRJNA623070) | marine sediment metagenome | biome: marine biome [ENVO:00000428]; feature: marine pelagic biome [ENVO:01000023]; material: deep marine sediment [ENVO:00002113]; isolation source: pool of 5 deep marine... | reverse complement strand
CGATCAGCACGCTGGTTCCGCAAAGCGTCTTCGAATCGGTCACCGGGCAGGGTCCCGTCGTTCCGGTCTTGCTGGCGCTGGTCGTTTCACTCCCGCTGTACGTCTGTGCGACCGCATCGGTCCCGATCGCGGCGGCGCTCGTCACGGGCGGGTTTCCCGCCGGCGCAGCGCTCGTCTTCCTGATGGCCGGTCCCGCGACCAACGTCGCGACCATCGGAGCCATCCGCCGCTTCCTCGGGACCCGCGCGCTCGTCGCCTACCTCGTCGCCATCATCGGTGGCAGCGTCGGGCTCGGGATCGCCTTCGACTTCCTGCTGCAAGCGGCGCCCGCGATCGCCCACCACGAGCACGGCTCGCCCGCCTGGTGGAAGATCGCCTCGGCCGTGGTGCTGCTGGCATTGCTCGCTTGGTTCGCCGTCGATGACGCGCGCCGCTGGTTCGCGCGCCGGGCGAGCTCCGGCGCCGCCGGTGAAGCGATCGAGATCGGCGTCGGCGGCATGACCTGCGACGGTTGCGTCGCCAAGGTCGAGTCCGCGCTGCGCCGCGAATCCGGCGTGCGTTCCGTCCGCGTCCTGCTCGACCCCGGCAAGGCGATCGTCCATGGCGACGTCGACAAGCACCGCCTGCACAAGGCCGTTGCGGACGCCGGCTTCACACCCGACCCCGAATAGCCGGGGTCAGATCAAAGCTGGAACAGGTAGGAGAACTTGACGAAGAGCTGCTCCGCGTCCTTGTTGAGGCTCGTACCTGTGTTGATCAGGAAGTTGCCCAGCGGATCGAGGATCAGGTCGCGGTTGCGGTGGCTGGAGTTGTAGCCGACGTAGAGCGCGGTCCAGGGGTTGACGAGGTAGGTGGCCAGGAGATCGCCGCTGAACCTGCGGTCGGTGTCCAGTCGGGTCAGTGCCGGGTTGACATCGGTGGCTCGATGCTCCGTGATGGCGCGGACCGACCACTTGGGCGTGATCTGCCAGTCGAAGCGCAGGCGGCCGATGCGGTTGGTCAGGACGCCCGCGCCCGTGGCCTGGTCGGAGAGGCGCGTGCTCAGGTAAGTCAGGGCCAGACGCGTGGGAGTCGACGGCCGCAGGGTGGCCTCCAACCGACCGAAGGTGCGGTCGACAGCCGCTGGAAGCGCGCCGGTGACCGGGACGAAGTTGATCGTCTCTCCCACGGCGAAGCGCGCCTCGAGACTGACGGCGGCGATGAAGTTGGTCTCGAAATCCAGGCTGCCCTCGGAGCTGTCGAAGTCCAGCGACGACGTGAAGACCGGCGGGTTCAGCGGGTCGATTGGGTCGACGAGCAAATCGAGGTCGAGCGGGCGCAGCGTTTCCTCCCCCCGGCGCAGCGACAGAGTAAGTTCGGTTGAGCGACGGAACTCGAACTCGAGGTCTGCTTCCGCGCTGTATTCGAGACGGACACCCCGGTGATCTTCGATGTGCGAGGCGAATAAGCGCGGCTGCCAGGTCAACAGTCGCTTGCCTTCGGGGCGGAACGTGTAGAAGTGGTGCGTGTGCAGGTCGCGCAAGTCGGTGCGCTCGACGAATCCGGTCTGCGTCTCGAAATCGGGTCCGAGATCACGGTAGTGGATGTGCGCCCCATAGTGCCGGCCGCTGCGGTCGAACTGGAAGTTGAACGCCTCGTCGGAGAGCGTGCCGGTCCCCGTGTCCGTCCATGACGAAACCGCCTGAAGCAACGTGGTCCAGTTGTCGTCGAGCTTGATTCGTGAATCGGCGCTGAACACACGGTTGTGCAAACCCGCAAGCTCCCGGTCGCTGTAGAACACACCGACGTTCGACTGTACGCCGATGTCACGGCTTGCGCGGAGCACGCTGAACAAGGCCTTCTCGCCGTACAGCGGGTCGGCGGGGTCGATCGACTTTCCGGGCGACTCGTCGTCGATCACCATCGCCGCCAGCGCGTACTTGCCGATTTTTCCGGTCAACCGTGCTCCGGCGCGCGGGTCGGCGATGCGCCGCGTGAACAGCAGGTTGATCGGCATCTGAAAGTAGTTCGTGTTCTCCAGGAAGAACGGGCGCTTCTCGGGAAAGAAGACCTCGAAGCGCTGGTTCACGGTGACCTGCGGCAGGTCCGACTCGACCTGGCTGAAATCCGGGTTCGCCGTCAGGTCGAGTGCCAGCCGATCGTCGAAGACTATCTTGGCGTCGAGACCGATGTCCGCTTCGAGGTCCTCACTGGCGCGGAACGGGTCGCCGGTCTCCTCGATGGCCTCGAAGGTTCGCGCGGTACCGTAAGGGATGAGCTGCGTCGTGATTTGGCCGCCGTTGGAGATGCCACGCAGCCCGTCCATCGTCCCGGCCTGGTTGAGACGACCCTCGATTCGCGTGGAAATCGGCGGCCAGAACGTCTCTTCGTCGGTCCGCTGCACGTCTCGCACGAGCACCACCCCCCAGGTCTGCTCCTCGTTCGGTGGGAAGCGCAGGCTGCGGAAGGGGATGGCCATCCAGACGACGTATCCGTGGTCGGTCAACTTGCCGCGTGACTGCCACACGGTGTCCCATGACGTGTCGAAACCCCGGAAGCCGGGTCCACCGCCGCCCTCGGTCCACAGCGCGTCCAGTTGCACGCCCAGCGGGTTGACGATGAACGAGAAGGCGCGTTGCCGGTCGAGGAAGGTGTCGAGCTGGATCTCGACGATGTCGTCGCCGAAGATGTTCTCGCGCCGCGCCATGTGCGCGCGCACCCTGTCCGGCTCCTCATCGAAGGCGATGAAGACCACGTAGATGTTGTTGTCGTCGTAACCCAGGTAGACGTCCGTCTCCTGGGACGCCGGCGCGCCGTCCTGCGGCTCGGTCTGGACGAACGTATCGACGTGGGCCATCACGCCGGTGAGCTCGTCCGGCCCACGCATGTCGAGGAAATCCTCCAGCTCCGGAGCGTAAGGGACCCGGGGAATCGTGAAGTGCTTCGAAGGATCGACCGCTTCGTTGTCCGCGACCGGCGGAGAGGCCGAGGCCACCAGGGCGTACAGCGCCGCACCTACCACGAGGACATGGGAGTGCCGTTTCAACGCGAAGTTCGCTCCTCGGGGTAGGGACCGGTCAACCGGGGATTATCCCCACCGCAGACAGGGTTATCCCCACCGGTAGCCTCTTTTTACAACTTTTTGCGCCTCGGCGCAGGGGCTTCTTCGCTCCCGGGTACGCGAGCCGGGCAAGGCAAAATCCGGTAGGATAGCGGCTCGTTCGGGGACTTTTAGCCCGCTCTGGAGGACCGACCGCGCCATGGCCGACATGCTCAACGAACCTCGCCGGAGAGAGCTCGACGCGATCGAGGAAAAGGAGTGGCTCGAGTCGCTGGACTACGTGATCAAGCACGGCGGTCCGGACCGCGTCCAGGCCTTGCTGCGAACACTGCAGCGTCGCGCGGCCGAGTTCGGGATCAACCTCCCGTACTCCGCCAATACGCCCTATATCAACACGATCGCCCGGCAGGACCAGCCGCGCTTCCCGGGACAGCGCGCCGTAGAGCGGCGGATCAAGTCCATCGTGCGCTGGAACGCCATGGCGATGGTCGTGCGCGCCAACCGCGGTGAGAGCGGGATCGGCGGGCACATCTCGACCTACGCCTCGGCGGCCACGCTCTACGAGGTCGGCTTCAACCACTTCTTCCGCGGCAAGGACCATCCCGAAGGCGGCGACCAGATCTACTTCCAGGGTCACGCCAGCCCGGGGATCTACGCCCGCGCGTTCCTCGAGGGCCGGCTGACGGAGGAGCAGCTCGAGAACTTCCGCCGCGAGCTGAAGCCCGGCGGCGGGCTGCCCTCCTACCCCCACCCGCGCTCGATGCCCGACTTCTGGGAGTTCCCCACGGTCTCGATGGGGCTCGGGCCGATCATGGCGATCTACCAGGCGCGCTTCAACCGCTACCTCGAGGACCGCGGCCTGAAGGAGAAGACCGGCCGCGTGTGGGCCTTCCTCGGCGACGGCGAGACCGACGAGCCGGAGAGCCTCGGCGCGATCTCGCTCGCCGCGCGCGAGAAGCTCGACAACCTGATCTTCGTCATCAACTGCAACCTGCAGCGGCTCGACGGGCCGGTGCGCGGCAACGGGAAGATCATCCAGGAGCTGGAGGCGGTCTTCCGCGGCGCCGGCTGGAACGTGATCAAGGTGATCTGGGGCGACAGCTGGGATCCGCTGCTGGCCCAGGACGACGACGGCCTGCTGGTCAAGCGGATGGAGAAGGCGGTCGACGGCGACTACCAGAACTACAGCGTCGAGCCCGGCTCCTACATCCGGGAGCACTTCTTCGGCACCGACCCGCGGCTGGCCAAGATGGTCGAGCACCTCACCGACGAGGAGATCAACAAGCTGCGCCGCGGCGGGCACGATCCCGAGAAGGTCTACGCCGCCTACAAGGCCGCGGTGGAGCACGAGGGCGCGCCGACCGTCATCCTGGCCAAGACGGTCAAGGGCTACGGCCTCGGCGAGGCCGGCGAGGGCAAGAACATCACGCACCAGCAGAAGAAGCTCAACGAGGACGAGCTGCGCGAGTTCCGCGCGCGCTTCGGCATCCCGATCTCCGACGAGGAGGTCGGCGAGGCGCCGTTCTACCGCCCGGCGGACGACAGTCCCGAGATGCAGTACCTCCAGGAGCGCCGCGCAGCGCTGGGCGGCCCGGTGCCGACGCGCACCGAGGAGGCGGAGCCGCTGGTCGTGCCCGGCGACGACCTCTTCGCCGAGTTCCGCGACGGCGGCGATCGAGAGGCGTCGACCACGATGGTGCTCGTGCGGTTGCTGGCCAAGCTGCTCAAGGACAAGGACCTCGGCCCAAGGATCGTGCCCATCGTCCCCGACGAGGCGCGCACCTTCGGCATGGAGGCGCTGTTCCGGCAGGTCGGCATCTACTCGCACGTCGGCCAGCTCTACGAGCCGGTCGATCGCGAGACGCTGCTGTACTACAAGGAGGCCACCGACGGGCAGATCCTCGAGGAGGGCATCACCGAGGCGGGGTCGATGTGCTCGTTCATCGCCGCCGGCACCGCCTACGCCACGCACGCGATCAACATGATGCCGTTCTTCATGTTCTACTCGATGTTCGGCTTCCAGCGTATCGGCGACTTGATCTGGGCCGCCGGCGACATGCGCTGTCGCGGGTTCCTCGCCGGAGCGACGGCCGGGCGCACCACGCTGGCCGGCGAAGGGCTGCAGCACCAGGACGGGCACAGCCACCTGCTGGCCTACACGCACCCGCATGTGATCGCCTACGATCCTTGCTTCGCCTACGAGATAGCGGAAATCGTCAAGGACGGGCTGCGCCGCATGTACGTCGACCAGGAGGCGATCTGCTACTACCTCACGGTCGAGAACGAGTCCTACCCGATGCCGTCGATGCCCGCCGGTTGCGAGGAGGGGATCCTCAAGGGCGCCTATGCATTCCGCCGGACCTCCAAGAAGAAAGCCGCCGACCGCGTCAAGCTGCTGGGCAGCGGCGCGATCATGAACGAGGTCCTGCGCGCACAGGAGTTCCTGCACACGGATTTCGGGATCGAATCCGAAGCCTGGGCCGTGACGAGCTACCAGCAGCTGTTCCGCCAGGGTCTCGCGGCCCGGCGCCGGAGCCGGCTCAATCCGACCGCCAAGCCGGAGACGGCCTACGTCGAGGCGTGCTTCGGCGGCAACGACGACGGCCTGACCGTCGCCGCCTCGGACTACATGCGCGCGCTGCCGTTCTCGATCCGCGACTGGGTCGCGGGCGACTTCGTCGGCCTCGGGGCCGACGGGTTCGGTCGCAGTGAGGGCCGCCGCGCGCTGCGCGATTACTTCGAGGTCGACTGGCGCCACGTCGCCTGGGCCACGCTGGCGCGGATGCACCGCCGCGGCGAGATCGACAAGACCAAGCTGAGCCGCGCGAAGAAGCAGCTCGAGATCGATCCGGATAAGGTCTTCTCGGTGGACAACGGATGACGATGGGCGCCCCCGTGGAAGAACTCAAATTGCCGGAGCTCGGCGAGAACATCGAATCCGTCGAGGTTTCCGCCGTGATGATCGCCGTCGGCGACACGGTGGAGCGCGACCAGCCGGTGATCGAGGTCGAGACCGAGAAGGCCAGCCTCGAGGTCCCGGCACCCGCCGCCGGCAAGATCACCGAGCTGCTCGTCTCCAAGGGCGATCAGATCGCCGTCGGCCAGGTCATCCTGCGCATCGAGACCGGCGCCGGCGAGGCCGCGGAAGTCGCCGAGCCCAAGGCCGCCGCCGCGGGCGGCGTTGCGGAATCCACACCCGAGCCGACGGCCGCGCCGCCGCTGCCCGAACAGGACGACGCGCCGGTCGTGAGCTTCCCCGCCAAGCACAAGCCCAAGATCGGGCGTGCCGTACCCGCCGCGCCGTCGGCGCGCGCTCTCGCACGTCAGCTCGGCGTCGACATCAACGAGGTGCCGGGTCGCGGGCCGGGCGGGCGGATCAGCCGCGACGACGTCAAGGCCTACGTCAAGTCGATCGTCCAGTCCGGCGGAGGCGCGGCGCCGAGCGCGCCGGGTAGCGCGCCGACGCTTCCCGACTTCTCGCAGTGGGGCGAGATCGAGCGCGAGCCGCTGACGAACATCCGTCGCTCGACCGCCGCGAACATGTCCAACGCCTGGACGACGGTCCCGCACGTCACGCAGTTCGATCGCGCGGACATCACGCAGCTCGAGTCGATGCGCAAGCGCTTCAACCAGCGGCCCGAGGCCGAGGGCCGCAAGATGACCGTGACGGCGATCCTGATCAAGCTCGTCGCCTCGGCGCTCAAGCAGTTCCCCAAGTTCAACTCGAGCCTCGACCTCGCCGGCGATTCGGTCGTGCACAAGAAGTACGTCCACGTCGGTGTCGCGGTCGACACGCCGCGCGGCTTGCTCGTTCCCGTGATCCGCGACGCCGACGTCAAGAACGTCGTGCAGATCGCGGCGGAGCTCAACGACCTGGCGGCGCGCGCGAGGGACAAGAAGCTCAAGCCCGACGAGATGCGCGGCGCGACGTTCACCGTGACCAACCTCGGCGGGCTGGGCACGACCTACTTCTCGCCGATCGTCAACTGGCCCGAGGTCGCGATCCTCGGCGTCGGCCGCGCGGAGCAGGTCGCGATCTGGAGTAACGGTCGCTTCGAGCCGCGGCTGATCCTCCCGCTCTCGCTTTCCTACGATCACCGTCTGGTCGACGGCGCGGATGCGGCGCGCTTCCTGCGCTGGATCGCCGAGGCGCTCGAGCAGCCGCTGTTGCTGCTGCTGGAAGACTGAGCGGATGGCCGATCCCACCAAGCTCGTCGTGATCGGCGCGGGTCCCGGGGGATACGCGGCGGCCTTCCTCGCCGCGGATCTCGGTCTGGACGTGGTCCTCGTCGATCCCGAGGCGAACCCCGGCGGCGTCTGCCTCTACCGCGGCTGCATCCCGTCGAAGGCGCTGCTGCACGTGGCCAAGCTGATCGACGAGGCGCGCCACGCCGCCGACTGGGGCGTCACCTTCGGCAAGCCGAAGATCGACGTCGAGCGGCTGCGCGGCTTCAAGGACCGCGTCGTCGCCAAGCTCACCGGCGGGCTGGGGCAGCTGACCAAGCAACGCAAGGTGCGGCACATCCGCGGCACGGCGCGCTTCGCCGACGCGAACCGGCTGGAGATCGATCTCGTCGACGGCGGGACAAACACGCTCGACTTCGAGAACGCGATCGTCGCCACGGGGTCGCACCCGGCCGCGATCCCGGGGTTTCCCGATGGCGAGCGGATGCTCGATTCGACCGGTGGCCTGGACCTCGCCGACGTGCCAAAGAAGCTGCTCGTCGTCGGCGGGGGCTACATCGGCCTGGAGCTCGGCTCGGTCTACGCCGCGCTCGGCAGCAAGGTCACCGTGGTCGAGATGACCGACGGGTTGCTCCCCGGCGTCGATCGGGATCTGGTGCGGCCGTTGCAGAAACGTCTCACCGGCGCGTTCGAGGAGATCCTGCTCTCGACCAAGGTCGTGGGGATCAAGGAACAGAAGTCCGGCTTGAAGGTGACGCTCGAGGGCGACAAGCTCGAGAAGCCCGAGCGGACATTCGACAAGGTCCTGGTCGCCGTGGGACGCCGGCCGAGCTCGGCGGGGTTGGGCCTCGAGAACACCGCCGCCACGATCGACCAGCACGGCTTCATCGAGGTCGACGAGCAGCTTCGCACGGCGCAGGCCAACGTGTTCGCCGTCGGCGACGTCGTCGGGCAGCCGATGCTGGCGCACAAGGCGTCGCACGAGGCGCGCGTGGCCGTCGAGGCGATCGCCGGTCACAAGGTCGCGTTCGAGCCGGCCTGCGATCCCGGCCGTCGTCTTCACCGATCCCGAGGTCGCGTGGTGTGGGTTGACCGAGACCGAGGCCAAGGCGCAGGGAATCGACGTGCAGGTCGCGCGGTTCCCGTGGGCAGCGTCGGGTCGCGCGATGACGCTCGACCGTGACGACGGCGTCACGAAGCTGATCATCGATCCCGAGACGGAACGGATCCTAGGCGTCGGGCTGACCGGTCCCGGCGCGGGCGAGCTGATCGCCGAGGGCGTGCTGGCCGTCGAGATGGCCGCGCTGGCCTCCGACCTCAAGCTATCGATCCACCCGCACCCGACGCTGTCCGAGACGATGATGGAGGCTGCCGAGGTTTTCTTCGGCCAGTCGACGCACGTGTATCGGCCGAAGCGGGCGAAGAAGGCGGCCAGAGCCGACCAGCGAGGGTCCAAGGGGGCATAATCCCCGGCCCGGTCGTAATTACTGCAGCAGGCCGGCAACGAAATCGTAAGGGCAGGACCGTGGATCGACCGACACAGCCGCTTTATTTCGTGGGCGGCGAGTTCAAGAGGGGCGCCGCGCGCAAGGCGGAGTGGCACCGGGCGAAGCGCGCCCGGATCGTGCGCGTCGATCCGGCCGACGGCTCCATCGAGGAGTGCGTCGGCTACGTGTCGCCGCCCGACGTCTGCCCCGACGACGATCCGAGCATCGTCTTCAAGGCCGGCGCCGTCGAAGGGGATCGGTACTACGTTTGCACCCACACCGAGGTCCTGATCTACCGGCTGCCGGACTTCGAGCGCGTCGGTTACGTCACGCACCCGTGGTTCAACGACATGCACCATGTCGCCCCGTCGGGGAACGGCACGCTCCTCGCGGTGTTGACGGGGCTCGACATGATCGTGGAGATCAGCCTCGAGGGAGAGGTCGTCCGCGAGTGGAGCGTGCTCCAAAAAGACCCGTGGCAGCGGTTCGACCGATCGACCGACTATCGCAAGGTCTCCACGACGAAACCCCACGAGTCGCACCCGAACTACGTGTTCCGCGTCGACGATCAGCTGTGGGCTACCCGTTTCGAGCAGCGAGACGCGATCTGTCTCGACGATCCCGAGCGCAGGATCGACATCGGGATCGAGAAGCCGCACGACGGCCATGTCTTCGACGACAAGGTCTACTTCACGACGGTCGACGGCCACGTCGTCGTGGGGGATCCGTCCAGCGGCGAGCTCACGCGGGTTTGCGACCTCAACGCGATCGAGCAGACCGACAAGGCCCTCGGCTGGTGCCGCGGCCTCCACCCGCTCGACGCGGATCACGTGCTGGTTTGCTTCTCGCGCATCCGGCCGACGAAGATCGCTGAAAATCTGCGCTGGTTGCAGCACAAGCTCGGTGGGCGAGCCAACTCGGGCAGCCTGCCGACGCGCGTCGCACTGTTCAACATTCGCGAGAGCCGCAAGCTGTGGGAGTATGAGCTCGAACCGTTCGACATAAACGTGGTGTACTCGGTGTTCGTCGCGGACACGGATTAGGACCGACGATGGCTCGCGCCCTTCATCTCCTCGACCGGTGGATCGACTTCCTCGTGGTCGCGGCGCTGGTGTTCACCCCGCTGGCCTTCGGCGCCGTCGAGGAATGGGCGCGCGCGACGGGTCAGATCACTATCTGGGTGTTGTTCGCCGCCTGGCTCTGCAAGCTCCTGTGGACGCCCCACAACCCCTCGCGAGTCGTCGGCGGGCGACGTTTCGGCGGACGCGTCCGGTTCTCGGGGCTCGAGCTCCCCGCGCTGGCCTTCGTCGCCGTCCTGTTGCTCCAGCTCGTGCCGTTGCCGCCGGCGCTCATCGGGACGATCAGCCCGAAGACGAACGAGATCTTCGAGGCGTCTCTACCGGGTTATGGCCGACCCGATCCGACGTTCTCCGGGATGCCGGCCTGGCTCGCCCGGGAACCGGCTTCACCGGACGAGATCCGAGGTTTCCCGGCCGATCCCGAGTCTGCCAGCTCGGCTTTCCCCGCGGAGTGGTTCGGCGTCGAGCACCGGCCCTGGCGGCCGT
>JABAOH010038143.1_pt1 | contig 10277 bp, 5 predicted proteins | sample 7062181 | NCBI WGS metagenome assembly JABAOH01 (sample SAMN14538630, study PRJNA623070) | marine sediment metagenome | biome: marine biome [ENVO:00000428]; feature: marine pelagic biome [ENVO:01000023]; material: deep marine sediment [ENVO:00002113]; isolation source: pool of 5 deep marine... | reverse complement strand
GCTCGAACGATCCGCTGATGCGACAGCTGGTTCCAGCCCGATCCAAATTCATGGATCGGCATCCACGTTCCCAGCAGCAGTAACAGCAGCGGCGCCCAGGCCAGCAACGTCGCGGCTCGAAACATCGTCCACAGCCCGCTGACCACGGTCAGGACCATCAGCAGCGAGAGTTCGCCATGATAGCTTAAATCGGCACCCTGTTTGCCGTGGGCGACCGATGTCACCAGCAGACAGACCAGCAAGTACAGCAGCAGGTTGTATTCGCGGCCTTTCACGGCCAGCCAAGCGGTGGTCAGCAGTGCGGCGGGGAACAGCATCCCCCAATGGCCGTGAATCAGGATCGGGTAGAAGTACTTCGAGGCGCCAAGTGGGTCCAGAGGACAGGCTTGCATCGCCCATACGGTATGCTGAAAGTAGCCCTGCCCCAGCCCGTAATAGGCACCGGCCACCAGCGCCCCACCCAGCATCAGGCAGCCGGCCGTCAGCTGGATCAGACCCTTCGCCTTGCGCTGGAACAGCAATTGCAAAACGCAGGCCAGCGGCGCGGCCAGAAAGATGGGCTTGAAAGCTACGGCGGCCACGAACAGCACCGCGGCCAGAAATGGCCACCGCCGCGGCCGCAGCTGGACCACCATCCAACCGCCAAATGTCAACAGCAAGGCGGGCGTCTCGGGGCGATTGCGAAAAAAGTCGGTGAGCGTCGAGCTGTGATAGAAGACCATCATCAACACGCAGGTCGCCGCGGCCCACCCGTCACCCGTCCGGCGCCAGACGTAATATGCCAACGCCAACAACAGGCCGAACAGGCTGGCCAATGGTACGATCCGGCCGGCGACCAGCAACCGATCGACATCCCAGTCCAGCCAACCGGCCACCCAGCCGACGGGCAGGTAGGTCAACGGTTGATAAAGGTGGTAGGTCAACGGCAGGCCGTCGACGACTGGATACAACCATTTCCCACTCGCCACTTGCTGCATGCCGTGGACGATGTGCATTTCCGTCAGGCAGGTCGGTACCGGCGTGACTGCCGTTTCAAAGCCCTCAGCGATCACCCGCAGGGCGTCGACCGCCCAGGGTGCCAGCAACAGCAGGAGGCAAACGTAGCGAATGGCCCCCCGTGGCGACGCAAAGTCAGCCAGCTCGGTATTCATGCCGGGTGCACCGGTCGGGACCGAATTCATAGACACGGGGTTGTCCACAGTGCGATCCTGTCTGGATCCAGCGAGCGAAACCTGCCTCCAGGTAAATCTAGCTCGCGGGCACTTCGGGGGTCGTAGCGGCTGTAGGCTTTAGCCCGGATTTCTCGCAAACATGGCAGGCCTGCCCATCAGGCCGTCCAAGGGGTGGGGCCGCCCGGCGGCCAGGGGCAGTTCTCCTCTCAGCCAGGGGGCGGCCAGGCGGTATCCCAGGCGCAGCCGCACGGGGTCCCCGCCCGCTCGATTACCCTTTAACCCGCCATGTCCTGGAGAAAACCGGCATAGCCAGCCACGATGTTGACGATGATGGCGATAATCATCAGGGCCACCAGCGCCCACACGGCAAACCCGGCCAAGGTAGTCAGCGTCGCCAGCGCCGCACGGGCCCGGTCCTGGTATTGATCGGCCAGCCGCAGCATCGCTTCTTCCAAACGGCCGCTCTCTTCCCCAACTTGCAGCGTGTCGAGAAAATCGGGGGGAAAGACATTTNNTTGCAGCGTGTCGAGAAAATCGGGGGGAAAGACGTGTGTCTGTGCCAGGGCGACAAAGGCCTCTTCGCCGCGATCAACAGCCGCCTGCACGCTGGGGATGTGCCGCATGAAGTACGCATTGTCTGTGCTCTGCAAAGCCAGCGGCAAAGCCCGCCGCAAATCCATCCCCGCCTCCAACGACAAACCCAGCGTCCAGGCCAGGCGGGTAAGGGCCAGGGTCCGCAGGCAGCTGCCGATCGCCGGTAACCGCAACACCAGTTGCTGGACGGGACCTACCCACGCAGCCCCACTTCGCAACCCATAGTAGGCTGCCACCCCCGTTCCACAGACAGCTGCGACCAGCAACACGTAAATCAACAGGCCACGGTTGCCCAGCAGCCCCAGGCCCAGGATATCGTACGGCGCGTCGCCCCTGTTGTGAGCGATTGCCCCCAAGATCCAGATCAAAAACCCGACCACCACCACGGCTGCGATCAACTGCGTCACGGGCCAGGCAATTCCCGCCAGGAACACCCGGCGTAACCGCAACCGATGCTCGTAGTGATCTGCCAGCCGCCGAAAGACCGTGGCCGATTTGCCGGTCTGGTCGCCCAATGGCACCAGTTCGTGAAACAGGCGGGGGAAGTACGAGCCCGTTTGGCCGACACCATCACCGGTGCTCTGGCCCCGCTCGACTGCCTGCTGGATCCGGCAAAGCGCGATGTGGAGGGGACCCCGCGCCCGCTCGGCTTCCCGCCGCCAGATCCTGCGTTCATCGATGCCCGATTCCAGGGCAATGGCGACTCGTCGGCAGAGCGCCGCCAAGGGTTTTGTACCGATACGTGCCATGGCCTGTTGCGGAAATTCGGGTTATCGCGGCAAAGAGGGTCAGCACCAACACGGCCCCTTCTCACCCGCTCGATTCTATCCGAAGTGGCATCTCGGCAGCGAACCGCTAGCCGGCCCTCGCCGGCAGGCCCCGCCGGGGGCCGCCCGGACAGCCAGCCGCCGCTCTGCTACAATGCCACGTTTCGCGATTCTTCCTCGCAGGGACGACCCAGCCATGGCTGCCTCGAAAAAAATCGGCACGCTGGCCATTGTCGGGGTCGGCCTCATCGGCGGCTCGATCGGTATGGCCGCTCGCCGCCGCAAACTGGCTCAACAGGTAATCGGGATCGGCCGCCGCGAAAGCTCCTTGCGAATCGCTCGGCGGCGGGGTGCCCTGACGGCGGCAACCACCGACCTGGAAGAAGGTGTGGCCGAGGCGGACTTGAGTATCGTTTGCACGCCGGTGGAAACGATCGTGGAGAGGGTCCGTCGAATCGCCGCCGCCTGCCCGGCCGCCGCCCTGATCACAGACGTCGGCAGTACCAAAGCCGAAATCGTCGCCGCCCTGGACCGCGGACTCCCCCGCCAAGTCCGGTTTCTGGGTAGCCACCCCATGGCCGGTAGCGAAGAAACCGGTCCGCAACACGCCCAAGAGGATTTGCTGGTCGGACGCAGCGTGATCCTCACGCCCACCCGGCGGACCCGCACCGCAGACCTCGATCGCTTGCGGTGGTTCTGGGAGTCGCTGGGCGCCCAGGTTGTGCAGCTATCGGCGCGGGAGCACGATCGGCGTATCGCGACCGTCAGCCACCTGCCCCATCTGGTCGCTGCGGCCCTGGCCGCCTCGGCGCGACCGTCGGATTTGGAGTACGTCGCATCGGGCTGGCTGGATACCACCCGAATTGCAGCAGGCGATGTCGACATGTGGGAACAGATTTTTCGCACCAATTCGACCCACGTCTTGAAGTCGCTTTCACGGTTTGAGACATTATTGAACTCTGTGCGCGAGGCCATCGCCGCAGGTGATTATCGCCGGCTGCGTAAAATTTTACAGGAAGCCAAACGCAAGCGCGATGCTGCGGCCCGCCCAAACTCCTGAAGGAACGGGATCTTCGGATCGTGCAAAACACCATGTTGTGGGAAATTGACATTCACGCTCGTGAAGGGATCCCGGATCGAGTCGCCGCTGCCATTGTCACGGAAGCCAACGACCTGGGAATCACCAACCTGAAGGTCAGCACGGCTCACGGTTATCTGATCCAGGGGCGTATCGAGCGTGCTCAAGTCGACCGGTTGGCAAACGAGTTGCTGGCGGACCAGGTCGTACAGCGGACCGTGGTCGCGCCGGTCGGCGATGCGGTGCTGAACCAGGCCCCACCCCACGGTTCCTGCCTGGTGCACGTGCTGCCCAAGCCGGGCGTGATGGACCCGGTGGCCCAGAGCGCTCTGGCAGCCCTGGCGGACCTGGACCTTCCGGTCGACGAAGTTCGCACCTTCCACAAATTCTGGCTCTCTCCCCTGCCGGCGGACCAGCTGCAGGTGATCACTGGCAAGATCCTGGCGAACGATGCCATCGAGCAGGTGATTGTGGGGCCGTTGGATTTCGACCACCTGGAAATTGGTGCGCCGTACCGCTTGGAATTGCAGCACGTCGCCATTCGCCAGCTGGACGATGCGGCCTTGATGCGGCTTAGCCGGGAAGGACAGCTCTATCTGCAACTGGCCGAAATGCAGACGATCCAAGCCTTCTACAACCAGCTGGGTCGCGAGCCGACGGACGTGGAACTGGAAACGTTGGCGCAGACGTGGAGCGAGCATTGCAGCCACAAGACATTAGCCGGCCGTATTGACTACCGTGGTGCGATCGGTCCGCAGGGCGAGAGCGGCCAGCGGCAGTTCGACAACATGTTGAAGGAAACCATTTTTGCCGCCACCACCGAGATTCGTGCCCGGCTGGCGGATCAGGACTGGTGTGTCAGCGTCTTTGAAGACAATGCCGGCATCGTCCGCTTTGACAACGAAAACAACGTGGTCTTCAAGGTCGAAACGCACAACCATCCTTCGGCCCTGGAACCCTACGGCGGCGCGAACACGGGCATCGGCGGCGTGATCCGCGATCCGCTGGGAACCGGCCTGGGCGCCAAACCGGTCTGCAACACCGACGTGTTTTGCTTTGCCCCGCCCGAAACCCCTGCCGATCAACTGCCCCCTGGCGTGCTGCATCCGCGCCGCGTTTTGAAAGGCGTCGTCGCCGGTGTCCGCGACTACGGCAATCGCATGGGAATCCCGACCGTCAACGGCGCCATTTACTTTGATCGGCGCTACCTGGGCAATCCGCTGGTCTACTGCGGCAACGTCGGCATCCTTCCCCGGGACAAATCACACAAGCAACCCCTGCCCGATGATTGGATCGTCGTCATCGGTGGCCGCACCGGCCGGGATGGAATTCACGGCGCAACTTTCAGTTCGGCGGAACTGACCGATCAAAGCGAGACCTTGTCCGGCGGCGCCGTGCAGATCGGCAATGCGATCACGGAAAAAATGGTGGTCGACATCGTGCTGGCCGCGCGGGACCAAGGACTCTACAACGCGATCACCGACTGCGGTGCCGGCGGCCTCTCCAGTGCGGTGGGGGAAATGGGCGAGCGGATTGGCGCGGAAGTCCAGCTGGATCAGGTGCCCACCAAATACGACGGGCTCTCCTATACCGAAATCTGGATCTCCGAGGCCCAGGAACGCATGGTGCTGGCCGTGCCGGCCGGGCGGTGGGATGCCCTGGCCGCCCTCTGCGCGTCCGAAAATGTCGAGGCGACTGTCATCGGGAAGTTTTCTCCAACCGGTCGCCTGCAGTTGAAGTACCACGACCAGCAGGTGGCCGACCTGCCGATGGACTTCCTCCACGACGGGCGGCCCAAGGTCGTGCGACAGGCCACCTACACGCCGCGGCCGCCAGCACCCCTGCCGCCGCCCCCCCGCCAGCGACCGGACGACACCCTGCGGGACATCCTGGGGTCGCTGAACGTGGCCAGCAAGGAATGGGTCATTCGCCAGTACGATCATGAGGTACAGGGCGGCAGCGTGATGAAACCCCTGGTGGGCATCGATAACGACGGCCCCAGCGACGCGGCCGTCGTGCGGCCCCGGCTCGATTCCCGCCAAGGTCTGGTCATCGCCTGCGGAATGAATCCGCATTACGGCGACCTCGATACGTATCACATGGCCGCCAGCGCAATCGACGAGGCGGTCCGAAATTGCGTGGCCGTTGGCGCCGATCCGGCCCGCATCGCCATTCTGGACAATTTCTGCTGGGGCGATTGCGAACAGCCGGAGACTTTGGGTTCGCTGGTACGAGCGGCCATGGCGTGTTACGACCTGGCCGTCGGCTGGGACACACCTTTTATCAGCGGCAAGGATAGTCTGAATAATGAATTCACTTTCGAGGACGAAAGCGGCCAGCGGCACACGATTTCCATCCCGCCGTCGCTATTGATCAGCGCGCTAGGGCAGATTCGCGACGTGGCCCGCTGCGTCTCAATGGATTTCAAAGCCCCAGGAAACCTGCTCTATCAGGTCGGGATCACCAAGGACGAACTGGGAGGTTCGCATTTTGCCCTGGTGAGCGGGCTGGACGGCGGCAGCGTGCCCCAGGTCGATCTCGCTCAGGCACGCCGCTCGTTTGCGGCCATGCATCGAGCGATCGACAGCGGCCTGGTGCGGGCCTGTCATGATCTGAGCGAAGGCGGACTCGCCGTGGCCGCCGCGGAAATGGCCTTCGCCGGCGGCTACGGAGCAACCATCCAGCCGGCACAAATACCCTGCTCGACTCCACATCTGGCCGGCCGCCCGGAAGTCATCCTGTTCAGCGAATCGAATTCGCGCTTTTTGTGCGAAGTCGAAACGGCCAAAGCCGCAGCTTTTGAAGACATGCTGACCGGCGTAGCCTGCGCACAAGTCGGACAGGTGACAGACAGATCACGACTGACGATCGGGGACTGGATCGACGCGGACACCCGCCAGCTGAAACAGGCCTGGCAACGCCCGTTGTCGTTCGATTAAACGAAAAGAAACGCCAAGGGCACGGGGCCGACACGCGTTTGCCAACCATGACGGCCAACGGTAAACACGAAATCAAAATGACTACCATCTCGCGAAAGAAGACCCCCCGTTGGCTCAGCGATTTCGCTATCACAATTTGAAAAAATGCCCACACCACGCGTACTCATCCTGCGAGCCCCCGGCACGAACTGCGACGTCGAGACAGCATACGCCTTTGAACAGGCCGGCGGACAGGCACAGCGGGTGCATATCAATCGAGTGCTGGAACAGCCCGGCATCCTGAGCGACTACCAGATCCTCTGCGTGCCAGGGGGGTTCAGCTACGGCGATGATATCGCCGCAGGCCGCATTCTGGCCAACCAGATTCGGCACCATCTGGCAGATTGTTTGGGACAGTTCCGCGCAGACGGCAAGCTGATTCTGGGTATCTGTAACGGCTTCCAGGTATTGATCAAAGCCGGAGTCTTGCTGGACGCCATTCCCGATCGCCCATCGGAAAACCCAACCCCACCCGCGACGCTGACCTGGAACGATTCCGGAAAATTCGAAGATCGCTGGGTCCACCTCAAGGTGGAGGGAGACAAATCCGTGTTCCTCTCCGGAATCCGCAGAATGTACCTGCCCGTGGCCCACGCCGAAGGAAAATTTGTCGCCCGCGACGCTCAGCAGCTGACCACCCTGGAACAGGCAAGCCAGCTGGTGTTGCGGTACTGCGACAAGGACGCTCAGGAAAAAGGGGACCAGCAGAACAACGAAGTGCCCTATCCGCTCAATCCCAATGGCTCGCAAAAAAACGTGGCCGGTGTTTGCGACACCACTGGACGGGTGCTGGGTCTGATGCCGCACCCCGAACGGCATATCGATCCGACCCAACATCCGCACTGGACGCGCGGAGCGGGTGGGCCGAGCGGGGATGGACTGACGATCTTCCTCAACGCGGTGGCCTATTTTCGCTGAAGCACCAGCTCTTTCACCCGCTGCCTGCCGTCCCCCCAGTGCAAAAAAAGACCACACGCCAATCGCAGCGCCGCTCACGAATTTTTGAGAACCCAAAGGCGGACCAGGGGGGATCGAGAGGCTGAACACCGCGGGCGATCGCCGGGGCGGCTTGCCCGTCCCAGCCCCCGCCGGCCCGCGGTGGCGAATCGGGGCCCCAGGCGGAAAGGCCTACGCGGGAAAAAAGCGGCAAACCGGCGGTTTGCCGTCGCCATGCCCCCCTGTCGCCCGCCAACCGTCGTCGCGGCCCACGCAAAAAAAGTTTTTTCCATCCCAGATCCTCCCCTCCCCCACGCCCCCAGGCCGGACGGGCTGGCTTTGGTTGCACAGCGTTGCTGGCAGCGGTCGCGTTTTTCTTGACATGGAAACCGCCGGCTCGTATCATCCCGCCGCCCTGCCCGCGTTCCCAACGATGCTCGTCCCCCCCTGGCCGATCGGCGACGCTTTCGTTTGGGGGGACATGGACCCTGCCTGGTGAAAATCAAAGCAAAACGGCGCCTCCGTCGCGCCAAGATCAAACGCAACGATCGGCTGCGCGGAACAACGTTGTGATGGCCCAGCCACGTCATATTCCCGTCCTGCGCGACGAGGTCGTGCAGTGGCTGGCTGTGCGAAAAGGACAAATCGTGGTGGATGGTACCCTGGGAGGCGGTGGGCACACGCGGGCACTCGCCCAGAGCGTGGGAACCGAAGGGCTGGTGATCGCCCTGGATCGCGATCCGGCGGCCATCGCTCGTGCTGAACAAGACCTGGCGGGCATGCCTGTCAAACTGGTGCAGGCAAGTTACCGCGAACTGAGCGAGGTGTTGGGGGAGGCCGGTGTACAACAGGTAGATGGACTGGTGTTGGATCTGGGAATTTCCAGTGACCAGCTGGCGGATACGCAGCGGGGATTCAGTTTTGACAGCCCCGGCTTGCTCGACCTCCGCTTCGATCCCGACTGCGGCCGGCCAGCCTGGCAATTACTGGACAAACTCCCGGAAAAGGAGCTGGCCAACTTGATTTATCGCTATGGCGAAGAGCGGTACAGCCGCCGGATCGCCCGCCGCATCGTTCAGCGGCGCGGGGAAGGGTCGCTGCGGACCGCATGCGAGCTGGCCGAACTCGTCCGCGGCTGTGTGCCCCGTGCGCGGCGCCAGGGAATCGATCCGGCGACGCGGACGTTTCAGGCCCTGCGAATCGCCGTCAATGAAGAATTGCAGCACCTCCAACAAGGCTTGCAGGTCTTTCCCGACTGCTTGCGGCCCGGAGGCCGAACGGTCGTGATCAGCTTTCATTCTCTGGAAGATCGCCTCGTGAAACACGCGTTTCGTGATGATCCACGTTACGAAGCACTGACCAAGAAACCGATCCGTCCCACGGCTGAAGAAGTCGAACGAAATCCGCGAGCCCGCAGCGCGAAATTGCGAGCCGCGGCCCGGACGACCACCGGAAGTGGAATGGGAGACCCTTGAAGACGTGAAGTAATCGACTGGCGGGTGGCCGGTTTCGTTTTCTGGCCCGCGGCCACGTGGGCCCGATTTCAAAACCGCTCCCGTCACCCTGCTCGAACCCCCCAAGGAGGCCCGCTATGGCCGAACGTAAATCACGGATTCCTCGAGAAACCAAAATCGGTCTGCTGATCATATGTGCCCTGCTGGTCGTTTTCGCATATGGCGTCGTACGGCGCGTGCGGCAACCCGCGATTGCCGATGCAGATGTCCCGGTCATGCAAGATGCCAGCAACCCGGCTGCAGACCCGGCCGAACCGGTCCAGGTCGCCAGCGTCGAGGATCCCCACCCGCCTGCCGGAGACCGTTACGCCAGCCAGGATGGCCACGCCGCGGAAGAGCCGCATCGCAACTCGTATTATCAACAGGCCAAACACGGAGCCACCTCAGAACTGCCGGCCGACCGCTATGCCTTTATGCCCGCGCACCGCCCCGACTCGGCCGAACCCGAACCGTCGATCGCGGCACAGGTGCCAAGCGACCAGGCCGAGCTGGAAGATGCTCTTGCGGCGGAAGAGGAACAGGTGCAGGCTGGCGCAGGCGAGCAGCCGCCAGCGAAACTCCAACTGGGAGATCTCGACTCGGCCGCTCCCGAGCCGCAACAGGTCCAAGCCTCCCTCCTGCACGAGGACGAAACCACAGCCGCTCAACAGCCCCCCGCCTTTGCTGCCAGCCAGCAGGCCGCGCCGGTCTTCCAAAACGACCCGGCACCCCGCTATGCCGATACGGTCGCTGCCCAACAACAGGATGCGACCGGTTACGAATCACCACGGGGCGGCTCAGCTTACTCCCCGCCACACGATTACCACCCATCCCTGCAGCAATCCGTCGCCCAAAATCGCCCGGCACCGTTCGCCGAACTGACGCAGGTCCGCCAGGCCGCGGGCGATTACCGGCAACGGTCCCCCGAAGGGACATACCGCGTCATGCCCAACGATAACTTTTGGACGATCGCGGAAAAGCTGTACGGTTCCGGCAACTACTTTAAGGCCCTAAAGCACTATAACCGGCAACGTTACCCGGTCGCCGAGCAGCTGGCGGTTGGCGACGAGGTCTTGGCGCCGTCCAAGGCAGAACTGCTGAAGCTGTATCCGGATCTGTGTCCCAAGGATCGCAAGCGGGCCACGACGTTTGGTGTCCGGACGCGACCTCCTACAGACGGTCAAGTTTACATCGTGCAAGAAGGCGATACGCTGTTCGACATTGCCCGCTACGAACTGGGCGATCCCTCACGCTGGGTG
>JABAOH010014208.1_pt10 | contig 10277 bp, 7 predicted proteins | sample 7062181 | NCBI WGS metagenome assembly JABAOH01 (sample SAMN14538630, study PRJNA623070) | marine sediment metagenome | biome: marine biome [ENVO:00000428]; feature: marine pelagic biome [ENVO:01000023]; material: deep marine sediment [ENVO:00002113]; isolation source: pool of 5 deep marine... | reverse complement strand
CATGGAGACGCTCACCAGCGCTGTCTCGGAGGCCTGTGAGCTGCAGGACAGCGGCACCACGACCCTCATCGAGGTCGTCGTCAACAAGGAGCTCGGCGCACCTTTCCGCCGCGACGCCATGCAGGATCAGCGCACCCTGCTGGCGCGCTACAAGGATCTCACCGTCACGCGGTAGCGTCGGCCGCTAGCCTATGCTCGGGCGCGGGCCGCGTGTGCCCGCGCCCTGGGCGATGACGATGCCGGCCACCACCAGCGCCGATCCGAGCAGCTGCACGGTGGACAGCCGCTCGCCGAGCAGCACCCACGCGCACGCGATCACCACGGGTGGTTCCATGCACATGATGATCGAGGTCCGCACCGGCCCGATCATGCGCACGCCGGCGAGCATGGCGCCCATGCCGATGCAGAAGCCGGCGATGACGTAGGCAACCAGCCACAGGCCTCGGCCCGGCTCCGGCAGCGCCAGGTGGCTCCACGCGAGCGTTGCCAGCACCGAGATCGCGCACGCCGACACGCTCATGTAAAAGATCACGGCTCGTGCACTCGAGGTCCGCATGGCGTGCTGGGCGAGCACCAGGTGCGCGCCGGCGCTGAGCGAGCCCAGCAGAGCCAGCATGACGCCGGTGACGTTCAGGACATCCATCGACACTTCGAGGATGAGCGCAAGCCCTGCGAACGCGCAGGCGAACGCCAGGTAATCGACCGCCCCGGGCGCACGCCGTTCCACGACGCTGCTCAGAATGAGCGTCACCAGCGGGTAGGTGTAGAAGATCAGAATCGAGAGGCTCACCGGGATGAACGCGATGGCGGCGAAGTTGGTCAGCCCCGAGCCGGCAACCAACACCCCCATGAGCAGTGTCACGCCGAGGGCCTGCGGCGGCAGCCGGAAGGGGCGCCGCTCGGCGGCGATCCAGACGGCGAATATCAGCGTCAGGGTGAGAAACCTCAGCACGTTGACGGTGAACGAGTTGAGACCGTAGTCGTAGGCGACGCGCGCCGCGACGTAGGCGGAGCCGTAGCCGGTGGCGGCCACCAGCACGCTCAGCGTCCCCAGGGCAGCGCCGCTGCTCAACGGATCTCCCTCAGCGCGTTGCGTGTCGCGCGCTCAATCGAGCGTTACCAGATCTGTCGGATGTCGGCTGAGCCGTTCGACGCCCGTATCGCCGACCAGCACCGAGTGGCCCAGACACATGGCGAGCCCGTTGTCCGAATCCATGAGGATCATGTGGAGAAAGTAGACGTTGCCTGCATCCATGGGCAGCGGGTTGCCCGCGAAGAACATGGGAAAGTCCACCCAGATGGGATTGAACACCGCGCCCATGCCGTAGCCGCAGGCATTGAGGCGCGCGTGGGCGAAGCCGTGATCATCGAGAACGCGCGCGTGGGCATCGAAGACATCGCCCATGGGTGCCCCGGGGCGCATGGCGGCCTCGCAGGCCTCGAGCGCCTCGACCGTCGCGCGATGCATGCGCCTGTGAGCGTCGCCTGCACGCCCGATGAGCAGCGTGCGCATCATCGCCGCGTGGTAGCGACGATAGGCGCCGGCCCACTCCAGCGTCAGCTGATCCTGCTCGCAGAGATACCGCCGTCCGGAGCGGTAGCGACACAGAAGCGCGCCATGGGAAGAACCGATGATGAACTCGTTACCGGCGTAGTCGCCGCCGCCGCGGAACACCGCCCCCTGCATGGCGGCAAGAATGTCGCCCTCGAACGCGCCGGCGGCGGTGGTGGCGAGGGCGGCATCGAAGGCGTCGTCGGCGAGGCTCGCCGCCTGGCGGTGATATTCGATCTCGCGCGGGCTCTTGTCGCGTCTGAGATGGCCGACGAGATCCGATGCCTCCACCAGGGTGACGTGCGCGTCCAGCGCCTGCTCGAGGGCGCGCCAGTTCCAGGCCGTGAGACCGACGGTGCGCGTCTCCACGCCGAGGCGTTTGTTTGCGAGACCGAGGCTTGCGAGCAGCGACATCAGCTGCTCGGCGGGCTCGACACCCTGCCGGTCCACCCAGACATGAATGTGCTCGTCGTCCAGCGTCGACGTCTGCTGCGCCTGGCGCAGATCCGGCGCACGCGTGAAGAGGTGCAGCGCGCCGTTCGCGTCGAGGATCAGACACTGGAACATGGCGAAGCCGAAGGTGTCGTAGCCGCAAAGGTAGTAGTGACTCTCCGGCGCGAACAGCAGGATGGCGTCGAGATCGCGCGCGCCGAGCGCGCCGACGGCGCGATCGATGCGCGAGCGGTACTCGTCGCGGCTGAAATGCAGCGTCGCGCCCTCGCGCGGCTGCGCCGGCCCGGCGCTCATTCGCCGCTTTGCGGGGCGCCGAATCCGCCGCCGCCCGGCGTGTGCATGATGATGGCGTCGCCGGCCTCGAGGAAGACCCGGTCGCGGCCCTTGAGCCGCTCGATGCGGCCGTCGGCGCGGCGCAGCTCGTTCACGCCGCAGGCGCCCGGCCCGCCGCCGGCGAGGCCGAAGGGCGGTACGTCCCGGTGTCCGGTGATCAGATTGATCTCCATGGGCGTGTCGAAGCGCAGAATCCGCGTCGCGCCGTCGCCGCCTCGGAAACGGCCCGCGCCGCCGGAGCCGTGCCGGACCCCGAAGCGCTCGAGCAGCACCGGAAAGCGGGTCTCGAGCACCTCCGGATCGGTGAGCCGGGTGTTGGTCATGTGGCACTGGACCGCGTCGGCGCCGTTGAAGCCATGCCCCTGGTTGTCGATGCCGGCGCCGGCGCCGCCGCAGATGGTCTCGTAGTTCTGGTAGCGATCGTTGCCCCATATGAAGTTGTTCATGGTGCCCTGGGCGGCCGCGTTGACACCGAGGGCCCCGAGCAGCGCGTTGGTGACCGCCTGGCTGACCTCGGTGTTGCCTGCGACCACGGCCGCCGGATATTCCGGCGACAGCATGGTGCCGTCGGGCAGCACGATGTCGATGGGCTCGAGGCACCCGGCGTTCATGGGGATGTCGGCATCGACGATGGTTCGGAAGCAGTAGAGCACCGCGGCGTTGGTGACCGGGCGCGGCGCATTGAAGTTGTCGGGCTGCTGCGGGCTGGTGCCGGTGAAGTCGACGGTCGCGCGGCGCCCCTCCCGATCGCAGCGGATGTCGACCTGGATGCGCCGCCCGCCGTCCATCTCGACGGTGAAGCGCGAATCCTTGAGCGCGTCGATGGCGCCGCGCACCGCCTCCGCGGCGTTCTCCTGGACGTGCCCCATGTACGCGTAGACGACGTCGAGGCCGAACTGATCGACCATGGCGTAGAGCTGCTGCACGCCTTTCTCGTTGGCTGCGGCCTGTGCCTTGAGATCGGCGATGTTCTGCTGCGGATTGCGCGCCGGATACTCGCCGCCGGTCAGCAGCTGCCACAGCGCCTGCTCGCGGAACTGGCCGCGATCCACCATCTGGAAGCACTCGATCAGCACGCCCTCCTGATCGACGCGGGTCGCGTCGGGCGAAGCCGAGCCGGGCGTGAGACCGCCGATGTCTGCGTGGTGACCGCGGCTGGCGACGAAGAACAGCAGTCTCTCTCCGGCGCGGTCGAAAACCGGCGTCACCACGGTGATGTCCGGCAGGTGGGTCCCGCCGTGGTAAGGCGCGTTGATGACGAACACGTCGCCGGCCGCGAACTTGCCTTCACGCTGCTTGATGACGCTCTCGACGCTCTTGTCCATGGAGCCGAGATGCACGGGAAGATGGGGTGCGTTCGCGACCAGCGCGCCCTCGGCGTCGAATATCGCGCAGGAGAAGTCGAGTCTCTCCTTGATGTTCACCGAGTCGGCGGTGGCCTGCAGGGTCACGCCCATCTGCTCGGCGATGGACATGAAAAGATTGTTGAAGATCTCCAGCATGACCGGGTCGGCATGGGTGCCCACCGACTGCGCGCGCTCGAGCTTCTCGTGACGGTTGAGCACCACGTGCTTGCGGGCATTCATGCGTGCGGTCCAGCCGGGCTCGACGACGATGGTGCCGATGGACTCGATGATGAGCGCCGGTCCCTTGACGCGGTGACCGGGGCGCATGTCGTCGCGCAGCACCACCGGCACGTCGTGGAAGCGATCGCCGGAGAAGAAACGCGACCGCTCGTGCACCGGCGCATCCATTTCGTGGGAATCGAATTTCGGCTCGTCGGCGCTGGCGCCGCCGCCGATGCTCTCCACCTCGATGGCTTCGATGACGATGGGCTTCTCCGGCGAGACGAATCCGAACTGCGCGCGATGCTGCTCTTCGAAGCGGTGGAAGATCTCGGGGTGGTTTCCGTGGGCAATGACGAGTGCCGTGTCGGTGCCCGCGTAGCGCAGATGCAGCCGGCGCCGGGTGTCGATCATCGCGGCTGCGACGCCCTGGCCCTCGACCTCGGCGGCGGATTCGTCGGCGATGGACTGGAAGCGCTCGGCGAGCCGCTCGACCACGTCCGCTTCGAAGGGCTCCTCGATGGCCATCTGGCGATTGGCGCGGATGTCGGCGAGTCCCATGCCGTAGGCCGACAGCACGCCGGCGAGCGGATGCAGCAGCACGGTCTCGATGCCGAGCGCGTCGGCGACCAGGCAGGCATGCTGACCACCCGCACCGCCGAAGCAGTTGAGCGCGTAGCGGGTGACGTCGTAGCCGCGCTGGGTGGAGATCTTCTTGATGGCGTTGGCCATATTGTCGACGGCGATACGCAGAAACCCTTCCGCCACCTGCTCCGGGCTCCTGCCGTCGCCGACGCGCGCGGCCAGCGCNNCCGAAGATGCGGGGAAAGTGGCCGGGCAGGAGCTTGCCGACCATGAGGTTGGCATCGGTCACCGCCAGCGGGCCGTTCCTTCGATAGCAGCGCGGACCGGGATTCGCCCCCGCGGACTCCGGGCCGACGCGGAAACGCGCGCCGTCGAAGCTGAGCACGGATCCTCCGCCGGCGGCGATGGTGTGGATCTGCATCATCGGCGCGCGCATGCGCACCCCTGCGACCTCGGTCTCGAAGGTGCGCTCGAGCTCGCCCGCGTAGTGGGAGACATCGGTNNAGCGCCGAGGTCTCGATCATGCCGACCACGCCGCCCGCCGGTCCGGACAGTATCGCGTCCTTGCCTTTGAACAGGGTCGCGTCGGTGAGGCCGCCGGAGGACATCATGAACATGAGGCGCGCACCGGTGTTGGCGAGATCCAGCTCTGACGCTACCCGGTTCACGTAGCGGCCGAGGATGGGCGAGAGATAGGCATCCACGATCGTGGTGTCGCCGCGGCTTATGAACTTGATGAGCCCGCTGGTCTCGTGGCTGGTCGACACCTGGCTGAAGCCGAGCTCGCGCGCAATCGCTGCGACGCGAGCCTCGTGATCGGGATAGCGGAAATTGTGCAGAAACACGATGGCGACGGCATCGATACCGTCATCGCGCGCAGCCGCGAGCGCCGCGCGCGCGGCGCCTTCATCGAGGGCCTGCTCCTCGTGCCCGTCGGCGGTGATGCGCCCGGCGACCTCGCAAACCCGCTCGTAGAGCATCTCGGGTTTGACGATGTGGCGGTTGAACAGCTCCGGGCGGGTCTGGTAGCCGATGCGAAGCGCATCCGCGAAGCCGTCGTTGATGATGAGAACGACGCGGTCGCCCTTGCGCTCGAGCAGCGCATTGGTGGCCACCGTGGTGCCCATCTTGACCGCGCCGATCAGCTCCGTCGGAATGCGCTCGCCCTTGGCGATGCCCATCTGGTCCCGGATCCCCTGCACGGCCGCGTCCTGGTAGGCCTCGGGGTTCTCCGAGAGCAGCTTGTGGCTGCGGACCCCGCCCCCGGGGGTGCGCGCCACCACGTCGGTGAACGTGCCGCCGCGGTCAATCCAGAAATCCCACTTGCCGCCCGTGCTCATGGCTCGATCCGTTCGGTCCGTCTCCCGGACCACGCACGAGTGTAGAGAAAGGCCGACATCGTGCCAATCGGCGCCCTTGCAAACGCCGGGGCGCTGGCCGAGTATGCGCCTCGGGTCTTCGGAGTTGCACAAGGTGATGACGCTCGAGCTGAGGCCGCTGCATCCGGATTTCGGCGTCGAGGTCCTCGACGCCGATGTGTCGGTTGGGCTCGACGAGGCGCGTTTCGCGCAGATAGAGGCCGCCGTTGAACAGCACTCGGTCGTCCTGCTTCGCGGCCAGACGCTCGACGACGACGCCCAGCTCGCCTTCAGCCGCCGCTTTGGAGAGCTCGAGTACGGTCATGTCGCCTTCGGAGAAAACGGGCGCATCGAGTACGTCGGGCGTATCGGCAACATTGATGCGCAGGGTCACCGGCTGCCGTCGAATCACAGGAAGGTGGTGTTCTCGACCGGAAACGAGATGTGGCATTCGGATTCCTCGTTTCGAGAGATCCCTGCACGATTCTCCATCTCCTATGCCTACGAGGTGACGCCGGAAGGCGGCGAGCTCGAGTTCGCGAGCACCCGTGCGGCATACTCGAGGCTTCCTGCGGATTTGAAGGCGACCATCGCGGACCTCGTCTGTATCCACGACTACGTCTACTCGCGCAGCAAGGTGGGCGAGGACGTCGTGTCGCCGTCGCTGGCGGCATCGCTCCCGCCCGTGCGCCAGAAGCTGGTGCGCAACAATCCCGCGACAGGTGCGAAGAATTTCTACGTCGGATCCCACGCCCGCTCCATCGAAGGCTGGTCGGATGAGGATGCACGGGCGCTGCTCGATGATCTTCTCGAGCGTGCGACGCGGCCCGGGTGCCTTTACCAGCACCGCTGGCAGATCGGCGATCTGCTCATCTGGGACAACCGCTGCATCGTGCATCGCGGCCGGCCCTACGACGCCGACCGCTACCGGCGCAGGATGCACCAGACGCGCGTCGCCGGGCTTTGCTCGTCGCTGGACGAGGACTAGCTCCGCCTTTTTTCCGCAAAGCGCCAGGGGCCCTGGCCGGTCGTTGGTGCGCGTTCTCGCCATTGATACAAATGATACAAATCGCTATCCGGCGCGAATTCGAGCTGAAACATTGACCCCTTATAGTCCTTCTCCGAGAACAGAAGTCAGCACATTCGCTGAATGTAAGGTTGATTGTTAATTCAAGTTGGAGACGGAAAGATGAAACGGGATCATTTTTATCGAGAAACCGCGAATGCGGGTGGTGGAACAGGCGGTGTTCCCTTCTTCGACATCGTCCAGCCCACGATGTATGTCGGCGAGGTGGCGGCAACGGCGTTCCTGGCCGCCTGCACGACGGTCGGACGCGGCGTCACGGCGTTCAATCGCTGGCGATGGGAGAGGGCGACCAGAAATGCACTGTCAGGCCTCGACGATGCGACGCTCGCCGATATCGGCGTCGCGCGCTCGGAGATAGCGGCTGTTGCCAGGAAGGCCGCCGAGAATCCCACCTACACTCCGACGCGCCGATCGCGGTGGACGGCATGAGCTTGCCTTTGCACGGAATCACCCGGGGAACGACCGGAATCCTGGCCGATCGAGCATCGAAGCCCCCCTCGAAAGGATTGGATTCCGGTTCCCCGGGGATTTTGCTCGACATGTGAATCCGAAAACCACTCCAGGTCGTCGCTGCCTCGAACGTTCCTCATAAAGCTCGCTCTGAGCGCAAGCCATCCACCGAACAGGGCTCCCCGTGCCGGCTCGATGCCTCCATCGAGATGGTCTACTATTCAGTCAGTCATTTTTCCGACGTCCACACAAGGGGGCGGGAAGCTTTGAGACGCCTGGCTGCCATTCTCGTCACGGGGTTTCTGTGCACAGCCTTCTCCATCGGCGCGCTCGCCGCGGGGGCGCCGCTCAAGCTCTGCACGGCAGGTTCGGAAGGCGGCTACTATGAGGCCGGCCGCGACATGGCCAAGCACGCGAATCCCAAGTTTCTCGACATCACCGTGGTGGAAACATCCGGCTCCATGGACAACATGCAGCGGATGGGACGACACGAGTGTGGCGCGGCGATCGTGCAGTCCGACGCTTATCTGGTTTACCAGTCACGCCATCGCGAATCACCCGTCGAGGTCACCAGGAACCGGTTCATGTTTGCGGAGTTTGCACACCTCGTCTGTCGCAGGGACGCGAAGGTGGCGACCACCACTGACCTGCTTCGCACTCCCGCCAGTCGAAAGGTTTTCGTGGGAGCGGAGGAGAGCGGGAGCGCCCTGACATGGCGAGCGTTCACTATTCTGGATCGCCGCTACGGTCAGATTCAGGCAGAGAACGTCGGAGGTGAGGATGCCCTCGCTCGCCTTCTCCAGGGTCAGGCGCAGTGTCTCTTCTTCGTCTCGGGGCTGGGTTCGGAGTTCGGAAAAAGCGTGAACGAGCGCGGAAAGGACCTGCGTCTGATTGCCATTACCGACGATGCGCTGCGTAATGCGTCGTTCGGTTCGGTGACCCTGTACGAAATTCGGCATTTTCCCAAAGGCCGCTACGGTAACCTCGACTCGGAGATCTCCGGTTCCGTCGTCGAGACGCTGACCGTCGGTGCGACCCTCGTCATCGAACGACATTGGACCGAGCGCTATCCCAACGGACCATCGGCGCTCATGGGTGCCCTCAGTGGGGCCATGCCGTCCATCAGCCAGCGGTTATTGTCGGACCGCAATTAGATCCCCGGCCNNGGATCGGGTGCCTCGCGAATGCTTCCACGGCTCGCGCCACAGTCGTCTCAGGTGCCGATTCGCTCAGATCGATGCCGTGCAGCCCGGCCACAGACGCGCGATGAGGTGGCTCGGCCACGAGGGATGCGGCGAATCGATTCACCGTATCGCTGCTCACGCGGCTTTCGTGAGCACGACGATCTGTCCCGGGATCGGAGCCGCGTCGTTGCGCACGACGATGTCCCGCCGGTAGCCCACCGAGAGGCCCGCCTGCGCGGCCATGGCGTCGATGTAGGCGGGCGAGTGTGCATACCTGCCGGTCGGGCGCAGCCGGTACGCGTCACCTTCGGCGCTCTCGACGGAGAACGCCACTGAGCCGCCGGCACGCAGCGCCTGCGCACATCGCCCCATGACATCGCGGAGGTCGCCGACGCAGATGAAGACGTCGCCGGCCACAATCAGGTCGAAGGCCTGCTCCTGTCCCTCGAGCGCATCTTCCATGCTTCCAACCGTCAGCGCATCGTAGATCCCGCGCTCGCCGGCTTTGGCGATCATACGCGGCGACAGATCGACGCCGGCGAGATACGAGGCCAGCGGGCGCAATGCCTCGCCGCACAGGCCGGTGCCGCAGCCGATGTCCATGATGCGCAGCGCGAGCTCGCGCTCACCGGCCCTCTCCACGACGGCATCGCGGATGAGCTCCGGCACGCGGTAGGCAATGCTGCCGAGGTGGGCGTCGAAGCGGTCGGCATAGTCGTCGTAGAGCCGCGTCACGTAAGCCGCGGGTGCGGTCGGGGTGGTCTCGCCCGAGGTCGCCGCGAGCATGTGCCGCGCGACGGCGTCGTCGGGGTAGGCATGGAGAAGCTTTTCGAAGCACCCGGCGGCGTCGGCCAGCTGCTCGAGCTCCTGGTAGAGAACGCCCAGGTGCTTCAGCGCGAGCGCATGCCTCGGGTCGATGCTGAGGGCGCGGTGGTAGGCGGCCTGCGCCTCGTCGACTCTTCCGAGCCAGTGCAGCGCGAGCCCCACGCTGGCATGCGCCTGCGCATTGTCGGGGGTCGCCCGCACGACCGCCTCGAACAGCTCGAGCGCCGCTTCCACGCCGCCCGCTTCGAGCACCACCGTGCCCACCAGCATGCAGGTCTCGGGTGTCCCAGCGCCGATCTCGAGGGCGCGATGCAGGATCTCTTCCGCTTCCCCGTCCCTGCCGAGGAAGTGCAGAACCCGGCCGAGGCCGGCGTAGGCCCTGGCATTGTCGGGGGCCATCTCGATGCTTTTGCGGTAGGCGCGCTCCGCGGCGCCGATGTCACCCTTGGCGCAGTAGGCGTCGCCGAGCCTCGCGTAAGCCCCGGCATGGTCGGGCGCGCAGGCGAGGGCTCGATGCCAGGCGGCAATCGCCCCATCGAGCTCGCCGCACGCCATCAGCGCGCTGGCGAGGTGTCCACACAGAGCTGCGTCGTCGCCGCGCAGGACCGCAGCGCGAGTGAGGAGATCGACGGCCTCGCGCGGCGCGCCGCGCAGATAGGCGATCACGCCGCAGCGCTGCAGTGCGTCGGCATGGTCGGGCTGCGACTCGATGATTTTGCGGAAGCAGGCTTCCGCCGGGGTTCCGCGCCCCGCGCGCAGGTGCTCGTCGCCTTCGCGCATCAGTGCGGCGACATCGACGCCATGGCGTGTTTCGTTGCTGTCTTCAGGCGAGCTCATGCCGACATGATAAAGGAGATCGCAGCGGGAGGCTTCAAGGCGCGTGTC
>JABAOH010205679.1_pt1 | contig 10280 bp, 10 predicted proteins | sample 7062181 | NCBI WGS metagenome assembly JABAOH01 (sample SAMN14538630, study PRJNA623070) | marine sediment metagenome | biome: marine biome [ENVO:00000428]; feature: marine pelagic biome [ENVO:01000023]; material: deep marine sediment [ENVO:00002113]; isolation source: pool of 5 deep marine... | reverse complement strand
GGGTTAGTTGCAGCGCAGCATGATTTACCGGTAGCAGCGCCATTACAAATAGGTGATTTAATACAGGATTGAATATTACAGCTTTGCTCCTGGTTCATTTTCGTGCCTGTTGTATCGACATAATATACTGCCCCGGTAGCCCCCCCCTCATCCTGATTCTCACTATTTCCAGAAAGTGTCATCATACTTCTCTGAGATAAGGCCATACCCGCCATGCGTATCTCTTGATTCTTATCCAAGAGATCGTTCGACATACAGGTTTCGTGCATGTAGTCATCTTTAGTCGTAAGCTGTCTATATAGAGGGATTCCTGAACACCGCGAAGATGTACAATCTACTCCCCATAAGGCCGCGTCACAATTTCTATCAGCTGCGCACTTTGGATATATTACTGTTGAAATATATTCATAAGGGCTGGTTTTGGCGCTGTCGAAAGATCTGCACTGCGTAGCTTCAATTGGAGCATTGAAAAACGTATCAAGATTCACTGAAATGGTTTCTTCAAACTGACTGCTCACAAGCCCGGTTTNNTGGGGGCTTGACAACTGCAGAACTCTTCCCTCACCTGCTCTTCAACGGTTATATAAGTTCCTGGCTTCCATATAGGTTCAGTAACGTAGTGGCGAATATCTACATCGTTAAAGTATAAATTTTCTGAATGGAAAGCTGGAGGATAGAAAAACCCGTTAGGCTGCTTCCACCCGATAGCCGCATTGGGCAATATACACATATTTTTGTCTTCTTCATCTATTCGTATACCTGGTATACGGGTATACATGTAGCCTTTCTGGTTTGCACCAACCGGCGGGCACTTTACAGCACCAGGTGCCAAGGGGCTAGTTGGCGGAGCGCACTTAGAACTATCAAGCTTGGTTTTTTTGATATTTAGATAAGCATTAGAATCCTGATAATTTGGGCCGTCATAGATATTATAAAACCGTTGATTCACCGTGAAATTATCAAGCGGCATACTTATCCCTTCGTTTCTATTCTGACAGCGATTACCATCTGCGGTATCGCAAGTAAGAGGAGATTTAGCGTTGAAAGGACCTGCGTTTGATGAAAACGGGTTGTTTTCCTGTGTATTACCTACAAAAATCGTTTTTGTAGTCACCTGCCATTGTCCTGGGACTATGTTTGATAGCGTATAATCTCCACCTGTAACTAAACCGAGACCGCCGTTTTGCACATCTGAAAGAAAACTATTTGTGACTAGATACCACTGCGGCCTCAGCCACATAGCTGCAAAATTCACCTGGGGCCAATGGAATGATGAGGTGTAATCATCAAGGATCGTTACCATACAATAGTCTCTTCCTAAATTGGCATCACCAGAGACAAAATTGCACCTATTTGCAATTTCTCCTTGGACTGTAGACGGACCACAATTTCGAAACTCTAGCGGATCACTCTGATCATCATCACCACAGCTGGTAGCAAATCTTCCACCGCCTCCGCTAACCTTTGGATAAAAAGTTTCTTTATTTTGATCGCCCATCCATGCCATATTCGGTGGATTTATCACTTCCGGTACCGGAGCGTATTTATTTGTAATAGGTTCAAAATCGCTTACACCGACACAGGGATCATTATCTCCAATTACATGTAGCGACATCATTGTAGAGGTACAGTAATTACCTTTAAATTTCTTAAGCGGAGTCATGGCTACCCGACCCATATTCATCTCGTAGTATCGATTATTAGCTCCTAACATACGTTCACCGGTCTGCATTGAGGCATAAGACTCCCATTTCCTACCCTGAGATGGACCACTATTGGTACCGGGAAGCAGCCAGTAGCATACTCCGCAAGCGTTTGCACCAGCAGCCATATTATATTGAAAATCGTTCCATCCGTTCATAATCCAGAACACAGTCGGATTGTATATATCAGAATTGTATGGCACTTGTGCCCGATTTATCGCAAACTCTGTTGTTTTCTGAGGATGTTCGGGATCAGGATGAATTATTGTACCCTCGTAGGCAAGGATACCAGGTACTCGGCGGGGATTTTGCGGGGTTTTGAGAGCACCACGGGCAAGTATTCCTATGTTGGAATAAAGTTTGTTATCAATTTCTGTACCGTCTTCAAGGTAATACCCGTGTCCTATAGATAGATATCCGACATTTCGCGACAGCTCAATTCCCTGTGCTCCATGAAGGGTTATCCAACGCGTCATAGAATCGTGTATTGAGTTGTCTCTAATAAACGAATCCGCTGGCAACCTACGAGTTAGGTGCATATGTACAGGATAGTGCCCTAGACGCCCTCCCTGACCTAGCTGGTAAAATTCTACTCCTTGAATTTTCACCTCTTTAGCACCCTGGCGCACCATTGTATGACCTCCGAAATAACTATCGGGATTAGGGTCCATTGAGGGAGGAGCCGGAGCGGGCAGGGGCATAGGGAATTCCGAACCTGCTGAGGCTATCTTGATACTTCGCGAAAGAAGAGCTACTGCAGCCCTAGTCTCAGCATTAGTTTTACTTATATTCATTCTAGTTGGGAGATTGAGAGGAAATGCTTTACCATTATGAGGATATTGCGTGCCACCTAATACCCCTCCTGTAAAGGGGTCTATTACTTCGAATGATATCTTCTTCTTATTTGCTGGATCAGTACCAGTAATTTCCAAGAGCTCAGAATGTGCGGGAAGATAGTCCGTGGTTGTTAATACAACTCGATCCCCTTTCTTCCAGTCAACATCCCTATCTAAAGTTAAGCTTTTACTTTCGGGATCTAAAACATCCATACAACTATCCCGCTCTCCGGTACAATCTAACCTAGCCCAGCTCATACCCGAATCTTTTTTGTCAAGCATGGTGAATGATGCACCCCTTTCTCCAAATAAATTAATTGTGCCGCCATAAGATACTGCAAGAACCTTATAACCAAAGTAGGCTTTATCATCACCTGTATCTAAAGGTAGTTGTCCATATGAATAGAAATAATCACAAACACCAGAATCACAATCTGATGGTTTGGTGCAAGTAGCAGGATCCCCTTCAGCCTTAGGCAGGCAGACTTTGTCCGTCGGGTCATTGCTCCAGATTCCTGCCGGCACACCGCACATATCGTCGGTCTTACATCTAATTCCATCACCCATGTTACCCTGGTCTTCACCATATAAAAATATTGTTACCTTAGGTTCATATTTGCCATTTTCAGTATTCATAAACGATGTTATTGGGTTATTTGCTGAACCGGCGATTAAACTCCCGTCCTTCTCAACGATTATGCCATATGCCCAGAACTCTGTTTTTCCACTAGCATTCTCAAAGTTTAATTTACCTCCGTTGTAAATATTAACTTTGCGGTAATGGTATGTTCCTGCTCCTACACTGCACGGTCCGGTAATTTCCAAATCTTTACCATTACCAGGGCCTAAGGTACCGGTGGGACAGGTATCTACATCAACAACATCTTCATGAACTCTTGTCGCTGTAGCATGATCTGCGGGTTGTTCTTTAGAGACATCAGCAGGCTTCAAAGCCCCGACTTTTGTGTTGTTTCTAAACTGAGCACCTGTTGTGTCGGCATTGTCCATATTTGTCATGGTCAGGTCGGCCCCTGAGAGGTTTGCATTAATCAAGATTGCATCTGCAAGATTGGCACCGGACATAATGGCATCACTTAGGTTGGCTCTACTTAGATCGGCATTTATTAAACTGGCACCACTCAAGTTGGTACCGCTAAGATCTGCATCAACTAATATTACGTTATCTAAAATCGCATCACTCAAATCTACTCCGCTTAAGTCAGTATTACTCAAATTTGCACCGCTTAAATTACATCCTATACATTTATTTGAATTTAAAACTGATGTTACATTTTGTAATACTTCATCCGTGTCCGTGGAGAGAATAGATTGATTTATTTCTGGAACTATAAATATTGCAACCCTGTTATGCGTTTTCCCATCGTGACGAATATGCATTTCGTAATAGCCTTCGCTAATAACACCTGAAAAGCATTCCCCCTGGGTGTCAATAGTAAAGATATTCTCACCCTCATGGTTCATGAATGTCATAGTGTGCTCTGCAAGGTCATTATCGTCATCCCAGCAAAATGTCTGCTCTATGGTTTCAGTGTATTCGTAAGGAATTATATCAACACCGCTTACACCGGAATCATTTTCTTCATCCGCTGCTGTTGGGGGTTCTAAGAAAGTAACAACAATAGTTTGTTCCGGAATTGCAACTTTATCCACATCCGAGACAAAATCGCTTTCAACAATTACCCCTGAAAGTTCACTTCCGGAGCTTCTTACAAAATTAGTAAAAATAAAAATTCCAACAAATATGAAGATTAGCGCAAATATCAAAGAAAACTCGGCTTTTCCAAGAGTTGATGCAGATTTTAAAGCAGGACCATTTCCAGACATATCATCTCTCCTTTTCTTTATATCTATATATTATAACTAACATATATCTCATCATTAAATCAAGGGGTGATTAGGTTATAGGGTATATATAAAAAGATCCATTTTATGTAATTGTGCCTCTTTATATAGAAATAGTTTCTTAGTGAAGCATAGAGCCCATCTGATCGCTTCTAAAATGTATGGCCATTATACAAACAAACTTAAACTTTTATTAATTATAAATCCTTAATAGTCTATTAACATTGTATATTTACGAAATATCGTATTGAGTCCGATATTTCGGAGTTATCCAACCTATAATGGTATTGAAAAATCATTAATACTTCCACAATATAATCTAATGATATCAGGGTGTTATATCATTTTTTAAACGACCGTTCGTGTTATGGCATGAAAATTGTTATATATGCCTAATACGGTAGGTGCCTAGTAAATATGTCTATTGTTCAAGTCTTACTAGTAAGAGCCTTTTCACGGCAAAGAAAAGGTAAGTATTGTTGCGCATAAGGTTTCATGAAGTTACCGATAATGGCCTCAAATATTAACAATAGACCAATACCGGTATCAGTATGGCAGTATAACAATTTAATTGGAGGTGTGTATTATGAAAAAAATTATAGCCATAGCAGTTTGTCTCACTTTACTATTGAGCTTTAGTTTGAGTGAGGATTTATCTGCTGAAGAATTTGTGGACCCTAGTTTATCAATAGCCGCTTCATGTGAGGGATTATTGATATCTTATTCGAGAAAACCCTTCATTAGGCATGATTCTTCAAGAATTCCATGATAATCATGTTCAACAAGTGATGATAGTCGCGATGGAGCCGGATGGATCTTCATTAGAGGCTCGAGGCATAATTAATGGAGCTTTTATGCTTGCTTATGCCCGTAATCCCAGTCTTTTAGAGACATTTGAGGCTATTCGTGATGATTGCTTTGCGGATATTGGGATCCCTGTAATCCCACCAGATCAAATTGAAGTGTTTGATACCCCGGGACGCTAATGGGCTTGGGCTAGAATATACAATAGTTCTTACCAAGAGAAAATATTGAGATAGTTTATTGTTAGCAGTTACTATCTCATAATAATTTCAAACAGACAGTAAGGGAGCTACGGTTCCCTTGCTGTTTCGTCAACTTAGGGAGCAGGAGTACTAATCTCAGCAGATGCAATTCTAGTTGGACAGCTTTTGTCTTTGTTTTTGTAATATATCCTTGGGTAATGCAACTAGGCCAGCCTCAGCTACTGCCTCCTGGCCGGGTTTGCTGAAGATATAATCCATGAACTTCTTTGTCACTTTTTTCATGCCTTTTGAAGGATTTTCCTTTAGATAAAGATAGAGCTCTCTGGTAAGTGGGTACTGCTTAGATATTGCATATTTAGGTATTGGGGAGTAGCAGTCATTTCCACTATCAGCGATACTTAACGCTTTAACGCTTGGAGAAAGCACCCCTGCTCCGCTATATCCAATCGAGGTTGAATCGCGGGTGACAAACTCTACAATATCCCTTGAGCTCGCAAGCTCTGTGATAGTAGTTTTATAAGTGCCGCCGCACAGTGCTATCTTTTTGAAAACGGCATATGTTCCAGAAGTAGACGTCCTGCCGTATATTTTTATAGGAGTTGCGCTCCATTCACCTACTAAATTCAAACCACCCCAAGTTGTTATATCTTTAGACCCCTGACATAGGTATGTATTTGAATATATTCCATCAAGCTGGCCTATTGTGACACAATCTGCCGGGTTCTCTACATTCACTAAAACTGCAATCATGTCTAATGCTATTTTTATTTCAAGCGGCGCGTAGCCGTAAGTATTTTTGAAATCCTGCATGTCTTTATCTGACATCGGCTCGGACATGGTTGCAATATCCACAGTTCCGTCTATTAAGTCCTTAGGGGCCCTGCTTGAACCAAAGCTCTCCACTACGCAATTTGTATTATGATAATTATCCGAAAAGCCCCGACACCATATGGACATCAGATTACTCATCGTGGTCGAACCAGAGACTGAAATTGTACCGTACACTTTTGCACCCCGGGTGGAACTTGTATCCGAGCCGCAGCTGCTCGCAGCTACCCAAATAAAAATTGAAAGTATTAATAACAAAACAGTCCAGTATTTGCTGCTATTTACATCATTTGGTTGACTATATGATCTCATTACTCTACTCATTTAACTAAATCCACTATCTGTAGCTCTTTTGTGTTAAAAACATAATATATAATTAGCCATACTCCGATCATAAAGATTGGAAACAGCGCTCTACAAATTGTATTGCCTAAATCACACACCCTTTCACTCCCCCAATTTTTAAAGTAATTAAGGGCAACTATTGTTGCAATTAGTATTCCGCTCATAAAATATCCTGCTGATATTATTGCGTTTAACATTGTTTTATAAGGAACACTTGGGAGATAATTTAGTACAAGAAAATTAAAAGCAACAGATGTAAGCATTAACGTAACCACAATGCTGATTCTTCTGTCTATTGACGTTTCATGTATCCAGAAGACAGAAGTTGTCATGAGAATAAAAAAGCAAAACGGCAGTATTATCCTTAATATGTAAAACAGTGACCTTCTTTCAAGCTTAATCTCATAGAGTATGTACGAGCTGTCTTGTGTTTCGTACCCGAAAGCCCGTTTAAATCCTGCAAACACAGATATTGGGTATGCTACCCAATCGTCACTCCTAAAGAGACTACTGATACCCGTGTATTGATCAGATGGTATGAACACGAGCTCGTTTGAATTATATGCAAACGATTGGAATTCCAGTTTTAACTCCTGATCATCAAAAGGAAATCTTGTATAGTCAAACTCCGTAAGTATGTCGGCCGAGAATACCTTTCTATAGGCTATTGAGCCGTCGGGGAATATAGTAAGACTATTCTTTTGGATACCAGGCTTACTAGCTTGATTGATAATCTCGGGGTCCGGCGACCACATAGCGGATAAGACCTTATCTGCCTCTGCCCCTGAATATACTTTCGGAGAACCGTCCGGGCTTTGGTAAGCTACTCGAGCGTCCTGCCAAAGCATAGTTGTTTCGAATAGACCTGTAAGTATTTGATTCGGCTGATCAATCTTGACTATGTGCATTAAATATAAGCCCATGCTTACTTCAAATGGCTGTCCATTTGAGGGGGGAGGGAGTGTTGTGACTGGCGTAGTTTGAGCAGAACTATATATGGCAAGCGAGTAAAGTAATAGAAGAAAAGCAGCTATTGCTAGACAATGTCTCATACTGAATAATTAGTTGCAGTGTTCTTTCTTTAGCACGGGAGCGCCGGCAAATCCCATAGTTTCCGCCTTAGTAATATCTTGGCAGCCGGACTCTTTTTGACCCATTGATATTTTCGCAAGCCCTCTGCCGGCATAGGCCGCAACGTTATTAGGGTCAATGCTTATAGCTTTGTTGAAATCATCTAAAGCACCCTGGTTATCTCCAATCACACCTTTTGCATTAGCCCTAAACAAATATAGCATTGTGTCATTAGGACTAAGCTTTATAGCCTGAGTATAATCCTGAATGGCCCCTTCCCCGTCTTTCATTCCAAGCTTGGCGTTACCCCTGAATGTGTAAAAAATAGGGTTGTTCGGGTCAAGCTCTATGGCCTTGTTAAAATCTTGTACCGCACCGGGATAATCTTTCATTACGCCCTTGGGAAAACCCCTGCCGGCATACAAATTTGCGTCATTGGGGTTAAGTTCAATAGCCTTGTTAAAGTCCTCTATAGATCCTTTATAGTCGCCTTTTTCAAATTTAGCCTTACCTTGGGAGACATACTGCTCAACAGTCTGGGCAAGTGAGATGTCATAAGCAATTAGGCATGCGAGAACAGCTACGAGAATTATATTATTGGTTGATGTGAATATTTTCATATAGCCAATTATAGATGATGGACTATTTCATAGCAAGGGCAAAAACAGGTACAAATTGAGCTGAAATAAATTAATATATAAAGTCATGGCGTATGACGAGAAAATTGCCGAGCGTTTGAACAAGGTGTTTGAAGGTAATAAGAATGTAGTCGAGAAGAAGATGTTTGGGGGGATCACCTATATGTACAGAGACCATATGTGTGTCGGGATTGCAGATGATATGCTGATGGTCAGGGTTGGTCCCGAGAAATATGAAGAGGCCTTATCCAAGAGGCATGTAAGGCCTATGGACTTCACCGGCAAACCTATGAAAGGCTATGTTTACGTTGAGCCCAAAGGATTTAGGACCGAGAAAAATCTAAAAAAGTGGGTTGAGTCGGGCATTACATTTGTAAAAACCCTTCCGCCGAAAAAGGCTAAGAAAAAGTGAATTTATTCAAGAGGCTTAAGAATTACCACGGGGATTTTTCTCTCCCCTGCCCTTTCTTTATATACCGAGTAGCCCGAATAGATCTCAAGCGCGCGTTCCCAGAGCCTATCGTACTCCTCCCCTTGTGCATCCGAGGCAACGTAGTTTTGTGACTTGCCGTCAAGCAATACTTCAACTTTGGGATTTTCCTTGAGATTCAGATACCACGCCGGATGACTCTTGTTTCCACCCTTTGAAGCGATAAGCACAAGATCGTCTCCGTCCTCGAGGTAGACCAGTGATACAGTGCGGGGCAGCCCGCTTTTCGCACCATGAGTAGTAAGAAGAAGACAAGGCCAGGAAATAGTAGAATTGATGCGGCCGTCTGTCAGGGGAATGAGCCACCTGTCCACTCTTGTTCCGAGGTTAATTATTGTCCACGCGCCTGCCCGTGTTGAGCCAAACCAAGTTAAAAAATCCTTAAATGGGCTGCTTTCTGGCATTTATATGGAAGTGTTATTACCTACCGTACTTTTCATCATATCCCGTGGGCTTACTGTAGTCGCCGTCAAGAAACATCTTCGTTGCCGGATCATCAGGTTCAGTACCTCTTTTAGCATCCAGGTCGTCTTCAAATCTATCGGCAAGACCAGGCTTGTATTTATACTGGATCTTAAGACTGTGGTCTTTTTCATTTGTATGAAGTATTAACAACATATCTTGTGTATGCCATGTAGTAGTATTAAAGTGAAGCATGCTATCCCTATCTGAGGGCTCACCATACTCATTTGTAAAATACTGATCAAACTCACTCTCTATCTCGGTTTTTTCCGCTTCATCCGCACTTACAAATATCAGAGATGTAGAAAGAAGCTTCTTATCATAGAACTCTAGCTCAGTCATAACATTCTTCCCTGCCTCATCGATAGGCAGATCAACGATTACTCCCTGCATGACAATAACCCTCACATCCTTAGAATCCTTGTTCTCTCGAACAATTCTTTTGCCCCTCGAGTCGATAACATTCATCGCTTCTTTTTTATTCATTCCGAACGTAAACCCAAGAGGAGCCAAATTGGTATCTTGGGCAGATGATTTTGAAGATAACGATAGGACCATAACGATTATCAGCAGAATGGATATTTTCATATATTTCATGATTTTCCTCCAATATATATAACACTCTATAACAAAAACAGAGATAATTTTATCCCAGCCAAGCTCTCTGAACAATATAACTCACTATAAGGATCAAGAAAAAGTATACTATCAGAAATACATATCTCCACCCCCACATCGAATCCGTCTCTGCTCTATACAAAAGAGATTCAGGGATGCTCTTAACATAAGGAGACAGAGCGCTCCAAGAAATGCCTACAACTATGGCTGAGATACAACCTGTAACATTCCACCATAACCATGAGACGCCTGGAAACCCGATCCAGAGTATAAAATTCACAGCTACGCCAATCAATACCCCTAATTTAGCAGCTGTAGCGCTGGTATTCCTAAATAGTATTCCGAGCACAAACGCAGCCATGATCGGTCCGTAGAAAAGAGACCCAACCTTATTTATAGCCTCAATAACGGTGTCTGAT
>JABAOH010023788.1_pt2 | contig 10280 bp, 26 predicted proteins | sample 7062181 | NCBI WGS metagenome assembly JABAOH01 (sample SAMN14538630, study PRJNA623070) | marine sediment metagenome | biome: marine biome [ENVO:00000428]; feature: marine pelagic biome [ENVO:01000023]; material: deep marine sediment [ENVO:00002113]; isolation source: pool of 5 deep marine... | reverse complement strand
GCACTCGGCCGAGCAGAACGGCCAGATCTCGGCCATTGGGTCACCCAGGCAGATCGGGCACTTGCGCTCGGCCTTCTCCTGGATGCCCAGCGCCTCCCGAAACACCTTCATCAACGCGAGGCCCGGAGGGAAGCAGCCGCCTGATACGACGCCCTGCTGGCGGTCGCGGTGCATGGCGCCGCACATGCAACACCAGCGGTACTCAGTGTTCGGAACCCGATGCGTCGGTGCGTTGCCGCACGAGGAGCACTTGGATTCGACCTCCTCGAGGTCCGGGTGGTAGTGACCGCTCATCAGTGCTCCGTTCCTNNGGTGGTAGTGACCGCTCATCAGTGCTCCGTTCCTGGGGAGTGGTCGTTGATCCGGCTCAGGGCCGTGAACATGACGTGATCGGCGTGGTCGCCAAGCAGTTCGGTGGCGTGATCCCGCGCCTTGGCGATGTCCGTCCACGCGAAGACGGTGCCGTTGATCGCCAGTTTGCGGGTGCCGAGCATGTCCTGGTACGCGAGCACCACCAGCGGCCCCTTGTACTTCGGGGTGTCCACGTCGAGCTCGATGGCCTGCGGTTCGATGGTGCCGCCGCAGTCGTCGCAGGTTCCCTTGTAGAAAGGTTCCTGGGGCGTCGCCCACTTGGTCTTATCCGCGTCCATCAGTTGGGCCTCGGGGGCATGAAGGAAAACATATGCTCGACCATCGCCTTGGCCTTGAGCCGGATCGGGTCGGGCACGTCCGACGGGATCTCGCCGACCAGCGCCTCGGAGAAGGCCGCGTAGACCTTCCCGGCAGTCTCTCCGGCGACGGGGTTTTCCTCGGTGATCGTCACGCCGATTGTGACCAGAGCCAGGTTCAGCATGTAGACGACCGCGTCGTCGCTCAGCTCCGCAACCTCGGCCTTCGCGGCCTCCTCGCGGGTCTTGTCCATCGGGATCTCTACGCTAGGCATCGAAGTCTCCGTTCAGGGCGTCAACTCCCGCGCTCCCCACCCCGTGGCGCGGGCCCGCCTCCAGTGCCCCACACGACGACGCTTGCGCGTCGAGGCTGCACCTTCGGCTGTGCCGAGTTGCGGTTGTCTGGCGGTCACTTGAGCAACACGCACCCGCAAAGCGGCCCCAAGTCGACAAAAGGTCACTGACCGATCCCTCGCGATTCGTGGGAGTCGGCCAGCACGGATACCATGGCGTAGCCGATGCTGTCGGCCTCGGTCACGCCGAGAGTACGCGCGGTGTTCTTGGCGAGGTCCTGGACGGACTCGCGTTCCTGTTCGTTGAGGTTGGGCCAGTGTTTGTGGTCTTGCGGTTTCATGTTTCCTTCTTGGTTGGCGGTGAGTACCTCGGCGGCTTGAACCGCCATACGGTAGCTTCGGTCGGACACGTAGCTGAGCTCGCTGAATCCGGAGACGGAGTAGCCGATCAGCATCGCGAACTGCTCTCTGTCGCGAAAGCGAACGACCCCGTGGTCGTCGAGCCCGACGGGTTGCATGGGAGGGGGGGCGGTCTGCATGGAATGGCGCATCAGTTCTTGTCCTTCTTGTCTTGGTCCTCGATCGGGTCCACGCGCTCGCCGTCGGCGCTCGTGCGTCCGTACAGCGTGTCGCCGGGGTCGAAGCGCCCCCAGTCCACGTTTGCCGGATCGCCGCTGTAATGGTCGTAGCGTCCGGTGTCGAGCATCCCTCGCAACTCCAGGGCATCTTCGCTGTGGATCCGCAGGGGGTCGGGCCCCTCGTAGCCGAGCTTGAAGCCGAGGGTGGCGGCCCACTCGAGCACACGCGTCAGGGGGACCTCCTCGCCGGCGACGCCAAGGTCGGGAATGGTGCGCGAGAGCTGGACGGTCGCGCCGGGATAGACGGCGCCGCAGACCCGACACGTCGAGCGGTCGATGAAGCCCTTGGGCTCGCGGCACTCGGGATTGGGGCAGAGGATGGGCCCGGAATCAGACATGCTTCGCCTCCCTCAGTTGCAAGCCGAGACCATCGAGGGCATTCGTGATCTCCCGCAGTACGCGCTTGCTGGCATGGGGCGCCTTGAGCACGTCGCGATCGGTCAGCGCGACCACGTCGGCGATCCAGACGCTGTCCCAACCCAGATCGCGAGCATCGGAGCAAAGAAGGTGAGGTCTTCGCGACGGCACTCGAACACCGTCTTGCGCTCGGGAGCGGCCTCGTCGGTGTCGAGCTGGTGCGCCCAGACCCACGAGGTCGCGCGCAGCTCGGCCTCGGCGCCCGCGAGCGAGCCCGGCACCTGGAAGCCGGTGAGCACCACGACGCGGACGGTTCCGTCGTCGTCGAGGTCCATCAGCAATTGCGCGACCTTGCGGCGCCGGGGGTTCTGAGAGTCCCTCTCGAGAACGCGCAGCTTGGAGCGGATCGTGTTGACGGGGGTGGAAGGATCAGACATGGAGTCCTCGTAGCCAGTTCAGGATTCGGGCCAGCAAGGTCGGTCGATACGGTGGGAGCTCGTAGAAGTCCTGGCCCCAGACTCCGCACTCCTCACACCGATAGATGGGTGTTGCGTAGGGATGCGCATGCCCACAGGCGACGCAGGTGCGAGACCTGTTCGCGGACTGGGCCAACGTCTCGACTCCCGGCATCAGTGAAGATCCTCGTTGAGTCGACCGTAGGTCTTGTGGGTGACCGCGATGGCGCCCTCGCGGATCCAGCCAAGGCAGTACGCCGAGTTGCCGTCCTGCTGGTCGCCATCATCGTAGAAGGTGACGCTCCACCCGTCTTGCAGCTTGCCCTGGGCCAGCGCCGCTTCGACGAGCGGCCGCTCCTGACCCATGACGTGCCGCGGCGTCTTATCGTAGACACCATCGAGCAGCCGTCGGAACTGCGCCCCGGTGACGACCTCGACCTCAAGGGAGGCCACCGCCTGGGCGAAGGCGAGCTCGGAAGCGTGACGGGGGCGCTCTTGCTCGCCCTCGATCTCGATGCGGTGCTTCTTTGCGAACTTCTCGGCGTGGCTGTCACAGTAGCCACGCTGAGCGGAGGAGACTCGGCCGCGCCGGCCGGTGACGTAGTCATACGTGCACCAGACCGTGCGCTGTTCCGAACACTTCGGGGCCGAGCATGGCCAGGGACGGCGAGCCGTCCCGAACCATCGATCATCCTCGGGCATCCGAAAGGCTCTGTGGCCCCACGATTTGCCCTTACGGCTCACTGATTCACCGTCACGTCGCCGTCTTCGTCGATGCTGACCGTGATCTTGCGAGTGTCCTCGCCGACCCGGACATCGACCTCCACCTTGGCGGGGAGATCGACCCGCGCGCTCTGCTGCGACTCGCCGGTCTTGTGGGAGGTCTTGAGGCTGACTTGTGCAGTTTTCATGGCTGTTTTTCCTGGTCTTGTCTCGCCATCCAGGCGAGGGCTTGGGTTTCGAGTTGCTTGGGATCCATGGACTGGAAGTCCTTTCGGCACTCCCGCCATGCTTTCGTATTCCGGCGAATGTGCCACTCCATCAGGTCGCCGTCGACGCGCTTGCCGGTACGCCGTTCGAGGCACTCCAGCACGAACACGACCGAGTACATGTCGCTGAGCTTCTGCTCGGCGATGTACTGCTCACGGCCGAGCCGGAGCAGATCTTGGGCGATCTCGGACTTGGGGCGCTCGTCCTTCGCCTCGGGCCAGCGGTACAGGCCGGTCTTCGACGGCGGAACGACCTCGGCCGCGACCTGCGGGGGCTCCGGGGGCGGTAGCGCCTCGTCGCCGGCGGCTACGCGCTCGAGCTTCGTGGGCCCCTCACAGCCCAGCAAGAGGATCAGGATCGCGATGCTTCGTCGTCTGGTCATAGGGTCCTTCCTCGCTCAGAACGGCTCGTCCTGTTCCTGGACCTGCTCGTCGATCTGGCCGAGGGCCACGCCGAGCTCGCCGGCGACCACGTCGGCCACGAAGGCCTGCATGGTGGTCCAGTCGTTGGGGTTGTGCGGCGCCATCCCAGCAGACTCAGGAGACCCTTGGGCTTCTTGCTCCGCAGCGTTCCACAGGTGCGGCACCAGGCCGGCTCCTCCTCGGTCTGCGGCGGAGCGCCCATGATCTCCATGGGCTTGCCATCCCGATCCTTCTCGATCGGGTGGACGAACGGGTTGACTGCCATCCAGTCATGTCTGTCGGGGAAACAGGGCATCTACTTACGCTCCCAGGCTTTGATCGCGCGGTCGGTCGCCGCCTTGAGGGCCTTCACTTCTTGCTTCGCGCGAGTGATGCACACGAAGCCCTCATGGCGAAGCCGCATGCGCGCACGGTTGCTTTCGCGGCCCTGGGCTGCCCCCTCGAGGTCGGCGGGCCAGCGGGCGGCAGCGATGGCGATGAACGCCTCGTCGAGCTCCCAGTCGGCGATGGCGTTGCGGCCGATCTCGCGGACGCGCGCGTAGTACCGTTCGAGCTCGGTCCCGACCTGCGGCCCCGGCATCAGCTCTCCCACTCCTCGGTCGGATCGCGCCCGACCCCGCCGTGGTACCACCGTGCGTAGCGGACCAGTCGGTCGTAGAAGGCCTTGTTCCAGTCGGCGTCAGCGAGCGCGTGGTGGACCTTGATCGGCGCCGGGGGTTTGACGCCCCGAGGGGCGCCGAGTTGGACCCACCACTGCTGCAGGTCCATGCAGAACCGCGGACAGTGTTCCGGAAGATCCTGCATGGTGCCGAAGATCTGGCAGAACAGCACCCAGTCGTAGTCGGCGAAGTACGCCCAGATCTCGATGTTCTTGGGCCGTGATTCGGCGGGGTGCTTGGGCCCGAGGCCCAGAAAATGCTGGATCCGCTCGGCCGCTTGCTCGCGGGTGTAACGCTCTTGGCCGGCCAGATGCGGCAACACGTTCTCGCGGACGAAGTCGTGACGGACCGCCTTGTCCTCGTCGAAGTCGAACTCGAGGTAGAGCTCGCGGTCGTCCTCGCGCACGAGCGCCAGCGAGATCGGCATGATCGTCTGACCGTCTTCGACGAACTCGGTATCCAGAAAGAAGCGCATCAGCAGTCGTCGGTTGGGATGGGCTCGCTCACTCATGGCCGTGCTCACCGTTGACGTGGGCGATCAACGCCCGCAGGTCGGTCGACTCGTACTCGGCGACGGGCTGGCGGTACCGCCACACCTGTTCGCGCCACACGGTGCCCGTCCACCACACGCGGCCGTTGAAGTCCCAGGCGTGGTGCGCCGCGGAAACGTCGGGCGCGGCCCGCAGCTTGGCCTCGACCTCGGTGTCGAGCTCGTGGTCGTAGTTGCTGTAGAGAGTCAGGTCCCCGACCATCGAAGCCGGGCGGAGGCTCGAGATCGCGACACTGCGGACGGTGGGGTCGTTCACGGGTGCCTCAGCTCTCATCGTCAGGCCGTTCCTGTGCCAGCTGCAGGGCGAGGATCTCGGCCGGCACCGGCTCGCCGCACGCCAGGCAGATCGTGTTGCCGCTTCCGTCCGTGGACTGGCTGGCCGTATGGGGGCACGGCCACTCGATGCCCCGGAAGGCAAGGATCCGCCGCAGGTCGTCGCGCTCGCGCTCGGCCTGGCGGGTCTCCTGCGCGTGGCGCCGGACCCGGAAGTAATCCTTGCGCCCGCGCAGGTCAGCCAGCGAGATGTCGGCGGCGATCACCGTGCGCACGAAGATCGGCTGGCCCGGCAACGCCAGCAGCCCGCGCAGCCGGAGCACGGTGCCCCGGCGGATCAGGATCCGCTCGCCGAAAAACTGCCGTCGCCCCGCGAGCGAGGCGACGTGCTCGCGCACGAGCTGCTTGCCGTCGGCGGCCAGGGTCACGACGTCGAGGCTGGCGTCGAGGTCTCCGGGCTGGGGCGCCTCGATCCACAGGAACTTGAGCAGCCGGACGCCCTCGGGCGGGGGCTCGGCCATGGGGTCTTCGGGCGCGAGGTAGTCCGGGTCGAGCAGGCCCAGCCGGTTTCCCTTGTAGTAGAGGGGCTCGCGGCCGTGTGGCGGGAGCGCGGTGTTGCGCGCTTCGCCGTCGAGCGCGTCGACCACGTACTCGACGACGTGCTGGTCGAGCTCGTGGTCGGGGACGGACGGGCTCGACTTGGGGAGGTCCATGGCGTCGAGCACCGCTTCGCCGATGGCGACCGCGCGATCCGGCGCCGCGGAGAAACCTTCGCGCACGCGCGTGCCGACGACGTCGAGGTTTCGGACCTGGGCCTCCCACCAGCCGGGCTCGCCCTCGACCGGGTACCACTTCAACTCGAGGGACGTGCTCACGCTCTCCGGGGAGGGCGATGGTCCGTNNTGGGCAAATCGACCTTATCTTAGTCCGACACTAAGATAAATGCCCGAATTCGCAGGAATAAGCCGAACGATTTCAAGCACTTAGCTCGCAAATCGCCTCTAAACGGCCGATTTCGGCACTTTAGAGCGGGTCGCAATTTTCGGGCGCCAGGCGGTGGCGGCCGATAGTAATACAAGAGCCATTACATGGCTATCCCCATCGGCATCTGGTAGGGTGCCGGCCGGGTCGCCGGAACCGTTGGACTGGAGAAGGCACCCACCCGGGTACGGGGCTGACCGGGCAGGGCGGCCCCGGCCCCGACCTTCACCGCCTCACCGCCCACCTGCCCTTCCATCCTGCTGCCCGCGATCTATCTATAGAGGATGGCTACCGCTCACATCGTTTCGGCCCGGGGGTTCAGCCTCGAGGGCCCACCGTGCTGCGATCACGAGACCTGCGGTCGCACAGCCGACCGGTTCTTCGTCTACGAGCTCGACGACGGCGACCTCCTGGTGGCGTTCGGCTGCTCGACCCACCACAAGCCCCTCAGCCTCGGCGCCGAAGTTGGCGAGCCCGAGGCCGAGGAGGAAGATCTCCCCAACTGATGTACCCGCCGCACCCCTTCGACCGCGACACCTGGGCCTCGGCCGAGACCCGGCCCACCTGCCGGCACTGCGGCGGCCGCACCCTGCTGCTCGCCAGCTCGCCTGAGGTCGCCGTCGGCCTGTGGTGCGATACGTGCGGGACGCTCCACACCACCGACGAGGTCCGCGTGCCCACCGCGGCCCGGGGCGGGAACTGACCATGGCCGTCGAGATCACCTACACGTCCAGCCGTGACTGCGACTACGGGGATCGCGAGGTCACCGAGGACCTCGCCGAGCTCGTGGACCGAAACCCGCGCGCGTCCGTCGGTCGCCTGGCCGAACTGCTCGTGGAGGCCGGGGCGCTCCGTGCCGAGGCCGTGTTCGAGGCGTTCCGGGGTCACCGCGACTACGCGCCCGTGCGCGTGGAGGAGCCTGGCTGATGGCCGAGAAGATCACGATCACCGTCGAGGTCGAAGACCCGCTCTCGAGCGACTTCGACATGACGATCCGGGTCACCCGCCCCGGCGAGCCCGAGCCCATGCTGGTCGCCAATCAGAAGGAGCGCCTCGCCGACCCCCAACTCACCGAGGCCGTGGCCACCCTGCTGCGCAACGCGACCAAGTTGGTGGAGGGGACCGCCGGGGGCGCCCCCGCGACGCCAGCCGAACTTGACGAGGAGCTCCCGAACTGATGAGCACCGAGTTCGGAGTCGTCCTGACGCTCGTGGCCGTGCTCGCTCCTTTGGCCGGCTTCTGGCTCGGGGTGCACCTGGCTCGCCGGCGCCCCGATGGTCCCGACCTGCGAAAGCGGTGCGTGTCGCTCTTGCGCGAGGCCGACGGCTTGCGCAGCGTCACGCTCGACTTCGTGGCGAAGGCCACCCGCCAGAGGCCGACGCCGTCCGAGTATCGCGCGCTCGTTGATGCGATGCTCCACGACGGCACGCCGGAAACGATCCGCCGTATCCACCACGAACGATGCGGCACGAACACGGAGGACTGATGGAGCGGCCCAACCTCACCGACCCCAAGCAACGCGACCAGGCCCTGCGGCTCGTGGTCCTCTCGAACCTGCCCATGGCCCCGCCGCCGCCGGGCCCCATCGAGAACGCCCGCCGCCACCTTGACGACCTGGTCGCCGAGGGGCTGGCCGAGATTCGCGACGGGCTCGCCCACCGCACGCCCGCCGGCGACGCGGCGCTCGCCGAGGCCGTATCGCCCGGCATGGCGCCCGGGGGTCACGACCACGTCTTCCCAGGCGACGTCAGCGACGTGGCCATCGTGTGCCTGCGTCACGCGTGGCCGGGGTTGCTGGTGATCGACGCCGGCGACGAGCTGTTCGTGTACCGGGACCAGGAGGCGTTGCGGGACTGGGACAACCTTGGCGCCACGCCCGAGACGGAGGGCTCGATGGTCCACATCATCACGCGCGATGGTCAGACCACCGTGGTCACGCGCCCGCTTGCGGAGGCCTACGAGCGCCGTTCCGAGCCGGACGACGCCGGGGAAGCCGAGGACCCCTGATGCCGGGCGCGTTCGACTGGTGCCACGCCAACAGCGGGACGCTCCACGCGTTCCCGCGCCGCGACGGCTCCGCGGTCGGGCAGACCAGCCTGTGCGGTGCCGTGACGAAGCCGGCCGAGGTCTTCACGATCGGCTGCCTGACCTACTGTCCCCCGTGTGCGGACGCGGCTCCGGAACCGCCCCCCTCCAACACGCTGCCCCGAGGGTCGACCTGATGCCGCTGCCGATCTGGTACCTGGAGTTCCAGGAGGCGCACGGCCGCGTTCCGCGGGTCGAGGAACTGACGCTCCCGCAGCGCCATCAGCTGCTGCCGTGTGTTCGCGAGAACCTGGCCATGGCCGAGTGGGCCGCCCATCGCCGGCGACCGGGGCTCACCCGCGAGGAGGAGTACGTTGCGCGGTGACGGAGGCGACCATGGCTGACGTATCCCGATGCGGCCGTTGCGGCAAGGTGTTCAAGCGGGCCGACGACGATCGCTACACGAACCTGTGCGGCAACTGCCGCAACCCGCACCAACTGCTCACGCGCCACGGCCCGGGCGACATGTGGCGATGCGACTACTGCGGGCAGACCGGAACGGAAGCGCATCTGCGCTCGACCGACTGCACGTACCTCTACCCGCCGTGCGACCAGTGCGGCGAGCACCCCTACTGCTCCCCCGACTGCGATGTGCTCGCAGCGGTCAGGAACAACCCGGACGTGTACATCACGCCCGGCTTCGACACGAGGAAGCTATGAACGTCAAGGTAATCGGCAAGTGCAGTCTCTGCGGTGGTCGCGTGGTCGTCCCCGCCGTCATTTGGAGCGTCGTTCCGCCCAAGCCGACATGCGAACGATGCGGCGCGGTGGCGGACGAGACCGCCAACCTGCCCACCATCCCGATGATCCCGCGTCGGCGCGCACGCCGGTACCGGATGCAGTTTGGGGGCACCACCGACATCGTGGGGATCTCCAATGTCCGCTAGACGACGCCGAATGGAATTCCGGCTGCCCGATCTGGTCGAGCTCGACGATGGGCCCCCCGGGATCTACGAGTTGCGCTGGCCCGAGCTCGACCACGGCAAGCTGCCCGACGGCCTGGTCGAGCAGATCTTGCGCGTCCAGTTCAAGCCTGACGGGGAGTACCGGGCCGCGATCCGCTACTGCGCCATGATGGCCGAGCAGGAGCGCAAGAACCCGCTGCTGCAGGACTTCGACACCGTGATCCGCGACATGCTGCACGAGGCGTCCGTCACCTACGTGCGCATGTTCTTCGGGCTGTTGCGCGACTGTATCGAGCCTCACGCTCGACTCGACGTCGCCGAACCCATGTACTGGTGGGGACGCCTGGCGACCTACCTGTACTGGTCGGGCCGAACCGGCCGCGGCCTCGTGGTGGGCTTCGCCGGCATGGACGGTGCCTTCGCGAAGCACCTTCCCGAGCTCTACGCGACGCTGCGGAGTCGGCTCGAGGAGGTCCCCGAGGAATGAAGGCCACCGCCCAGATCGCCGTCGCCGTCGTCGCGGGTCTCGGAGTCTTCTTCGGGATCCTCCACGTCTACGATCTCAAGTACGAGCGCGCGCGCCTCGTGCTCGAGTGCATCGACTCTATGGGGTACGCCGCTCCGCTCGACGTCAGCCAGGCCAACTCCGACTATGCCTTCGAGGCTGCCGCCCTGTGGTGCGACCGTTTCGTCGACGAAGGTGGTCGGGGCTTTGGAGCCCTCGTGCTCGAGGAGCCGGCCCCTTGAAGTGGATGCTCCTGCTGGCCCTGTTGGCACCGATCCGCCACGGCCCGCGGGACGTCCGGCAGGTCGCACTGACGTTCGATGCGTGCCCTACCCAGCGCACGGACGGCTATGACGAGGACATCGTGGCCGTCCTGCGCCGGTACGACGTTCCAGCGACCATGTTCCTGAGCGGTTCGTGGGCCGACGCCCACCCGGCCGAGGCGCGCCAACTCGCCGAGCACTTCGAGATCGGCTCTCACGGCTATCGCCACGTCCAC
>JABAOH010005860.1_pt1 | contig 10280 bp, 15 predicted proteins | sample 7062181 | NCBI WGS metagenome assembly JABAOH01 (sample SAMN14538630, study PRJNA623070) | marine sediment metagenome | biome: marine biome [ENVO:00000428]; feature: marine pelagic biome [ENVO:01000023]; material: deep marine sediment [ENVO:00002113]; isolation source: pool of 5 deep marine... | reverse complement strand
GGCGTGACCACGGGGATAGGCCGGTTATCGTGCAGGGCGCGGAATAGGCCCGCCTCCTCGTCCCAATAGTCTTCGATCATCCGGCGCACGATGGCTGCGGCGCGACGGCGCCACATGGCCCCCTCGGCGTCCATCCCTAACGCTTCGGCCATGATCGCCAGCGAACCCATTTGCACGCAGAGATAGGTGTTCAGGTCAGGCGATTCGACCGGCATCCCGTAGTCCCACAGCGGGCTGTCGTCCAGGCCCGACGAGTAGGGGTGGTTGTATTGGGCCAGACCGTCGGCGTCGTCGTCGTTCATGCTGAACCACCAGGCGTTCCAGCGCACCAATGGCACATAGATCTCTTGTAAAAAGTCCAGATCGGGGTCGGTCTCGTGCAACTTGAGCGCAGCCCAGGCCATGATGGGTGGCTTGGTGACCTCGGCACGGAGAGGGTGGTCAATATCGGCGACGACGGCCTCGTCGTAGACGGCGTCGGGGATCATGCCGTCAGGCAACTGGAAGGCGAGCATGGTCCGCAACTGGTTCCGGGCCAGCACGGGGTCCACGTGGCGGAAGGCTAGAGCGTGAAAGCAAGCATCCCAGTTCCAGATGCCGACGTACTGGACCTTGGACGGCATCATGGCTTCGTGGGTCACGTGGCCATGAGGCTCTACAAGATTGCTGCTCATCACCCACCAGGCGTAATAGTATGGGTCTCGATAGGGCTCGGCCACGGGCGGCACGCGGGCGAACCAATCTCCCCAACGTCTCTCGGCAGCGGTCAGCGTCTCGGAGAAAGGGACTGGCTCACCGTCCAGTTGCAGGTCGCCGCGGATGTTGAGGTGGATGGCCACGTCGTCGCCGCCCTCCACGACAAATTCGATCAGGTAGGCCTCCCGTTCCAGACCCAACTCGTTCTTGAGCACGCGGCCGTTGGTGCGGTAAGCCAGGTTGCGTACCGCCTTCAAACTGCCGCCGTCGTCGCTCTGTTGCCACATCTGGGTGCTGACGCGGAAGCGTATCCCAGCCGACACGCCCGGCGGCAGACCGATGGCCAATGTGTCACCCTTGTGAAAGGCCAGGGTAAACACGCCCAAACGGGTCTGGAAAAAGAGGGCGTGGGGATAGGTCGTCAGGTGGCAGGTGAGCGGCATCCCTTCTTCATCAATGAAGCAAAGATCCTGGATGTAGGGCGGACGAAAACGATAGGTTTCCAGGCCAGGCTGGATGGCCGTCAGTCGTTCGGCCAGCTTGACATAGAGACGATCTGTGTTGGGGTATTTGAACACGAGCAGACGCGAACCCCGATCGCTGAAGGGCACACGGGTGATGTCAACGTGGTTTCTGAGTAGGTCGAGATGGGGAGACGTTGTGATCTCTTGCATGGTCTTACCTCACCAGGGCTTGGTCATGAATTGGCAAGCCGCGCTGCAGGCTTGCCTTAGCGCTGCTATGCCTGGATCAATGCGGTTGCAATACCTCACCACAAGGGGAGGTAATCCCAATTGTACACCAAGATTCGCTACTTGTCACGTTGGTTAAGCTGGCCAGCCTCCTTCTCACGCTCCCGCCGCCAGCCAAACAGGGCCGGGCTAAGCAAAGCAGTTTTTGCGCCCTTTGCCGCTCCGTCCTCACTCACTGCCCGCCGGTTCAGCGTGGCCTAGCGCCGGCGCTGTTCCAGCCACTTCTCGGCACGTCCCACACCGCGCAGTGTAACCAGCACCAGGGCAGTCACGCCTACCGCCAACACCAGTTGCGACAACGCCACGCACACCCCCACTGCGGCGGCGAACAGGATCGAGGCAGCGGTGGTGAGCCCCTCCACCCGGCGTGTGAAACTGTGGCGGATGATGGTTCCTGCCCCTAGAAAGCTCACGCCAGTGACCACCGCCTGGATAATGCGGGTGGGATCTGATCGTACCAGCTCGCTGCCCAAGGCCACGTTGAAGTGCTGGATTATGACATCGCCCAGCGCCACGAGCAACGCCGCCGCGCCCGCTACGAGCATGTGGGTGCGCAGCCCAGCCGGCTTGTCTTCGATCTCACGCTCAAACCCGATTGCAGCACCCAGCAGCACTGCCAGAGCGACGTAAATCAGGATCTGGAACTGCATCTGATAAAGCCCAACAAACTCCATAAAACGTTACCCTCCAGTTCATGTTGTGCGTGTTTTATCTCTCATAACGGGTGGCGTGCAGGTAGCCGTGCTCTACCTTCTGTGTATCCTCAATCGTGATAAAGGCATCAGGTGCATACTGACGGATGATTTTGTACACGGCCCCCACATCACGTCGGCGCACGACCGCCTTGACCGTACCGACCGTCCCTTCCTTACCTTGTGCTATGGCCTCCGTCGCGCCATGGCCTGCACGGCGGATCGCCTCAGCAACCTGGTGATTCCGGCCAGGGAAGATCACCCGGATAGTGGCAAAGCCAACGGCGATGCGCTCTTCCAACCACATCCCCAGCAAAGTACCGACCGAGAAGCCAAGGCAATAGCTTATCAGATTGGGGATGTTGTTCAGATCCTGCACCACTTTGCCGATCGCTACAGCGTACACCAGCACCACAAAGAAGCCGAGGACAGCCGAGAGCAGTTTCCTGCCGCGGGTCATCAGCAAGACACGAACGGTGGAGAGGCTGACGCCTAAGACGCGTAGGATAAAGATAAGTAAGACGTTCAGCACTGTTTCCATAACTATACCCTCTCCTTATTTGAGCAGGCTGGCAGGCTCTACTGAGTCCCTTCCACAGGCTGTGTCGGTCAGTAGCGAAAAACAGCAGCTAATAGGGCTCCATCAGGCACCTTTTCCGGCTCAATCGCGTAGACACTCCCACGGTTGGCCAGCGTCTGAACTGCAACAAAATCCAACAAGTCCTCGTCGCCCGGTTCGGCCTTTTCGTGCAATCGCACTGCATCTGTATCCGGATCAAAAGTGCCCCACTGATGGGTACCAACAGCGACGAACAATACTTCGACCCGTCCGTGATAGGCTGCCGGAACGACCTCTTTCAGGTCGCTGGAGGCTTGCTCACTGCCAGCACCTGCCAGTTGTCTGTATTGGGCAGCCGCTTCCTCTTGTGCCTTCTGAAAGTAGGGCTGCACGACGGCCCAGGCCCGCTTGTGCAATTCCTCCGCCCTCAGCTCTTCAGGGTTTCCCTCAATTCCTTCATCTACCAGATAGGGATACGTGTTGGCCTCTTTGTAGATGGGATGGAGGTAGTCAACTCCTGCCAACACCAACGGCGCTCGCTCATCGCGGAGCAAATCTTGCAAACCTTCATCAACCTGGTGAAAGTAGCGCGAAATGTAGTCCTTGGGATCATCCGCGCTGGCCACCCCGTGTCCGTGAAAGATAGCCGGACGTTGGCCCTTGCCCCCTGGCGTGCGCGTGCTGGTATGGAACTGGAGCCGTTTTTCAGGGTCATTGTACCTGAGGGCCTCGGCGAGACTCTCAGGCACGCCTTCCACAGCGACCTCGCTGACCCTGTAGCGTGTGCCCTGAAGCAGCCTGACCTCGTTTTGGCTGAGAGCCAGAACGTAGAACTGCCCGTCACCGCTGAGCAGGGGAAGAAGAGGCTTGACGTGGAAACGGTCGGTGACAACTATGAGTTCCTCAAAATCGAACGGCAGGCGGTAGTAACGAAACACTCCCGGTGAGAGAAATAGCGCCAGTCCGTCGCTCTGGCGCTGCCAGAAAAGACTGCCCTGCAGAAGCTTTTCGGCCGGTTCGAGAAGCTCCTGTGCCTCGGGAGTGCGAAGGCCACTGAGGGTCAAGGCTTCCTCGGCCTCCCCCAGCAGATTCTTCAACCGAATCGGATCCTGTTGAATTCCTCTTCCCGCTCGGTGCGTGGACATATAGATCGAGACACACAATCCCTTGTGTTTCCCCATCAGTGTCCTTAGATCATCTCTGCTCAATATGTTCATGCGATTGACCTCCATTCCTGCCCTTGCCGCTGCTTATGCGCGGGCCAGTTCACCCATCTCAACTGTTCAACTCCCAGTTTGTTCAGGATACGTCCGCGCCATCCATAGCTCGTGCGATGATCAATGCGTGCTACGCGGACAATGCTGTCTACGACGCGAACAGAGACACTGTAACAGTGGCCCAAGGCAGCAACCGGCATCAGGCTCATCGGCATGTCTTCAAACAGGCAGCGATGACTGTCTCGATCGGCTGACCCGGACCACGTCCGCTGCCCGCAACCCCTTTGCGGTCTGCACAACAGCAAATTCCACGGGGTCCCCTTCCATCAGGCGATAGGCGTCCCCTGGGTTGCGCAGGTCATTCGCATGGACGAAGACATCCGGCTGACCACCTTCACGGCGGATGAAGCCATACCGCCTCGCGGGGTTGAACCACTTGATATATCCGGTTGTGCGCTCAGTCATCTTTTGCTCCTTTCCTCACAGCCCCCACCACGCTTGAGGGTCTGCAACTCAGTCACATATGCCTCATGCCTCGGCCTTTTCATTCGCCTGCTGCCCCCTTTCTCTCGTTTTGGAATGTCTATCTTCTTGGTTTACTTAGACCTAAAATCCCCCGCACGCGTTTGGCGTCTGTTGGGTGAAGCTCTAGCAGCTAAGTAAGCAAGCGAACGTGTCCTGAGCTCGCCAGGAGGGGCTTTATGAATCTCTGCACGCCCTACACTTGTTCAAAATGTTCTACGTTGAAGACAAAGACCACAGCTCCGCCGACTTCAGCCTCGATGTAATTGCTCGGGGTAGCGAATCTGTCCCCAACTGACGCTGGCACGACTTGAGCCTCCTGACGCCTGTGACATTGCTCACGCAACAAGCCAATCGCTTCTTCGACGCGCTGTTCAGAGACCCCAATCAACAACGTTACGTTGCCCTGACGCCAAAAGCTGCCGGTAGAAGCAATTTGCGTCGCACCAAATTTGCGCTCGCGCAATGCGTCGAGAGCGGGGCCTGCGTCCCGGTCTTGAATTACAGCCAGGATCATTTTCATGGATAAGTGCTTCCTTCGTCTACACAGTCAGGGAATGCCAAATGTCGCGTATCCCTAAACAAAGGATACATGCCATTTGGCACAACTGAAGATAGATACGAGGGGATGCTCGAGCCTCTCACTTTCAGGACTTCTCGGACTTGACCGACTGTAGCCATTCCTCTAGCTCACGGGCAGCGGCTTCCCGTCCTCCCAGGCCAAAAGCTAGGGCCAGCGCTACGGCGATGGCTCCCAGCAGCAGGCCAAAGGCCAGGTTGATGATCTCGTTAGCCAGACCCATCTGCCGCAAGGCCATGGCACCAGCCAGCACCAGGATAGAGACTCGCGCGGCCATGGCCAGCAAACCGGCTTGCGCCGCCCCGCTGGCCTGCACGGTCCTGGCAGCCAGATTCGCCAGGTAGAGGCCGATGGCGAAGATGATCAGCCCCAGGACCACCTGGCCGGCAAAGGCCGTGAACTGGGCCACCAGATCGGCCAACAACACGAAGCCGAGGAGGCGGGAGGCCTCAATGGCGGCGAAGAGCATGATCGCCACCAGAACCAGGTAGCCCACGATTTCTGAGGGCGTCCGCTCCCCTTCAGCAGGCTCCTTGCCCAGGCCCAGCCGGGCCAGAACGGCGTTGAAGCCGACACCGGTCAGCAGGTTGGTGATCAACCCGGCCACCACTCGCCCCACCACGTAGGCAATCACCACCACCAGGGTGGCAGCAAAGATAGCCGGGATCGCCTCCAGAATCACGTTCAGCATATTGCTGGCTGGCTGGGTGATCGCTTCCAGAGCCAGGGCGTTGAGAGCCGCAATCAGAACCGGAATGAGGATCAAGATGTAGACGACCAAGCCCAGCAGCCCCGATAGCTGCTGCTTCCCCAGCACCGGAGCCAGTCCCACTCTCTCGCTCAGTTGGTCAGCGCCGACGGCGGCCAGCAAATTGGTCACAATCTGCTGCACAATGCGGGCCACGAACCAGCCAACGGCCAGGATCAGACCGGCGGCAAAGATGTTGGGCAGGAAGCCGAGGATCTGGTTGATCATCCCCTGGACCGGTTGGAGGAGCCCTTCCAGTTCCAGGGCACTCAACACGGCCGGCAGAAAGAGCAGGAAGACCAGCCAGTACACGGCGTTACCGAGGGTCTGAGCCAGGGGAACGCGCTTCTCTTCCTCGAGGCCAGCTTCGCTGCCGAGGCGCTCGTCAATCTTGGCGGCGGTCAGCACCCGCGAGATAATCAGTCTCAACGCGCTGGCCACGATCCAGGCGATCAGCAGCAAGAGCCCCGCCCCCAGCAGCCGTGGGGCGTACTGGAACACCTGGATCAGGAGCTGGTTGAGCGGCTCGGTGATGAGCGTGAGGCCCAGGGTCTGGAAGAAGGCGATCAGCACGAAGAGCATGATCAGGTAGTACACTCCCCGCGCGATCTGCCGTTCCACTTCGATGCCTTTGGCGGCCTCTTCTCCCATGATCCAGCGAGCCAGCCGGTCGTCCAGGGTCGTGCGACGGAGCACTCCGCGCACGATGGCGGATAGGATCAGGGCCACCAGCCACCCGATAATCAGGATGGCCAGAGCCGCGATGAGGTTGGGGATGTACCCCCCAACTAGCTGAACAATTTGCTCTAAGAACACTTGCAGGAATTGCATCGTCTTTACCTCCCTTTAGTTGATGTCTATACGTCTGTGCTCGAGCACCCCCTCCTGCCTAGCTTTTGCGCTCTTCACTTTGCCGTCTTTCATTTCAATCACTTCTCCGTCCGAAACGTCGTATCAATTCTGTACACCCTTGAGGCATTTGGCAACCTGATATCCTACTTCGACACCACCTCTTGGAATGGCCAAAACAGGCACTCTCTTGTCCTGGTATTTGTCCAGAGCTCTGGCAAGCTTTTCGCCAGCATCTTTTCTGCCTTCAAACATCGTACCTCCCGCGGAGTACCTGTGCCACGATCTGATTCTGGAAGCCTCTGCAATGCTATCGCAGGACCACTTCCATTCCGTCGTGAGCAATCTCCACCTCAACTCCTCGCTCTCGGGCCATGCCGGATTTTTGCTCCCAGAGTTCACCACCAGCACGCCGCCGGATATCGGTTCTGGCCCGTCTCCCCATGGGATGAGGGTGAGAACTGACGGAATGCGAGCGCATGCAAGTTGATGCGCGGTCTGTGCTGCTATGCATCCTGCACGGGCGCATGCGGACTGATCCGACGCATCTTGACAATCAGTCGCTGGCGCTCATCGGCATCTTTTGCCTCCGCAAGCCGGCGACGCAGGTAGCGAAGCTTGCGCTTACGCCGCTGGCGACGGCGCAGCTTCCGTATGCGGGCTGTTGTCATGTCTGTTCCCCTCCTTTGTCACTAGTTTGTCTCCTCGACTTGTCATCCTTTCGGTCCCACAAAAATAGCCGCAGCCATGCCCCGGGTATTTCCAGTGAACCTGAGGCCCCAGATGGCACCTCGCTTATCCTTTCTTCCCCCCGCGTCTGCGGCCGCGACCCGGCACCGTCTTGCGCGGCCCCCTGCGCGTGCGAGCGTTCGTCCTGGTGCGCTGGCCGCGCACGGGCAAGCCGCGACGATGGCGTATCCCTCGATAACAGCCGATATCCTTCAGGCGCTGGATGTCTTGGCTCACCTCGCGCCGCAGGTCGCCCTCGACCATGTAGTTTCTATCAATGAACTCCCGTAGACGGCTTGTCTCGGCCTCAGCGAGGTCCTTGACCCGCGTGTCAGGGTCTACCCCCGTTTCGTCCAGGATCTCATTACTCCTAGAACGGCCGATGCCGTAGATATAAGTCAAACCAATCTCGACTCGCTTGTTGCGGGGCAGGTCCACTCCTGCGATTCTAGGCATATCTCTTACCTCCGTATACATGTGCAGTAAGCATTCACTGGTGAATCACCCATTGCTCACTTGCGACTACCCTGTCTCTGCTTATGCTTAGGGTTCTTGCAGATCACGTATATCACGCCCTTGCGCTTGACAATCTTGCACTGTGGACAAAGACGCTTAACCGACGCTCTCACTTTCATGACCACTATCCTCCTTTACACAGCGCATTGACGACACAGAACTTACTTCCTTCCCTCACACCGTGGGGAGATATCTCAATCTTGACCTGGTTGCACAGCAGGGTACGGCTGCAGTATCTCCACGTCCTGCAGCCTGAGCGCGATCTGACGCTCCCCTTCGTCTATTTCCAACACGCGTACGGTGACCGGAGAACCTGGCTCCAAGTCGGAGCGGGTGGCCTGTCCACCGGGCATTTCAGAAGTATGGATTAACCCCTCGACACCTTCGCCGATCTCGACAAAAGCGCCAGACGGTACCACATCCGTGACGGTTCCCTCGACGATTTCTCCTTCATCTAAAGGCGCCGTCACGCGATGCCAGGGATCGGCCAACAGCCGCTTGCGGCTCAACGTGACACGCTCCCGTTCCCGATCCACACTCAGGACGTACACCTCTATCTCATCGCCTACACTCAGCACTTCGCTGGGGTGGTTTACGTGCTTCCAATCCAGCTCCGAAATGTGGATCAGACCATCCATACCGCCCAAATCTACGAAAGCGCCAAAGTCAACCAGATTGCGCACAATGCCAGTGCGCACCTGCCCCTCGGCCAGTTTCTCAAGCAACTGCCGTCGCCCTGGAGCACGCTCCGACAACACCAAACGTCGGCGCTGCTGGTCAACCTCAATCACCACCAGTGACAGGGTTTGCCCCACTAACTCGGACTTTGCCTGCCGCAAACGCTCCCCTCGTAAGCCCGGGGGCAACGAAGTCAAAGTCAGGTGCGAATTCGGAACGAAGCCGCGCAGATGACCAAAGGGGACAATGACACCGCCGTGGTTGAAACCGGTCACCTGGGCCTCTATGACCTGCCCACTCTCCAACAGATCCTGTGCACGCAGCCAGTCCTGGCCCCTCTTTAGTGAGACGAGGATCCCCCCGTGATGGGTTGATTCTTTCCAGACGACGACCGGGACACAATCCCCGACCTGCAGGCTGGCACGGTACGCATCGTCTAGCAACTCCAGCTCCTTACGCGGGACAATGCCATCCCGCTTGACCCCCAGATCAACTATTATATCTTTCTCACTGATTGAGAGAACGACGGCTTCATAGACGTCTCCACGCCGTGGGCGTGTGTAGTCGTACTCACTCTCAAGCAGTGCTGCTAGTTGTCGCTGCTGCAAACCAGTACACTCCTTTCTATGCCAAAACCTTTGTATCTTCTCCGCCAGCATAAATGATGTAGACCTGATCAGCCGCTACCTGCACCGCTGGTCTCGGCACAAATCAGGTCCACAAAGAAGCCCATATCCGAATTCGGAAAATCGTAGGCGGAACTTAGAATGGTCCGTCAGGCGGGCACCTCAAACTATAGGTGTAGTGCCGTTGCCTCGTGCGGCCTCCATAGACAGTGCCTGTTCAGATAACTGTTCCAGTGTGCGATCCAGCCAGGCTAACTCTGCCATGGCCACTGCTTTATAAACCATCTAGGTCCAATTCGTTGATGAATTCGGCAAAAGGGGCCAGCTTCTCCTTCTCTTCGGGGCTCACTCTTTGGTGCTGATTTTGAAGTACCGTCCCTTTCTCCGCCATAATCGCTTCTTCTACGTAGATGGGCGCCGAAGCCTGCAAAGCCAGGACGACAGCATCACTGGGGCAACAATCCACGCAGAGCCTGCGCCCTCTGATGGCAACGACAATTTGGGCACAGAGGCGACCATCGCTCAGGACATGATCGATGCAGGCGCACGAAATTTTACCACCCAATGTTTCGACAAGGTCTTTTATCAGATTGTGGGTGAGAGGCCGCTGCAACTTGGTTTTGGCAAGCCTCAGGGCAATAGCGTGGGCATCAGCCAAGCTGATGACTATGGCCAAATACCTTGTGGTCCTTTCCTCCTTCAACAATAGCAGCCACTGACCAGTGGGCAGGTGTTTGCCCAAACCGCTCACCTTAACTTCAATCATTTCCGCCTCCTTCAACCAGAACCCGATCGAGTTCCAACCCCTTCAACCTCGTAACCTATATTTCCCACCTCTGAAACTTGGTCCTCGAAATCCCTTATCAACACCTCTCGCGAACGTCCTCCGCTGACAGGTGGCCCGACAATACCTTGCTCCTCCAGCGTGTCCATGAGGCGGGCAGCCCGCGGATAGCCGATGCGCAGGCGGCGCTGCAAGAAGGAAGTCGAGGCCCGCTGGTGACGTTTCACCAACTCGATGGCTTCTTCCAGAAGCTCGTCGTGTTCATCTTCGGCCGCCAGGCCATGCCAGGGATAGCGGGGGCCCTCGGCGGGGGCCTGCGCCCAGGTCGTCTC
>JABAOH010002197.1_pt1 | contig 10280 bp, 8 predicted proteins | sample 7062181 | NCBI WGS metagenome assembly JABAOH01 (sample SAMN14538630, study PRJNA623070) | marine sediment metagenome | biome: marine biome [ENVO:00000428]; feature: marine pelagic biome [ENVO:01000023]; material: deep marine sediment [ENVO:00002113]; isolation source: pool of 5 deep marine... | reverse complement strand
CGCTCAAAGGGGTCTGGACCACTTGCCTCTCGAATAGATCAGAAAACTCAGGAAACTCCAGGAAGGTTTCAATCTTGACATGAGTCCTGAGAACGCCAGAATTCCCCTATCAAAACCTCAAAATGGCGCAGGGGTCTATGAAAGATTTTTGTACCCTCGCTCCATCAGCCGTTCGAGTCATCCCCTGGGGTTGGAAGAATGCTCCCCTATGATGGCCGATCCACAAAGGCCTCTCCTTGGCACGAAACATGCTAGACCAAGGTTGGAATCCTCCGGTTTCTGAGGCTGAATGGACTCCAGAAGCCTCGTAGTTCGAAAACAGCTTTTTCTGTTTCACCCTCACAGACCGAATGATCGTCCCAGCAGGTGAGGCAGGAAATCTGGACAATCGATGGAACCTGTCTCAGCGCTTGATCATTTGAGTAAAGAGCAACTCATAGAGCGATGTCTTCACCTCCAGGACGCACTCCAGGAGATGGGAACAGACACCACCTCCTGGATTGAAGACCTTACCCGTATCGCGATTACGAACCAGAACATGACCAAATCCCTGACCAAGGGACTTCAACTGATTCTCCGAGCCTCCCATATGGACGGAGGTTACCTCCACATTCTCAACCCGGAAGATCGCCTACTCAAACTTCGGGCTTGTTTGGGGTTATCGAAAACAGCCGAAGACGACCTGAGAGTAATTCGGGAGGGAGAGAAGATCCCCGGACAGGTCCTCCAGAGGGCAGAAGCCCTGATCGCCACCAATATCACAGAAATCTCCGACCTATCAGGTAGAGTCACCCAGGAAAGGAGACGTATGCTTCATGCAGGTTTCCCCCTGGTTTGGGAAGGCACCGTCCTCGGCACACTCACTGTCGTGTCCAAGAGTCAAAAGGAATTGTCTGAAGGTGACCTGGCGATCCTCAGAGCTTTCTCCCAATTCCTGGCAGTGGTTGTTCAGAACTCTAACCTCTTCGACACAGTCTGTCAGAGCAAAAAACAATGGGAGGATGCTGTTGACTCTGTGTCTGACCTCGTCGTCATTTGTGACCGCCATTTTCGGATCCTAAAGACAAATAAAACCATCTTTGAGCGCTTCCAGCTTCCACTTGAGGACGCTATCGGTAAGGAATGCTTCGAGCTCTTTTATAATGGGCAGCTTTTTTCTGTGTCCAGAGAAAAACTCGAAAGAATGCTCAAAAGAGGCGTCACCTATCATGAGGAAGTAGCACCGCCCCGATGGAATGGGATTTTCTCGATCGTAGTTTCCCCGATCATGACGTTTGGAAGTCTCGCAGGCTCGATCCATGTGATCAAGGAAATCACCCATCAGAGACTTCTCGAAAAAGACCGAGAAGAGCTTGCCCAGAAGGTGTCGCTTTTTGCTGCGGGGACAATCACGATCGATTCGAGCGGTAGAATTCAGTCATGGGATGCCGGGGCCAGCAATATTCTCGGCTATGAGAGAGAAAAGGTGAATGGCAAAGCCCTCTCAACCATGTTCCCCTCCATTGAGTTGGAAGATCTGATTCAAAATATGCGCGAAAATAGGGGACTTCTCGATCTTGAAACGATTGCAATCGCAAGGGGACGAGGGCGCCTTCCTGTCAGCCTCACCCTGGCGGCCCAGCCGGATGTCGGGGAGAAGTCGGGGAAGATTACCATATTTGTTCGGGATATAGCTCATGAGGCGGAAGAAAACATGAGACTCATTCATTCTTCCCGTTTGACTGCCATGAAAAAGGCAGTTTCAAGCCTGAGCCGCAAGGTCGGAGACAGACTTGAATCGGTTATGGGTCAAATCGCTAGCCTCGAAGGCGCTATCACAGAACCGAATAAGATCAAAGCGAACCTGGAACGCATGATCGTTGAGGCCCGCTCGGTACAAGAGGTTCTCAACCAAGTCCGACTTTTTTCCGAGGAACGAACCGATAAGGAACTCAAGCCTTTGGAGTCGGCCCAGTTAATTCGAGACATCATTGAGCAGATCCATAATAAATGGAACAATGTGTTTCGAATGAAAGGCATCGATTTGAAACTCAACCCTGATCAGAGAACACTCCCCTCAACCCGGGGAAATTCCCGGGAACTCTTAGATGTCTTCGACCATCTAATCCGAAACTCGGTGGAGGCAATGCCCAATGGTGGCAAGATCATTCTCCGGACTCGAACGGACCGAAAATGGGTGAACATCTCTGTGATCGACGACGGAACGGGGATGACGCTTGAGGAGACCGATAGAGCCTTTGATCCCTTCTTCACGACCCATCCGGAGAACCTGGGCCTTGGGCTTACTATTGTCGACCGGATTATCCGAAGGCATCACGGTGAGGTGAAACTCCTAAGTCAAATCAATCAGGGAACCCAGGTCACGGTCCGATTGCCCACAATTGCAAAAGTTAAGGCTGACACCCCCCCGACATCAACAAACTCTCGCTCTCCGGTTGAGAAATAAGCTTCCGAGAACCAGCCGCCATTCAGAACGTTTCCATTCCTCAAACACGGGTCCCTAGATCGTTCAAGGGGTCAGTTATCCGAGAAGTTACCCCGTTTTTCAATGCAGCGTTTCCCTATCATTCGGATTTTGTTGAAAAACTCCGCTTTGCGAAGTGGATTCTCTCATCCCTTCGCTCCCACGCTCTCGCGGTGACCCTATCGCGGCTCGCAGGTGGGGAAAACCTGCCCCTTCCTGCTCAACCTCGAAGGGTACCCCATCCCGCCGCAGGCGGGATCGCTCAGGAATAAGAGAATCCCACACAACTCAGGAGGATGTTCCCATACTTACTGGCTGACCTCCGAATTTTTGGGGGAACTCCCCGTCAGTTATCCGCGTTCAACCGATAACCCTATTGGATCGAGAGATTCACAACCTTTGGGTCACACCCATCCCCATGTCAGTATAGTCACCGGTACCACAATAGAAGCTGTAGTCTGCAAGGAGATTGAACTCTCTAATGTGTTTTTCGTGATGACGACCGGCCAGAATAAATCGGCTCCAGCCTGTAAAGGCTGGTCTCACCCCGCCTTCCTTCACGCACTTCACGGCGGAGATCCTGAAGTCCTTTAGGAAGATGTGATGATCAATCAGTCGCTCGAGATCGGTTGACAGGGGTAGGAAGGCGAACCAATTCCAGGACCTGAGGTATCTTTTGAAAACCATTTGAGGATCTGGTAAAGGCAAGGTTCCCCTATGACGAGAGAAGGTCGTGGGAGTGACAAATTGGAGGCGTAACTCCTTTCGGGTTGGAGATGCTTCATCCCGCAATTGCTGGTAGGTTTCACAACGCGGCCAAGGATCCGTTTCCTGGCTTGACGAAAAGACCTCGTTCACTTTCAGGGCTTTGCCATCCATCGAGAGCAGGAAATCTGGCTTGCCGACGACCCCCGCCAGGGTGTGATAAAGCTTCTCTTCAAGGAGAGTCAGCCGGAATCGACACCGCGTTCCAACCTCAATCCACTGACCTCTCAGCGGGTAATCCTCGCCGTGAATCTCTCCTTTCGGCTCGAGGGGTTGACGTTTTGCAAAAAAGGGAGAAACAGTGAAAGGCGACTGCCTCGTCCTTGCAATCTGTTGACTCAATTTAGGATTGAGCCGGTCAAAAAGCCGAAGCACCAAATCTCGCAAACCCTTTCCTCTCAGAACGTCGCCCTCAAGATCTGCCTCTGCAGTGCAATGAAAAACCAAGGAGTACGGCATCGAACGGGCCTCCTAAAATCAGTTCTCAGGCCAAACCGCGATGACGGTGGGCACTGTCACGGCCAAAGTGACTTGAGCCCTTCGGGCGTTCCTGTAAAGCCGTCGAAGCTGTAGAAGTGCGCTCCTATCGGAGACCAGATGCCAGAGAGCCCTCAGAAGACGGGTCTCTCCAGACCTTTCCATAAAAGGTCCAAGCAAGGGGAGACGGTCATCAGAGCCGTCGACCACAACGCGCACCCCCACAAAGGGAATCTCCCGGTCCAGAAAAAACTCTGCAAGATGAAAAGTCTCCATCTCAGCAACCATGGCACCTGTTCTCTGAGCCAGAGTACTCCTTTTCCCTGGAGAGATCAAAGGCCGACGAACTGTAATGAACCCACCAATTTGGGATCCGATTCCCTTGCCACTCAGGGCCTTTTTCAGAGAAACGGTCTGATCTCTCAGAAAAAGCTTCTTCGAATCGCCATGGGATTCATCGGCACTGGAAATCACCCATGAACTAAGAACCACGTCGGATGATCTAAGCTCGGGTACCAAGCCGCCACAGAAGCCTGCAGAAAGTGCCCCTTCTGGGCTGTACCGTGCCATGATAAAATCCGCAGCCTTCAGGGACCGCTCCTTTCCGACGCCGGAACAGACGAGAATCACCCTTTTCCCTTCCGCCTCCCCGATGTACATCGGTGTCATCCGATTCACCTGGTCAAACCCTGAAAACAAAGCCTTGATAGGAGACATCTCCACTCTCAGGGCTGTAAATACGGCAATAGTCCGCATGGCTGCCTATTCTTTCACTGTGCTATGGAAAGGTCAACCTCAGATGCAAAAGCAAAGGGGACTACCCAAGAACGAAGCTCGCTTCGTTCTTCCAAACCCCAGCAATTGAAGTTGGAGGGGGAAAACGGATCGGAAGGTCACCCGGGGGGAGCTCTCAGGGGGAGAGACTATGGCCCCCCGCTCCCATCGTCGTTGGGGAGATCATTCTGAACGGAGCTCTCTCTGGATTCTACGATGGCAAAACGGGCAGGGACGCCCCTCCTGGACGAGAATCTCTTTCATTTGGGCCAGGAGTTCCCGGTCTTCCAGAATCTGCCTTACGATGTTGGGATGTGGTTTTCTGTCGTATACACGATATGGAAAGCTGCTCTTACTCATTCCCTAGCCTCCTCATCTCTCAGCTAAGAATATATCACCTGGAAATAAGAATACAAGCGAAACTGATCCTCGAGGGTCCGATCCCCTCGTCCCCTTGGTCACGGCATTGGTCAGTGACTCCCCTTTTTCTCCAGTCATAACACCTGAATTAGTTTTTGAGGATACGAGTGTAATAGAATTTTTTCAAGACAATATTTGCTGGAGTTTCCTGAGAAAACACGCAATGGATTACATAAGCTTTTGAAATCATTATAAAAATCTGATTCCGAATGTGGCCAACCCCCCTTTTGCTTATCCCAAAGGTTTTTTGATAAATCTAAGGCTCGCTTCCGGCGCGCTCAAAACTCTCCGCCTGAGGCGGATCAGACAGTTGAGATCGCCTCTCTTCTCCCGCCACAAGCAGGCCCTAAGGTTTATGGGCAAAAAGATTTGAAGGAACGCTCAAACGAAGTTGGGCCACTATTCGTTAGGAGAGAGAACAAAATGCCCGGAAACTCCAAAGTATCCGTATTCCATGAGGAGTTTCGCCAATGGGGTGTCATGAAGTCGATGGATCATTGAGGTGAGATTCTCGATCTCGCGCAGCGTTCGGGGGGGATTCGGGGAGGAAATGGTGGATTCTCCTGCAAACCGATACGAGGTTACGGTTTTCAATTGATTCCATGCCAGGGCGGTCCGTAAAGGTTTTCTTGCAATTCTGAGTTCCTCAGTAATTCTCTCAACTTCTGCAGCTCGCTGAATTTCGTTTTCACGAAGCTCAATCCATACTTGTAATTATCCAAGTAATCCTTCCAGAGATCATCCCTCCAGACGATGACCGATCTCGTTTCCATCGCGGTAAAAGTGAAACCCAGCCTAAAAAACAGGGTTAGATTCAGAACTGTTCCCACATCAACTCGCTTGCCAATAAAGGTCATGATACCCCCTTCACTGGCATTCGCCGTGAGGCCAGTCGACACGCGTCCGTCTTCGATATCGGTATAATCAAGAGGAATCTCCACTAAGTACCTCGGGTATTTTCTCCGATCAGACCCTGAAGATATTCTCCCGCCCCTATGATCATTCTCGGAAGCCATTATTTAGCTAGCTCCTTTCTTACTGTTCATTCCGCGTCTCATATTTCAGAGAGCCACATAGAAGACGATTCTTACGCGATCCCCTTCAAAATCAGCTGTACTGAAAGCGTAGTTCAGCGTCTCCATAATTTCGAGAAACACCTGCATATCCTGTAACGTTTGGCCTTGAACCTCACCGAATCCTCCCATTGGGTTCTGAGTCGTGAGGCCTTTGAGCAGTCGACTCGTCGCCTTCAGGTTGATGTACGTCATCCCGTTATTTTTCTCTCTGACAAAGGGCTTCACCTCACTGAACCGCCTGTCCGTGAGCATCGAAGTACCCCGCCCCCTCGAGAGATCTACCATCTGTTTGAGGCCTTCCAAATCAGACCCGATAACCAGAGTGTCATCCACAAAAGCATAGCAGGGCTCAAATGCAGACAGAAGGAAAAACCTCATATCATCTCCCTGGTAACGGAGATAGGTGATAGGAATTTCCTCGTGGTTCACATTGACTAAATCCAACCCTGCCCTCTCCAGCGACGAGCGAATCACCGGTTTTCCTAAGAGCTGCCCGATGGACGCTTCCATTTTAGGCCGGTCCTCTAATTCAAAAAACAGTTGTATTCCAGGGAGGGGAAGTTTTCCTTCTCGATTTGGAGCCAGAACGGCGTACGAGAAACCCTTGCCAAGCAGAGCGAGAATCTCTTTTTCAATATCCATGCCTGTTTGAGCGTTAATTCCTTGGATGATACTGTCGAGAGCCATGGAAGAATCGGGGCGCTTCTTTAAGTTTTCCCGGATCCAGGGTAAATAACTTGCCAGATTGAGGCAGTTATTGGACGCATAGATAATCGCGTTCTTGGGGACATAGCGCAGAGTTTTATTCTCCCCAGGCGGGCACTCGAAAAGAGCCCTGATAGGTTGATCGAGGCTTTCAGGATTGACAGTCAACGTGGATTCAATCACCAGCCCCTTTCCAAAAGAAATCGTACCCCCTAGGTCTCCATATCCATTGAGCTGAGCGGGGAAAGGGGGTCTTTCTTTGCTGCGCTTCTTGTCAGCGACACCCATGAGTTTCTGCAGACTTACATAGAAAGACGCTATCTGAGTGGCACTCGTCCTCTTTCCCCTCTCGGACAATGGAGATATCGGTTTCAAGGAGCGCCTTGCCGGGATTCCGCCTCCGGCCAGAGACACGCTGGTCCGAATCAAATCTGGGGAACTGCTGACAATATAGACAAGTCCGTGCGAGAAAAAGTAGATCTCTCTTCTCAATCCCTCGGGCCGAAAGGTATAGATCATCTGCTCGTCATCCACCCGCCGTGGCAGTGATCCTCTCAAGGGCTGAGGAATCCATTTCAGAAGGGTATCCATCAACTTAATCTTGAGATTCCCCTTCATTGTCAGGACGAACTGAATAACCTCCGGGCCTTTGCGAGCGTAGAAAGCGGCACGGACATCAGACCTAAGGAAGTCCATAAGATCGGGCCCGATCAGGGGGAGTCCCATCTTCCTTTCCAGATCTTTCTTTCTGGACAAAAGATCTTGCACCTGGCGGGTGGACTTCAGGTTTTCAAACAAGGCCCCAAAGTTCCTTTCCTTAGCATCCTCTCGAATCCTCGCCCAGTTCTCCTCAATGTATTTAAACTGGACGTAAAAAAAGGCCCCTGCTGGAATAATCGAATCGATACCTCGTTGTTCAAGAGTCTCGGTTTTTTTCACTTCGCGATACATGTGATATGAAAGACCCCCTCCACCTACGACGAAAAAGATCAGAACTGCTGCAGCTATCCACCTCTTCCAGCTTCTTTCCGAGGGGTCTTCTGCACCACGCCTCGCGCGAATCCGAGAAACGTCAGGAGTGGAGAACTCCGCCTTTGCTCCCATGGATTGGATGGTCTTCAGAAGGTTGTCTGCCTCCGCAGGAGTCATCTCAAAAGAAAAGATGGCCGGAGGTTTTGAGAGCCTTTTGATCAGGGGAGAGAGCATCTCCCGCGTGAGCGGCATCAGTCTCGTAGCAATCCGCAGACGAGCCGTCTCATTGGGAATGCTTTTGATGACAAGACTCCTCGTGCGGAGATCATCTGTCACCGGGGACGAGGGTTCCTCCTCAGTCGTCGGGGGTGAAGGTTCCGCTGTCGGGGGAGAACCAGAGAGTGCTTCTGCACCTGGCGATGAGAACATGTCTGTCGAAATCACAAAGGTATTCTCGCACTTTCGGCATTTCACCCTCATTGTTTGCTTAGTCATCTTTGAAACATCAAAACGGTACCGTCTTGCACAGACCGGACATTCAACGGTTTTCATACCATTGCCCTCTGATTCCGTACTGGCCTGAAAATCAGACTCCATGACTCCCTCTACTTTGGGCGGGCAAAGCAGCTCGATCCCAACCTGCTCGGCTTCTCCCCGCACCATTCAATCTGTAGATTTTTTAGGTGGGAATGCAGGTTATGAATCGATCATGACAAGCAGAACAAAGCCCCTGCCTCTCAGGCAGATTCTGATCGAAATTGGTCAGAGGCTCTCCGCAAATCAGGCATATCGGAGACTGATCGTCAGCTGCGTCTTCTGGCGGGGCCGCAACCAACTGCCCGATGCAAGGAAACACGTAACCCTCCTTAGAGACGGATTTCAATCACTTGTCGCTACGAGCTGACGACGTATCTGGATTGCATTTTTTGTGCCAAGGACCGGTGTGGAACGGGCAAAAAGAATTGTCACACAAAGAAGCTGGAAGGCCTGATGCTCGGGGAGACCTGTCTGAGGATGGAGGTCCTAGCGAACCCATTCAAGGGGCTTATCGGCTCTCTTCGCCAAAGATGGAAGTACCTCGTCTCTCATCTTCTTGGCTTGTTCGAGATCGGCCATGAGTTCTTTCATTTCGACCTGCAGCTTGTCCAGCTCGGTCTTAAGTTTGTCTCTCTTCTCCGTGTCCTTTGATGAGTTGAACTCAGTGGCTATGTCGTTGTACTGGAGCCTAACCCCCTCATAGTTTTCGTAGGCTGTCTGGACTCTATTTCTCCATTTTTCAGCAAGATTTCGCCACCATTCTTCGTCTTTTTCCAGGAGGTCATCCTCTACGAGAATCCCTTCCTCCTCGAGGATCCCCTCTTCATCCAGAGCCTCATATTGCTCAACCTCGGTCTTGCCTGGGGATTCCATCACGAAGTTTTCGTCGATCTCGCGGATTTCCATTTCCCCTCGATAATCCTCAGGCACTGCTGCCGGGTTGTCGGTGAAATGTGTAATCCCCTGATTATCGACCCATTGGTAAACCTCCCCCCCCATCAGTGAGAGGGGAAAACAGATAAGAATCAAGAAAGCCGCCATAGCCTTCATGGGTTGTCCTCCATCAGGAATCGTCAATCTGTTCGCAATTAGCATGCCAATTCTGATGGAAATGAGGTGTCGTGACGCCTCAAAGAATCCTTTACTTTCGAAGGCCTGAAAGGTAACTCTGCCATCTTTTTTTGACCGCCTCACCCATTTGCATGAACAGGACACCCGCCCTGAAGCGGTAATCCGACCCCTCTGGGGCTAGGTCATACCATATTACCTTGCCGTGGGCCTCAAGGGGATTTTCCTCATCCGGTACCTCGATGGCGAGGCGAAGTCGGTTCTCTTCACCCATCGCCTCACTCAGTACATGGACTCTGCCCATGATAACCGTGTTGGTCTCGATACACAGCCCCTTAGCTGATACGTCCCTTATTCTTCCAACAACCCCTTCAGACCGGACTTCACCCGGACTGATGGGAACGAGGCAGAACTCGACTCGAAGCGGAATGCTCAGTCGTGTTAGCTTTCTTCTCTCAAGCCCAGCGTAGCCGATGTTCCCTCTCCCCGAATGCCGAACTCATGTTCAGCTGATATCCACGACAAGGAAGAAATTCCAACCCCAGTCTGTGACTATGTAATGAACGATTTCCTCAACGTGGGAAACGCGCCAGTTCGAATTTCAGTCAGTTCAGTAAGTGTTCCCCACTGAGGATATCGGATCTGAAAGCCTCTGTCAAAGGAATGGTTTCTGGAGTTTCCTCAGTTTTGTGGACGCTCATTTCCCTGAGGGACGTTTGCGGAAGCGTTGGGGGACCCATCGAGGGCGGGCAGGAAGGGGAAAACCCCGCCTTCAGAGCGGGGAAAGGGCAAGAATTCCCCACCTGTGCGCCCCGAAGGGGTCAACGCGAGAGCAAGGGAGCGAAGGGATATGAGGGTCCAATCAAAACATTCAAAATTGTCGTGAAACATCAGAAGATTATAAATTTCTTGTTCAGAAAACTCAGGAAACTCCAGAATGGTTTCTGGAGTTTCCTGATCTATTCGAGAGGCAAGTGGTCCAGACCCCTTTGAGCGTTCCTGCAAATGTTTTTTGCTCATAA
>JABAOH010006901.1_pt2 | contig 10281 bp, 7 predicted proteins | sample 7062181 | NCBI WGS metagenome assembly JABAOH01 (sample SAMN14538630, study PRJNA623070) | marine sediment metagenome | biome: marine biome [ENVO:00000428]; feature: marine pelagic biome [ENVO:01000023]; material: deep marine sediment [ENVO:00002113]; isolation source: pool of 5 deep marine... | reverse complement strand
CATTTGATTTTCAACATTTTAAAGCATTAGGAACACCAATTCATGGCATTATTGGTTCAAATCTTCTTGAAAGGTTCAAGGTTACTTTTGACTTTAAATCATTCCTGGTCAGTTTCTCAAGTGACACGGCTTCCTTTGAACCTGTTGAAAAAGGTATCCATTTATCATTTCGGAATCATCCCGTCAACAATGCGCCATTAATAAAATTCACACTAAATCATAAAATCATGGAAGGAATGATCGATACGGGCCAACCCTACCCCCTTGTTTTGCCGTTGAAGTCTTATGATGAGTATAAAGACACAGGTATTTCCAACTTCATCAAATCAAAAGGTCTTATGGAAAAATGGCCTGAAACGTCTGCTGATTTCAATTACCTGGCAAGACTAAAATCCTTTGAACTGGGAAACATAAAAATTGATAACATCTTATGCCTTTTTGGAGAATTACCTCAGTTGCTTTCCATGCCTTTAATCGGTAATGATTTTTTATCTCATTTCAATATAATCATCAATTATCCAAAAGATGAAATGATGCTGATTCCTTATCCTGATATGTATTTCAAAAACAATTGGTTTTCCATTGGAATAAATCCAGGGATAACGGCAGACAATAAGGCAATGGTTGAAGGTATTTGGGAGAATTCTCCTGCTGATAAAGCAAATATTCAAGTCGGAGATATTATTGTCTCATTCAATTCCCAGCAAGTAACACCAGCTAATCTGATAGAACTCATGAAAATTATGGAAACTGATGATGCGAAATCCATAAAACTGGAGATTGAAAATCAAGATGGAAAAAAAGAAGTGACATTAACTAAAGTGATGTTATTTTGAACTAAAGAATCCACCGATAATTCCCAAAAATGAAACGAGACAACAAAGTATTCATGTTAAAAGAAGGCATCATGAGTCACAATTCTAATTATAAGTCATCAAAGATATCTGTGAAACGGTGAGCTTTGAAGCGATAAGTGTTTTGCTGGAACATATTAAATAATTTTTTTTGTTTTAAAACATAATTTAAAAATGTAAAAATAGTCGGTGAGTATCATGGCGAAATTAAATAAAACATCCCTTATTGTGTCTGTATCTTTATTCATCGTTTTATTTCCATTCTGGGATTATTCCTTTGCTGAAGAACTAACTTCTATAACACTTACCGACTCCATTTCAGCAGCATCAGTTATAGAACAGGCAATCGAAAAATATGGATACGAAGCTGCTTTCATTACATTCAACAGGATAAAAAAAGAGAAAAAATATATTTTTAATGAAAATGAATTCAATTCCCTGGGATATAAGTTGATGTCAGCGGGAAAGATCAGGGAGGCTGTTGTAGTGTTTAAAATGAACGTCCAATTGTTTCCCAAATCTGCTAATGTATATGACAGTCTTGGCGAATCTTATTTACTCAGTGGAGAGAAGGACAGCGCAATTGTTTATTACAAAAAAGCATTACAATTAAATCCTGAGAACTGGAATGCTGGCATGAAATTAAAACGAATGAATGGCTTCATAAACGATGCGCTGTCTGAAACCCGAGAAATCTGTCAGTATGAACCTGGAGAAAATACGGGGCTGCAAGGATTTTACCTGGGACAAACTCCCCCAGGAGATGCACCTAAAGTGTTTGCCCCTGGAATTGTCTCCACCCGTGGAAATTATGAATTTTGTTGCACCTGGTCTCCTGACGGCAGAGAGTTCTATTTCAATCGCAGGGGTATTGGAGTCATGGTTTGCCGTTGGGAGAAGGATGGTTGGACAGCGCCAGAGTTAGCGTCCTTCTGTGAAAAATATCCAGGAGCTTTTGAGTCGCACATTACCCATGATGGCAAAAAAATGTTTTTCGGCATTGGCGGTGACATTTGGGCAATGGAAAAAACATCAACTGAATGGAGCGAAGCTAACAAACTTTTCCCCGGAATGTACGCCACCACGACTATTGATGGCACAATCTACTTTACCGACATATCCACACAAAAAGAATACGGTAGGATTGTGTTTCGGCAACTCATAGATGGTTTGTATTCTGATCCAGTTGTTCTGGAAGGCGGTGTAAATCTTCCAGTGGGCAGCGCCCATCCGTGTATCGCTCCTGATGGAAGTTTTATTATTTTTGATTCCCTGATACAATCCGAGAAAGAAGGCGAAGAACAAACCGATCTGTTCATTTCTTTCCGACAAAAAGATGGTTCCTGGAGTGATGCAATCAATCTCGGGGATAAAATTAATACACCAGGGGGAAATATCTGTGCATCGCTTTCACCTGATGGTAAGTTTATTTTTTACCTGGCTAATCGGGATATTTACTGGGTAGATGCAAAAATCATAGAAGAATTAAAACCGGATGAATTATAGTGAAAGGAATAAGCTATGAAACAGAATACCAGTTTTATCGGATTTGCCATTTTGATAGTCATCATTTTAAGTAACTGTGCCAAGCAGAGTGATTTCCCCATTTTAAAAGGTCCCTACCTCGGCCAAAAACCGCCAGGCATGGTTCCTGAATTGTTCGCCCCGGGTCTGCTTTCAGTCGGCGGTGATGAAGCCAATATTACTTTTACTCCGGATGGCATGGAATGTTGTTATACTTTATGGACACCCGGAGGGTATTCAGAATCTCCATTCCAACAAAAGTTTATATTCTATTCCCGCATGAAAAATGGACGCTGGACTGAACCTAAGGAATTCCCATTCAATCCTGAACGTCAAGAAATATATCCGTTTTTCAGTCCGGATGGGAAGAGATTGTATTTTGGTTCACGGAGAAGTGGTACCTGGTGTACGATGTTTGTTGAGAAATCAAATGGAGAGTGGTGCAATCCAAAAGAGATTAGTGTCCAATTTAACTCTTTAATTTCAGTTGCCTCAAACGGAAATATTTATTTCATTGCAGAGGATCCAGAAATCGAAGGTCCATACAATTATTTTATGTATAAGAGTTGTTACAAAAATGGGAAATATTTATTTCCGGAAAGATTAAGTAATGCGATTAATGATGAAGGATGTTTTCGCCCCTATATTGCTCCTGATGAGAGTTATATCATATTTGATCGCGATAATTCTGATAACAACATTGGAAATGAGCGCGAGGAAGATCTATATATCAGTTTTCGTGACAAAAACGGTGAATGGACAAAAGCAAAGAATATGGGCCCTGGTATTAATACCAAATATCGTGACAAACGTGCCTTTGTCTCATTTGACGGGAAATACCTGTTTTTTGCCAGCAGCAGGATTGAAACAAAAGAATTCCCTAAGAATGCTATGAATCTAACAGAGTTAAAACAGTTAATGGATGTCCCCGCCGACGGATGTGAGCATATCTATTGGGTCGATGCTAAAGTTATTGATGAACTTAAACCCGGCCATCTTAAATAAGGGAGTAATATGAACCAGAAATCTACTGTTGCCGTATTTATTTTACTGGTTATTATAACATTTCTCAATTGTTCAAAGTCATCCGATTTCCCTGTTTTGAAAGGCCCCTACCTCGGTCAAACACCGCCTGGCAATATCCCTAAGTTATTCGCGCCGGGCATTGTATCCAGCGTTTACTGGGAACACAGCGGCGCCGTATTCACGCCCGATGGGAAAGAACTCTTCTGGTCAAGGGCTATCAATGAAGGTCGGACGCCAAGAATAATTGTTATTATGCATATGAAACAGGAAAACGGTATATGGACACAGCCTGAGCTGGCGCCATTCAACATAGCGCCATACAACCATATCAATTCAATATCCCCGGATGGAAAGCGATTATATTTTTTCTCTGAACAGGATGATCAACCTGGTAAAGCCTGGGTAGTTCACAAAACGGATAATGGCTGGGGTGAACCTCGGTTGCTCAGTCTAAACACAATAGATAATCCGGGTAGTAAAGTAAATGAAGTGCATGAAACCCGCAGCGGAAACCTTTATTGTACTGGTCCTACTAAAACTATGTCTCAAGGATGGGGCATTGTCCGTTCGAGATTTGTAAATGGCAAATATCAGGAATATGAGTCTCTCGGACCACATGTCAATTTCCCATATAATGATCCATTTCCTAATCACAGTCCGACTGTAGATCCTGATGAAAGATTTGTGATCTTTGTTTCGAGGCGACCGGGTGGATTTGGCATGCAGGATCTCTATATCAGTTATCGTCAGCTTGATGACACGTGGGGTCCGGCAATTAATCTCGGACCAAAGATCAATACCATTGGAGCCGGCAACAGCTGGCCTCAACTTTCCCCAGATGGAAAATATTTGTTCTTCACAAGCAGAATCAAACCTTATAATGAGAATGATATTAAAGAAAAAAAGTATACTTATAAAGAGCTAATTGAGATTCAGGAAAGTATCATGAATGGATGGAGCAACATTTACTGGGTGAATACCAGTTTTATTGATGAATTAAAACCGGATCATCTAAAATGAAGGAATAGACATGAAAAGAAATATTATCTTTTTAGGTATTATTTTAATTTCGGACATTTTGTTGATTCTCTGCAATCAGAACAATGAATCCAAATTTCATCAATTAAAAGGCCCCTACCTCGGTCAGAAACCGCCAGGGATGACACCAGAAATATTTGCACCGGGCATTGTATCTACTGTAGAGCATGGTGAATATGGCGGGCATTTTTCACCTGATGGAAAAATGTTTATATTTACCAGAAGAGTCGAAGGTCAACCTGGCAGATTATACTTTTCGGAATATAAAGAAAATAAATGGACAATTCCGGAAGTTGTGCCGTTCGGGTATGAAACAAACGATAGTCAGCCTTGTTTTTTTGCAGACGGTAAAAGGCTTATTTTTGTCTCTGGGAGACCCGAACCAAATAAAACCGAGGACGGTGAACATCATAACTTTTGGGTTGTTGACTATGATGGTTCAGGATGGGGAAAACCTTATCTCCTCGATCCTGATATTAATCTGGGTGAACGAAGGGTATGTCCTTCTGTATCAAAAAACGGGAATCTTTACTTTTCAGGCAATTATAAAAAGCCCGGTGATAAGGATATTTTTCTTTCCAGGCTGGTTAACGGTAAGTATACTGAGCCGGAAAACCTCGGATCCTCAATTAATACAAATTATTATGAGCAACATGTATTCATAGCCCAGGATGAGAGTTATATTTTGTTCGATTCCTACAGACCTGCCGGATATGAAAAGTCAAACATTTATATTAGTTATAGAAAAGAAGACAACTCGTGGACTGAAGCAAAAATACTTAGTGAAGCTGTTAATTCGGAACAATACGACTGGTACCCGGTAGTAACTCCCGATGAAAAATACATCCTTTTTACCAGGACAGGTTACGGGGAAATGGATATTTATTGGGTATCAGTAAAAATTTTTGAAAAATTGAAACCTGATAATCTGAAATAGGGAAATGGAAAATATGAAAAACAAATTCTATTTAGTTATTCTATTAATGCCGTTTATAATATTATCTTGTGAAAAAAAGGATAATTTCCCCGTTTTGAAAGGTGATTATCTCGGTCAGAATCCCCCGGGTTTGACACCAGAAATCTTTGCACCGGGCATTATATCTACTGGCTATCACGATGGCTGCATCACGTTTTCTCCCGACGGGAATGAGTTGTTTTATCATTTTGGAGGCCATGGTCGAATGGTCATTCTTCATATGAAACAAGAGAACGGCAGGTGGACAATGCCTCAGGTCGCTTCTTTCTCTGGACAATATCGAGATGGAGAACCGCATTTTTCGCACGATGGGAACAAGCTGCTCTTTCGCTCCACCAGGCCTTTAGATGGAAAAGGAGAACCGATGGAGTACGTGGATAATTGGATCGTGGAAAGGTCCGAAACCGGATGGGGCGAACCGAAGAATCTTGGCCGCCCGATCAATTCAGAAAAGAATGATTTATACCCAATGCTTTCAAGAACCGGTGACTTGTACTTTGCGTCGGATCGTGATGGAGGGTGGGATATTTATGTGTCAAAATTTGAAGATGGAGAATATGCCGAACCCCGGAAATTAAGCGATGCCATCAATTCGGAGTTTGGAGACTGGGATGCCTATCTCGCACCGGATGAGAGTTATCTCCTGTTCGGTTCAAATGGACGTTCAGACGGATTTGGTGAAAGTGATTTGTTCATTAGCTTCAGAAAAAAAGACGGTACCTGGACCAAATCAAAAAATATGGGGAGTCAAATAAATACATTTTATCGAGAGGTGGATCCTGTTGTCTCACCTGATGGCAAATATATTTTTTTTCGCAGTAACAGAAGAATCCATGAATCTTATTCAGAAACACCAATTACTTATGATGAACTCTTAAGGATATTCGATAGCCCCGGGAATGGTGAGGGTGATATTTACTGGGTGGATGCAAAAGTCATTGAAGCTTTAAAGCCAAATGAATTAAAATAAGGAGGATCGGACGATGAAGCATAAGTGGTTGATATTTCTAATAATATCCTTTATCTTAGTTATTCAAATTGCTTGCTCAAAGCAAGATGATTTCCCCATTTTAAAAGATCCCTACCTCGGCCAGAAACCACCGAGTATGACGGCTGAGCTGTTTGCTCCCGGTATCTTTCCTAAAGGTGAGATTCAGGGTTGTTCGGGTTTTCTTAATGATGGGACAGTTTTTGTCTTCACCAGTATGAAACCTAATGGTGATTGGAGACTCAGACCAACCTATGTGACAGAACTCAAGAACGGCAGATGGACAAAGCCGCAAATTGCGCCCTTCAACGAATATGCGTCTTACAATTTTACCGTGGCTCCCGACGGACAGACGATCCATTTTACTACTTTAAAGTCACCTGATAAAACGACAAGCATGTTCATGGAAGAGGCAAACATCTGGGCGGTCAAGTTGGAGATGGACGGTTGGACCGAGCCGGTTATGTTCGGGCGGTCAATCAACACGGAAAAGTATTATGAAAACTATCCGTCAGTAACAAACAACGGCACCGTTTATTACATGAGCCGTCGCGAGGTCGGCGCTGGAAGGACAGATGTGTGGCGGTCCAGGAATATCGACGGTAAATATGCGGAGGCAGAGAATGTGGGCGCACCTGTCAACACCGAAGGGAGCGATATCGATCCATTTATCTCGCCCGATGAGAGTTATCTTATCGTATGCCAAAACAGAGACGACAGCTACGGAGAATTCGATCTGTACATATATTTTCGTAAACATGACGGTTCCTGGACAGAAGCGATTAATATGGGAGAAGGCGTCAATTCATCAAGCTTCGAAGCCAGACCGTATGTGACTCCAGACGGGAAGTATCTTTTCTTTACGAGCAATCGACCTAATTATAAACAGTCTGAGAAAATCTATTGGATTGATGCGAATATCATTGAGGAGTTGAAATCGGATGAATTAAATTTTAGTGAGGGTAGTATGAAACGCAAATGGATTTTACTTGTTTGGACATGTTTCATTTTTATTTTGGTGATAAGCTGTGCGAAGAAGGATGATTTTCCTGTTCTGAAAGGTCCCTATCTCGGCCAGAAACCACCGGGCATGACGCCGGAGATTTTTGCCCCGGGTATCGTTTGTACAGAGAAAAATGAGGGGTATCTTGTCTTTCTCGATCATGGACGCGTGTTGGTTTTCGACCGCTGGTTACCGCAATCCGAAGAATCCGATCCCTATTATGTAACGGAAATACAGGATGGAAGATGGACCAAGCCCCAACCGTCCAGCCATGAACGGAATCCATACAATCCCGACCTTCCGATAACGCCCGATGAGAGAACCCTGTTTTTCGCATCGAACCGATCCATTGACGGCATGGGTGAGTCGGAAACAGGGTGGGATATGTGGATGACGCGATGGACGGATCAGGGATTCGCCTATACGCGGCGGCTTGAAGCACCTGTGAGTTCTGATAAGCGGGATGCCTGGGCTTCCCTTGCCAAAAATGGAAATCTATATTTTATGAGTAACCGCGACGGCGGTTACGGTCGCTGGGATATTTACAGGGCAAAGTACATGAATGGAGGATACACAAATGTCGAAAATATAGGACCTGTTGTGAATTCGGAATATTCAGAAGCGGATCCGGCAATCGCACCCGATAAAAGCTATCTCCTCTTTTGTTCTCACAGGCACGACGGATTCGGCGAATCGGATCTTTATATCACCTTCCGCAAAACCGATGGTTCATGGACAATTCCGCAGAATATGGGACCAAAAATCAACACGCCAGCTGACGAAGAAAAACCATATGTAACACCTGATGGAAAATACCTGTTCTTTTCTAATGATGCACCAGGCAACCTTGAGATTTATTGGGTGGATGCAAAGATCATTGATGATTTGAAATTAGAAGAATTAAAACCAAAGGATTTGAAATAAACCAAGCCAAGGAGGATCAATTGAATACAAAACTTTTTTTTATCATTGCAATACTGATATCGTTTATTTCTGCATTGAAACAGGAAAGTAGAAAGGGTAAATCTGATTTTCCTGTTCTCACAGGTCCTTATTTTGGTCAGAAACCACCGGGGATAACACCAGAGATTTTTGCACCAGGAATTGTGTCAACGGAGAAGAGCGAGATGAATTCCGTGTTTTCCCCAGACGGGAAAGAGTTCTTTTTTGCCCGAAGAAATGGGACTACTCTTCTGATGTATTTTTCCCGAAAGATTAACGGAATATGGACGAAACCTGAGTTATTCCCTTATCGTGAAGGCACTTTTAACGGTGATATGAGCTACTCCCCGGATGGCAAACGCTTGTATTACTGTTCCAACCGAAAAACAGATGACTATCTTGGGAGCTTGGATATTTGGTACTGCGAACGGACTGAATCCGGCTGGGCTAAACCCATCCACCTGGGCACTAAAGTGAATTCATACAGCAGCGATACTTATCCTATTATTGCCCAAAACGGTGGTTTGTATTTTGGATCGGACAGAGAAGGAGGTATGGGCGATAAAGATCTCTACTATACCCAATTCATCGACAACGCTTATACCAAACCTGTACCGTTGGGGAATGCTATCAACTCTGAGTATGGTGAGGGGGATACATACGTGGATTTCGATGAAAGTTACATGGTTATTAACACTTGGGGAAGGCCTGACTGTTTTGGCAGCGGCGACCTGTACATCGCATTCAAGCTCGCAGACGGCTCCTGGTCTAAAGCCAAGAACATAGGTGAGAGGATCAACACAGAGTTTTTAGAATTCTGTCCTATGATATCGCCAGATGGAAAATATCTTTTTTTCACGAGTAATAGGCGAGAAAATGGAGACATTTACTGGATTGATGCAAAGATCATAGAAGAATTAAAACCAGATGAATTAAAATAAAGGACACCGCTTATGTGTAACAGATTTCATTTCATTTTTCTTGCCTTTTTCATAAGTATTATTAGTGTTTCGAAAATACAGGGCAATTTCAACGACTATATTCAGTCGGAAGAATCTTCTCACTCCAATTATGTCATCAAGATATACGAACCCGGTTTTGAAGATGAACATGAAAAAATCGCATTGGCAGATGCAAAAGACTGGGCGTGGCCATTTCTGAGTTTTACGGATATTTATACTCAGTCCGATTTTGATCCTGAAACCGCTCTGTCATGTTTTAAAGGAGACAAAATGGTTGGTTTTGTTCTGGTGAAGATTATGGGAGAAGGTACGGCTATTCTCAAAAATGAAGGAATGGGAGTTTATTTGGATATTCCCCGAGTTCTCCCTGGTTATGAGGAAGCCGCTGACTTGTTGATGAAAAGGATCATTGAAGTTCTAAAAACAAAAGGGGCTAAATTTATAAGAACGAGAGTTTCCACGATGAGAAAAAACAGCATCCAGTTGGCAGAAAAATGGAATTTTCAGCCTCATAAAGATTTCCCACTTGGTTACAAGATCTACTATACATACGATCTTAGAAAAGAAAAATTGCCTTATTCAACAGACGACATCGAGGCATTCAATAGGCAACGGGATTTAGACGAATGTGTTGAGCGTGTATCCTATTATTTTAAAATGCCAAAAAATCGAGTCAAAGAGTGGTTATTGGAAGTAGATTCTCGAGAAGATTTGGTCAGTCATATAGTTATTAGAAAAAATGGAAAATTGGAAGGATACTGCTTTGCTCTTCCCCATCACTTCAACAGGGATATCATGGCTACCATCTATATGGATGCTTCAAATGAAAGCTATTTGACGCAGCTTATCGCCCAAACGATAGCCGATGGCATCAAAAAAGGTCACAAACTCTTTTTAGTGGATATTATCGGTCATCTTCTGAAATATAAAGAAACTGTGGCTTCTTGCGGATTTGAGAATGCAGCCAC
>JABAOH010141585.1_pt1 | contig 10286 bp, 6 predicted proteins | sample 7062181 | NCBI WGS metagenome assembly JABAOH01 (sample SAMN14538630, study PRJNA623070) | marine sediment metagenome | biome: marine biome [ENVO:00000428]; feature: marine pelagic biome [ENVO:01000023]; material: deep marine sediment [ENVO:00002113]; isolation source: pool of 5 deep marine... | reverse complement strand
ACGAGCAGACCGGCCGTCAGCGGCACGTGGAGGTACAGCCAGATCTCGAGCGTCGCTTGCAGGCGCAGGTCCTCGCGCAGCTGGCGCAATAGTGCGCGCTTGTTGCGCAGCAATGCAGACAGCTCGCCGATTCTCGACGCCGTGTCGGCGTCAGTCGCGCGCGACTGCTGTTCGGCGAGCCAGTCCATCGCTGCCTCCTGGCCGCCATTCGCAACGACACGGGTCGCACCGGCCTCCCTGAGCACGACACGCGAGAGGTCACGTCCGCGCAGCCGCGTCCAGAGCGTGTTGCCCAGCTGTGTGCGGCTGATGCCGCTTGCGACGAGCTCCCTGAAGTCCTCGGACAGGTCGGCCGCCACCCGGCGGCTGCGGCTGTCGATGTCGGCCAGCTGGTCGAACAGTTCCGGCCGCGACGCGCCGCCGCGGTTTTCACTCATGCGTTCCGGATACTTCAAGTAGAGCACGAGGCCCCAGAAGCCGCTCGCGATCACCAGCAACATAAGCACCAGCGCGAGTGTGTGTACGTTCCAGCCGAACTGGAAGCCGGCATGCAACAACACGATCACGGGCAGGGCAATGCCGAGGTACACGTGTGCGGACAGCCACCCCTGAACCGTGCCGGCCGTCGAGGCGTAGCGACGCTTGCGGACACCGAACCAGGTTAACCACAGGATCAGCGCCGCGCCGACTCCGCCGAGCGTGTAGCCCAACACGGTACCGCCGTTCGGCGGTTCCTGCGGATCGTGCAGCCAGTAGGCAATGAGCGCGAGCGCAGTGACGATGAGGGCGACCCACAGGTAGCGGCGGCGGCGAAAGGCGAGAATGGATTCGTGCACGTCAGCTCGCCTTCTTCGTCAGGTTGACGAACTCGGAAGGGCTCATGCGCAGCGCGGCGCCAGTGGGGCAGGCGCGCACGCAAGCGGCGCCGCCGGTCAGATCCTTGCACATGTCGCACTTGACGGCCTTCTTGACCGCCGCCTCCGCGGCGATCGCTTGCCGCTGTCCCGGCGCCGGCCCGCGTCCCGTCAGCAGCCACGTGATGAGTCCCGGCGCTTCTTCCTTCGCGCTGGCCATCTGGATGACGCCGTAAGGGCAGTTGCGTTCGCAGTTGCCGCAACCGATGCAACTGTCCTCGATGAATACTTCGCCATCCGGCGCGCGGCGAATGGCATCGGGCGGGCAATCCGTCATGCAGTGCGGATCTTCGCAATGACGACAGGATGTCGGCACGTGTATATGCGCATAAGACGGGCCGGCCGACCGATCGAGTCGCGATGTGCCACCATGCGTTTCCGCGCAGGCTTTCTCGCAGTTGTCGCAGCCGACGCAGAGGGCTTCGTCGATCAGCAACACGTCCGTGGCCTCGCCAAGGCCCTGCTGCATGAGAAAGGAGATCAAATCACCCGCTTCCGGTGCCGCCTCCATGCGCAGGTTTTCGCTCAGCCGCGCCTTGACCGTCTCTTGCATACGTTCGCGCATGNNNAACGTTGCGACTGGCCAAGCAAGGCCATTTCGCCGACGTAGTTGCCTGCGGCGACATAGGTAGTGACGATGTCGCGGCCACCGATGTTGCGCGTTACCGAAACTGATCCGCTGCGGATCAGGTGCAGGCCATCTGCGGCATCGCCCTCTGCGAACAGCGCCTCGCCGGCCTTGTAGGATCGCAGCTCGGTCCTCGCTGCCACGGCAGCCACGTCGTCGAATGGCAGGTCCGGCACGAGGCCCTGGCGCAGCGTTCGGATGATGAAGAATTGGTCGATGATCCTGCGGACGCGATCGTAGCTGTTCATGAGGCGGACGATTTCTCGCCGCGGTGATTCCAACAGGACGCAGTCGCCGGCCGCGCGCACCGTCGCAGAGCGCCGCCGGCCCGAGAGCAGGCTCATCTCGCCGAAGAACTGGCCGCGATCGAGGCGCACGGATTTGCCGTCGTCGGATTCCACCTTGACGCTGCCGTCGATGATCGCAATGAAGGAATTCGTGTAGTCATTCTTGCGGAAGATGATGTCGCCAGACTTCGGCGTGAGCAGTTCGCTCGCGAGCACGAGCTCACGGAGGACGAGCCCGTTGACGTCGGCGAATAACGGTATGCGCTTGCGAATCAGGGCGAGCGTCTCGTCGACGGTCTCGTAAAACGGCAAGCGGGCGAACTTGTTCGCCAGGATGTCGTGGTCTGCAGGGAGCAGGTCGTTGCCGGCGATAAATTCGGCTACCTCGAAACCCTGGTTCATCGCCTGCTTGATCAGCGGGTAACCGCCCAGCGCGCCGATGATGTACAAGCCGCCGACATTCGATTCGTAGCGGCTGGTCAGTTCGGGCAACGCCGCCGAATCGGCACTCGGGAACTCGATGCCGCAGGACTCCACGAAGGAACGCGGCGGTACTGCGCCGAGACGGGCGATGATGCGGTCGCAGCCGACACGTGTCTGGCCGGTTTCCGTGTTCAGGACGATCGCTTTGCCTGGTTCGACGGCAGTGACATTGGTCCGGTAAAAACACGTGATCGAACCGTCCTCGATGGCTCGCGTGATGAGGGCGAGGTTGCCTTCTTTCGCTCGCGCAAATTCGTCGCGACGGTTGATGATGACGACAGAATTGGCCCTCGCCAGGGCGAGGGCATTCTCGATCGCGGCGTCGCCCGCGCCGACGATGACGATCGTCTCGCCTTTGTACTCGTCGGGGTCGTCGAGTGTGTACTGGACCGAAGCGTCGCTCTCGCCCTGCACGCCGAGCCTGCGCGGATTGCCCTGCAGGCCGATCGCCAGCACGACGGACTTCGCCTGCAGGGTTTCGCCGTCGGCGAGGGCCACGCTGAAAGCCGGTCGGCTGCCGGAGATAGCCGTGACCTCGGCACCGTAGCGCACATTGATCCCGAATCTTTCGATGCCGAGCTGCCACGCGTCGAGCACCGCCTCGCGTGTACCGGCCGAAAAGTCCAGGTCGCTGCGGAGCGGCAGGACGCCGGGCTCGGCCATTACGTGTTTGCCTTTCTGGTAGCGCTGGATCGTATTGGCGTGTGCGGCTTTTGCCTCGAGCAGCACGTATGACAGTCCCAGCGCCGCTGAACGCGCTGCTGCACTGAGCCCGGCGGGCCCGCTGCCTATGATGACAACATCGAAACTCACGGATTGCCGAAGGCCGCGGCCCCTGAGACGGTCGTCGTGCCGGCCGGGTCCTGCAGGCTGTATGTCAGGCCCGCGCCGCCGGGAAACGCCGGGTCGGATGTGGGCCCCGGCTGGCTGAAGAAACCCGAGAATGATCCCGTACCGCCGGCGATACCGTCCACTGCAACGGCTCCGTATACGCCCTGGAACAGGTGCGCCGGCAGCAGCGCGGCGGCACCGATGTTGCCCTGCCCGGAAGCCGTCCAGACCGAGCCGTTGATGTCGATGGTCAGTGAGCTATCGATTAGCATGTTGGTGAAATCGGCGTCGAACGTCGCCGCGCCGAGCACGCCGCTGTTACCCAGGTTATCCGTTGGTGACGTCGAGCCGATCAGCGAGTAGCTTGCCGAACCGCTGACCGGCATCACGGGCGGCGCCGCCCACTCGGGGCTCAAGATCCAGTGAATGCTCTGCGCGCCCAGGTCCTGGCTGGCGTCGCTGCCGTCGCTGAGCGTAATGCTCGCCGTGCCGCCGGCCCAGCGCCCCCAGCGCAGCACCGTCAGCGCGTCGAAGCCGGTATCGACGTTGGCAGCACTGCCGATGTCGAAGGTGGCGATGTCCGGCCCCGTGCGCCCGGGATAGAGATTGGCGAAACCCGTGAGGTCATTGTTGCCGTCCACCGTGTACCGGGCCGGCTCGTTGTCGAACGTGCCAGCCCAGAATGAGTCGGCGGCCCCGAGCGGCCCGGTGGAGTAGGAAATCGTCCGGTTCTGCGGGTCGGGCGTGCCGCCCGGGGTCAGATCGACGGGCAAGCCGTCCCGGTCGATGCCCTGGATGGATTGCTTCGGCGGCTCGCGCTGGCCGTCGTCGTCCTTGCCCGCATCCCCGGGATCGGAAGCGCTGGAGGCGGGCGGGTCGCGGCGCGTGCCGAGCTGCTGGTCGAAGCCCGTCGGCGGACGGACGTCATCATCCGGTGGTGCAGGTGCGTCCGGCTCGAAACGCAGGTCACTGTCGTCGATAAAAACGGGCGGCGTCGTGTCAAGCCGCTCGGGCCTGCGCGAATCCAGTGGAATGAAGACGAACTCACCGGCATTGACGTCGATCGTGGCGACTTCGTTGCTGAAGAATATGCTGCCTTCGTTAACCATGATGTACAGGCCGTCGGGCACGGTCGTCCCGGATGGCACGCCGGGAGCCGTATTGCAGTCGCCTGTGCACAGCAGCACGGCGAAGTCGGTACCGCGAATGCCGAGCACGCCCACGGCGGTCCGGACTTCGTAATTGGCCGGGTTATCCTTGCCGATCGCACCTGTAATCGTGCGGAATCCGCCTTTGACGAGACCGATGACGCTCTTGTCGTCGCTGACCGTAATCGTCGCCGCCGGAGCAGCCGCAGGCTCGCTGTACAGATACTCTGCAATGCTGATGCGACTCGATGGCCGCACCGCGATTCTGGCACCGTCGATCATGAGCAACTGGGCTCGGGATGCAGCTCCGGTGACGATATCGTCGTCGACCAGTACCGCGTCTCCCCTGGCAAGAGCCGCCGGCGGTGTGCGCTCTGCGGTCACCGAACCGGCGGTGAACGACACCGAGCCGGCGTCGGCGGCCATTGCGGGGTTCGACAGCACGAGCAGCAATGCTGATGCAAGTGAGGCCGGAATACGCTTTCTGCTAATCATGGCGTCCACCGAATGAGTAGACCGAGCTCCGTTCGGTCATAGTCGTAAAGCGTGATGTCGGAGTCGTTGTCGATGTATCGCACCCGCGGCGCGATGATCAGCCCGCGCATCAGCACGTCACGAAACTCGAGCTGGAGGAAAGCTGTGAGCTGTGTGTCTTCACGCGCTGAGCCGAAAAACAGGTTGTCGTAGTCTGACGTCAGGTTGCCGACTGAGGCGAACAGGTACGCCAGATTACCGACGGGCGCGTTGACGCTGATACGGCCGCCGGCCTTGGAATTCCCGTATGGGGAGCCGCTCATTTGTTCATCATCGTTACCGCCGATTGCCGCGACCTCGAAGCGGGCTCCCGATGCAAAGCGGTAGGACAGCCCGAGGCTATAGAGCATGCGGTTGACGTCGAGGATTTCGATCGCGTCGTCGTAACGCAACGCACCACCGCGCACGCCCAGGCTGATGTCCCAACGCTCGTTGAGATTACGGCCGAGCAACAGGTCGATACCCGAATACGACTCGTTGGATTCACCGTCCCGTGAAGCCCAGTAGGCGTCGATTCCGGCGCGGCCGAACAACGCGCCGCTGCGCCACTCGGACCCTGCGAGCACGCTGACGATGCCCGAGTCGACAAACGACGCATCCGGGTTCCTTCGGTAGCCAGCCCGTGCGCCGAGGCGCCATGCAAAGGTCGCGCTGGTCGGGTTGATCCAGTCGACACCCGCGCCGGCTTCGAAGAAGGACGAATCGGTCTCGAGGTTTTCTGGATTCAGTGTGAAGCCGAGGAACTCTTGCTGGTCCGTCGAACCATTGGCGTTGTCGTCATAACCGACCATCAGCTCGGCAAACGGTTGCAGCCGTGCAGGTGGCCTGGCGGGCCCGGCGTCGATTGCGGCGATGTAGCGATCGATGACTTCGCGCACACCGGGTGGCGGCTGCTCGTCGAGCAGCGCGACAAACAGGGGCCGTGCCGCGGCGGATTGACCGGCATCAAAATATGCACGGGCGAGTTCCATCCTTGCTCCGGAGAACTGCCGCGCCGCCGCGGCGGCCCGCTGCAGGCTCAGGATAGCTTGCGTGGTGCGCCCGGAATCGAGGGCTGCAACGCCAAGAAGGTAGTCGAAATAGGGGCTGCCGGCATGCCTGCTTTCGTGGCCTTGCAGCAGCTCGTAGGCCGTCGTAGCCTCACCCTCACCGAGTAGCGCCTCGGCTCGCGCCAGGAGCTCACGCAGCTCCGTGGGCGCCTCGACCTGCACGGTTTGCTGCGCCCTGACGGGCGCTGAGGCGTGTCCCCCGGCAAGCGCAACGAGCAGGATTGTGGCTATCCACCCGCGGCTTCTTGTCGTCGCTGCGGTCATAGTTAATATTTGCCTTTTTGTCGTCAGGTCGTCAGCGTCCAGGATCTGCGGCGTGCTACTTCGTCTTGTGGTCGAAGACGCCGTCCCACCCCCCGGGTGGCGGCTCCGCCCTGAACCGCTGTATGCGATCAATATACGTATTATAGAGGACTGAGTCTGTGCATTCTCTCAGGCTTCTGAACCCGGACTCGGCCTCGTGCCACCGCTGTTCCCGGTAGGCGCCCAATGCCGTGGCATAGTCGTCAAGCGCTGTTGCCGTTGCTGCGTCGATCGACGCTGCGGGGCCGATCGGTTCGAAGATCGCGACCGGTTCGCGCTTGCCCTTGACGCGCACGAGATCGAGTTCGCGAAACCTGAAGTCGGGCGCGAGCTCCACGGTGCGTTCGTTGACGATGATGTCGACGCCGTATTGCTTGGTCAGCCCTTCGAGGCGAGACCCGAGGTTGACCGTGTCGCCCATGACCGTATACGCGATGCGGAACTCGGAGCCCATGTTGCCGACGTTCATCTGCCCGCTTGCAATGCCGACACCGACACGTATAGCCGGCCAGCCTTTGGCACGGAATGGTTCATCCAGCATACGGACGGCGCGTACCATGTCGAACGCCGACAGGACGGCATGGCGGGCATGGTCGACGTCAGGCAGGGGCGCACCCCAGAACGCCATGACGCAGTCGCCCATGTATTTGTCGATCGTGCCGCGTTGCTCCTGGATTGCGCGTGTGAACGGCGTCAGGAACTCATTCATCATCTGCGTTAATTCGCGCGCGTCGAGGCCCTCCGAAATGGTCGTGAAGCCGCGGACGTCCGAGAACAGTACCGACATCTCGCGCGTCTCTCCCTCGAGGGAAACCTCCTCGCCGGTCTCGTCGATTTCATCGACCAGCGAGGGCGGAATGTACTGGCCGAAGACTTGCGACAGGTGCCGCTTGTTACGCTGCTCGACGAAGAAGCCGTAGGTGATCTGCAACATTGCCGTGAGCAGCGTGTACGCGAGCAGCGCCGCCACCGGTACGACCAGCCCGAGTGCCGTCCACATCCACAAGTTGAGCGCGACAGCGCCGACCAGCACGGCTGCCGTCAGGCCCAGCGCGCTGAGCGGCGCCAGCCGCCCCAACAGCAACGCGGTGAGTAATGCGATGACAAAGAGCTGCATAAATTCGAGCCCGTCAGAGTAGGCAGGCTGTCGGCGGATCGCGCCGTCGAGCAGCCCCGCCACGAGATTGGCGTGTGCCTCGACACCAATGTAGCGCTGGCCGACGGGCGTCGAGCGCAGGTCGAGCAAGCCGGCGGCGCTGGCGCCGAGCAACGCGATCCTGCCCTGTAGCTGCTCCGCCGGGACGTCGCCGCGCAGTACGTCGTTCGCCGACAGGAACGGAAAGCTCTCCTGGGGTCCGCGGTAAGGGATGAAGACCGCGACCTGTTCATTGACAGGGATCGTCGCTTCGCCGAGTTTGAAGAATTCGAGGTCGACGCCGCTCTTGCGGTCATCACCCGCAAACTGCAGGCCGACGGGCGGCGATCCCAGTGCCACGTGCGCGACTGCCAATGCAAGCGAAGGGTACAGGTTGCCGTCGAATCGTTGCACAAGGGGAGCGCGGCGGAAAACGCCATCGGCATCGACCAGTGGCGCGTCGAAAAAACCACCGGCGAGCGCGTTGGCCTGAAGTTCGGGAAGGCTGCCGGCGAAGCCTGCCGCATCCACAAACGGCACCGAGACCCCCTCGACGTCGTTTGCTCGTATCAGGGGTGCCGGCAAGACGCCGGTGGTCCTGGGCTCGTTATCGCCAAGGGTGTCTTTGAACACGAAGCCGGTTACTACGTCCCTTGCGATCAACGCTTCGGCAAATCTCCGATTGCTTTCGAACGACGACTGCAGGCGGTCTAATTCCGCTTGCAAGGCAGGGTCGGTGGCGAGGTCGCTTGCCTCGAGCTCCGCGAGCAGTCGCTCGGCCGACGTCTCTTCCGCCTCTGCAAACAGGACGTCGAGGCCGAGCACGCGTACGCCGTAATCGTCGAACAGACGATCCACGAGATCGGCCAACGTGTCCCGCGGCCACGGCCATTGGCCGAGTTCGAGCTGGCTCGCTTCGTCGATGTCGATGATGACGATCCGATCGTCGACCGTGCCCGGCATCGTCAATCGCACGCGCACGTCGTAGAGGTAATTTTCGAGCCGGTCGACGACCTCGAAACGNNGCGAATGCCGCGAGTAAGAGCCCACTGATGACGACACGCGTCAGCAGTCGAATCAGGCGCGTGCGGCTCGCTGATGGCATGGGGTAAGAATGTACACGACTTTGCTACGATGCGCCGTCGGCAGACGCGTCGCAGCAGCGCCCTCAAAAGCGATCACGGGACTGCGGCCGGCTGAAAACAACGAAGGCCCCCAAAAGGGGCCTTCTTGTTTTCTGGCGCGCCCGACAGGATTGGACGGCGGCTGCGCCGCCTCGTCGTCGCTACGCTCCTCCGCCTGTCGCGCGACTACGTCGCGCTCGGTGCGACCTGATAGGTTGGAAGAAGTGGGCCAAATGTTTTAAAGGCCTCGACATTTTCGGGCGGCCGCTCCTATCCATACCGATCGTTTAAGTGTCTGCTTAGGGGATGCCACAACCTTCCGCTGGCTCGTGTGGATGGCTTCCCACCCGTAAATGAAGGAGGGTGGCTACTCCGAATCTTCGAGATAGTCGCGGGCATCGACCAGCTGGTGGGTCGCATCCTCGGCGTAGGCTGAAGCTTCCTCTTCCTCGGCGAACTCGTCGTCCTCCGGCTCGTCGTCGTCACCGGGCATGATGACGATCGGATGGTCGGATTCCTCGATGCCGATGCGGAATGCCGCAAAGCCGGGCATGACGAACTGATTAAGCGCCTTGCCGAGGACCCGGCCGTCGTAATTCGCAACAAGATCTGACTGCACGTTGGTGATTGGATCTGTCACGGTGCCGAGGGCCTGACCGCGCTCGACGCGCTGGCCGAGTTCGACCTTGCTGATCAGGACGCCGCCCCGGTCCGCGCGGACCCACGTCGAGCGATAATAGACCGGCTCACGATTGCCCCAGAACGTCATCCGTCCAACCATATCGAGTTCCCGCAGCAGCGTCATGATGCCGCGCGTGCCGTGTTCGACGGCCTCATCCTGCACACGTAATGGTTCGCCGGCCTCCAGCGTCACCGCCGGTATGCCGGCATCGGTCGCGGCGCGTCGCAGCGTTCCCTTGGACCCGCTGCTGTGCAATACGACCGTGGCGCCGAACTTGTTGGTCATATTTGCGACTTGCGGGTTGCTCAGGTCCGCGCGCAACTGCGGCAGGTTGGTGCGATGAAAAGAGCCGGTGTGCAGGTCAACGAGCACATCGCAGTGTGTGATGACTTCAGTGAAGAACGAATGCGCGATTCGGCTTGCGGAGCTGCCGGTTGGATTGCCCGGGAAGAAGCGGTTCAGGTCGCGACGATCGGGCAGGTAGCGTGAGTTCCTGCGAAACCCCTGCAGGTTGACAATAGGCACTCCGATTACGGCGCCGGACAGCCGCTCCGGATCCAGGTCGTAGAGTACCCGGCGAACGATCTCGATTCCGTTCAGTTCGTCGCCGTGCACGGCCGACGTCAGGCACACAGTCGGGCCGGGCTTCGCGCCGTTGACGACCAGCACGGGCGTCGGCGCCGCAATGCTCTCGAAACTCTGTGCCGGTGACCACGAAAGCCTTGCCGCGGTAGCAACCTGCACGGTCGTATCGAGTAGCACGATAGGTCGATTGACCAGTCCTGCAGCTACCGCGTCGGCCAGAGGGTCGGTCGCCGGTAGGTCCGGCTGAAGCCGTTCATCGCCGGGTGTTTCCGCTGCCGCTTCCGCGGCCGGCCCTGCGGGCGGGTTCACGGGTTCGGACAGGTCGACGTTCTCGGCAACCGGGGGGGCGTCCTCGCCCGAACTTTCGGCCGGCAGGTCGGCAGGCACCGGCTCATCAGCGGGATTGCGTAAGTCTGCGGCCAATGCCTGGTCGGACATCGGAGCAGCAGCGACGGCAATTGCGACAAGACTCGGCAAGATGACGAGTCTGTTGCGAGAAAACGGACGTCTGGTACGCATGATCAACGCTGCTAAATACAGTTTCGAACCACGAATTATCCCGGAAACCGCAGGATATTTATGG
>JABAOH010165830.1_pt1 | contig 10287 bp, 11 predicted proteins | sample 7062181 | NCBI WGS metagenome assembly JABAOH01 (sample SAMN14538630, study PRJNA623070) | marine sediment metagenome | biome: marine biome [ENVO:00000428]; feature: marine pelagic biome [ENVO:01000023]; material: deep marine sediment [ENVO:00002113]; isolation source: pool of 5 deep marine... | reverse complement strand
CCCATCGGGTCGTTCATCTTCCTCGGCCCGACCGGGGTCGGGAAGACCGAGCTGGCCCGAGCCCTGGCCTGGTTCCTCTTCGACGACGAGCGAGCCATGGTGCGGATCGACATGTCCGAGTACATGGAGAAACACACCGTGTCCCGCCTGATCGGCGCCCCGCCCGGCTACGTCGGGTACGAGGAAGGCGGCCAGCTCACCGAGGCCATCCGGCGCCGCCCCTACTCGGTGGTGCTCCTCGACGAGATCGAGAAGGCCCACGCCGACGTGTTCAACGTGCTGCTGCAGGTGATGGACGACGGCCGGCTGACCGACGGACAGGGCCGCAGCGTCGACTTCTCCAACACCGTCCTGATCATGACCTCCAACCTGGGATCGCAGTACATCGACCCCTCCAGCCCCGACGAGGAGATCCGGAACCAGGTGATGGGGGTGGTCCGGCAACAGTTCCGTCCGGAGTTCCTCAACCGGGTCGACGAGGTGATCGTCTTCCACCGTCTCACCCCCGAAGACCTCCGCCAGATCGTAGAGATCCAATTCGAGCTGGTGCGAGCCCGGCTCGCCGAACGCCGGATCAAGTTGAGGCTGACCGACGACGCCAAGGACTGGCTGGCCGAGGAGGGCTACGACCCGGCGTACGGAGCGCGGCCGCTCAAACGCCTCATCCAGACCGAGATCGCCGACAAGCTGGCCTTACAGATCCTGGACGGCACCTTCCGGGAGGACGACACGGTGGTGGCCGACGCCGGCGACGAGGGGCTCCGTTTCGAGGCGGCAGGGTAGCGGTCAGCGGTCAGCTGACGGCGGGCAATTCCCGACTGCCCGACGGCTCCGTGCGCGATAATCAGTCCCATGAGTAACGAGATTTGGCGCTGGTTGTGGACAGGTCTGGCAGTGGTTCTGGCCATCGGCGAGATCTTCACCGCCGGGTTCTTCCTCCTCCCCTTCGCCGTCGGAGGCGCGGTAGCGGCGGCCCTGGCCTGGGCCGATGTGAATGTAGCCTGGCAATGGGTCTCCTTCTTTGTGGTCTCTGTTGGGACGCTCGTCTACCTGCAGCGGTTCATCCGCCGACAGGACATCCACGACACCAAGAGCATCGGGTCGAACCGGTACTTGAACATGCAGGCTGTCGTACTCGAGCAGGTTGACCCTGTGTCCGGCACCGGTCGCGTCCGTGTCGAGTCCGAGGAATGGCGGGCAACCAGTGACCGAGACATCATCGAGCCGGGAACGCCGGTGACCATCACCGAAGTCCGCGGCACTCGGTTGGTGGTGCGCGAGAACAAACCAGAATCCTGAGCTCGGCCGGCGGCGTGAAAGAGAGGTCCTGAATGGACGCAATCATCATCCTGTTCGTAGTCCTGGCGATCGCCCTGATCGTGTTCGTCGGTGCGGGTCTCCGCATTGTGCGGCCTTTCGAGAAAGGGCTGATCGAGTTCCTAGGCCGGTATCAGCGAACCGTGGACCCGGGCCTCCGCTGGGTCATGCCCTTCGTCAAGCGCCTGCTCAAGGTGGACATGCGTGAGCAGGTGATCGACGTTCCGCCGCAGGAGGTCATCACCAAGGACAACGTGGTGGTCACCGTCGACGCGGTGATCTACTTCGAGGCCACCGACCCGGTGAAGCTGAAGTACAACGTCAGCAACTTCGTGCTGGCGGTGACCAAGCTCGCCCAAACCAACCTCCGGAACGTGGTCGGTGATCTCCAGCTGGACGAGGCGCTCACCTCTCGTGAACTGATCAACGCCAAACTGCGCGAGATCCTCGACGATGCCACCGACAAGTGGGGCACCCGGGTGGTGCGAGTCGAGATCCAGAGGATCGAGCCGCCGCCGGATGTCACCGACGCCATGCACCGGCAGATGAAGGCCGAGCGTGACCGGCGGGCGGTCGTCACGGAGGCGGAGGGTCAGAAGCGGTCGGCGATCCTCAAAGCGGAAGGTGTCAAAGAGGCCCAGATCCTGGAAGCCGAGGGTCAGGCCGAGGCGATCAAGCGGGTGGCCGACGCCGACAAGTACCAGAAGCTGACCGTGGCCGAAGGTGAAGGACAGGCCATCGAGCGGGTGTTCGGGGCCATCCACACCGGCGACCCGACCCCGGACCTGATCGCCATCCGCTACCTGGAGGCCCTCCAGGGGATCGCCGACGGCCAGGCCAGCAAGATCTTCCTGCCCGTGGAGATGAGCGGGATCCTCTCGAGCATCGGGGCTGTCCGTGAGCTGTTCACACCGGACGGATCAACCGGTGAGGGACGGCCCGATCGAACCGAGGTCCGTCGCCCGGTGCCACCAACGGAGGGATAGGGAAGGATGTCGTCAGTTGTGAGTGGATCGCTGCCCGCCGTCGCAAACGGATTGATGGCCGATTACTGAGATCTTCGCTACAACTCTGCCCACCGATCCTTGCCGGCCAGGTCGATCACGGTCCAGGCCATCGCCAGCGCCCCGTCCCTGATGGCGCGTTCGCCATGAGCGGTGACCGTCCGGGCGGCGAACTCCGGCTGATGGTTGACGGCGTCGCCGGGATGGATGTCGAGGAAGGGGTGGATGGCAGGAACGAGGTGGCTGACATTGCCCATGTCGGTCGACCCGGCCTGGCCGGGCTCGAGGTCGGCGCCGCGCTGCATGCTTCGCCCCAGGGCGGTGACGTTGGCATCGAACAGCTCGACCAACAGGGGGTGGCTGACCAGGTCGTCGTAGGGATGGCCGATCTCCTCGACCGTGAGCCGGCATCCGGTGGCAGTGGCGGCGGCTTCGAAGCACGCCAGCACCCGGCGGTAGACCTCCTCGCGCCGTTGCTGGTTGCCGGCCCGGACGTACCAGGAGGAACGGGTCCGGGATGGGATGATGTTCGGTGCATCTCCGCCGTGGGTGATGATGCCGTGCACCTTGTCGGTCGGGAGGAGGGCCTGCCGCAGGGTGGACACGTTGACGTAGGACTGCACGAAGGCGTCGAGGGCGTTGACACCGAGATGAGGGGCGAAGGCGGCGTGCGAGTCCTTTCCGAGGAACTCCACGTCGATGTGGCGCACGGCCAGGGCGGCGGGATCGACGACGTCGAGGTTGGCGGGATGCACCATCATCGCCAGGGCGGCCGTCTCGAAGGCACCTGCCTCGATGAGGTCGACCTTGCCGCCCTTCATCTCCTCGGCCGGAGTTCCCAGCACGGTGACCCGGAAACCCAGCTCCTCCGCCAGCGCCGACAGCGCCACCCCGGCACCGGCTGCAGCAGCGGCGATGNNGACAGCGCCACCCCGGCACCGGCCGCCGCCGTGGCGATGATGTTGTGCCCGCAGGCGTGGCCCACCGCCGGGAGGGCGTCCATCTCGGCGCAGACGACCACCTCCGGTCCGGACGATCCGGCCCGGGCGGCGAAGGCCGTCTCCAGCCCGAAGGCCGGGTACTCGACGGTCATTCCCTCGCCTCTCAGGAACTCCACCAGACGCGCCGAGGTCTGGTGCTCCTCGAACCCGAGCTCCGGGTTCTCGAACATCCACCGGTTGATGTCGGAGAGCTCGGCCTCCACGCCGGACAACCGGGCCTCGGCCCGCTGCTTGGGGTCCATCGCCACCTCGCCGCCACGGTACCAGCGGGATGCAGAGCCGACCGCCCCGGTCGCGTTACGCTGCGGTGGTGCGTCTTGCTCTCCGGCTGATCCTGGTCGCTCTGCTCGTGTCCTCCTGCCGCGCCGAAGCCGAGCCGGCCACCACCACCAGTACCGCAGCGGCCACCACGGCCACCACCACCACCACGACCGCAACCACGATCCCCCCGCCCGAGCCCTGCGACCCGCCGCCCTTTCTGCCCACCGCCCTTCCCGACCGGGTGATCGACGACCGCCCGTCGCCGGGAGGCGTCCCCCTGGACATCTTCACCCTCCAACCGGGCACCACCGTGACCGGCTGGGCGGACGAGGACGGCAACCCGGTGATCGTCGTCGTGCGCGGCGCCCTCCCTCCGGTGCCGTGGGAAGGCCAGCCGGAGCGGATCGAGGTACGGGGGTTCGAGGCGGCGGTCGGGGCCCTCCAAGACGGGAAGTGGGCGGTTGCCTGGTTCGAGGGAGCCGACCGGTGCGACGACTACTCGATCATCCTCTACCCGCCGGCGGATGCGGACACCGCCAAGATGGTGGCGGGGAGCCTGACGGGGGGTGGGTAGCGGTCAGCGGTCAGCAGTCAGCGGCCAGCGGTCAGCCATCAGCTATCAGCTGTTAGCGGTCAGCCTGCGGATCAAGCCGGCCAGCATGCGCTTGACCTCACCAATTGACTCCACGAGATGACCGTGGGCTTCCAAGTCGACAAAGTTGAGGTCGTGGGCCAGGAGCAGCTGGTATTCCAGCTCGCTCATGGAGCCGAAAGCCATGGAGAGGAACCGTGCAAAATCGCGATCGCTGTGTCGGCCGCACCCCTCGGCGATATTGGAAGCAACCGATACCGCGGCTCGCCGCATCTGAGCAACCAGCCCGTACCGCTCCGATCGAGGAAAGCCAGCCGTGAGTCGATAGACATCCAGCGCACACCGATGGGCTTTCTCCCACACATGGAGATCGCGGAAGTCCTTCATGGCCCGACAGGTATCACACCGGCGAGCTCCCGCCTAGCCTGTTGGATTGGAGGTGCTTAGCTGATAGCTGATAGCTGATAGCTGATAGCTGATAGCTCTCAGAGGATCTGACTCAGGAACAGCTTGGTGCGGTCCTCGTCGGGGTTCTCGAAGATCTTCTGCGGCGTCCCCACCTCGACCACCTCACCGTCGGCCATGAACACGACCCGGTCGGCCACCGCCCGGGCGAAGCCCATCTCGTGGGTGACCACGATCATCGTCATGCCCGACTCGGCCAGCTCGACCATGGCGTCGAGCACTTCCTTGATCATCTCCGGGTCGAGGGCCGAGGTCGGCTCGTCGAAGAGCATCACCTTGGGCTGCATGGCCAGCGATCTGGCGATCGCTACCCGCTGCTGCTGGCCACCGGACAGCTGCCCTGGGTACTTGCGGGCCTGCTCGGGGATCTTGACCCGCTCGAGCATCCGCATGGCCAGCTCTTCGGCCTCCTGCTTGGGCATGTTGCGGACCTGGCGGGGTGCCAGGGTGATGTTGTCGAGCACGGTCAGGTGCGGGAAGAGGTTGAACTGCTGGAACACCATCCCGGTCTCCCGGCGGATCTCCTGGATGTTGCGGATGTCGTCGGACAGCTCGACCCCGTCGACCACGATGCGGCCGGCGTCGTGTTTCTCCAGGCGGTTGATGCAGCGGATCAGCGTCGACTTGCCGGAGCCGGAGGGACCCATGACCACGATCACTTCCTGCTTGCCGACGTTCATGTTGATGTTCTTGAGCGCCTGGAAGTCGCCGAAGAACTTGTCGACGCCCTGCAGCTCGATGATCGTCTCGCCCCTGGCCAGGGTGGCATCGGCGAATACGTTGTTCTGTGTCATCGTTCTCCAACTCCCAGTTTCTTCTCGAGTCGCCGGCTCTCCCGGGACATCGTGTAGGAACCCACCCAGTAGATCAAGCCGACGAACGGCAGCGTGACGTCGGCCAGTCCCTGGCCCAGGAACTGCGGCTGGTTGTTGACGATCGAAGATACCTGCAGGAGCTCCGTGATTCCGACAACCACCAGCAGCGACGTGTCCTTGAAGAGGCTGATGAACTGGCCCACCATCGCCGGGATCACCGCCCGCAGGGCCTGGGGCAGCACGATCAGCCGCATCACCTTCCACGGAGGCAAACCCAGCGCCTGTCCGGCCTCGGTCTGACCCTTGGGCACCGCTTGCAGGCCACCCCGCACGTTCTCCGCTACGTAGGCGGCGGTGAAGAGGGTGATGGCGATCAGCAGCCGAGTCACAGAAGGAATATCCATCCCGGGAGGTAGCAAGAACTTCAGTGCAAAGGCACCCATCAACAACAACGAGATCAGGGGTACACCGCGGATGAACTCGATGTACGCCACCGACAGAAGCCTGACCACCGGGAGCGAGGAGCGGCGGCCAAGTGCAAACAGGAGTCCAAGAGGAAAGGCCAGCACGATCCCTGCGACGGTGACGAAGAGAGTGAGATGCAGTCCGCCCCAGTCCTTCGTCTGGACGCCGCCAAACCAGGAGAGGGCGCCGTAGGCGCCGATCACCATCAGGGTGACGTACAGCCACGTCCAACGTCGGAGGGGGGCCGGGAGGCGCAGTCCGCCGAAGCGGGCGACCACCCCGATGGCGATGGTGGCCAGGACCAGCAGCGTCGGAGTCCACGTACGGCTGAACTGCAGGAGGAGCGCCGCCAGCACGAGGGCCGGCCAGAATCGCTGGAGCCAGTCGCGCGGCGTGGAGCGAACGAAGGGCAACCCGGCTTCGTGGGCGGCCGCCGCCGCCGACGCCGCAGCCGCCCCGGCCATCAGGCCGATCGCCCCGGCGATGAGGAAGTTGCTCGCCCAAATGCGGCCCAACTCCTCCCGCGGAAACCGTCCGACCATGAACAGGGTCAAATTGACGCGAACGATCTCCCACTCCGCCCGAAAGAACACCCACCCGATCAGATTGAACCCGAGCCAGAGGAACCCAATCCCGAAGATCAAGGTGAGCAGCGTGTTGTACCAGGTACTGAACAGGTTCTCCTTCGCCCAGCGAACTGACGGCGATTCCGGGCGATAAGCGGCGGTTTCGGTACGAGCAACCATCAGTTGGTCACCAGTTGCAGCCGGCGGTTCAGAATGTTGATCAACAGTGAGATGGACAGCGAGAACAGCAGGTAAGCGCCCATCAGAATCACGATCAACTGCGGGGCCGGGTTGGCATTACCGATGGCCTGAAAGACCACCAAGGTGATCTCGGAGTAGGCAACCGCCAGCGACAGCGAGGTGTTCTTGGTGAAGTTGAGGAACTGGTTGATGAGCGGCGGGATGGCGATCCGGAAGGCCTGGGGAAGCACCACGAAGCGGAGCCGCTGGAAGTTGCTGAGCGCCAGCGCGTTGGCGGCCTCGGTCTGTCCCTTGGGGACCGCCTGGATGCTGCCCCGCACGATCTCGGCCACGTGGCTGGCCGTGTAGATCACGAGCGCAACGAGTACGGCAACGTAGGGCGCGACGGTCTGGTAGCCGCCTTCGATGAAGCGGTTGTTCACCACCTCGGGGCGCGACAGCGTCAGCGGCGTACCGAGAGCCACGAATCCGACGATGGCAAAGAGCAGGAAGGTGCCGGTCCCCCACAGGAAGCGATGGTGGGGATGGCCGGTAGTGTCAAATACCCGGGTCCGCCAGACCCACACGACGATCGAAGCAAGGATTCCCACGCCCAGAACGATCGAGTAGGTCCCGGAGGTGTCCTGGGCCGTCGCCCACGGAATGGCCATGAACNNGGAATGGCCATGAACCGGTTCGAGATCACGAACAAGTCAAAGGGATTGACCGCCTCGCGGATGCCGGGCAACGAGAGTATCGCTACCTGACTGGTGAAGATGATGACCAGCAAGGGCGGGATATTGCGGAGCGTCTCCACATAGACGGTGGCCGCCTTGCGGACCAGCCAGTTGCTCGACAGCCGGGCGATCCCGATCAAGGTACCCAGGATGGTCAACAGCGGGATACCGACGATGGCCAGGGCAAAGGTGTTCTTGATCCCGACCAGAATGATGTCGGAGATCGGCTGAGAGGCCTGGAAATCGGGGTTTCCGGTGACGGTGACTCCGGCGGGCTGGTCGAGGAACGAGAAGTCGAGCGGGAGGTTGGCGGCCCGCAGGTTGGTGGTGAGGTTGTTCCACAGGTAGTAGAAGAACGCGACCGTTCCCACCGCGGCCACCACCTGCGCAACCACCCGTAGGACTTTGACGTCTCGCCAAAACGGTGGCCGGACGGTCCCGGAGCCGGTCTTGGTTAGCGCCACCTCACCTCACTCGAGAGAGAAGGGGGGACCGGCCATTTCGCCGGCCCCCCGGTTCCGGTTTCTACCGGTAGGGCGGAGGGTAGAGCAATCCACCCCGGGTCCACAGCTCGTTGACGCCGCGCTCGAGCCCGAGCGGAGTGTCCGGACCCACGTTGCGGTTGTAGATCTCGGCGTAGTTGCCGACCTGACTGATCACCTGAACTGCGAAGTCGGTCGGCAGTCCGAGTCCCGGATCGAAAACGGTGGGCGGATCGCCGACTTCCCGGCCGAGGAACCGCAGGATCTCGGGGTTATCGCCCGCGTAGCTCTCGACGTTGGAAGAATCCAGCCCGAACTCCTCGGCCTGAATAGTGGCGAACACCACCCAGTCGACCACCTGCGCCCACTGCGAGTCACCGTCCCGGACCATGGGGCCGAGGGGCTCCTTGGAGAAGGTCTCGGGCAGGATGGTCCACGCCTCCGGGCCACCGTCGGCCTCCGGGTTCTGCGAACGGAAGGCGGCCAGCTGAGACTTGTCGGAGGTCCAGCCGTCGCACTGATCGGCCACGAAGGCGGGCCGCAGCTCGTCGTTGGAATCGAAGGTGAGCGGCGTGTACGCCAGACCACCCGCGGCAAAGCGACTGGCCAGGTTCAGCTCCGTGGTCGTCCCGGCCTGCACACAGACCGTCGTGTTGGCCATGTCCTCGATCGAGCCGATGCCGCTGTCGGCCTTCACCATCATGCCCTGACCGTCGTAGAACGTGGTGGTGAGGAAGGTTCCGCCTTCCTTGCCGTCCCGGCTGGCCGTCCAGGTGGTGTTGCGGATCAGCACGTCGATCTCGCCGGCCTGCAGGGCGGTGAACCGCTGCTGGGCGGTCAGCGCCTTGTACTCGACCTTGGTGGCGTCGCCGAGCACCGCCGCCGCCACTGCTTTGCAGTAGTCGATGTCGAAACCGGCGAAATTCCCATCGGGATCGATGTAGCCGAAACCGAACACCTCGTTGTTGACGCCGCAGTTGAGCACACCGCGACTCTGAACCGCCGCCAGCACACCGTCGGCGGTTGTCTGGGTACCGGTGTCCTCCTCCGGAACCGTTGTCGTCGTGGTCGTCTCATCGGCACCGCCGCCGCAGGCGGCGACCACCATGGCCAACACGACGACGAGGAATACAAGTCGTTTGGTCATCCCTTCCTCCAAAACACGATCGGGGACCGGGTCGGACCCGCAGTGAGCGGGACCATAGCCAGCCAGGAGGGTTTGGAACAACTGGCTCGCCATCTCCGCAGGCCGAATTCGATGCTGCTCTGCCGTTCGGTCGACCCCCGGAAGCAAGCTTTCACGGCCCCGATCAGGCTCCGGGGAGGGCCTCCGCCACCCGCCCAGCGATCGATTCGGCATCGAGTCCCACCTCATGCTGGACCTCGGAGGCGGAACCGGCCGGGAGGAAACGGTCCGGGAGCCCGAGGAGGGTGACCTTGCCCGCCAAGCCGTGCGGGGTGAGAGCCTCCAGGACGGCCGACCCGAACCCGCCGGCCACCGCGTTGTCCTCGAGGGTCACCACCCGCAGGTATCCGGCCGCCCACTCGGGAATCCGCCGGTCCAGTGGCTTGACCCACCGGGCGTTGACGACCCCGCAGGAGATGCCCTGCTGCTCCAGCATGCCGGCCGCTTTGATGGCCGGCTCGACCAGCCGCCCGATGGCCAGCAGCAGCACGTCCTTGCCATCCTGTACCTGCTCGGCCAGGCCGACTTCGAGGGGTTCGACCGGGAGGTTCGGTACCGAGGCCGCCGCCCCTTTCGGGTAGCGGATGGCGATGGGACCGTCCGTGTCCCAGGCCGTCTCCAGCATGGCGCACAACTCGTCGGCGTCGGAGGGCGCCCCGATGGTCAGGTTGGGGATCATCCGCAGGTAGGAGAGATCGAAGGCACCGTGGTGCGAGGCGCCGTCGGGTCCGGTGATGCCGGCCCGGTCGATGAGGAACACCACCGGCAGGTCGTGCATGGCCACGTCGCAGACGATCTGGTCGAAGGCCCGCTGCAGGAAGCTGGAGTAGATGGCCACCACCGGGCGCATCCCGGTCATGGCCAGCCCGGCCGCCAGGGTGACGGCGTGCTGCTCGGCGATGCCGGTGTCGATGACTCGATCCGGGAACTCCCGGGCCATGTCGGCCAGGCCGGTGGGTGAGACCATCGCCGCACTGATGGCGATGAGGTCCTGGCGCCGGCGGGCCGCCTCGAGCAGGGCCTGCCCGGCCACCTTGGTCAGCTTCAGCTCGGTCTTCATGGGACGTCCGGAGGCGACGTCGAAGGCCCCCACCCCGTGCAGCTTCTCGATCTCGTCGTTGATGGCCGGTTCGTAGCCGCGCCCCTTCTCGGTCACCACGTGGACGACCGACGGCTCGTCGAAGCTCTTGGCGTTCTCGAAGGTCTCCTCGAGGAC
>JABAOH010005341.1_pt1 | contig 10288 bp, 8 predicted proteins | sample 7062181 | NCBI WGS metagenome assembly JABAOH01 (sample SAMN14538630, study PRJNA623070) | marine sediment metagenome | biome: marine biome [ENVO:00000428]; feature: marine pelagic biome [ENVO:01000023]; material: deep marine sediment [ENVO:00002113]; isolation source: pool of 5 deep marine... | reverse complement strand
ATTACTTCGTCTAAACTCTCGGTTGGTTCAATATCTCCGACTTCATCTTTATCAATTTCTGTAGTTTCTTCATCAGTTTTTTCTTCTTTATCTTCTTTTTTCTCAACCTTCTCTGTTGTTTTTGCTGACCCTGTCTCTTTTTCTGACTCTTCTTCTTCAGAAACATTAACCAAAAGCCGATCAAATTCTTTTTCAGAAAGTTTAGCAGCTTTTCCTCTTAATTTCCTAAGATAAGAAAGGTTGGCTCTGCGAACTTTAGAACGTTTTACTACCTCGAGCTTTTTAATATTTGGGGAATGGATCGGGAAAGTCCGCTCAACGCCAATCCCTGAAGCAATTCGGCGAGTGGTTATTGTCCCACCTAAACCAGCCCCTCCTTTAAATTTAAGTACTACTCCTTCAAAAACCTGAATTCGTTCCTTTCCTCCTTCCTTAATTTTCTGATGAACACGAACCGTATCCCCAGGTTTTATTTGGGGTACTTTTTTCTTTGTATATTTTTCTTCTAAAATTTTTATATGATTCATTTTCTCTATCTTTATCTATGGAATCCGTTATTAATCCACGACTATCCGCGCCTTTAGAGTATATAAGAAAATAAAAATAAAATCAATAAAAAAAGCGCCTACTAAACAATATTTTGAGAAATCTCTCAAAATTTATCTTTTGGCGCCTTAGTGCCCTTGGATAAGTTTTTGGAGTTTATAGTTAACCAAAAATATAACTCCGAGAACTGGAATCACAAAGACAATAAAAATCAAAATCTCCAAAACCATCATCTCCTTTCAGAGAAAATCGAAGGGCTTGCACTTTTTACTTGCACGTTTTCTTTTTGTCGGTCCCGCACAAGCCCCAATCTTCCATTACCAATCGGAAGGATTAACTTCTGAAAAACAAACAATTCCTTGGTTGATGTCTGCTCTCTGGCCACTTTCCAGCGAACCTAAAGCTAAACGCTGAGCACTCTTAGGACAAATACACCCCTTATTTAAGTCCGTTTGCATTCTAACGACACGAATATAATCCTCCGATCCTAATCCATATTTTTCCTGGGTTGTTTTTCTTGACCTAGCAAGTTCGTCACAACGCGAGCATTTTTGAGAAGAGGCTCCATGAATAGCCAATTGAAACGCAGCGCATTGAGACTCAGGACAACACTCCTTCAATAGATACAACTGATGCTGTCTCTTTATCCTACTTAGTTCTTCTTCAGAAACCAGTATATTACCCACAAAGAGACAACATTCCTGAGATGAGCAATTTAGCCACTCTTTAAATAAGATCTCTTCTAAATAATCTGTTATTTGCAGATTATATAGAAGTTCTGGACAAGTGGCACAAAGATTGCTCTTTATCTTCTTTTCAAAGATTTTAAAGCCCGAAAGCATGACAAACTGGTCAGAAAACGGCATTGAGAGAACTGCCAAATGCAATTTTTCAGAAGGATCTAAATTTTCTCCCTCAATCTTCTGAACTTCCATCTTCAATCTAGTCAGGTTAACCCGAAGCTGAACTTGGCAATCTGGTTCACATTCAATCTCTCTCAGCAGCTCTCGGGGAATTTTCCCAGCTTTTAGTCTTGGCCAAGGCTTAGAGACTTTTTTAGGTTTCCACCCAGTAGCCAAATCAAATAGCATTATAAGCCAATTTTTCTTCATGACTCACCCCTATTTGAAATAGATATTGCCTAAACAGCAGGTTTTTATCTTTACTATCTTCTTTCTTCTTAGACTGTTATGCTGCTACTAACTGTTGTTCAGCGTTTACTTTATACTTGATACGTCTACACCCCCCTTTTTTGTGAAGTCTTAAAGCTTCCGAAGCCAAATCAGGGTTTTTGGTTTTGGTAGCTACTTTTTTATTACAGTAATAGCATGTCATGTTGACTTCAGTCATTTCCCCTCCTTGGATATCTTAAACTCCTAGCCTTCTAAAATCACTACAATTCTTAAACTTAGTCTAGTTTGAATTCAGCTACTATTTTTGACAATCTTTGATAATTCTTTAAGTTCGGGTACAATATCCAGCAATGCTTCATGTCTGTCAACAAACCTCCTGGCATAGTCAAGTGAATTTTCACCCCCAGCTTTCAGAATATTCACCAAATGATTAGCTTCTCCTATAATGTGTGTTAGATCCAAAAGACCTCCCTTTCCCAAATAGTGGACACATTAGACTATCTAAACAACCCCCCTCCTTTCTTATTGATTCTATTGCCAAGCTCCTAACCTGCTCTGAAATCAAAAAAGTTCTATACTATAATAAATATAGAACCTTTCTTTTTATACCACAAAAATATCCGCTTTGTCAACCCAAAATTAAAACTTTAGAGTTTTAGGAGTTATTAGCACAATCTATCTTAACTCATTTCTACACTCCCCACCCCGAGTAAATCAACTAAACTAGAGACTAATTCTTCTGATCTTTTTACCCCAAAAGGTAGTTCTATTTTTTTTGTCCCTCCATCATTTGGCACATAAACAAAGGTTTTCACTTCACCTTGGTTTTTAAATAAAATTTCCTTTGTTTTAGTTAAAACATCCTGACTAGCTCCAACAGGAATTTTTATTTGAATAATGGCTTTTTTGCCACTAACTAGAACTGACTCTTTTTTATCTTTATCTTGAATCGACTTGCTTGTAACCTCCCTTACTCCATCACAAAGAATTTTTGGCGCTCCATCCTTAACCGAAATCTTTCCTTCTACTAGAACTACTCGACCTTCTCCCCACAAAAGCGCATCTTTTTTTAGAACGGTTGGGAAAACTAAAACTTCAGCACTACCAGTTTTATCCTCAACTTTAACAAAAAGCATTGTTTCTTTAGTTCGAGTTAAGACCCGTTGAACTTGAGTAATGACACCAGCCACTTTTGTTGAGACTCCAGAATCTACTTTTTCTAAATCTTTAACTTGAGTAATATCCAGGTTATTTATATAATCTTTATACTCATCTAGGGGGTGTTCTGAAATATAAAGTCCCAAAAGCTCTTTTTCCCAAGCCAGCTTTTCTCGGCTTGAAAATTTTTCGGGAACTTTTTCTAAAGTCAAAGATGGTAAATCAATGCCAAAATCTCCAAAAAGATCAATTTGACCATTTTCCTTGTGGCGCTGGACTTTTGAAGCGTAATGTGAGATTTTCTCCATATTTCCTAAAAGTTCTTCTCGAGTCCCCAAGGAATCCATTGCCCCACATTTTATTAAGCTTTCTAAAGCTTTTTTGTTTAATTCTTTTGAGGAGACTCGGCGAGCAAAGTCATCAATGTTTTTAAATGGTCCCTTCCCTTTGTCTCGAGCTGAAACAATTGCCTCTATAATCCCAGTTCCAATATTCTTTATTGCCATCATCCCAAAGCGAATATTCCCTGACTCTTTTACAACTCCAAATTCGGCGAAACTCTCGTTAACGTCAGGCGGTAAAACGGTAATTCCCATTCTTTGACACTCTTCAACTTCAACAGCAATTTTGTCGATATTTCCATAATCACTAGTCATTAAGGCGGCCATAAAGGCGGCAGGATAATGAGCTTTTAGGTAGGCTGTCTCGTAAGTAATCATCCCATAGCAAGCGGCGTGAGATTTATTAAAAGCATAAGCGGCAAAATCCTGAAGAGAATCAAAAACTTTTTCTGCCAAACTCCGGGAGACATTATTTTTTACCGCTCCTTCAATAAAACTTTTCCTTTGTTTCTGCATCAAACTTCCTATCTTTTTCCCCATTGCCTTTCTTAAAGTATCTGCTTCTCCTCCAGAAAATCCCGCTAAATCTCTGGCAATCTGCATTACTTGTTCTTGATAAACAGCGACTCCGTAAGTGCTTTTTAAGGCATTTTCGACTAATGGATGAGGGTAGGAAATTTTAGCTTTACCGTGCTTCCTTTTAATAAAATCATCAATCCATTGCATTGGTCCCGGGCGGTATAAAGCTACCATTGCTACAATATCTTCTAAACATGTCGGTTTAAGCTCCTTAATATAGCGTTTCATCCCACTTGATTCTAATTGGAAAACTCCTATTGTCTCGCCTTTACTCAAAAGTTCGTAGGTTTTTTTATCATCTAAAAGAATTTTAGTTAAGTCAATTTCTTTCCCGTAAACTTTTTTAATAATCCTTAGAGTATTTTTTAAAATAGTTAGGTTAGCAAGGCCCAAAAAATCCATTTTTAAAAGACCAATATCTTCCAGTGGGCCCATTGAATATTGAGTAATAACTGCTAATTCTCCCTTAGTGGCTTTTTGTAGGGGAACATAGTTTTTTAACGGTTCTCGGGAAATAACTACTCCGGCGGCGTGAGTCGAAGCATGCCGAGCTACTCCTTCAAGTTGAACTGCTAAATCCAAAAGTTTTTTAATTTGTTCGTCGGAATCATAGAAATTTTTTAATTCTGGAATAACTTTTATTGATTCTCTGAGTGACATATGAGGAGGAGTAACTTTGGCAATTCGATCAACTTCAGAATAACTCATCCCCAAAACCCGGCCAGTGTCGCGAATTGCTACTCGAGCCATCATTGTCCCAAAAGTAATAATCTGGGCGACATGGTCGTGGCCATATTTTTGGGCAACATATTCAATAACCTCATCTCGTCGATCATCAGCAAAATCTAAGTCAACATCTGGCATCGAAATTCGATCTGGATTTAGAAATCTTTCAAATAAAAGATTATATTTTAAAGGATTAAGATCAGTAATTCCTAAAACATAAGAAACAATACTCCCAGCAGCACTCCCTCGCCCTGGACCAACCAAAATCCCTTGGCTCTTGGCCCAGTTAACAAAATCAGCTACCACCAAAAAGTAAGTTTCATAACCCATTTTTTCAATTACTGAAAGTTCGAAATCAACTTTTTCTTGAACTTCCTTATTAAGATCTAGATAGCGTTTTTTAATCCCTTCCCTGACTAATTTTTCTAGATAACTTTTAGGAGTTTCTCCCTTAGGAACCTCAAAATGAGGCAATAAAATCTGACCTAAATCAATTTCTAAATTACATTTTTCGGCAATTTTGACAGTATTTTTTACTGCCTCAGGATATTCTTTAAATCGTTCAGAAATCTCAGTTGGAGGAACTAGTGAGAGATCGCCTTCTATTTTCAATCGATCAATATCAGAAATAAAACTTCCGGTCTGAAGACATAAAAGAACGTCATGGGCCTCGGAGTCGGATTTTTCAATATAATGAGCATCTTTAGTTATAACAATTGGAATCCCTAATTTTTCTCCCAATTTTACTAAATCTTTATTAAGTTTTATTTGCTCTTCCCAGTCTGGGTGATCCTGAAGTTCTAAGTAAAAATCTTCTTCAAAGAGTTCTTTATAAAACATCGCCGATTTTTCGGCTGCTTTAAGATTTCCGCTCATCAGATGAGTCCCCACTTCTCCATTATGACAACCAGATAAAGCAACTAGTCCCTCTTTGTGTTTTTTTAAAAGATCTTTATCAATTCTTGGTCTGTAATAATAACCTTCAAGATGAGCTTTAGTAACAAGTTCAATTAAATTTAAGTAGCCAGTTTTGTCCTTACAAAGAAGAACTAAATGATAGGGATTGGTATCGAGTTTGGGAGTTTTATCCTGCATTGCCCGAGGCGCAATATACATTTCACAGCCAATAATCGGTTTTATCCCTCGATCCTTCGCTTCTTTGTAGAATTCGATTACACCATACATCACACCATGATCAGTAATTGCTAAAGTATCCATTCCCATTTCTTTGGTTTTATCTAAAAGCGCCGGGATTTTTGCTAATCCATCAAGAAGTGAGTAATGAGTATGAACATGTAAGTGGACGAATTTAGACATAAAAAAGCCCCTTTCACCTCCTTTTGGTTTTATTTTAACATAACCGAAATACTTTAGAAAAGTAAAATCTTAGAGGATAAAGGGGATATTAAGGGTTATAAAGGGGTAGAAAGAGAAATACCTTATTACCCTTTATTTACCATTATTATGCCTTATATCCCATTCTATTTTCTTTTCTCAAAATAAAGAAAGGTGGCAAAAACAACGATAGTAATACCAACTATAAATAGAACAAAAACTAAAAACCAACTAAATATAAAGCGGACTATTGAAACAACAAATTGAGTAATTTGCTGACCCCAAGAGGTATCAGCCAAAAATTTTACTAATAAAAGAAAGCTAAAAAAAAGAATTATCCAAAATTTAACTGATTTAATTTTTGCTGGAACATAATATTTAAAAAATAAAGAGGCTCTTTTAGTAAAACTTATCGATCCAAAACCTTCTGTCAGATCCATTAAAGCTTGTTTGTAACAGTTAATAATATCTTCAACCTCAACGGAAGTTAAATTATAGTCAAAGGTGTTAAGGATTTGTTTTGCCTTTCCCACAGCTTGTTTTAAGGAATCAAAATTTGAGAAAGTTTCGCGAGCGTTTAGAAGTCTATCATCAAAATCTCTTCCAGGATAGCCTTTTTCTTTTAAAGTCATATCTAAAAGCTTATTGGCTTCAATAACTGCCATTTTATAGCCTGCCGGAGTCCTTTCTTTTAAAGCTCCTTCGACCTCGGCCCATAAATCTTCTTTAAATTCAAATTTATTAACCATTTTAACTTTTTATCTCTATTTATAAATTAGATCGATCCTCCGAAAGCTCTCGACAAACTCATAATTTGTGGCTAGTCTATATCTTTTTGTCATTTTTAAAATATACCAAGAGCTAATCTTCAAAATTCCGGGGAAATGATTTTGACTTCTGTGAGCACAAAAGGCTTTTATTTTTAAACCAACAGTTTTTGAAATGTCAATTAAGACATCAGGTGTCCTACTACAGAAAAGGTATAGATACTTAGTGCTTATTTTATCTCTTAAAGATCTAATGGCTTCTAAAGTTGCTTCTCCCACCGCCCAATGATCAGAATGTTCCCAAAAAGATAAACTTTTTTCGCAATCAAAAGTAAAGACTACTTCTGGATTTACTTTTTCGATTAGTTGAACTAATTTTTTATTCAAATGAATATTCGCCTTTAAACCTTGGTCGGGCTGCTCTAAAAAGATTACTTTTTTGTATCCTAATATTTTTCCTGCTAGTTCTTGTTCTCTTTTTCTAATTTCCCCTAAATTATTACCTGCCCCACCTTTCTCTCCGTTACTACAAACAGTAGCGATAATCTCGCTTCCTGATTGAGAAAGTCTAGCTAAAGTCCCACCAATGTAATATTCCAAATCATCTGGATGAGCTGCAATGGCTAAAATTTTTCTTGGTTTAGAAAAGAGTTTGGTCATTTTTTATCTGGTTTTTTATCAATTAATATCCAACCTTCTTTTTCGATAACCGAATTAGGAACAATATAAAGACTATCTTTATCTTTAATTCTAGTTCTTCTTAAGTCAATTCTTTTTATAATTCCTTCTATATCTTTGCTTTTGAGTTTTATTTTATATCCAACTTCAAAATCATGATCCAAAGCTAAACCAATCCCAGCTATAAAATCTCCAAGAATGCTGCTTGAAAACGCCCCCATTATTCCAGCGGCAATTACGGCAATTGGAATCGAGCCAAAAACTACCAAAGAAAAATCTTTTAAACCCAAAATCCGTAAAACAATCGCCAAAAGAAATACCCAAGCAATAACTTTAAAGACCGAAATTATTACGCCAATAAAAGACTTGTTAATTTTAAAAGCTTTTAAGGTTTTGATAAGAATACCTTTAGAAAGACTGATTAAAATAGGCCAAATTACAATTAGAACTAAAATCTCTAAGGCTTTATAAATATATAAAGCCACTTGTTCATCAACCCCAAATAGATTTTTTATATTTTCCATTTTACTCCTTAATTAATTTCACCTAGTTTTTCTTTTAAGAGTTTATTAACAGCTTGGGGATTGGCTTGACCTTTAGTTTTTTTCTCCTTCGCTGAAACTTCGGGAGGACTTCGCTTTGTATTTCTTTTTAAGACAGCTTTTCTCTAAGAATTTCGTTAACTTTTTGGGGAGCCGCCTGTCCCTTAGTCGCTCGCATAACCTGTCCCACCAAAAACATCAAAGCTCCTTCTTTGCCTTTTTTATAATCCTCAACTGTTTTTTTATTCTCGGAAATAACCTTTTCTATAATTTTTACTAATGCGGCTTTATCACTAACTTGTCTCAGCCCTTTTTCTTTAACTATTTTACTAGGAAATTCCCCAGTTTTAAACATTTCGTCAAAAATATCTTTGGCAATTTTCCCAGAAATTTCTCCTTTGTCAATTAAATCAACTAATTCTGCTAAGCCCTGAGGGGTGACTTTTGACTTAGAAATCTCGATTTTTTCTTTATTAAGACGAGCTAAAAGTTCCGAAGTAATCCAGTTAGAGATTTTTTTGGCCAGTTTTTTCTCTTTACCGGTAGCCTCAGTTATTTGAGGTAACTTTTCTAAAGTTCTTTCAAAAAAGTTGGCCAATTCTAATTCGCCTGTCAAAACAAAAGCGTCATAGCTTGAAAGACCATATTCTTTCTCAAACCTTTTCTGTTTCTCCCGCGGTAACTCCGGCAACTCAGCTCTGATTTTTTCAATATCAATGCTGTTGGCTGTTGGCTGTTGGCTGTTGGCTGTTATCGGCGGTATATCCGGCTCCGGAAAATACCGATAATCAAAGGTTTCTTCTTTGATTCGCAAAGAAACAGTTTTCTGTTTGGCTTCAACCCAACCTCGGGTTTCCTGAACTATTTTTTCGCCGCTTTCTAAAAGCTCTGTCTGTCTTTCGGCTTCATACTCTAAAGCTCTTTCTAAGGCCTTAAAAGAATTCATATTCTTGATCTCGACTTTAGCCCCCAAAGTTTTTGACCCCGCTGGCCGAAGTGAAATATTGGCATCACAGCGCAAATTCCCCTCTTCCATATTGGCTAAAGATACTCCTAGGTATCTTAAAATTGCCCGAAGATTCTGCATAAAAATCCTTGCTTCCAGAGGAGAACGAAGATCAGGTTCGGTAACTATTTCCATTAAAGGAGTCCCAGCTCGGTTTAAATCAACCAAACTATAATCTTTTCCTTCTGGATGAACTAATTTCCCCGCATCTTCTTCAAGATGAGTCCGAGTAATACCAATTTTGGTAATATACGATTTTCCTTCTTTGTCTAAGGTTTCGATTCCCAAAGAGCCATTCTTGGTAATCGGCGTATCGTATTGAGAAATCTGATAATTTTTGGGGAGGTCAGGATAAAAGTAGCTTTTACGATCAAATTTGGTAATTTTAGCGATTTTACAATTCAAAGCCAAGCCAGTTTTAATGGTCCATTCGATTGCCGTTTGATTAGCAATTGGAAGAGTTCCTGGCATTCCCATACAAACCGGACAAACATTAGTATTGGGTTTTGCTTCTACTGAAAAATTGTCGCAGCGACAAAACATCTTCGACTTGGTCGAAAGCTGAGTATGAATCTCCAGCCCAATTGTTGTTTCGTATCTCATAACTTGTTACTTAATCATAACATTCTTAATTCCTCTAATGCCCTTTTAAAACCTTCAACAGCTTTTTTTGCCTCATAGGAAAGCAATTCATGATCAATGTCGTGGACCAGATCGTTTCGAACCTTGTGAGCAAACCAAAGATCGTTATATGTATCATAATTTAGGAATCTTGGCCGGGCACTTTTTAGTCGGTCTCCCATTGTTTCCCCCGAAACCCCTAAGCCTCTTAAAACATAATCAACCAACTTGTCAGCTTCTAAAATAGCAGTTTTAAAATTACTTGGTCTGCCTAATCTCATTAGTTCCTCAATTTTTTGCCATTTTTCCTTAACAACACCCCGATTAAGAATTACCTTACCACTCCTGATGTAGCTTTTGGGCTTTGGTTTAAAGGAAAATAAAATTAAAAACAAAAGAAAAACTAAAACAAGAATAAAAATAATAACATTAGTGCTAATTCCTTCCATTAGATTTCCTCAATAGTTATTTCTTCGATTTTAACCTTAGATAAAGGCTTATCGTTTTCACCAGTCGGTATTTCTGAGATATTCATTACTACATCCATTCCTTTTACAACTTGACCAAAGGGGGTATGTTTTCCATCTAACCATGGAGTAGCTTCGGTGGTAATGATAAAGAATTGACTACCGTTAGTATTGGGTCCTGAATTAGCCATTGCTACTGTCCCACTTGTCAATTTATGATCATTAATTTCATCTTCAAATTGATAACCAGGCCCGCCCGTACCATCCCCCTTAGGGTCTCCTCCTTGAATCATAAAATCTTTGATAATCCGATGAAATGTCAAACCATTATAAAATTTGTCTCTTGATAGAACAACAAAATTATTCACTGTTTTGGGAGCATCTTTGGT
>JABAOH010146082.1_pt1 | contig 10289 bp, 7 predicted proteins | sample 7062181 | NCBI WGS metagenome assembly JABAOH01 (sample SAMN14538630, study PRJNA623070) | marine sediment metagenome | biome: marine biome [ENVO:00000428]; feature: marine pelagic biome [ENVO:01000023]; material: deep marine sediment [ENVO:00002113]; isolation source: pool of 5 deep marine... | reverse complement strand
GGCATGGGGCTGTACGGCTACGACAACATCACCGGCAAGCTGCAGGCCATGTGGGTCGATGACCTGTCCACGGCCATCTACTCGTATAGCGGCTCGATCAACGAGACCGGCGACGAGATGATCCTGACCAGTCGGTTCAAGGATCCGATGTCCGGCATGTGGAAAGAGAGCCGCAGCGTGATGAAGATCTCCAAGGACAAGCTGCACTACATCAGCTACGAAAAGGCCGAGGACGGCCCGGAGCGAAAGGTGATGGAGCTCACAGCCACTCGGAAGAAGTCCAGCTAGTCGGGTCGAGCTCTCGGTCGCCACACTTCGCCAAGAAAAGGGGGCGCGTGCGACGCCCCTACAACCCAACAAGGGAGTCGCTGAGATGGCGCTATTCGGGGAGACTTGCGTTCGCTGCGGAAAGAAGCGCACGAAGCGAGAGGTGGCCGGCGTTCCCACCTGCGAGAGCTGCGCGAAGCTGCTCGTGGCCAGCCTGGAGGCAATGAGCGAGAACGCGCGGAGGTGCCCCGTTCACGCCACGGAGATGACCAAGGAGATCGTGCTCAACATCGTCGTCGACCGCTGCCCCACCTGCGAGGGCGTCTGGCTTGATGGAGGTGAACTGGACCTGCTCAAACGAGCCATCAAAGATGGGATGCCGGACGACTTCGCCCGGGCGATGCTACTGCCCTGGTAGAGTGCGGCGATCGGACTTCCCTGCCCCCGCCACTAAGGCCACTGCGCAGCGCCGGGCACGGCGACGACACCGCGACTGGATGTAGAGCGTGAACCCACCCGCTGACGCCGAGCCCAAAACGACTTCACAGCGGGCGGAGGTGGTCGTTATTGGAGCCGGCCCGGCGGGGTTGGCCGTCGGCGCCTGTCTCCGTCGCGCCGGCATCCCGTTCACGATCCTCGAGCGCGGAGACACGGTCGGTACGGCCTGGCATCGTCACTACGACCGGCTGCACCTTCACACCGACAAGGTTCACTCCACCCTGCCCTTCCTCGACTTTCCGAGGGGTTGTCCCCGTTACCCATCTCGCGGCCAGGTGATCGACTACTTGCAGTCGTATGCCGCGAGCTTCAAGCTGGAACCGCGCTTCGGCCAGGAGGTGGTCGCCGCGCGTCGCGAAGACGGCGGCTGGCGCACGGAGACGCAAGACGGTGCCTACTTCTCGCGCCACTTGGTCGTCGCCACCGGTTATACGGGAAAGGCGATCGTGCCCTCGTGGCCGGGCCAAGAGACGTTCGCCGGCTCTATCGTGCATAGCTCGGAGTACAGAAACGGCGCGCCTTACCGCGGCCAAACCGTGCTGGTCGTCGGCTTCGGCAACTCCGGGGGCGAGATCGCTATCGATCTGTGCGAGCACGGCGCGCGGCCGGCGCTGGCCGTGCGGAGCCCGGTAAACGTCGTCCCTCGCGACTTGTTCGGACTCCCCATCCTCGCCATCGCCATCCCGATGAGTAAGCTGCCGGCCCGTTTGGCCGACGCGATCAACGCGCCGATCCTGCGCTGGAAGGTCGGCGATATCCGGAAGTTGGGCCTGACCCCGGCGCGGTATGGGCCGCTGGCACAGATTCACGGCAGAGCGCGGATCCCGCTGCTCGACGTGGGCACGCTCGACCTCATCCGGCAGGGACGCGTGGAGGTGCGCCCGGGCATCGAGCGCTTTGTCGACGGGAACGTGATGTTCACCGACGGCACGCAGCTCGCCTGCGATGCCATCGTCCTGGCGACGGGCTACAAACCCGCGGTGCGATCCTTCCTAGGCAACACACCGGCGCTGGACGACGACGGCGTTCCCAAGTGCAGCGGCCGTGAATCTTCCGTGCCGGGCCTGTACTTCTGCGGGTTTTTCGTGGCGCCGACCGGGATGCTTCGTGAGATCGGGATCGAGGCTCGGCGCATCGCCCGCGATATCGAGCGGACGCAGAAGAAGAGCAGGCCGCTCAGCTAGCGACCTACCAGCCGGCTTACAACTCGTCCGCCGCCAAGCCCGACATCTCGCGGGCGAGCTGTTCAGGCGCAAGCCTGCGCGCCTGCTCCAACCGTGCCAACCGCTTCTCGAACTGGCTGAGCGCATAGCCGAGGAAGTCGTCGATGACCAGGCCAAACGGCATCGACTCGTAGGAATCGAATAGCTCGTGGATGACGCCCAGGGCCGGCTCCAGCAGCGACTCCATCCTCCCCTCGACGATGTCCCAAAGCGCAGGCTCCGCCGCCACCAGCCGGGACAGCAGATAGATCCCGTAAGCGATATGCCGGGACTCATCACGCTTGAGTTGCCCGATCCCCTCGCGCAGCCCGGGCAGAAGCTGGTTGCGCTCGAGCATGGCGTAGTAGGCGTGGTAGCCCGTCTCGGCGAGCGTGCCCTCGACGATCATGTTGTAGGTGACGGCGGCACGCGCCTGCGCCGCCGGTGACGGATCGTCGAGCAGCGTCCGCATGGCTTGGGGCAGCTCGTGATAGAAGATCGTACGGTAGTTCGCGCCGTGGAATCGCGAGAGATCGCTGGCGTCACCGGCGACCTCATCGAGAAAGCGGCGGAAGAACTCGGTGTGCTTCGCTTCTTCCCACACGAAGGTCGCGAGGTACATCTCCTCCTCGATCCGCCGCTCGCCGGAGATCGCGGCGATGAGCGGCACGATCTCTTGCGCCACCGACTCTTCGCCTGCCTGAAATAGCGACGTCAGGTGGAGCAGCACCTCGCGCTCGAGGTCGTCGAGGCGACGCCAGTCCTCGATGTCCTTTGTGAGGTCGATGTCGAGGGGGTTCCAGATGCCTAGCCGCTTCGCCTTCTGGTAGAGCCTCATCGGGAAAGACTGGTGGTCGAGTCCACCGGGGCTGGTGCTGGCGAAGACCACGGCCGGCGCCGGCCGGGTCGGTGCGCGACCCGACTCTACTCCGTTATCGACGGACGTGTCCGACGCCAGATCGCTCACGCGTACGGCGGCGGCCACCATCTCGCGCGCGGCGGCGGAATAACGCGCCAGCGTGAGAACCTTGCCCTTGCGAACCGTCAGCTTCCGCCGCACGAGCGCCATGACCGGATCGAGCCGGCCTGCCAGAATCTCACCCCAAACCGGGGCTGGCGCCGCGATGACAAAGGGCGCGGCGGAGCGGTCGGCGTTCGAGGCGGAACGCGCCACGCGGCACTCGCCGCGCCACAGGTCCAGATACACGCCGCGACTCCGGGCACCGGATCCATCATCGCCTTCTAGAATGAATGCGATGGGCCACTCCCAGGCGCGCGCCGCTTCGCGGTAGGCGGCGCTGCGGTTAAGCTCCGCGGCCCACGCCTCGGCCCAACCTTGGCTGAAGATCTCTTTCGACATATTCGGGCGATGTAAGAACGCTAACGACCGGCGATCGGTTACTCCAGTGAATTGACGGTGATGGGGCCAGGCAAGTCAAATCACGTTGGCGGCCGCCCTGCGCGCGCCCGCAAGGTTGCGAGCGAGAACAGTCAGATCGGCGGTGGGCGCCAGCGGAGTCCGGAAAAGCGACTGAAGTCGCAATCGGTCGTGATCAGCTCGCTGCCGCTCTCGACGGCGAGGTGGGCATCGGGGACGAGGTTCGCGTCCCGAAAGAGCCGCTGAAGATCGAGCCGTGCCGCTCGCCCGGCGTGAGCACAACGACCCGTCGCCCAACTGGCCACTCCGCGCCGCGCCCGGTATCATCTACTCATGAGCCGACGAGGTTTGGCTTGCGCGCTCACCCTCCAGCTCGCGCTCGGCGCCTGCCAGTCGCAGCGCGAACCGTCGGTCGAACAGGTCGGCGGCGCGACCCGGCGCCCCAGCTCGGCGGACACCGCCGCAAGCATCCCCGACTCCAGCCGGTCCGCCCCTCCCCAGGACACGACCTTCACCGGCACGCTCAATCCGATCCAGCGCGCCGGTCCGACCGCCCCGCCTGTGATGACACTCCGCGCTGTGCGCACCGCCGCCCACGCCGGCTACGACCGGGTCGTCTTCGAGTTCGGCACGGGCCCGCTTCCTGGTTACCATGTCTCGTACGTGGATGACGTGTACGCGTGCGGGTCGGGCGACGCGGTGAAGGTGGCGGGCGCGAGTCGACTGAGCGTGCGGCTGCAGCCGGCCCGGGCTCACGACGACAGCGGGAACGTGACGGTCGCCGAGCGCCGGCGCAGGTTGGCGCTGCCGACGCTACGAGAGCTGACGATCACCTGCGACTTCGAGGCACACGTCGAGTGGGCCCTGGGGCTCGCGGCCAAAACGCCGTATCGGGTGCTCGAGCTGGATTCGCCGCCCCGCCTGGTCCTCGACATCCGACACCCTCGATGAGCGCGAAAGCCCGGTCGCGATCGCGACGTCGGGAAAGCTACGCCGCCGCGTTCCTCCTCGCGCTGTCCGCCGCGTGCGGCGACGAGCCCGCGGGACCTGACGTGACCTGCCCGGAGTTCACCGCGGTCCCGTCCTCCGCAAGAGCTGGCGATCGAGCTCCGCTCGACCTCACGCCGACGCCGTTCGACGAGGCGTTCGAGATCGCGGGCGCGGAGTTCGATGTTCCGCCGCACCTGCTCAAGGCCATCGGCTGGGTCGAGACACGGTGGCAGATGGTGGAGGGCGCCGAGGAGTTCCGGGGCCAGCCCCCCGCCTTCGGCGTGATGGCGCTAAGGGGTGAAGGGCTACAGCGTGGCGCGACGCTCGCCGGCGTCTCACTCGACGCCGCGCGCCGCGACCCACTCGCCAACATCCGCGCGGCGGCTGCGACCCTCGACGCCGACGCCCGCACGGCCGGCATCGATCGCTCGCTCCCGGACGCGTGGATCTCCATCGTCGCTCGTCACAGCGGGATCGAGCTCGAGTCGGGACGGTCGGCCTACGAGCGGCTGGTCGCCCGCGCGCTGGCCGTTGGCGTGCTCGACCGGGCGGTGCTGCGTGGCGATCTGAGTGCCGCGGCGAGTCGCTGCGTCCCTTTGCCGATCCCACACACCTACCCGCCAGGTCCACCGCCGCCTCCCCCGCCTCCACCGCCGCCCGACTCGGGTCCGCCCGACTACGCGCCGGCGCTCTGGCGCCCCTCGCCCAACTTCAACGACCGGGCGGCCGACTCCACCGGCGTGCCGCACATGATCATCATCCATACCTGCGAGGGGAACTACACCGGCTGCTGGAGCTGGTTGGTAAACCCGGTCTCGCAGGTCAGCTCGCACTACGTGGTGGATGAAGAGGGGACCGAGATCTCGCAGCTGGTGCGCGAGCGCGATCGGGCGTGGCACATCGCGGCGCTGTACGATTGCACGCTCAACCTGTGGCAGGATTGCTGGCTGAACGGCGTACAGAGCAATCACTTCACCGTGGGGATCGAGCACGCGGGCTTCGCGTCGCAGAGCTCATTTCCGGCGTCGCAGATCGATGCGTCGGCGGCGCTGGTCTGTGACATCAGTCGTGACCGTGACATCCCGCGCGACTGGCAGCACATCGTTGGGCACGGCCAGCTTCAACCCTCCAACCGCACCGATCCCGGACCCAACTGGCCGTGGGTCCCTTACCTCCACAGCATCCAGCGGCACTGCGACGAGGTCGTGGTCGATGACGACGACCTGTTGAACGAAGCCGGCGCCGCGACCGTCGACGCATCCACCGATTGGATCGCCGACGATCAGACGCCGGGCTACTACGGGAGCGGCTACCGCTGGGCCTCGACGCAGACGAACGCGACGGACGAGGTGAGCTTCTCGTTCTTCGTAGGGTCGACGGAGCCGCTGACCGTCGACGCCCGCTGGACCAGCGGGCCGAACCGGACGCCACGGGCCGAGTATGTGGTGATTGACGCCGCCGGCGACACCCTGGCCACAGTGCTAATGGACCAGACCGTCGGAGGCAACGCGTGGCATGAGCTGGGCACGTGGACGTTTCCTGCCGGCTGGAATCGGGTGGCACTGCGACGGCAGGATACGCCCGGCTTCGTGGTGGTGGCGGACGCGGTGCGCGCACGGCGGTGGTAAGCCGCGTTGGCGGCGTGCCCTAGCACACGACCTCGAAGGCGTGGCGCCGCTCGCGACCGAAACGGTAGACGGCAAATTCATCATCCAGGCTGGCGATGCGCTGAAGCCCGAGACGCTGCATCACCGCAATCCCGTCTTCAGGCCGCCCCAGAACCGCTCCGCTGCTTCCCGGCTCAGGCGATGTCGCAGAAGAAGCCACGTCTCCACCAGCACATGATCGCTGGTGATCAAACGATCACCCCCCGAAAGGAGCACTCGGGCCCGACGCCGTCGTCCGGCTGGGCAGCGAGGTTCGCTCTGACGACGCCGACCTTCGCTTGCCGGCGCCGGCACGAGCGGTCGAAGCGCCCCGCGCGCTACTCCGTGAGCGAGGTGGATGAGGCCGGCACTCGTCCTGTGGCGCGCAAGTCCTCCAGCTCGAGGTTGGTGATCTCGTCGGTCACCCCGAAGTCGTAAGGCGGATACTCATAGATCGGCATCCGGGGCTCGGTCTCGCCCAGCGAGTAGCCGTAGATGCGATCGTATTCCTGGACGTTTTCGCCCAGGCTATCGAGCTGATCTAGATATTCGCTGATCGACTTCGACTCGATGACGATGAGCTTGCCCATCTGATCGATGATCGGGCTGTGAGCGCGCGTGCGGTCGTGATCGAACTCGAGGATGCGGCGGCCGTAGCGCGTGATCCCGATCGTTCGGAAAGTCAAGCTCTTTCCCACGGCCGGGAGGTTGAGAACGGTGCGATCGGTCGCCAGGAAGGGCAGGCTGCCGTCGGCGCGGATCGCGCCAATCCGGCTGATCACCGACTCGCAGTCCTCGGGCAGACGCCGAATTGCCTCATGATAGTGTTCAGGCACGCAGCCGATCACCTTCTCTTCCTGCTCCTCTTGAACGGCGCGAGCGACCGGGGCGTAGTTGAAGGTGTTCTCGCGATAGCCCTTGAGCACGAAGTTGTAATAGGGCAACACCCCGATGTTGTTGAGGATCTTTCGCAGCTTGTTGGTGTGTCCGCGCCGCGAGGCTGCGGCCGTGAAGACGAGCTGGTTGGTCACGAGCCAGCCGGCGGAGAGCAGCCGGGCGACGGCATCGCGCATCTCCGGCGTCACCTCCATGGGCGACTCGATGTGAGTTTGGATCACGAACTGCTGGACCCCGATCTTTGCGGCACGAGCGCGGAAGCGGGCGAGGATGTCCGTCAGCGTGGGCGTGATCCGCTGCGGCAGATAAGCCAGCATCCGAGTTCCAAGGCGTACACGCACGATCTCGGCGTACTTTCGGCCATCCGGGCGGGCGCGGTTCGCGTCGCGCTTGGCACGCGTCATCTCGTAGATGGCGTCGAGGATGCCCTCGAGGGCGCTGTCGGTGCTCATTAACGCGTCGCCGCCGGTCACCAAGATATCTCTGAGCTGTGAGTCCTCCTCGAAGTACTTCATCAGCTCGCGCAGCTTCTCGGACCAGGTGGCGTGGGGCTCCAGCTTCTCGAGGTCGAAGTTGAGGCGACCGCGCTGAAAGTCGAACATGCGCTGGCAGGAGGCGCAAAGACCGCCGCAGGCGCGGCCCGTGGTGTCCGGTATCAGGATGGCCACGTCGGGATAGCGCCGGTGCACGTTGTAATAAGGCGGCAGCAGCCAGCCGGCGGCGTTGGGCTTGCCGGGCTCCACCAGGTCTTCCTTCTCCCAGGCGACGATATGGCCGAACTCTTCCACCAGCTGCGTGCTGTAGACGACGTAGTGGCGGATGGCCAGATCGGCTCCGATGGCGAAGTACGGGACCCGGACGTGAAGCAGCGACAAGTAATAAGGATTCACGAAGAACGGTATCCCCTTGTCTCGCGCCTGATAGAGGATCTTAATGGCATCGGGATCGAGCGAGCCGCCCAGCATCTCGTTAAGCAGCTCCGGCGAGCGGACCGCGAAGTTCAAGTGGAAATACATGTCCTTCCACCACTCTCGCGCGCGCTGGTATTTCTCCGTACGCGACATGCCGGGCTCGAACTTGAATTTGGGACGCTGGATCTCACCCCGGTCCATGTGGTCGATGATGATGTTGAGGATGCGATCCCGGTTCTCCTCACGCAGCGCCACGATACGCGGGTCCATCCCCGAGGGGTAACGGTCCATCCAGCCCTCGACCTGCTCGCGAGTCGGTAGCCGCCGATCGCTGCTGCCCGTCAGTTGCCGGAACAGGTGGAGCATGTCCTCGAAGAAGTCGGGCCGAGCGCCCCCGGTCCCGCGGTTCACGGCCAGCCAGAGGAGCCGGATCGGATTGTTGACGGCCAGCTGGCCACGCAGGTTGGGGTCGACGAACTCGCGGCCGGCATTATCGATGTAATCCAGCAGTCTTATCGCCGCATAGTCGCTCCACTGAAGCTTCTCGAAGGTCGCGCGATCGGCACGCCGTCCTTCGTAGTAGGCAAGCGCGTGGGGCCGGTCCCGTAACAGCTCCAGTATCCATTCGCGCACGCCCACGCGCGCCTCCACCTCGTTCTTGGAGTTGCGCATGATCTCCTCGAGCCTGCGATTCTCACTCAGCAACAACTTGAGGAGTCGGTGCGACTTGACGGTGATGGCAATCCGGTCGAGTTCCGCTATTGTCGTCATGGCCGGCTGCTCCGATCGGCGTGGACAGCTGCCGTCGTGCCAGCGTGGGCGACCAACGGTGCCGCACCTACGGACCGCGTCGCCGCTGACATGCAAGGTCTTGATTCGGGGCTATTTATAAAATGATGGGATCGGCGGCCGGGTGCCAGGCTCAGCCTGGCCCCCCCGATCCGCGCACCGGCCTCAGCAACAGGTCGTGAAAGTCGTAGCTGAAGTCGGTGAGCGGGGACACCGCCCGCATCTTCACCTCCTCGATGGCGCCGGCCGGATCCAGGTCGAAGGTCACGTAGGCGTCGGCGCGCAGCTCACGGTCGCGCCAGCGGGCGATAAAGGTGTCGTGGCGGTGGTGCTCCAGATCGCCGAAGAGTGCGGGGGTTTTCGAGAAGCGGATGACCAGGCCGCCGTTCTCACTGGCGATCGTCACATCGCCATACCACGCGTCGCGGTAGGTCCCGGCGTAGGCGTCCAGCGGCAGCGACGGAGGCGCCGCGACTTCGCGGGTCGCCTCCGCGCCTCCGCCGGCCGCAGCTAGGGCGGAGTCTTCGCGCGCCTGGGCCGCCACGTACGCTACCAGCCAGTCGGTCTCTGGAGCCCCCAGGTAATGATCGAGGATGTGGTAGGTGATCGCCTCGTACGCGGCGCGGGCCTCTTGGTTGGTGAGCACCGCCACCCCGAGCCGGTGGTCGGGGATCAACGCCACCCGGGAGACGTATCCGGGCAGGCCTCCCGTATGGGTGACCAGCTTACGGCCGCGATACTCCTGCACCACGAAGGCGAGCGCGTAGCCGCGATAGTCCGTGGCCAACGGCTCGAGGCCTTGCGGCGGCCTGACGATCGGCATCGGCGTCACCGGGCTCCACAGCTCCCGGGTGGTCCGCGGTGTGAACAGCCGCGACCCGTCCGCCACACGCCCGGAGTCGAGCTGGACGATGAGCCACCTGGCCATGTCGGCGGCGGTCGAGTTGATGCCGCCCGAGGCGTTGGTGTTGGTGGCGTCGAAGGGCTCGACGGGGTGCACGACACCCTCGATGCGCGCGTGAGGCGTCGCGACGTTGCCCGGCTCGCGGGTCGAGGCGCGGCTCACCCGCGTCTCGTTCATCCCCAACCTGGCGAGGATCCGCGAAGACACGAACTCTTCCCAGGTCTTTCCGCTCACTTCTTCGATCACCAGCGCCGCCACATGGTAGAGCACATTGTCGTAAGCATAGGCGCTGCGGAAGCTGGTCACCGGCCTCAGGTAGCGTATCCGCCGGACGATCTCCTCGCGCGTGCGGGTCGAGGGCGGCCAGCCCAACAGGTCGCCCTGCCCCAGCCCCAGGCCGCTCCGGTGGACCAGCAGGTCGCGGACCGTGATCTCGCGGGTCACCCAGGGGTCCCACATCTGGAACCAGGGCAGGTACTCGATGACTGGCGCGTCCCAATCGAGCTTGCCCTCCTCAACCAGCAAGGCGAGGGCCGTGGCGGTGAACGCTTTGGTGTTGGAGGCGATGCCGAAGCGCGTGTGCGCGTCCACCGGCGCGGCGTCGCCGATCTTGCGGACGCCGTAGCCCTTGGCGATCACCACCGCGCCGTCCTTCACGATGGTGAGGGCGACGCCGGGGACCTCGAACGTCCGCATGACCTGCGTCACATGGCGGTCCAGGCCGGGCGGCGCCCCGGGTACCTGTTGAGCGGCGGCCGAGCCCGCGGGCGCGAGTCCGACGAGCACCGCTGGGGCCAGCGGAACGCG